>Ga0105047_10006301_pt1 | contig 20136 bp, 25 predicted proteins | sample MAT04_FD_78384 | JGI IMG/M metagenome (GOLD analysis project Ga0105047, IMG submission 78384) | Freshwater microbial communities from Lake Fryxell liftoff mats and glacier meltwater in Antarctica - MAT-04 (megahit assembly) | ecosystem: Environmental > Aquatic > Freshwater > Ice > Liftoff...
ATTTACGGTGTGGTAGGGGTTATCTGTAATTCATTTTTTTATGGTTTTTGACAATAATTGAATTTTATTGACCAATTGAATTTAGCGATTGGTTGAGAGTTCTATTTTAGATTGAAAAGTATACATTTGCACCCTAAATAATTACAAAATCATGGTTGATACAATAGAAAAAATAAAATGTTTAATTATAGGATCTGGCCCTGCGGGATATACTGCTGCGATTTATGCTGCTAGAGCAAATATGTTTCCGGTTTTGTACCAAGGAATGCAACCTGGTGGGCAATTAACTACTACGAATGAAGTAGAAAACTGGCCTGGAAATCCGGAAGGAATTACGGGGCCGCAGATGATGGTGGGATTAGAAGAACAATCAAAACGTTTTGGCACTGATGTTCGTGATGGTTGGGCAACTAAAGTTGATTTTTCGGGGCCAATTCATAAGGTGTGGATTAATGATACTAAGGAAATTCATTGTGAAACTGTGATCATTTCAACTGGTGCAACAGCAAAATATTTAGGCTTACCATCTGAACAGCATTACTTAAATATGGGTGGTGGTGTATCTGCTTGTGCGGTTTGTGACGGGTTTTTTTACAGAAATCAGGAAGTTGTGATTGTTGGAGCAGGGGATTCAGCTTGTGAAGAAGCGCATTATTTGTCTAAATTGTGTACGAAAGTGACCATGTTGGTTAGAAGTGAGAAATTTAGAGCTTCAAAAATTATGGAACAACGTGTTAGAAATACTCCCAATATTTCTATTTTACTGAACCATGACACTGAAGAAGTATTGGGCGACGGACAGGTTGTAACGGGTGTAAAAGCAAAAAACAAAACGACTGGCGAACTTATTGAGATACCGGCGACAGGATTTTTTGTTGCGATTGGCCACAAACCAAATACGGATATTTTTGCGGAGTATATCACACTAGATGAAACTGGATATATTGTGAATATTGCAGGAACATCAAAAACAAATGTTGAGGGTGTGTTTGTTGGTGGCGATGCTGCTGATCATGTTTACAGACAGGCGATTACTGCTGCGGGAACTGGTTGTATGGCGGCTTTAGACGCTGAACGGTATTTGGCTGCGAAAGAGTAGTTTTAAGATTTAAGACGGAAGAAGGCCGGGAGATAGACATTGCAAGTGATAAAAAAAATCCTATTTTTAAATGGGATTTTTTTACTTTTTGATTGGTCTTTTCTGTATCATGGCACTTTCTGCTAAGCGTTTGATTTCGATTTTGGGTTCGCCTAGCAATTCAATTTCGCTATTTCCTGAAGCATCAATTATGGCATTGGTGCTTATGTTAATACTGGCCTTTGCATAGGCAGTAACTTCAACCAAGCCTGTTTTTGCTGTTAATTTTTTTCCTGTAAAATCGCAACTGTTATCCAATCGTAGTTTTAAATCAATAACGTCGCCTTCTACATCTGCGGAAGCTTTTTGGTACATATCAAATTTCATTTCGGTACTTGAAATTAAAGCTTTTACATAGGCGCTTTTACTAATATCGATAGCTGTTTTTTCGGATTTCAGATTTAATTCTATTTTTGATTTATCGTTTGCCATTAAGGTAAAGTGCTTGGTTTTGGCAGTCAAAAATAACTTGGCATAATCATAACTTTTAAAAGTAATATTGTCTAAAACTACATCAGACAACGCGGTTACATTGGTTTCATCTTTGGCAATCACCATATTTAGTTTGTCAGTATAGGTAACGCGAACACTTAGTTTTTTGTAACTCGACATATCTCTAGATGTTGAGATTCTGAGGTTTTTACCAGTAATTTTATATTCAACAAATTCAATAAGATTGTCATCGGCCTCAACTTCGAAGGCACATTGTTCACCTTTTACCAAAAAAACTTCAAGATTATCTTCAACCTCTACACTTTCAAAGTTACCAACTTCCTTCTGTTCCAATTTTACAATTTTGGAACCTTTTACTTTTTCTTTTTTTTGAGCATAGGTCAATAAAGAAATAAAAAGGAAACTTAGCGTAATTATTTTTTTCATTTATGGCGGGCACTAGTTAGTTTGTCAAAAATAGAAAAAAAAACATCCCAATTTTCATTGAGATGTTATATTAATTTAATCTTTTGAAACGCTTCCGCCAGAACTTTCTTCTTTGGTTACTGTTTTTGGAGCACTGTCATAATTTATAGAGCTTCCGCTAGATGCCTTTCCTGTTAATTTAAGTATTGGATGTACTTGTATTGAACTTCCGTTAGATGCTTCTGCAACAACTTCGTTTACCAATAAATTTTTCGCTTCAATACTGCTTCCGCTAGACGTGTCTGTGTTTAACATCAATGCTTTACCTTTTAGAATAATTGAACTTCCGCTAGTGGCTTTGGTTTTGATGTTGTCAAATTCTATGGTAATGTCAGTTTCACTTCCGCTGCTTGATCTTATGGTAAGGTCAGTGCCAGTAATAACGTTTTTTGAGTTTACAGAAGATCCGCTAGATGTTTCGATAGTTGTTAACGCTGGTAATTTTACATGAATAGTTTTAGCTGTGGCTTCGTCAATAGCTTCGTTTGATGTTACGAAAAGTGTACCGTTTTCAACTCGCGTGGTAATGTGTTCTTGCAAATTTTCATCGGCTTCTACCGCTACAAAATAGGCATTGGATTGTTCAAGTATTACTACGAGTCCGCGACTTACATCAACTTTTGTAAAATTATTTTCTACGTTTCTGGTTTGTTTTATAACATTTCCGTTACCGTCGATTCCATTTCCTATATGTAAATCTCTAACGTTACAGGAGCTAACTACTACTGCTACTATTGCGGCTGCAATTACTTTGGTGCAAAATACTACGAACTTTACCATGATTACTTATTTTTTAATTATTACTCCGTTCTCGTCAACAGCTAGTTTTCCTTTTTTGGTTGGCGTTGCAGATTTAGTTTCGCTTACAACTTCGCCATTAATTTTAACCGTTACCGTATTTGAGCTGTCGGTTTGCGTTGTTACACTAACATTTTCGGTAGTAACATTATCAGGATTATTTTCGTCATCCGGACAATTCAAACATCTTAAATCTGAATTTTCTACTTTATATTTATATCCTTCAGGGCCGTAAAAATAATCAAAATCTGAATTAGATCCGTCTAAATAATGCTCAACATTTGCATCCGGATAATAAACAATTCCGTTTGGCAAGTATAAATAGATATCCACTCTTTGGTTTCGGAGCTTATTTTTAGTATCGGTTAGGAAGTAATTATCTAAAATTAATTCATTACCCACAATCTTAAAATTGTATTTCACTTTTTCAGCTCGTGCGTTGGCTTCAGCAAATGATTTTCCGTTTGCTTTTCTTTCAATTTGGATGAAGGGAACCAATTTGTCTGTTCTTTTTAAATGGATTCCAACATTGTTAGAATAAATTACGGCATTACCGGATGAATCTTGCATAATCCGGATATCATCTCTATCGTTTACACTTTTTGAGAAAAAATCATTGTATTTAAATTTTACTTTTACAGTATCATTTGCCGTAATGTTAAACGATTCTTTTTGAACAATTTTTCCTGAGTAAGCCAATTGATTTAATTCGTTTATACCTAATGAAATCAATATGCCAATAGCGATAATCCAAATGGCTAACAAGCTGTATTTTGCAATGTTTCCGATAGATTTTAAATTGGTTACCAATAATTTTAATCCTAAAATAATCATAAAGAATAAAGGGATTCCAGCAGCAAGTATGAATAAGATTCCTTGTATCCATAACGGAGTTTCTAATCCGAGTGGCGTACTGATAAATTCTACAATTTTGTTTTCTGGCATTGATGAAGAAAAAATCATCACCACTGATGTTACACAAACAGCAAGTAAAGCTATGGTTGAAAACAGTATAATAAATGCACCTAAAACTTTGGCAAAAGCTCCGAATATTTTTATCAATGCATCACCAATTCCGTTGCCCACTTTTTCAGCTCCATTTTTTACTTGGCTGTAATCTGCATTTTTTAACCTGTTACTTACCGTGTCAAATTCTTCTCGCACTTTCTTTTCGATATTTGAAATGGTTACTGGTTCGCCCGTCATTTCTAATTTTTCAGAGGTAGTAACTGCTTTTGGCATCGCTATCCAAAGTACCAAATAAGCGATTATACCAGCGCCACCAGCCCAAATTAAAAGGATAAACGCTATTTTAATCCAAACAGAATCAATTCCGAAATAGTGTCCTAGTCCGGTACATACACCAGCAATAGTTCCTCGATCCTTATCTCTGTATAATTTTCTAGATTTTGTATATGAATTAAATGATGCGGTAGAATTGTCATCTGAATCGTCATCAATTCTGTAATCTTCGGGTTGACCCATCACTACAATTACTTCATCTACATCTTTGCTGTTAATAACGTGTTTGTCGCTTTTTTGTTTTTCTGCTAACAATTCTGCCACACGCATTTCAATATCTTTCATGATTTCATCTTTTCCGGATGAGTTTGAAAGAGAACGTTTTATTGCCTCAAAGTATCGAGTAAGTTTTTGGAATGCATCTTCATCGATATGAAAAAATAATCCTCCTATATTAATATTTACTGTTTTGTTCATGATTTCGTTGATTTGTTAATTGTGATGATATTTACAGCATCTGAAAGTTCAGTCCAGGTACTATTTAATTCAGTTAAAAATGTTTTTCCCAATTCGGTTAGCCCGTAATATTTTCTCGGTGGGCCTGATGTCGATTCTTCCCAACGATAGTTGAGTAAACCGTCATTTTTTAATCTTGTTAATAGCGGATAAACCGTACCTTCTACTACAAGCAATTTAGCGCTTTTCAAAGTGTCTAATATTTCGGAAGTGTATGCTTCTTTATCTTTCAAAACAGACAAGATACAAAACTCTAAAACACCTTTACGCATCTGGGCTTTTGTGTTTTCAATGTTCATAATACATGATTTAATTTTTTTTGATTACTAATACTTTTTTTGATTTTTGCCTTTATGTTACAAAACGATTGCTTCACTTGGGCTGATGATTGAAACTGCAATGATTTTTTAATCTTCTGAAACGAAATAGTCAACTTGATAGTGTTTGTCCACGGTCTCATAGTAGTGCTTTTTTTTGATTTCGATTTTATTTTGCTGCGTGATTACTTCAGTTAAAAGTGTGGCGATAAATACTGTGATTAGGAGTAAATTTTTCATTTTGATTAGATTGATTTATTGTTATTTAAGAAACGGAATTGTTAATGGATACTTGTAAGTTTCTCCGTTTGATGATTTTACTGCTGCAATTATTATTACAGCAAATTCGATAAATTTTATCGCAAAGAATAAAAAACCAGCGATTATACCTAATATTGAAATTCCTGTTATGTCGTGAATATTAAAATTTTCGATTTCAAAATGATTATCATTAAAAACGGTATTAAAATTAGCAGTTTTAAAAAACGTATAAATTAGTATTGGGATTGCGATCAAGCACAAAATCACGCTATATATAAAGATGCTCAACTGAAAATTTAATACTTGTTTTCCGTTAGCGTCTACAAATTCAGATTGGTCTTTTTTTGTACTCCAAATGATAATTGGAAAAATATAATTTCCAAAAGGAATTACATATTGTGTCAAAGCACTAAGGTGCATTACAGTAGCAATATTTTTGTCGTTGGTTGTTGTCATGATAGTTATTTTTTTGTTGATGTATAATTTATAATTTGATACTGTAGATAGACCATTAATTTCTTATACAAAGATACAAACAAAAAAAGGTATTGTGCAATGCAAAGTACTAAGATTTAACAAAAAGTTAACATTTACCAGTGTTATAAAAAACCATCTTTTTATTGTACTTTTACTCTAAAATCAAGCCTTATGGAATTTTCTCCTTCAAAACTAAATACTTTTTTATTTTTAAAATTACCCTCTGCTTTTTGGAGTGGAGTGCGAGTAAAGTCAATTTCAGCTGACCAATGCATTGTTACAGTAAAGCATCGTTGGTTCAATCAAAACCCATTTAACTCCATGTATTTTGCAGTTCAAGCTATGGCCGCCGAGTTGACTACTGGCGCTTTAGTCATGATGCAAATCAAGCGCAGCGGAAAAAAAATATCGATGTTGGTTGCCAACAATAATGGAAATTTCACCAAAAAAGCTACTGGCAGAATAACATTTATTTGTAAGGACGGAAATTTAATTCAGGAAGCAATCCAAAAAACAATAGGTACATCAGAGGGTCAAACCGTTTGGATGAAGTCAATCGGCCAGAATGAAAAAGGCGAGCAAGTTTCAGAAATGAACTTTGAATGGAGTATTAAATTAAAACCGTAAACAATAGTTAAACCCTTTATAATTGGGAAGTAATTGTGACTTGCTGATTGTAACTTTGAAAAAAATTTCTCCAAATGACGATTCTAATTACAGGTGCAACAGGAATGATAGGGAAGGAGTTGGTAAAACTTTTGATAGCCAAAGAACATTCAATTAATTATTTAACAACTTCAATTTCTAAAATTGAAAGTAAACACAACTACCAAGGTTTTTACTGGAATCCGGAACAAGGAAAGGTAGATGAGAACTGTATATATAATGTAGACGCGATTATTCATCTGGCCGGTGCCACTATTTCAAAGCGCTGGACAAATACTTATAAGCAAGAAATCATTGAAAGTCGCACATTGTCGGCAGAGTTGCTTTACAACTTAGTTCGTAAGACTCCAAATCAGGTAAAACAATTTATTTCCGCTTCTGGTACGGCAATTTATCCAGAAAGTTATACTAAAGCATTTAATGAAGATGAGAAGGATACGGAAGATAGTTTCTTGTCCAATGTTGTTAAGAAATGGGAAGAAAGTGCCGACCGGTTCCAAGTTTTAAATATGAAAGTCTGCAAAATCAGAACCGGAATCGTGATGTCAACTGCCGGCGGAGCTTTACCTGAACTGGTTAAACCTATACAATTAGGCTTAGGCGCTTCAATGGGTACAGGAAAACAAATGCAATCTTGGATACACATCAAAGATTTAGTCAAATTATACTATTTTGCACTTGAAAAGCAACTTGAAGGCGCTTACAATGCAGTATCACCTAATCCGATAAGTAATAAAGCACTAACAGTCGCTATTGCAAAAACTTTAAACAAACCACTTTTTCTGCCAAATATTCCACAATTTGTAATGAAGCTTATTCTCGGAGAAATGAGCTATCTTTTGTTTTCTAGTAAAAATTTGAGTGCGGACAAAATTCAGAGTGCTGGCTTTCAATTTGAGTTCGAAACAATTGAAGTTGCTTTAAATGAATTATATACATAAAAAAAGTGCTGTTATGTAACAGCACTTTTTTTACTATAAAGAATCTTGAATTAATAATATTTTACAGCGGTAGGCTAACCTTGTTGTGTAAATTGCTTCACAATAACAATACAAACATAATCAAAACTAAACCGCAACAGTCTTAAAATTTTATTAAATTTTCAATAAAATGTGCCACTTCTAATTCAAAGGCAGCATTTTTTAATCTGTTACAAAATTATGACAATTTGACATTTTAAAAGAAATGGCAGTACTTTTGCTATCCCAAATCAAAAATGAAGATCAAAAATATATTTAAAAATAAAAGCACGATGAATACGGACAATAGCGAGAAAGAATGCGAAGTGAATGAAAACACAGTAAATGAAATAGAATCTGCGGTAGTGTTGACTGTTGAAGAACAATTGCAAGAAGATTTAGCCAATGAGAAAGATAAATTTTTACGTCTTTTCGCTGAGTTTGAAAATTTTAAAAAAAGAACAACTAAGGAGCGCATTGATTTATTTAAAACTGCCAACGAAGAAGTATTACAGGCAATGTTACCAGTTTTAGACGATTTTGACAGAGCTATGGTTGAAATTTCAAAATCAGAAGATGCTATTTTGTTGAAAGGTGTGGAGTTAATTCACGAAAAATTAAAAAGTGCTTTGGTATCTAAAGGTTTAGAACAAGTTGAAGTACGAGCGGGGGATGTTTTTAATGCGGATTACGCAGAAGCAATTACACAAATTCCAGCTCCGTCTAAAGAATTGAAAGGAAAAATTGTTGACGTGATTGAAAGAGGATACAAACTAGGAGACAAAATAATCCGTTTCCCTAAAGTAGTTATTGGACAATAAATCGCATCCAAATTTGTATAAAATAGTATGAGCAAAAAAGATTTTTATGAAACATTAGGTGTTTCAAAAGGCGCTACTCCAGAGGAAATTAAGAAAGCGTACCGAAAAAAAGCTATCGAATTCCATCCGGATAAAAACCCAGGGGATAAACAAGCCGAAGAAAATTTCAAAACCGCTGCAGAAGCCTACGAAATATTAAGCGACGGAAATAAAAAAGCAAAATATGATCAATACGGTCATGCTGCTTTCGATGGTGGCGGTGGCGGATATGGTAGCGGTCATCACATGAATATGGATGATATTTTCAGTCAGTTTGGCGATATTTTTGGCGGAGCTTTTGGCGGAAGTGGTTTCGGAGGAAATTCTGGCGGACAACGTCGAGTGAAAGGAAGTAACCTGCGGATCAAAGTGAAATTAACTTTAGAAGAAATTGCAAATGGTGTGGAGAAAAAAGTTAAAGTCAAACGTAAAGTTCAAGCAGCGGGTGTGAAATATAAAACGTGCGCTACTTGTAACGGTCAAGGACAAGTACTACGGGTTACCAATACAATTTTGGGCAGAATGCAATCGGCAACAACTTGTCATATTTGTGGCGGGACGGGGCAAACTATCGAAAGTAAACCTAATAATGCCGATGCTCACGGAATGTTATTAGAAGACGAAACGGTTTCTATAAAAATTCCGGCCGGAGTTGTTGACGGAATGCAGTTAAAAGTTTCGGGCAAAGGTAATGATGCGCCAGGAAATGGAGTTGCGGGTGATTTAATTGTTGCAATCGAAGAAAAAGAACACGATTTCCTGAAACGTGAAGGTGAAAATCTACACTATGATTTATACATTAGTTTTGCCGAAGCAGCATTAGGTGTTTCAAAAGATATAGATGCAGTAAACGGAAAAGTCAGAATCAAACTTGAAGAAGGAATTCAATCAGGCAAAATTCTGAGACTAAAAGGTAAAGGAATTCCAAGTTTAAATAGTTATAGCAGTGGCGATTTACTGGTGCACGTAAATGTGTGGACTCCAAAAAAATTAAGTAAAGAACAACGCCAGTTTTTTGAAAAATCGTTAACAGATGAAAACTTTCTCCCTAATCCCGAAAAAGACGATAAATCTTTTTTTGAAAAAGTAAAGGATATGTTTTCATAGTTAAAATAAATTATATACATTTGGATATTACTTGGAAACGGGTAATTTCTTTTTCATAGCAATTTTTCCCATCCTTATGTAAAAATTTGGGTGGGTTTTTTTTAACTTTCCATTTTACAGTATCACTTATTGAGTACTTTTACAAAAACAAAAACCGCGTATGAGCAATATACTTGAAGTAAACAATGTCGTTAAGCAATATGGAAACTATACCGCGCTTAATGAAGTTTCTTTAACCGTTCCAAAAGGTAGTATTTATGGACTTTTAGGTCCAAACGGTGCTGGAAAAACTTCTCTAATTAGAATTATCAACCAAATCACAATGCCTGATCGAGGCAGCGTATTACTCGACGGCGAAAAACTAAAACCGGAGCATGTGGGGTTGATTGGTTATATGCCTGAAGAACGCGGATTGTATAAAACTATGAAAGTAGGCGAACAGTGCCTTTATTTAGCGCAGCTTAAAGGATTGTCCAAACAAGAGGCGAAAACGCAGTTGGAATACTGGTTTGAGCGTTTAGAAATTCAAGGATGGTGGAATAAAAAAATTCAGGAGCTTTCTAAAGGAATGGCACAGAAAATCCAGTTTGTAGTTACAGTTTTACACAAACCAAAGTTGCTAATTCTTGACGAACCGTTCTCAGGCTTTGATCCAGTAAATGCCAATTTGATTAAAGACGAACTTCTCGAGTTAAACAAACAAGGAACTTCAATTATTTTTTCAACTCACCGAATGGAAAGCGTAGAAGAAATGTGTGATTACATTGCGCTAATTCATAAGTCAAATAAGTTGATTGAAGGAAAACTTACCGATGTAAAAAAACAATTCAGGACGAACAATTATGAAGTAGGAATCTTAAGCGATAATATAGAAGGTCTAATGTATGATTTGTCACAAAAATTTAAATTATCACAAACCGACTTCAAATCATTGAATGACGAATTAAAATTAGAAATTAAATTAGGTACTTCAACTCCAAACGAGTTGCTTACTACTTTAGTACAACGAGGTCAAGTCACACATTTTGTTGAAAAAATTCCGAGTATGAATGATATTTTTATTAAAACAGTAACAGATTAGACTACTTAAACTACTAAATATCTAAGTAATTCTAAAATTTAAGCAGTCTAAAAAATGAGCAAATTAGCCCTAATTATTAAAAGAGAATTTATCGCCAAAGTGCGCAATAAATCATTCATTGTAATGACTTTTTTAAGTCCGTTGTTATTTGTCGGAATTGGTGTTTTTGTTGGCTATTTAAGTACCATGAAAGCCGAACTCAAAACCATAGCAGTTCATGATAAAACCGGAAGATTTGTCAATGAATTTAAAAGCGATGCGGAATATAAATATGTAAACTTAACTCAAGTCGATTTAAAAATTCTGAAAGACAGTATCGTGGCAGAAAGCTATGAAGGGCTTTTGATAATTCCGGATATTCAAGACAATTTCAAACTTCAAAAACGAATTCAATATGTTTCCAATGATAGCCCAAGCGTTTCCTTTTTGGGCGATTTGGAAGATATTATTGCCAAAAAAATTACAGCCGAAAATTTCCAGAAAGTCGGTTTAGATACATTAGCTATCAAAAATGCCAAAGCAGCTGTTGCTATAAAATTAGAAAAAGCTTCTGGAGAAGAAGCGCTAAAAGGATTTAATGAAATTAAAGTAGCTGTTGGTGGCGCTTTTGGTTATCTCATAATGATGTTTATTATTTTGTATGGCAATATGGTAATGCGAAGTGTAATCGAAGAGAAAACATCACGTATTATTGAAGTCATTATTTCATCGGTTAAACCATTTCAATTAATGATGGGTAAAATTATCGGAACTTCATTCGCCGGAATTTTACAGTTTATGATTTGGGCCGTTTTAGGATTGACGGCAATGTTCGTTGTATCAAGTATGTTAGGCGTTCACATTGGCGCAACAGCAGGCACACAAGCACAAGCGGTGCAGGCCGCACAAAGCGCATCCGGAGGTGAAATTCAAATGTATATAAAAGAATTGTGGAATCTTCCAATTGCTACGATCCTAATCTCATTTGTAATTTATTTCATTGGAGGATATTTTTTATACAGTTCTTTCTACGCCGCAATTGGCGCCGCTGTTGACAATGAAACCGATTCTCAGCAATTTTTATTACCAATAATAATGCCCTTGATACTGGGTGTTTATATCGGTTTTTTTACTGTTATCAATGATCCACACGGAACTGTAGCAACGGTCTTTTCATTTATTCCATTAACATCACCAATTGTTATGATGATGCGTATTCCTTTTGGAGTTCCACTTTGGCAAATTGTACTTTCAATGGCAATCCTTTTTACAACTTTCTTTGGAATAGTTTGGTTCGCCGCCAAAATATATCGTGTCGGAATTCTAATGTATGGTAAAAAACCAACATGGACAGAGCTGATTAAGTGGTTGAAATATTAGTACACGGTGTGTCAAATTGATTCAATCTATATACTTTTCAGTCGTTGCGCGAACGTGTGAGAAACATTTCGCCGTTGCGTATCGATTAGGTAAAGTAATTTATAGTAAAATGAAAATATCATTGGACAAGAACCGTTAGAGAACTATAAAACAGTATCGAACAACTTGTAATTTTATTTGATAAGACACTTTGAATTCGACTGTTTTGCCTCATGAAATCCGGCGTCAAGAGGATAAAAGTAACAAATCAATGTCGGCATTTTCGACGCAAAGTATTGAGAAACTCCCTTTTCAGAACAGCCTAAATTAAACCAAACGCAACACAGCCGCAACGGCACGATTATAAAAATCAATCAAGCAGGTAGTAAACTTATGATTAATCCTAAATAATGAGCGTCAATTACTTAGGACTATTAAACTAGAAATATTTTATAAATTTAAAATAGCTACGACGTTCTTTTTCTCATTTTCATATTGATAAATTCAACAGCTAATGAGAACGCAATCGCAAAATATAAATATCCTTTTGGTACCGCTCCTACGTGTTGTCCTACTAAAGATGCATTCGACAAGTGCATGCTTTCAACAATAAGCATGAATCCTATCAGAATTAAAAAGGCTAAACCTAATATTTGAATTGAAGGATTTTTATTTACAAAATTTCCAACCGGAACCGCGAACAACATCATTACACCAACCGAAATTACCACGGCAGTTATCATAATAATTAGCGCGCCTTCAACACCATTGGTCATTCCAACTGCAGTTAGAATACTATCAACAGAGAAAATTAAATCAATTAACAGAATTTGTATAATTACGTTACTAAATGATTTGGCGGCTGAAGTTTTTAATCCTTTTTGTTCTTCTCCTTTATGATCCACTTTTTCGTGAATTTCTTTGGTGCTTTTATAAATCAAAAAGATTCCTCCAAGCAGTAAGATAAATGCTTGACCAGTAAAACTAGCACTAAACCAACCCCAGTCCACGCTGAAAATCGGAGCTTTCATTGCAATCAAAAGTGTGATTCCAAACAAGAGCCCAATACGCATGAACATTGCTAAAAATAGACCAATTCGTGTTGCTTTTTTACGGCTTGCTTCTGGGAGTTTACCCGTTACAATTGAAATAAAAATAATGTTATCAATACCTAAAATAATTTCTAAGAACGTTAAAGTTAAAAGTGCAATCCAAGCATCGGGATTTAAAAATACTTCCATTTGTAAAATAAGTGTGTAGAGGTTAAAAAGTTTTATTCAATTTTGGTTACCGTGCCACGTTGTTTCTTGGCATCGCCCACAAATGAATATTCAAAGATATATTTATTCTCTTCAGTAAACAAGATTTTCATACTGATTGCTTTCTCTTCCTTCATCGATTTTGGATTCAGTTTCTGCAATATGAATTCACAATCATTCACCCAGCGTACAGAAGCAGTATCCGTTTTACCTTTATAAGTCTCAATTTGAAGTTTGTCCGTCCTGATAAATGTTGACGAATGTTTCTTACCATTGATGTCTTGAGAAAACTCAAATTTTCCCGTTCTGAAATCGTTGCAATTACGCTCGCGATTGTTACAGCAAATTAGAAATAAAGCGAGTAGAAGTAAAGTTATTTTTTTCATTTTTATTTGAAGCTATTTCCGGCTTTTCGTTTCAATCTTTTTTAAATTTTCCTTTCACTTCGCTACAGGATAATTTAAAAAAGGATTTCCACTGCAATCCGGGCTAGTTTATTTCAGTTTATTGAGTTCGTCATCGGTAAAATTCTTAATACTTTTTTCTTTGTAAAATTTGTCCTCATTATAGCTACTCGAATTGTTTTTCGGAATCGAAAGTGAATTCCATTCCGTTTTTTTTAGCATTTTGGCATAAAAAACAATTTGTCCAATATGATAAGAATAATGCGCTAATTGGCGGTTAATCGCTTCAATTACAGTATGACCTTCGTTACGAATGTAAATTATAGTTTCTAACTGCTCTGAAGTCAATTCATTTATTGCATTGAAAAGACATTCCCAACCTTTATTCCAAAGATCTAGTAATGCTACTTTGGTATTAATTGTTTCTTCAAATTCGCCATCTCGATTACGCCACTCTTTTTCGCCATCCGACGTCAGCAAATCAGTCCATCGCGAAAACATGTTTCCCGATAGATGTTGTACAACAATCGCAATCGAATTAGTGTTTTCATTAACCGCTACAAAAAGTTGTTCAGGTTCGAGTTGTTCCATCGCTTTTTCTCCCAATGTTTTATAGTAAAGCGACTGTTTTTTGATACTTTCAAGGTAGTACTTATTTATCATTTTCAAAAAGTGCGTCAATTAGATTTTTAATTCCCTTAAACATAAAATAAACAGCCATAAAACTCAAAAAAATCCCAAAACCTAAAACCAAAAAATGCCAACTATTTTGCTTATTGATCCACGCATTATAAATTATACTTGGTCCAATAAACATTAGGGGCAAGGCATAGAGCATAAATTTTATTCCTTTATCAAAAAGCTTTTTAGTATCAGACATCTTAAAATTTGATTTGGATTCCGATTCCATTTTGATTTGCCACCGCATTCAAATCCAGTTCTATTGCAGAGGTATTTTTAAGACCTTCATTATACGATTGAACGGCATCCTTAATTTTTTTTGCTCTACCTGATAACACGGGAACTGAAACGGCAACCATTCCAACTCCAGCATAAGTCATTGCCGTTGGATATTTTGCATCTGAAAACAATCCAATTGCTAAATCAACAACTGTCAATGTAATTCCCAATCCCATCAACGTTGTGCCAATAGTTTCCTTTGACTTAGCCTGCTTGTAAACTTTTAAAGAATGTAAATTAGAAGCCAATATTTTTTTTACCTGATAGGACGGAATCTGAACGCCATCTTGATAGATTTTTCCTCCTTCTAAATTCAATGGTCTGGGTGATGTATCTCCTAAAGTTAATCCTTGCGAAAAAGAAGTGAATCCAATTAATAAGACGAAGAGTTGGAGTATATTTTTCATAGTTTTTATTTACTGTATTGATCCACTGCATTTCTGACACTTCCGAATTCTTTTAATAATGCAGCCGCTTCTTGGTAATTAACTGAAATTTCGCCCATTATCATTTTCACACCACGATCCACTAGTTTGCTATTGCTCAGTTGCATATCGACCATTTTGTTGCCTTTCACTTTTCCAAGCTGAATCATTGTCGCTGTTGAAATCATGTTCAAAACCAATTTCTGCGCAGTTCCAGCTTTCATTCTAGAGCTTCCAGTTACGAACTCTGGTCCAACCACAACAACAATCGGAAATGTTGCTATTAGCGCTAGTGGACTTCCGTCGTTACAAGTAATCGACCCCGTCACAATATTATTTTGATTGCATTTTTCTAATCCGCCGATAACGTATGGCGTTGTTCCTGATGCGGCGATTCCGATTACAACATCGTTTTCTCCAATATTTTGTTCCAGCAAATCGCTCCAAGCTTGCGATGTATTGTCTTCTGCATTTTCAACGGCACGACGAATTGCCTTGTCACCGCCGGCAATAATTCCGTTAACCAAATCGAATGGCACACCGAAAGTTGGCGGACATTCGGAAGCATCTACAATTCCCAATCGACCCGAAGTTCCGGCGCCAATATAAAAAAGTCTTCCGCCAAGCTTCATTTTTTCGACCGTTATAGAAACCAAAGCTTCTATTTGAGCCAAAGCATTTTCTACAGCAAGTGGCACCGTTTTATCTTCTTTGTTAATGTTGGTCAACAAATCGGCAACCGACATTTTTTCTAAATGCTCGTATTTTGATGATTGTTCAGTGGTTTTGATGAAGTTCATTTTATTATGACAAAACGTGATGCGCTAAAACATTCTGCACATCATATACATTTACTGACTTGTTGAATTGCTTCACAATACTTGGATTTGTTTCGCTTGAGACCCAAATTTTCAGTTCGGCTTCTAAATCAAAAGTTCCCGCTGTTTCCACACTAAATCTTGAGATACTTTTGTAAATAATAGATTTGTATTCGATTTTGCTTCCTGTTATCCCTTGTTTTTCAACGAGAATTAAACGTTTGTTGGTGAAAATAAAAGTATCTCTAATAAGTTTGAATCCCAATTCGATCTGTTCGCCTTCAATAAGTAATTTTTGATAATCTTTGACTAAAGTTTCCTGATTGACAGCTCCAGCATTTCCAAGTAAGGCAGAAAATAATCCCATGTTTTTTATTTTAAAATTCCAAGTTCAAAGCTACAAAAAACTCGCCAATACTATTCCTAAAATTATCATCGAAACTTTAGCAATATTAAACTTGTGTCCTTCGCTACTTTCAAAGATAATCGTTGATGAAATATGAAACAAAATTCCGATAACAACGGCAGTAATTTCATTGTAATAGTGATTAACTATGGGTAAAGTATTTGAAACTAATGTTCCAAGTGGCGTCATTACTGCAAAAGTCAACATAAATAAAAACAAAGCGGTTTTGTTCAGTTGTGCATTTATAAAAAATGTAGTTAAGATAATAGCTATAGGTAAGTGGTGAATCGCAATTCCGTAGGCCAAATCATGATGACGTCCCACAGGAAAACCTTCTAGAAAAGCGTGAATGCACAAACTGATAAACAGTAACCAAGGCATTCGTGTCATTTTATCATGACCGTGAACGTGTCCATGTTCCGCACCTTTTGAAAAGAATTCTAAAATAATTTGAAATAAAATTCCCAACATGATGAAAATCCCAGTACGATGACTATGACTATTATACACTTCGGGAAGCAAATGCATAACGGTTAATGACAACAAAAATGAACCACTAAAAGCCAATAAAATCTTTAAATCTTGTTTCGCTCTTGGCTTAATGAAAACTGCAATTAAGTAGCCTATAAGTACTGAAAGTAAGGGTAATAAGTAATTCATAAGTTGATTCTTAAATAACACTTCGGCTGCGCTAAGCGTGACACCTGTCTTCTTATTTGAATATCATTATTAAACGTTCGCTCGTATTCTTATGAAATTTCTTCAATTTATAATCTCCAAAAGTATCCAATAAATAAATTCCGGTTTCGTCCATCATTGTCTGGAAATCTTCCAAAGTATAGGCTCTAACTTTTTCGGTAAACTGAAACTTCTGTTCTTTGTCTTCAAAATCAATTTGCTTAATGATAAAACCATCCAAAACAAAACGTTTGATATAGAAAGTGATTCCGTCCACTTCTTTAGTTTCTTCTGGGATTAAGTTTTCAATAACCTGTTGTGAATTCATAAAGTCGAGTGCCGCGAAACCATATTCTGATAGACTTTCTTTTATTGCTTTTAACGTTTTGATATCGTCTTCACGGTTTTCAAAATAGCCAAAGCTGGTAAATAAATTAAAAATAGCATCAAACTTTTCATCAAAAGGGTCGCGTTTGTCATGCACGACAAAATGCAAAGTTGCATTCGCATTTTTATTGGCTTCCGTTATACTATTTTCAGATAAATCGGCTCCAACAACATCAAATCCCAACTGATTTAAATAAATCGAGTGTCTTCCTTTACCACAAGCCAAATCTAAAACTTTCGCTTTTTCGGGCAAATTTAAATAATGCGTCAAATTGTCCATGAAAATTTGCGCTTCACGGTAATTTCTATCTTTGTAAAGTACGTGATAATAAGGCGTATCAAACCACGATGAATACCATTTTTCTGATTTGGGTTTTTGGATTTCGGATTTCGAATTTTCGAGTGTAGACATTTATTCTTTTCAAATGAATTTTGAACGGGCAAATTTAATGTATTTTTGCCGAAGTAACAGCAATTCGATATTGATATTGCTGTCAAAATGCATATTAGCCCTTCGAATGCGCTTAGGGCGACAAAATTTAAATTATGGAAAATTTTAAAATGATAGCCAAAACCTTCTTTGGTTTTGAAGAAATTTTGGTAAAAGAATTGCAACAATTAGGTGCACAAGATGTTGAGGCCGGAACAAGAGCCGTAAGTTTTAAAGGTGATAAAGGTTTTATGTACAAAGCCAACTTGTCGTTGCGCACTGCCTTAAAAATTTTAAAGCCGATCTATTTTTTCAAAGCAACTAACGATCAAAATTTATACAAAGGAATTCAGGGAATTGATTGGTCAAAATACTTGAATGAACATCAAACGTTTGTTATTGACACTACAATTCATTCGGATAATTTTAAACATTCACAATTTGTTTCGCAAAAAGTTAAGGATGCTATTGTGGATCAATTCCGGGATAAATCGGGCATAAGACCTAGTGTTGAAAAAGAGCATCCCGATGTAAGAATCAACATTCATATTGATAGAGATCAGGTTTCTGTTGCCTTAGATACTTCCGGAGCTTCACTGCATCACCGAGGTTATAGAACTGCTACGAATATTGCTCCGATAAATGAGGTTTTGGCTGCGGGAACTTTATTGCTTGCTGGTTGGGATGGGAAAAGTGATTTTCTAGATCCTATGTGCGGTTCGGGAACATTACTGGCGGAAGCTGCTATGATTGCGTGCAATATTCCAGCGAACATTAACAGAAAAGAATTTGCTTTTGAAAAATGGAACGATTGGGACAATGATTTGTTCGATCAGATTATTGATGCTTTGATGAAACGTACACGTGAATTTCATTATACGATATCAGGTTATGATAAAGCGCCTAGTGCGGTTCAAAAAGCAAAGGACAATATTCAGAATGCCAATTTAGATGATTATATTACAATTCACCAAGCTGACTTTTTTGAAACAAAGAAAGAAACTGCTGGTCCGTTACACATGGTTTTCAATCCGCCATACGACGAACGTTTGAATATTGAATTGGAGCGCTTTTATCGTGAAATAGGAGATACTTTGAAGAATAATTATCCTAATACTAACGCATGGTTTATTACGGCAAATTTGGAAGCATTAAAATTTGTTGGACTTCGACCATCACGAAAAATCAAACTTTTCAACGGAAGTCTAGAAGCCCGATTAGTGAAATACGAAATGTATGAAGGCAGTAAAAAAGGAAAATATATGAATCAAGAAGACTAATTATTTTCTGCGCGCGATTTCCTCTTTTATCTTTTTTAAGTTGATTATGTTTGCAATTACTAAAGGTATAAATGCTATCGGTATAATAATAAATACGCTAAAACCTTGTTGTATAGTGAGATAAATTCCGGCAGCAAATTGAATGATGATTATTCCAATCAATAATCCTGTCATAGAATTTGCGGTTTTGGCTCTTTTTATTAGTTGCTCCTTGGTAAATTCTGAAAGTTGTAGCGGTTTCATGATTTCAAGTTTTTCGATTCTTTTTCTAATAATTTAATAATTGGTTTTACCTGCTCGGCATCAATACGTTTTGCCTTAATAAATTTGTTTTTATCTAAGATGTAAATCACAGGAGTGGAATATACGTCGTATTTTTCAACAGCATTGTTGTAGTGCGCTCCGTCATAAACATTGATCCAAGGCAGCTTATTGTCGGCAATATATTTTAGGTATTTTTCGCCTTCGTGCTGCATATAAACACTGTAAACTTTTACATTCATGTTTTCTTTCAGCATTTCATTATATCCTTTAAGTAGTTTCGGAATTTCTGTTTGGCAATGACCACAATCCACATCCCAAAAAATAAGTATGGTGTAATCGGCTTTAACATCACTTAGTTTGACATACATTTTATTAACAGCATCCGCATTTTTATAATAGACACTCGTCATTTCTTCGCTGTTTTTGGCATTTTCAAATCCCAGGGCTTTCATCTTGTCATAATCTTCAGCTTTAATCATAAATAGATCCTGAGCTGGAGTACCAACCAATAAAGGTTTTAATTTATCGGCACGTTTAATAATTTTCTTTACAATTTCCGGATCTTCATAGGTTCCGTTGGCTTTACCTGTTTTAAAATAGGTATCAGACATGTGTACAAATACTTTATCAAAGCCCATTATTTTTGAGGTTTCATAAGTATACGTAAAATGAGACAGGAGCAATCGGTACATCAAAGTCCCAGGTTTAGTTTTGCTCATTATTTTGTCAATTTCAACAGCCACACTATCCGGTTGTTTAATAATAACCGAGTCGAAATATTTTTTCACTTTATTATGAAAAAAAGGATTTCGTGCGGTGCCATCGTCGGTAAAATTCACACCGTCCCAGTAATGACTTTTATAATAGTTAAAAACTTTAATGCTGTCAGGCCTTCCGTTGGATGCTTTTGGAATGTCTTTAAGTAATTTATCTACTTTCAAGTTCATCACATCTCCAATATAAGTGCCTTTATGAGTCGAAACGAAATTAGATTCAAAAGCATAAATATTCTTTTCGAATTCCTTTTCTTTTTCTTGAAGGGAAATCGTATCTTTTTTGGTTAAAAATTGTTTGCCAGCTTTGTACGTCTGAAAATTTGTATTCTGCTGGTTTATAAATTGGATATAATTAAAAAATTCATTTTCCA
>Ga0105047_10006302_pt1 | contig 20126 bp, 12 predicted proteins | sample MAT04_FD_78384 | JGI IMG/M metagenome (GOLD analysis project Ga0105047, IMG submission 78384) | Freshwater microbial communities from Lake Fryxell liftoff mats and glacier meltwater in Antarctica - MAT-04 (megahit assembly) | ecosystem: Environmental > Aquatic > Freshwater > Ice > Liftoff...
CGGGTGTGAATGTCGCAAAATGGTTCTAATACGCATCAGCCGACTAGCCCGCGTCGTCGCTGATTCAGCGGAGTCGTCAGCGGCAGAAGCCATTCTGAGCGTCTCCATCTGCGCGGTTCAGCGGCGAGGTTGATATTTGGATCAACCAGCGGGCTGTATTCACGCCCATTTAGGGATACGCGCACGTCTGCATAAACCTCCACATCGTCCCATAGTGTAGCGAGGTAATGGGCAAATTGCAGGATACCATCCGGGTTTTTCGGTAGAAAATCCATCTGACGATCTGTGAGATAGTCTTCGGGAAGTTCTTCCCACGAATCACCTGTTGACGATTGGACGATGATATAGGTGATGATAGCGCGTTTATCGCGCAGTTTCATGTGCCACGAGAATTTTTCTCCTTCTTCCGTCCAACTGACGTTGCCGGGGATGATAAAATGACGCAGCGGAAAAGTGAGCTGAAAGGCACAGTAAATCGCCAGCAGCGCGAGGACGAGCCGCCAGCGCGGATGCGTTGTTGGCATTTGCGGGGATGCCGACTTGCGTAAAGGTACTTTTTCCCACCAACGCACGGGGAAAAATAACGGCAGGAGCGCAATCATCAGAATAGGGAAAATGCGGACACCGAATAGGCTGTTATTGAGCAGATGAAAAGTCATCAGCATCGCCAGCCCTAGCCAGCGTGTGCGCTTAATCAGCAGAAGGGGGAGGCCGAACAAATCCACGCAGATTCCCCCGTAAGCGAAGGCGTAAACCATCCATTTCTCGGTGAAAAAACGTCCGATCACGGGAAAATCGGTACTTTGCGCCAGCCACATGCCCATCGGCTCACCGCGCAGCCAATCACTATTCAGTTTGGCGATTCCCCCGAAAAAATAGACAAGTGCGACCTGAAAACACAATATATAAAGCGTCCAGGCGGGGGCGGTGTTGGCGCGGATTTTCGGGCGTAGAAGTGCGTCGATAGAGAAGGCACGATGCGCGGGGATGAAGATCATCAAGAAACTGAGCAGTACAATTAAATAATGTTGATTTAGATAATTCGATTGGTCGATCAAAAAAATATAAGTGAAGCCAAGAAAAAACAGCGGCATCATCACGCGGTACAGAAAGCCGATCATCACACAAAAAAGCACTCCGCCGAGCGCGAGGAAAAATAACATCATCCAATCAGGCGGCAGCGGACGCACCCAATCCATGCCGTAATAAGCGAAATAGACGATGGGCTTGACGTAATATTCATGCAGCCAGCCCGCTTGGTAATAAAGCCAGCCTTCGCGCAGGAGCAACGCGCTGAAAATGATGCGTATATACACCAGTGGGGCGATAGGGATAGAGGTGAAAGCGTTTAACTGGATTCGAGAAAATAAACCCCTTGTATTTGCTAATCCAAAAGAATTCATGATCGTTTTCTATAAACCTGCGGTTACTCTTCTTCCTCGCTCATTGCCACTTTTTTCTCGACGGGGCGATCACGGCGGATGATAAAATGATCGAGATCACGGGCGACATAGGTTTCTGGGAAGATGGAACGGGCTTCCGCGATGACATCCCGTTCCCGATAGCGGCGCGAGATATGAGTCAGCAGCAGCGTTTGCACGTTGCATTCTAAGGCTAAGGTCGCGGCTTGCTTGGCGGTGATGTGACCGAAAGATCGTGCGACATCGGCTTCTTCGTCCAAAAAGGTGGATTCCATCACCAGCGCATGGGCGTTCATCACATACTGCTTGACCGTATCCAACCGCACGATGTCGCCAATACACACCAATTTCGCGCCTACGATCTCCTCATCCAGCACCATATCGGGCGTAATCAGGCGACCATCGGCTAACGTAATCGCTTCGCCGCGCACCAGCTTGGCGCGTTCCGGGCCAGCAGGGACACCGAGTGCTTCTGCTTTTTCCACCAAAAATGGACGGTGATTGTTTTCCTCAAAGATATAACCGAAGTTATCCGGGCCGCGATGCTGTACTGGAAAAGCAGTGATTGTGAAATCTTTGGTCTGCATCAGCACACCGGGTTTGATGTCGATGAGGTGAATCGGGATCGGTAGCTTTTCATTGCGAAAGACGACTTCAAATAGCAGCGCCTGCACCCGATCCAGCACGGTTTTGCCCGCCCAAATTTCGATCTGTTCGATATTTTCTTCCCAACGGACGAAGGTTGAAATCAACCCGCCGAGGCCGAGAATGTGGTCGAGATGACCATGCGTTAGCAGGATTTTGTTCAGCCGTTTAAAGCCGATTCCGCTGCGGAGAATCTGGCGTTGGGTGCCTTCGCCACAGTCCAGCAAAAAGCGATGTTCGCCTGCGAGGATGGCCTGCGCGGGTAAGCCGCGATGAATGGATGGCGCGGAGGCGGATGTACCCAAAAAGATAATTTCAAACATGGTCTAGCCTTTAGCTGTAAACCATTAGCTGTTGCGTCAGATATACCAATCGCTGCAAGCTAAAGGCTGATTATTCTAGTTGTTGACGGTGATGCCGTAAAGAAAAAGACGATCTCCGCGTGGCATCCCATCTTCTAAAACGTCAAGTCGTTGATCGCTGGTATCTTGATAGACCCCGATTGAAATTTGATACTCTCCCGGCGGCATATTTTGCGGTAGGGGAATGTATGTCACTTGCACGATGACATCCCGATTTTCAAGCTGGCGCGGGAGGACGCTGATGGTATCGGTTTGGGCGATAGGTACGGCGGCAGGATCGGCTTGAATATGCGTAAAGATCAATAAATCTGGCGGTACAACACCATCGACTCGCCAATAACTGACGACAGTGACGACGCTGCCGGGCGTATAAGCGCTTGTAATATCCGGAGCGTAACCGAGAAAAGCAATGTTTCCTCCAAAATAGACTGGGATATTTGTCTCGGTAGGTCGTCCAGGACTGGCGGTTTCTGGCGCGTAAGCAACGGGGATAAGCGTAAAACGCCCGATAACATCCGCAAGGCGCTCTTCGACATTCATTGTCAACACCGATTGGCGCGGGATTTGCTGCCCTTCTATCCACTCTCCGCGCAGCAGCCATTCGCGGATGCGCCAATGGGCATTTGTAAGGTCACTCTCGCCGGGAAGAATCACCTGTTGGCGCTCTCCACCGTGTGTCATCACAAAACCGCTGCTGCAATCGACATAACGCAGTGGGGGATCAGGGCGATTCATCATCGCCAAAAGCAGTTGGGTATTGGCATCCAATTCATCCGGCACACCCTGACTGCAAATGACAGTTTGTATTTGCGTGGCGGTTTGGTCGAGATAACTAGAGAGATAGGCAATCCGCGTATCATAGGCTTGTTGGACACTGATAAGCGCAGGCCAGCGCGTGAATAAATCCTGACCCGTCCACGCGATATTAAAAGCTATGAGGGCTGTAAAGCCGAGTGCCGTCAGCGGACGACTGACGCGGGGGACATAACGTACAAGCAAATCGGAAATAAAATCCAGACCCAACCCGAACATTAGGGCGATAATTGGCAAAATGGCAGCGTAGGAGTGAAAATCGGGGCCGTTTTGCGCCAGAAAAGCGATAGGCGCTAAAATGACTCCTGCGACCAGAACCAAGGCGTGAGTCGGTTTACGCCAGTTCCGAAAGGCGATTACGCCGCCAGTTAGGGCGATGATCGATGTGATTGGGTCGAGTAGAGGCCGACCTGGGATGTTATTGACGGGATTTGCATCGCCACGGAGCGAAACGCCCATCAAGCCGTTGAGGGTATTCTTGATGGAGATACCGGGGATATGTTCAAACAGGCGCTGCGCCCCGTTGAGGCTGCCTAATTGAATCGATGAAGTGACGTAAGGCATCGCCATAATCATCAGCATTAGGAGCGCGAAGGTGATATAGCGCCCGCGACGGCGCGAAATTTTCTGCCGGGCGAAAAGAATCATATAGGCGATAAAAACGACGCAGATCAAGACGACGAGCAAACCTACTGGATGTACATACAGTGCAAGGCCAAGCGTAACACCAAGCGCCGCGAAGAGGGTGGTGTTTGCCCCACGTCGGCGTTTGCGACGGTATACTGGTAGCGAAACCGCCAAACAAAGCAGTGCCGCCGATACGACCAGCGGTAGAAGCATCTCTCTGGAAACTTCCCGCGATAGCAAGACAGGCCAAAAGGTGAAGGACATCAGCGCTAATGCGCTTAATCCGGCTAAACGCCCAAACAAGCGTGTGCCGAGCGCATAGACCATCGAAAGCGCAAGCATCCCCGCCCATGCGGAAAATACATGCAAACCGAGCAGACCTTTTCCGGTAAAGGTCGTCACGGCGGCGAGTACGGCATGATATAACCCTTCACGCCCTTCACCATTACCCATATCCGCGAAGACCGTTACACGCCCATCTCGTGCCGATTCCATTAAGCGAACATCGGTCAATTCGTCGGCATTTAATCCCGGTGGGAGCAGGGTGACTTCCCAGAAACGAAAGACCATCGCGCCAAGTAAGATGACAACAGCGATGGCGAAACTTAAACGACCAGACAAGTAAAACTCCTGGCTTTTAGCGATTAGCCTCTAGCCGTTAGCCTGTGGCTTACAGCAGGAAGGACAAGAGAAATCTTGCCCTCGAAATCGTAATTTAGCAAAACAGAGCAAGCATAACAGAGCGTGGGCAGAAATTCAATTAAATGGAACCCGCCCATGCACTACACGCCAGAACGAGGGTTCCGAGACCGACGTTGAGCCATGTCAGGCGAATTTCTCGGCGGCGGAGGTTTTGCCATTCGGTGGTGGCTTGGGAGGAGGTTTCGCCTTTGCCGCGCTCGATGAGCAGACTGGCACGTTCCAGCGCAGGAACAACGCCATATTGCAAGGCCAAGCCTGAAAGCGCCATGCACGCAATCAGGACATGCTTAAACAGCATCACGCGGCTCCATGTATTGGCGATTTTGAGCATCCCATCGTAATTTGGGTCGAGTGACATTTGCGTCAGGCCGGTGACGATCAACACGGCGAGGCTGAGATTGCTCAACGGCGTAAAACGTGACCGCAGCCGATTGAGTAGCTTATAAAGCGCGGGGCTGTCGTTGAGGGTTCGCCGGACTTCAGGCCAAACCAGCAGCGCGGTAATCATCAGGCCGCCGATCCATATGACAGTGGCGGAAAGATGAAAGAAAAGGCTAATTGCAAGGATTGTCTGCGAGGGCAAAGGCCGATTCCTCCGGGCTGCGGGCTGGGATGACGACAGCGCCGCAATATTTGGGCATTTGGACTAAAGCGGCGAAGGCCGGACGGGTAAAGCCGAGGGCGGGGTCATTAATTGACCACCAGAACTGCTCATCCTGCGATGTCCATTCCGGGTCGGCGATATAAATCACATTCATCAAGCCCACCCAAGGTCGCCAGTGCTGCGCCGCGTATTGATAGGCCTCCACGATAAGACGCGCTTGGTCGTATTCGTTGACGGCGTACCATTGGTAAGAGGGGTTGACCTGATCGGTGGTGTAGCCCATTTCGAGAATCGCCATCTGACGGGGGGCATCATTATTGGCGACCATAATCCGGCGTAAATCTTCGACACGTCGGAAAGTTGCCCACCGTCCGCGCCCATCACGCTCGGCATCATCGGAGCCATAAGCGGGAAATTCATAGCCGGGGGCATGAACGCCGACGACATCAACAGCGGATTGGAAGGTCGAGTCGTACATCGCCTGAAAATAAACATCGTCAGGGATGGCAAGTTGAACACCTGCGCCGTCCGTCAGCCCACCCGTTGGCGCAAGTCCCGCAGAAATCAGAATAGCATCGGGGTCAACGGCACGGATGGCTTCGCTGCAAACACGCAGCAGCGCGACATAATCGGCGGCATTTGGTGGGCGATTGCCCCATTCGCGGGTGAGATTCGGCTCATTCCAGATTTGATAGGCGGCGATTCGACCTCGATAGTGTTCGGCGACTGTGCCGCAAAACGTGGCGTAATCTGCCAGATTATCCGGCGGCGAATCGATATAACTGCCATCTTCAACGGGTGGCAAACTCGGATGCGCCCAATCTGGTGCATCACTTAAACGGGCGACGATTTGTAATCCGCGTCGTTCCAACCCCTCGATCATGCGATCACCAATTTCAAATTCCCAACGCCCGCGTTCAGGTTCAATCTCTTGCCACGCAAAAACCTGTTTGATATGGGTGAAAGACATGAGCTGTACCCAATCCATATAGGTCCCAACGGTGAGGCCGTCATCCCACCAAAGCGAAGTATGGACGCTGTAGGTTAGTGATTGAAACGGTGCATTCGCGGGAATGGCATCGGCGCGGAACGGGTCACCTGCGCCGGAATCACGGGTTACATTCAAACCTGTGAGAAAAATGATGAGGCCAAAGGGGAATAAAAGGGTCAGAGCCGAAACTCTGACCCAAGCATGATGAAAAAAACGCATAGGGTTATTGGCTTGCGCTCGCTTGTCGCCCGTTTGACCATTCGATAATGGCATCCCAAACGGGACGATGCGCGAAATCGGGTCCAATGATGGAATAAGGGGTGTTATCGTTGGCGGTATCCCAACCGATTTGTGCGCCATAATTGAGATTCCAGATGAACGCCAGCCAGACGTTATCCCATTCGTCCATGTTGTTCAGTGCTTCAATCGTCCACTCAGACTGTTCTTCTAAGGTGTTATCCAGCGCGAACTCAAAGTTGGTGGGGTAGCCTTCGCCTAAGCCTTCCATCGTTGCCCAGCCAAACTCGGTAATGCACAAGCGCATTTCGGGGTCTTGCTGCTGCACTTTATTAGCGTAGGTTTGCAGTGTACTGCGGAAACTCCAACTATGATGGGGGTTATCAAACGGCCCCCGGAACTGCGCGGAGGGGTCATTGGGGACGTTATTCCATTCATCGCTGGGGCTGATGTTATAGCCGTTATGATGCACCCCCACACAATCCACATAGGTGAGCATATTGGCGGCGATAAGCTGATCTAAAAATACGAAATCATCCTGTGCGCGGACGATGCCTTGCGCGTCGGTAAAGCCGCCTGTGGGGGAGAGCGCCCCGCTGACGATGATGATCCCCGGATCGACATCTTTGACTGCTGTATAGGTGGGGCGCAGCAGCTCGACATAATTCGGTGCGCTTAAGCCTTCGTTGGAAAGCCATTCGCGGTCAATATTCATCTCGTTCCAGACTTCAATCGCGTGAATTTTGCCGGGAAATTCTTCCAGAAGATGCAAAACGAAATCGACATACGTTTGCGGGTCGGCGGGGGGGCCTTCTTCTTCTACGCTTACGCCGGGTTCACGCGCCCAATCTGGTGTGGTGACGATGGAGAGCAAGACTTTAAGCCCTTTAGCGGCATCTGCATCCAGCGCCATCGCAATCTGTCCGAGACCATTCGGCTCATACTGCCCCTGCTGCGGTTCCAAATTTTCCCAGCGCACTTGATGTTTGACCCAGACGAGGCCGAGATTGCTCACATCGTTTGCCCACGCTGCGGCGGTATTTGGGTCGAAGGCGGGCTGCACTTGTATGCCGACTTGGAAAGCTGTATCCGCGACGGGAAGCAAGGTGGCGGTAGGGACGGGAACGTCGGTTGCCGCTTGTGTGATTTCTTGGCTGTCGTTGGCAGTATTGGCATCCGCAGGGGGTTGTTCCTGTGTTTCTTCATCTGTCGCCGTTGGTGCATTGGTTGGACGGACAGCAGGTTGGCTCGTCGGCACACTGGTCGCCAATACCACAGATTGCGCCGCGGGGATAGTCGCCGCGATGGCTACAGACCCGGTTTGATTGTTAGACTCGCCATTCGACAAGCTGTTGTTATACGTCAGATAGATGCCAAAGAAGGTTGCTGCGCCGATAATGACGGTGATGAGTGTCCAGATCAGGGCAAATCCGCGTACCTGTTTATTGATTGCTGCTCGTGTTGCCATAAATTACTCCGTTTGCATTGTTGGTGACTCGTTGTTAGTTATTAGTTTTTTGTAATGTAAAACTGTTTTTTGTAGGGGCATATTGGTTATGCCCCTACGAATGACTAAAAACTAACGACTATGCGCCTGTTACAGCGCTTGGTAGCTCTATTATCGTGCGTTGGCGAGTGCGCTACATGCCGGGCAACTTCCATCAGGACGGATGATGGCATAACCGCCCATCGGATCCGCACCAAAGCCGGTAAAATCGACATTCCAGACGATCATTAAGCGGACACGACCACTTTGTGAGGCAACCACTGCTGCCTCTGCCAGCCATGCGGCCTGCTGCGCGACGGTCACATTGGCCGCCCACGCGAAGAAGCTAGGCAGCGCTCCGTAGCCTTCTGCTGAAAGATAACCGAGTTCGGTAATGCAAAGCGGACGTTGATTTCCGGTGATGGCGGAGTAGGTTTGGATCATACCCGGCAGATAACGTGTATAGTAACCGTCGCGCGGGTCGCCGCTGGTGGCGCGGGCGCTGACGATTCCCTCGTTATAGTGCATCCCAACGCAATCCATAAAGCTGAGACCGCCTGCATCGACCATCTGACGCAGGAAGTTATCATCGTTGACGACCTGACCGGGGAAAGCCGCTTCCGCGCCCGTCGGCGCGAGTGCGCCGCTGATGACGATGACGTTGCCATTGGCGCTCTTGATCGCGTTGTAAGATTCGCGCAGCAGGGCGACATAATTCGCGCCGCTAATCTGGCCTTGAGGCCATTCGCGGTCAATATTCGGCTCATTCCAGACTTCGATAGCGTCTGGCCCCAACGAGGCGATTTGTCCGAGTGTACCTGCGAAGCCGGAGATGTAACCGCCACCGCCGCCTGCAAGATCACCGGGGCTGCCGACTACGCCCAAAAGGACGCGCAAGCCTGCGCCGCGTGCTGCATTAATGACGTTTTGGGCATCACCTACCCCGCCACCGCCGGGCGAGGCGCGAATCTGGACTTTAACCCAGGACATGCCTGCTGATCGCATCGCGCCGAAGGCACGCTCACCGAGGCTGGCGACGTGTCCACCATATTCAAATGCGCCGATGCTGCCTGCGCCGGGTGCAACTGGGGCGGGGCCACTGCCACCCGCTGGAACACTTTGCGAATTAGTGTTGGCAGGTGCAGGCGGATTCGTCGGCACTATTGGCGCAAGCGTCGGGGTAGCTGTCGGCGTGGGGGTGGGAGTGGAAGTCGGCAGGGGGGTGGGGGTGGCTGTCGGCGCAAAGAGCGCAATCGCCGCGCCACCGCGACCACTTTCCGCCTGACCGCCCACGACTTCTACATTGACGGCGTAATTGCCATCGGGCGCGTTCAGGGTGACGACCAGTTCTTCGTTTAAGCTGGTGGTAAATTCGGTGATTTCGCCGTCAGCGCTTTCGATGCGCCAGTTAAGGGCGAGTTCGGTCTGTTGTTCCAAAGCAGGCAGGAGCAGCTTGTAATTTAAGATGGCTCCGGTAACACCGTCGGCAAGGCCAGCCGCCAGCAAATCCTCGAAAGCGACCCCTGCCACGACAAACGGCGACAGGCGATCCATGCGGAAGCGCAGCGCTTCAGCAGTCGTCAGCCACATGCGCGAGGCAACCTCGCCATCGGCATCTTCATAATCAATAAAGGGTGTGTTGATGGTGGTTTCGACACCGGGGATGGCATTAAATTCGCCGTCCAGACGGATGGTGACTTCGCTGCCTGGTTCTACCGTGTCGCCTTCGGTCACATTCGCGTCGATTTGGACATCACCTAACGCGGAGAGCGCCTCGTCGTAGCCAATCGAGGTAAAATCGCCGCCTGCTTCACGGATGGAAAGTGCAGATATGCCGCCGAGAATCTTATAGCGATTGATTTCACCTACGCCCCAGCGCAGCATCGCTTCGACCAGCCGATCACTGCCGGGTGTAAAGGCTGATGGGTCAAGCCCGAAGGCGATTTCTACAGTGTCGGCTGCTTTGCCGATTTCGCGCCAATCATACGCGCCTGTGTCCCATGCGCCATTGGTGTTTTGCGCGGGTGGCACGACAACGCCGAGTTGCAGATTGACGCTGCTCAGGTTGCTTGCCAATTCACGGACAAAAGCGGTGAAATTTTCGCGCTGATCGGCGGGAAGTTCACGGTAATCAATGATGACCCCATCATATTGTCCAGCAGCGGCGAAGGCAGTCAACTGCTCGGCGTGTTCAGTACGGAGCGCTATATTGCCGAGAATGCCGACGACAGAATCCGTATCGACAGCACGGGAGTCGCTAAAGTTACGGATAACGGGCATCACGCGATAACCCGCGTTGACATCAAAACCGGGCGCGGGATTGCCGATCAACGTCCTTGCCGGAGTGTTAGGCAGCGAGGGCTGCATCCCGGCAGGCGCGATAATTGTGACGAGTTCCGCCACTTCTGGCGCGAGTGTTTGGGCGATGTCGAGCGTCGTCAGGACGATGGGATCGAGCGGCGCGGTTTGGAAAAGGGCGATTCCGTCGGGAATATCCTTCACACGGGCGCTGAGTGTGCCAGCGGTGGTGGGCTGAGAAGGAATAAACGTCCATTCCGCCGCATCCGCATCCCAAGCGTACATATCCAGCACATCGCGGTTGGCGTTGGCTGGGATTTTAAGTTCAATATTGAGTTCTTCCGGGGCGGTGCCGGTGGTGGTAATGCTGTAGACATTACTTTGCAGCGCCAAGTAAGACGGTGCGGCAGATTTGGCAGAAACCGTCCAATCTGTTGCGCTGCCGTTTCCGCTGATGAAGTCATTCATCGCGACTTCATCTAAAAGCACCCCAAATTCGGTGCCGGGGTCTTGTGGATTAACGATGAGTTCCAATTGGGCATCGTTGGAGCGTGTGCCGTTGGCGGTAGAATCCAGCATGGCATACGGGGTCGGGAACAAGCGTTCCGCCAGATTGACAGGCGGCAGGAACAACCCTGCGACAATCAAGCCTAAGAATATGAAAGCCGTCAATAAACCGACCAACCAGCAGCCGACTCCGCTGCGTTTGGCAGGGCGACGGGCATAGGACGGCGGAATTTCGCCGGGATAAGCATAATACGGTTCTTGGGGTACTTCTACGGGTTTAATCGGTTGTGTATCTTCTTTAGGTGGTAAATCTGACATCTGTTTTCCTCAATTAGCTGTTAGCTAGGTAGCTCTTAGCGTTTAGCCAAAAACTGATTAGCCTTAGCAGGGTAGTATAAAGGGTTTGCGAGGGTGTTTGTATAGCGGATTATTCCTCAATCGGTTAATTTGGCCTTGCAAGGGGCGAGGTTTGGTTCGCCCCTGCGAGATTTATGCCTGATTTGCTTATGCTGCTAATTGCCTAATGCGCGGCAAGCGGGGCAATCGCCGCCGGGGCGGATTATCGCATAGCCTGCCATCGGGTCGGCACCGTAATTCTCAAAGTCCACATTCCAGATAATCACCAGCCGCACACGTCCGCTGCCTCGTGCTATGCTGACTACTTCATCGAGCCACGCCGCTTGCTGCGCGACGGTGACATTCGCCGCCCACGCGAAGAAATCCGGCAGTTGACCGTAGCCTTCCGGCGTTAAATAGCCGAGTTCGGTAAAACACACAGGCAGGCCAAATGTACCCGCATATAGATTAACCATGCTGGGGAAGTAACGGGTGTAGTAATCGCTACGTGGATCGCCACTAATGGCTGAGGGCGGGACAATCCCTTCGTTGTAATGTGCGCCGACGCAATCCATATAATTGGCTGCACCTGCTGCTGCCATGCCTGCGATAAAGCGATCATCATTCATCACACGACCAGGGAATGCGCCTTCTGCTCCGGTGGGGGCGGGTGCGCCGCTGATGACGAGCGTGTTGGGATTCGCGCCTTTGATGGCGATATAAGAACGGCGTAGAAGTTCGGTATAACGTGCTGGATCGATGGGGGGTGACCATTCACGGTCAAGATTGGGTTCATTCCAAATCTCGATAGCATCTGCACCTGCCGAGGCTAATCCCGCGACGAAAGAGGCGTAACGGTCAAGATAGCCATCGTCATTCACGCTGCTCGGTTCGCCGACAACACCGAGTAGAATACGGAAGCCGTTGCGATGTGCTTCGCCGATTGCGCCCTCACCACCGCTGCCTACCCGAATCTGCTTTTTTACCCAAGTCATCCCGGCTTGCTGCATGGCGGAAACTGTTCCGCCGTCAAGCGAGGCGACATGCCCACCATAAGCGAAGCCTGTAACGGGTGCGCCGTTATTGATAGGGGCTGCCGCTTGTGCCGGTGCAGCGGCCTGTGTCGTGGTACGTCCACCTGTCGCGGTCAAGCGGAAGGGCGTATCCGCGCCGACAATCGGAAGCGAGGAAACCTGCTGCGTGGAGATATTAAGATATTGGATAGATACCCAGCCGATGATGCCGCGAGAACTAATCCCGCGCACCCAGGTATTCGCCCCGTTGCGCCCGTCAATATTGAACTGTTCATTGGCGCTTAGGCCACCTACCCGACGATAAGTGGTGCCGTCGCCAACGCGAATATTCACGTTTGAATTGGCAGTTACCCCTAAGCCGCCCCCGCCGCTGGAGGCCGCTGCGGGGGCATTGTTGACTTCGGTTTCTGTGTTGGAAGTCGCATTATTCTGGGTTTGTGCTGGGGCGGCGGTGCCAGACGGAGGCGATACGAGGATGTCTGCATCGGCGGCGATGATCGGCAGGCCGTTCAACTGGCTCAGGGTGACATTCACTAAGCCCGAAGACATCCAACCCGACTGGCGATCTGCCGTGAGGCCGCGCACCCAATTACCGTTTTGGTTACGTCCATCTAAGCGCACTGTTGTCCCACTTGCTAATGTCCCGACCAGATCAAATTCTGTGCCGGGGCCACTGCGGAGGTTGGCGCGGTCTGAAGTAGTCGTATCTAATCCAGCGAACTGTGCGCTGACAATTGACAGGCCAGAGAGCGCCAATAGCGCGAACAGCACCGCCGTAATAATCCGTACTCGTTTCATCGAAATTAGCGCGAGATACCCCTGCCTTCAGGCATGGGGAGGTAAGCGCTGTCTCCTTTCAATACCATTGGACGATAATCCCCGAAGGGAAAGGGAGATTTGCAGTTACCTGCTGGCTCTCCCACAAAGCCTTCTCCGCTTGCGCGGATCACGTCTTCCTCGACAAGGTTAGTGGTCGGTACTTTCCTCTGTCCTGCACTGGCTTCGTACCCCGTATGCCTGTTTAACAGGGAGGTTCTAGAGCTTGGGGCTGGAACGTCACCCCAAGGTAGGTCGTTTAACTCTTGCCACTAACGTAGCCCGATAGGGATTGCTCCCCCTGGCTGAGTCTGGTCAGCGCCGGGCTTGTACTTCTACAAGTCCCTAGCTTTAGCTATGGGGTCGCTGACTTATAACTCCTCAATAGCGCTTCGTTTTTAGAAATGTGAGATTAGCTTAAACGGACAAAATTCACGCTAGGCTAATAAACCTATTTCTCAGGATGGCATTTTAGCGTATGCGCCCGACGTTTAGCAACCGCGTACCCTACGATTACCCTACGTTCTGGTAGAATGCTTTGGACTTGCAGGTTACATCTGTCTGTCTGAATTTACCTTTGAAACGTTATACTACCTAACATGATAGACACACTTTTACTCAAAAAAGACTCAAACGGCATCGTTATAATCACATTTAATCGGCCTGATGTGCTGAACGCGCTCGATTTGGCGACGATGAAGCGTTTTGCTGAGGTCGTCGCAGAAATTGCACAGGATGCGGATTTACGTGCCGTCATTTTGACCGGAGCAGGCGATTCGGCCTTTTGCAGCGGCGGCGATCTGGTGGAATTGAGCCAGTATCCGAGCGCCGAAGATGGACGCGCCTTTATCACGACGATGGGGGATGCGCTGTTGATGCTGGAACGTTTACCTGTTCCGGTGATCGCTGCGATCAATGGCTATGCGCTGGGCGGCGGGAGCGAGATCGCGTTGGCGTGTGATCTGCGAATCGTTGATGAACGGGCAAAAATGGGCTTTGTGCAGATTAAGAACGCGCTGATTCCGGGCTGGGGCGGTGGGCAGCGCTTATTGCGTTTAGTGGGGTACAGCCGTGCGATGGAACTACTGTCGAATGGCAAGCCGATGAGCGCCGCAGAAGCCCATACGCTAGGCTTGGTGAATCGTGTTGTCGAGGCGGGTAAGGCATTTGAATCAGCGCTGGAAATGGCGCAGCAGATTGCCACACAGCCGCCAGAGGTTGTGAAGGCCACCAAAACACTGCTCCAAGCTGGACTGCACGAGTCCTATCAGGATGCCCTGAAGATTGAGCGTGATTTGTTTCCGCTGCTGTGGGCGGATGAGCCGCATTTGAAAGCAGTCGAGCAGTTTTTGAATCGGCGTAAGGGGAAAATAGCGCAAAAGTAAATCGGCCAAAATCATGCAAAATGATGTGTTTTCAGAACACCAGATTAACCGCAAAGGCGCGAAGAACGCAAGAGTCGCAAAGATTTTGAACGTAAATCCCGTCACCAATAGCCGCATTTTCTGTTTTCTTTCATGAATTTACTTCTGTGGTTCAACATTTTTTATTGCCAAGACTTTCGCTCGCTGCCTTATGAACAAAGGGTTTATGTTGTTTTACATCTGTGGTTAAATGTTCTCAATATTCGTCAAATAATCATTTGGAAAAAATCGTTATGCCCGGATTTTATGGCACCATCGCTCGTTACTATGATGCAGAAAACACCGATAAAGATGATGACATTCCGTTCTATCTTGCGCTTGCCGAGCAATATGGCGGCCCGATTATGGATATTGGCTGCGGGACGGGGCGGGTCATGATCCCGCTGGCGATGGAAGGCTATGACGTGCATGGCATCGATAATGAAGATGCGATGCTGGAACGTGCTGAAGCCCGTCGTGCCGAGACTCCGAGCCTGCGTGATAATCTGACGTTTTATCATGGCGACGTGCGGACATATAAGTTGGATACCAAGTTCAAGCTAATGCTCGTCCCGTATAACGGACTGATGCACTTCCATGACCAAGATACCCAGCTTGCTTTGCTGCGGCGGTTGCGCGAATGGACGGCGGACGATGGACTGCTGGTGTTGGATTTGCCGAATGCGGGTGAGGTCTTTGCCAGCCAGGAGACCGACTCGATTATGATGGAGCGAACCTTTCTGGAGCCGGAAACGGGTCATCTGGTAATGCAGCAGTCCGTCAGCTATCTTGACCGCGTGACGCAGCTTTTGCGCGTGACATGGATTTACGACGAAATCACCGCCGATAGCACAGTGAAACGGACATTTGCGCCGCTGGTACTGTATTACTATTTCTTGTCGGAGATTACACTCCTGTTGACTGCCGCTGAATTTGAGATCGAAGAAGTATACGGTGATTTGGATTATGGCCCGTATGAGGATGGATGCGAGCGTATGATTATATTAGCGAAACCTCTCGTTTAATGTGGGATTGGAAGATTAGACGCAAAGGCGCGAAGGACGCAAGGATACGCAAAGAAAAAGGGCAAAAATCTCTGTGGCCTCTGTGTCTCTGTGGTTCAATTTTGTTATTTGCAGCGGCCTGTGGGGATGCACCGATCCCGCCGCTGACCGCCACCCCGACTCGTGCGCTGTCTGGCCCGACTCTCGAACCGAGTCCGACGACGGATGTGCATCCGCCCACGCAAGACATTTTAGAAGACAATATCCTCGGTGGACCTGGTCAAAATATCCCCGAAGCAGCGGATATTGCCGCCAACAGCGCCCTCCCGCCTGTGATCCAAGGGACACCCGGCGCATTCTCAGGGTCGCAGCGGGTGCAGCTTACTATGCCCGACGGCGCTGCATTAATGGGTGACATCTATCAAGCGGCGACAACTGACAATGGAAATGGAACGCCGCAGCCTCCGTTAAGGATGCCGGGTGTGCTTCTGTTAGGTGCATCCATCGCTGAGTGGGGTGATTTTCCGGCGCGGGTGCGTGATGCGGGTTATACCGTGTTAGTGATGGAACTGCGCGACTCAAGCGGCGTAGCGGATTTTACGACGATGCTGCGGGGGTTGAGTGGAGCCAATACTGTTAATCCCGGTTTGATGGCGGTGATCGGCGCGGGGCAGGGCGCGGATTTAGCGTTGATCGGCTGCGCGGTGGATTTGCTGTGTGATACGGCAGTGCTACTGAGTCCGGTTTCACGCGATACGCTCTTGAACGTTATGCCCAATTATAACCCGCGTCCGTTATTGATTGCTGCCAGTACACAAGATGTCAACGGCGTACAAACGGGTGAGGCGCTGCGTGTCGCTGCAACAGGTGAGGCTGTTTTCCAGCCGATTGCGGCTGCTGGAAGTGGGGCGGCGCTCATCTTCAACGCGCCGGATTTAACAGGCGTGATCGGCACTTGGCTGGCGCAAAAGCTGGTAGAATAGAAGAGTAGAAATGCGATTGAACCACCAAGCCGCCAAGAACACCAAGAGAAAAATAGGATGAGAACACTAGAACGCGCTGAACAACTTTTATCTGAAATGACACCGGGCAAAAAGGCGCAAGTGAATCGGATTTGTTGAGAAGCTACCCGACCCTCCGCGCCGAGGATTCAGCCAACGCTTGGGCGTATGCCCGTCTGTATCCTGCCGAAATCGAGCGTCAGATCAGCGAAAATGAAAGTGTTTAAACTGTTTACTACCCCTCGCGCCAGCTAATGATACTGCCAACCTCGTATGGAATGACGTGAATTTTTTCATCCTCAATATCCAAAATTGATATAAAATTGTCTCCTGTGAAAGCGATTTCTTGACCAGTTGGCGATAAAGCCAGAGAACTTGCGGCTAAACATGTGTTCGTGATTTGATGTCTCGATAAATCAGCAAGGTAAAGTATTTGATCTCGCCGTTCAGTATCATAGAGAAGAAATGCCATTTGTGCGCTATTGATATCAAAGGTTTGACGGTTGAGAGGGCGGTAATCGCTGATGATAAAAGGGGTTACTTGCTCATTGTAGAGACCATCACGGCTGAATAGAGCAGTTTCCTCTCTAATAGGCTCTCCGTTTTCGCTGACGTAACGTATAGCACCTAGGAAACCTGAAGAATCTGGTAACCAACTCAAAACCCCACGGAATTGTTGGTTGGGCATTGAGAGCAGACTGAGTAAATTTATATTTTCTAAGCTGTAAATACTCCATGTCGCCATTTGTGTGATTGGATCAGATTGTCTTACAACGATACGTGTTTGGTCAAACGATACTTCTAACTCTTGAATATCAGGAATGCCGACATTTAATGGAGAGATTTCTCCACTAATGACATTGATTTTTGTTAGATATGAATTTGTTTCTTCCCACGTAGTAGATTGGATGCGCCAATAATTTGAAAGTATTTCCTCCTCTAACCAGTTTAGTGGATATTGAGATGCACCAGCTACACCCCCAAAAAATGCCATTCGGTCATTCCATTCAATGGTATTTAACAATTCAGGGTTTGGATCGGTGCTATAAACTCGTATCTCATTAAAGAAATAATAGTCATCGCACATCATATTACTACATTTATCAACTGTTCCTCCCGGCAGCGCAAACATTGTTCCATCAGGTGATACTGCGCCTGCATCGGTGAACTGTTCAAAGTTATTAAAAGCGACAAAATAGGGAATACCTATATCGGCGTGAAGTACGCGGACACCTTGCTCAGATGTGGTGAAAATGCTGCCTTCAAAAGGCCATTCATCGCCCACATCCAAGATGGTTGATTCTGTAATACAACGCTCGACAATAGGCCAGCCTTCGGGCGTGGGTTCGGTGGTGGCTTCCGGTGTCGATTCTTGGGCTGAGAGTGCCAGCGCGGGAAAGATCAAAATCAATGTAACGATGAGTAAGTTAAGTGATTTCATAGGAAGTGTCGTTAGGCCATATTGTGTAAACGGATTTTTATAAGTTTACGCGATATGGCCTAGAATATACTCTACGATTGCCCTACGGCTTCTCAATGATGTGGAGAAAATGAAACGCAAAGGCGCGGAGCCCGCAAAGTGTCGCAAAGAGTTTTCATCTTTTTCTTTGCGTATCCTCGCGTCCCTTGCGCCTTTGCGTCAAAAAAATGAACTTTTACGCTCGCAGCGCCGCGCCAAGGCGGTGTTCTGCCGCGTTGATGATGGCCTTCCGCACACGGGCGACCTCTTTATCAGTCAGCGTGCGGTCATCGGTCTGATACGTCAGCGCATACGCCAGACTTTTGCTGCCTTCCGGGATGGGTGCGCCGCGATAAACATCGAACAGAGTCACATTTTTGAGCAGATCGCCCCCAGCCTGCGCGATGACGGCCTCGACTTCGGCGGCGCTCACTGTTTCCAGCACGATCAAGGCGATGTCTTCCAAAACAGGTGGCGTGATCGGCAGCGGATAAGCCCGATGATTGATTTCCGCCGTGTTCAGCAGCACATCCAGATCAAACTCTGCCGCGAGTACAGGCGCATCCGTCATATCGAATGCACGGGCGACTAATGGATGCAGTTCGCCAAATGTGCCGACTTCGATGCTGCCGGAAAACACTTTCGCGCTGCGCCCCGGATGAAAGCTGGGATGATCGGCGTGGGTATAAGTCACTGCCGGGACGTGCAGCCCATGCAGCAGCCCTTCAACCACGCCCTTCAGATCGAAGAAATCCATCAATTCGGTATCGCCACCCATCCAAGCGGATTTTTCTCGACTGCCCGTCATGAGAAGTCCCAAATGACGCGGCTCGTCGGGGAGCGCATCTTCCCCCATGAGATTTTGTCCTTCACGGGCAAAGTACACGCTGCCAATTTCATAGACTTGCTGGCGCGGTGTAAAGCGGATATTGTTACGGGCGTTTTCCAGCAGATTAATGAGCAGCGTATGCCGCAGGACAGTTTTATCCGCCGAAATCGGGTTTGCGAGTTCGATATAGCCGCCATTGGATGAGACGGGCATACCCGACGGAATGAGTAAACCTTCTTGTTCGGGCGTGGTGAAACGGTAGCTGATATTTTCTCGCAGGCCGAGCGCCACCAATAAATCACGGGCGCGTTCTTCCCGTTCCAGCGCGATATTCGCCCACTGCGGCGGCATCGCGTCGTCCATGAGCGTCGTTGGGATGTGGTCATAGCCGTTGATACGGGCGATTTCTTCGATCAAATCCGCCCGACCAATCGCGGGATCATTGCTGATGTCCATGCGGGTATCGGGAACATCCACGCGCAGTGTATCGCCATCAACTGTTACGGTCATTTCCAGCCGCCGCAGCAAGGCCGCCACCCCTTCAAGGTCGAAATCCATGCCCATCATGCGGCGGACTTCGCTGATCGGTAAATCGACGTGGACGGGTTCCGGTGGGGCGGGATACGCGTCGATAATGCCTTGCGCGATCTGCCCACCGCCGCCTTGCCGCATCAATTCGATGCCGCGCTGCACACCAAGAATCGCCTGACTCGGATGTACACCCCGGCTGAAGCGCGTTCCGGCATCGGTGAAGACTTTTTGAGATTGCATCGTGCGGCGGATGTTGATGAAGTTCCACGCCGCTGCTTCCAGCAAAACGTTTTTTGTCTCCGGCGTGATTTCCGTCTCCGCGCCGCCGATCACACCCCCAAGCGACAAGACGCCTGCCGTGTCGGTCACGAGGATGTTGTGTGCCTGCAAGTCGCGCTTGACCTGATCGAGTGTTTCCAGCGTTTCGCCGGATTCTGGCAGGCGTGTGATAATTTTCGGGACACCATTTTGGCTCCGCGCTGCCAATTTATCATAATCGAAGGCATGAAGCGGCTGACCAATCTCGAAGGTGATGTAATTGGTCACATCGACGATATTGTTGATCGGACGCTGACCTACCAACATCAAACGGCGCTGCATCCACTGTGGCGACGGCTTGATTTCGGTGTTTCGCAGGAGCGCGAGGGTGAAACGCGGGTTGAGGTCGGGATTGCGAATCTCAATCAAGGCTTGCCCGTCAATGGCTTTGCCCTCCATCAAGACAGCATACGACGGCTGGCGAATCGGTTTATCCAACAGGGCGGCGACTTCCCGCGCCACGCCGAGAATGCTGAAGCAGCGTCCGAGATTAGGCGTGAGTTCAATTTCCAGCAGCACATCGCCTAAGACCTCTTGCAGCGGTGTGCCGGGGACGAAATCGCCGGGGTTTTCCAGCAGAATAATGCCTTCGTGTTCGTCAGTGATGCCGAGTTCTTTTTCCGAACAGACCATGCTTTTGTTATAAACGCCGCGCAGTTCCTTGCCTTTGAGGATCATGCGCTTGGGTTCGTCGCTGTGACC
>Ga0105047_10006304_pt1 | contig 20116 bp, 13 predicted proteins | sample MAT04_FD_78384 | JGI IMG/M metagenome (GOLD analysis project Ga0105047, IMG submission 78384) | Freshwater microbial communities from Lake Fryxell liftoff mats and glacier meltwater in Antarctica - MAT-04 (megahit assembly) | ecosystem: Environmental > Aquatic > Freshwater > Ice > Liftoff...
CCGCCCGACACTCGAATGGGCGTTCACTGACATCCGTGCTCTGCGCGATGTCACCACGTTGGGCATCATGCGGGAAATTCATCGCTGGGGTGCCCATGCGATGGTGATTACCGTCTGGCTCCACATGTACCGCGTGTTCCTGACAGGCAGCTACAAGCCTCCACGAGAGTTCAACTGGGTCATCGGAGTCTTGTTGCTGGTGTTGACGCTACTGCTCTCGTTCACTGGCTATCTACTTCCCTGGGATCAGCTGGCGATTTGGGCAATCACCGTCGGATCGAACATGGCTCGCGCTCATCCGTTCCTGGGGCACGAAGGTCCTGGCTTCCAACTGTTGAACGTGGGAGGCTATGACCTGATTACCAACGCTTCGGACGCCCGATTCTTATTGCTGGGTGCCCGTAACGTGGGTGAAGAAACGCTCAACCGATTCTACATCTTGCACTGCGTTGCTGTTCCCATCGTGATCTCGCTGCTCATTGCGATTCACTTCTGGCGCGTTCGCAAAGACGGTGGAATCAGTCAGCCGCTGTAGGCCGGTCCCTGGCTTGCAGCGAGAGTTTGGTCTGGTCTTCTGAGTTTGAAAATCTCCGATCACAAGCCACCCCACCCCTGGGTTACCCTTGTGATCGGATCCGAAAAGTTCGAACCCCATGCACTCGCATCCCGATCTCACTCACAGCGTGATTCACGGCCTTGGCTGGCTGTATACGCTGCTGTTCCTGGCGAACATCGGCTGGACCATACGCAGCTTTAAGCGTGATGGGGACTTCGAATCTGTGCTGGGATTTCAGCACATTCCCAAAGCCACGATCTGGGCGTTTTACGCTGCATTCCTGATGCTGATGGCGATCACGCACCTGACCTCGAATTCCGCCCCGAATGAGTTCCTGATTCGGCTTCCGAACTGGTTTAAGACGATCGTCGATTTGATCTTCTCGGACGCTCGGATCTACTTCGGACTCTCGATACTCGCCTTTGTGGGCATGCTCAGCATGCGAGACTTTCTCTCCGGCGACACGGTCGGCTGGATCATGTTCAATCTCGCCTGCTTGTTCCTTAGCGTGAGCTTGACGGACTACGACTTCCGCCAGATTGTCGGAAAGCCTGACAACGTGCCGATTGTCGGCATGCTGTTTCTCGTCGGTTACTTCACGTGGCTCTACTTCAAGAAAGCGGGCGACAACGATCGTCGCATGGCCGAAGGACGCCCGCTGGCCGAGCAGGAACTGAAGGAACAAGTTCTGGTCTGGCCCGATCTGGTCTACACGGAAATGGTCTGCATGCTGGTCGTCTCGGCCATACTCATCGTATGGGGCGTGATGTTGCAAGCCCCGATCGAGGAGCCCGGTTCAGCGGTCAAGACGCCGAACCCCTCGAAAGCTCCCTGGTATTTCCTGGGTCTTCAGGAAATGCTGGTGTACTTCGACCCCTGGCTGGCGGGCATTGTGCTGCCGTTGATGATCATGCAGGGATTGATGGCGATCCCCTACATCGACTTCAACAAAAAGGGGAACGGCTACTACTGCTACAACGACCGCAAGTTCTCCGTCATCATCTTCTTGCTGGGTTTTTTGCCCCTGTGGGTCGGGATGATCGTCCTGGGAACATTTGTGCGTGGCCCCAACTGGAATATGTTCGGACTCTATGAGTACTGGGACGTTCACAAACTGGAAGTGCTCAACAACGTCAACCTCAGCGAGTACGTGTGGGTACGTGGCTTGGGGCTCCCGTTGCCCTCGGTGAATTCCGCGGGAGGGATCCTTGAGCAAGTCCTGCAAATCTTTAAGCGAGAAGGTGTGGGGATCGTTCTGGTATTGGGTTACCTGATGATTCTCCCCCATGCGATGGCCCTGACGGTGCTCCGCAAGTTCTACATCCGGATGGGTGTCATCCGATACATGGTGTTGGCGAATTTGATCCTCTTCATGGGGCTGTTGCCCATCAAGATGGTGCTGCGATGGGCCTTCAGCCTGAAGTACATCGTGGCCATCCCGGAATGGTTCTTCAATATCTGATGCCTGCTGGAGGGCTTCAGCTCGAACCGTTCACCTCACTCCTCGATATCCAGACTGACGACGACCACCCATGCCAGCGAATGATCAGTATTGGCGCGATCTCGGAACGATGCACAAAGTGTTCGCCGTCAGCGCGTTCGCGCTGTTCGCCGCAACCCTGCTGATGATGTCGCGCGACGAGAAACGCGAGTGGCGGGACTACCAGCGCCAGGCAGAAGCTCTCAAGATCACGAAGCTGACCGACCAGCTCAAGGGAGTCGACTCCGCTGATCTGAAAGCACAGGTCGCCGAGATCGAAAAGCAGATGGCCGCTCTGTCGACCGCCGACTCAGAGGCCAAACTGAGGGCCGCTCAAGCGACAGTCGTCCTGAAGAAGGGAAACCTGAGCCGCGAGTCGACCGTCTCGAAATTCAAAAACGCAGAACGTGACGTGGCGCGTGCGAACTTCGACATCGCAGTCCGCGATAACGTTTCAGACAAAGTGATGTCCGAAAAGAAGGCCGCCTATGACGCCTTCGTACTCGAAGCAGACGCTCTGATTCGCAAAGTCGAAGTGGCCAAGGCTGAGTTTGAAGAATCGAAGGCCGTCATGGCCGCGCTCACGAAAACTCGTGACGAAGATGCCGCCATGCTCCTTAAATTGACAGCTGATCGTCAGGGCCTGCACGATCAACTGGAATTGCTGAAGCCCTCGAATCCTCTCGTGGCCTTCAAGCGGTCATTCAAGGAATGGCCGATCATCAACGGCTTCAATCCCCACTTGAAGATCCAGTACGACTGGCCGCGTGGCCTGAAGCAGCAACTCGGCATGGCGAACGTCGACCGCGTCGACCGCTGTCGTTCCTGCCATGTAAACATTGCTGACTTTGGAGCCGGAAACGTCTGCAGTTATCCCGATGGAGATGGCCAGAACGGGACTTATGTCCAACCCTTCTCGGGACACCCGAATCCGGACCTGTTCCTGACTCCTACCAGCCCACACTCCATGGAGAAGTTCGGCTGTACGATTTGCCATGAAGGGGATGGTTCCGGAACCTCGTTCCAGAATGCCGAGCACTCCCCCGCCAATCCGGCTGTGGCCTCGGAGTGGGAAAACAAGAACCACTGGCACTCGAATCACTTCTGGGAATTCCCGATGTTCCCGAAGCACCTGGCGGAAGCCGCGTGCATTCGTTGCCATCATGGAGTGACTGAACTCGCCCAGAGTGAAAAATTCGGCAACTCAGCCCCCAAGGTCGTCGAAGGGCATCAGCTGATGAGCAACTACGGTTGCTTTGGCTGCCACGAAGTGAACGGATACGACGGAAAGAGATCCGTCGGTCCCGATCTTCGTCTCGAGCCGAACACTCCCGAACAAGCCGCAAAAATTGCCTCTGACCCGAACGCTGTCGCTGGAGAAATGCGGAAGGTCGGACCGTCTCTGAGGCACATTGGTCAGAAGACCACCGTCGAGTTCATCGCAGCCTGGACGAAGGACCCCCAGAAGTTCCGCCCCACCACGAAGATGCCGAAGTTCTTCGGAAACACCAATCAGATGGATCATCTGGCCGAGATGCTCCAACCTGTTGAGTTGGAAGCCATCTCTGCGTATCTGGTCGACAAGTCGCAGAAGATGGAATTGTCATCCCCCCAGGCAGGGTACAAGCCGGATGCGGAACGCGGGAAAAATCTGTTCTCCCGACGCGGCTGCATGTCGTGCCACTCTTACGACGATCCGGAACTGAAAGGGATGCATGCGAACTTTGGACCCGACCTGTCCCGCATTCACGAGAAGATCAAGCCGGGCGTCGATGGATTTAACTGGATGTACACCTGGCTCAAAGAGCCGAGCCGGTATCACACTCGAACCAAGATGCCGAACCTCTTCCTGACCCCTGAAGGGGAAGGGGATAAGTACGTCGATCCCGCAGCTGACATCGCCGCATTCCTGCTGGCCAAAGGCCCGACAGAGTTTGAGAAATTCAAGCGTGGCCTGAGCGTTCTCGGAGTGGTCTGTGACGACGACTTCACGGCTGCAGAAGCCGCTGCGATGGGCGTGCCTCACGCGGGCGTGCGGATCACAGAAGTTCTGCCTGGAACAGCTGCCACCCGACTCGCTGCTGGCAAGGATCCGGCAGGTCCGGCTTCGCCTCAAATCAACAACACTTCACCGGTTTCGCTTCAAGCCAACGATATCCTGTTGAAGCTCGGCTCAGCTGCTGTGCGTTCCGTGGAGAGCATGAACGACGAGATCGCAAAGCTTCCTTCGGGAGAGCCAATCACTCTGACATTCCTGCGAGGCCAAACGCAACATACGTCTCAAGTGCAGGTGTCGACGCCACTCGATGACTTGGTACGGCTCTATTTGAAGAAGGCCCTGCCCTCCTCAACGCTCGTCAGCGAAGTCATCACCGACAAACAGTTCCCCGTCTCGAACGATGCATTCGAGGCCGACAAAAACGGCCAGGTCAAGCCGCTCTCCGAATTCGTCAAGGGCGATGAAATTGAACTGGCCCATCCGGTGAAAGACGGGAAGTTCACTGCGGAAGAGTGGGAACGCCAAAAGCTGGTCTACCTCGGGCGCAAGACAATTGGCCGCTACGGCTGCTTTGGCTGCCATGACATCCCCGGCTTTGAGTCCGCTGGTCCAATCGGTGTTGCACTTCAAGATTGGGGTCGTAAAGACACGGCCAAGCTGGCCCCCGAGCATATCGAGGAGTACCTGCACCACCACGGTGAAGTCGATGGATCGAGCACTCTGCAGCGCATCGAAGTCGCCCTGGATCGCGAGAAGAACGATCACAACGCCAATCCTGCTGATCTCTCCGCAGCCTTTTTCATCGACAGCTTGATGCATCATGGCCGTGCGGGATTCGTGTGGCAGAAGCTTCGCGATCCTCGCAGCTATGACTACAAGAAGATCGAAACGAAGGGCTGGGACGAGCGTCTCAAGATGCCGAAGTTCCCATTTTCGGAGCAACAGATCGAGTCGGTCTCCACCTTTGTTCTGGGACTTGTCGCCGATCCACCTGCTCCCGCGTACGTCTTCAAGCCCACGGGGGCCAAGGCAGCTCGCCTGGAAGGCGAACGCCTGCTGGCCAAGTACAACTGCACCAGCTGCCACATCTTGGAATTGCCCCAAGTCAAGTTCGCAGTCACTGCCGATGACTTGTACGCACCGGGCTTGGGCACCAAGAATTACCCCTCCTCTCTGGCGCTCTTAGAACACCTCAACCCGCCGCGAGTTGTGGACCTCGAGAAGGCTCCGAAGACCAAGTCGGGGGATCTGCTGCTCGCGGTTCATGGGCTGGTCAAAGTCGAACCAGACACCGAGGAATTGCCCGAAGATCAAGTCCTCACATTCACGAATTGGGATGTCTTGAAAGTCGGCGAAAAGACTCTCTACCCCGGTGACGCAGTCTCGATCCCCGTGGCTAAGCTCCAATCTCGCGATCTGGGTCGCGGAGGCAGCTTTGCTCACTGGCTTGTTCCACAACTGGTGAGCAAAGAGACCGCTGGGGATCGAGATCGGGCGTGGCAGGCATCGCCTCCTCCGCTCATCCGCGAAGGGTTCAAGGTCCAGACTCCGTGGCTCTACCAGTTCTTGAAAGAGCCGGTGCAGTTACGACATACGACCGTGCTGCGGATGCCCAAGTTCAACATGGACGATGCGGAAGCCATGTCGCTGGCCAACTACTTTGCCGCAGTCGACGGAGCTGAGTTCCCCTACCAGTCGAATGAGCGGCAAACAGCGGAGTACATCAACGCTCGTGAGGCGGCACACACGGCTGCCTTTGCTGGAGCTCCGCAGGACCGCTTGACCGCAGGCTGGAAGATGCTGACGACCGGTCAGTGTACGAAGTGCCATCAGGTCGGCGGCCTGCCTTACAAGTCGCTCGATCCGACCAAGGACATTCGTGGACCGAACCTCGACCAGGTCGAGAAGCGACTGCGTCCGGATTGGGTCCAACTGTGGGTGACGAATCCAAAATGGCTGACACCCTATACCTCAATGCCCCAAGTCTACGCAGCTGATGCCTCCATCATGCCTGAGTACTTGGGCGGCAAGGGTAGCGAGCAGATTGATGCCACCGTCGATGCACTGATGAACTACTACAAGTTGCTGGAACGCTATGGCAAAGCGGAAGCCCCGCCAACTCCCCCAGCAGCACCTGCTGACGCAGCCGCAGCACCCCCGGCAGCGGCTCCCTAAGTACGACGTGATCGATTCGAAGAGAGACTCCGCCTGATGCGGAAGAGAACTATGCGAAACCTGACTCAGCTGACATTTGGAACGTTCGCCCTGGCCCTGCTCCCGCTTTGGGGTTGCCAGCAGGGGTTGGGAGGCGGTGCGTATACTGAGTCTGACGTGACGCTGATCGTCTCCAGCACCGCGGGGGGAGCCGCAGAGGGACCATCCGCAGGCGACGCCGCTCCCGCAGCTCTGGCGGGCTTTGGGACGGTTAAAGGCAAGGTTGTGGTTGATGGGGCCGTCCCGGCACTCGCGATGCTGCTCGCCAAAGGTCAGGCCACGAAGGATGCGGTCTGTGCCATCAACGGAGTCCCCAACCAGTCGGTCATCGCGGACGCCAGCGGAGGATTGGAGAACGTCTTCATCTATCTGAAAAAAGCTCCCTCGGGAGTTCAGATCCCTCCGCCTGCCGACGCCAAGATTGTGTTCGACCAGAAGGGTTGCATCTTCGTACCGCATACCTTCATTGCGCGTGTCGGCCAGACCATCAACATCACGAACTCCGACCCGGTGGCTCACAACGTCCATACGTTCTCGAACACCAAGGCCTTGAACTCCGCCATTCAAGGGCATGACTCCAAGGGCACAGACCTGGTCTATGACAAGTCCGAGACGCTTCCCATCAAGACGGTCTGCGACTTTCACGCCTGGATGGACAGCTACCACCTTGTGGTCGATCATCCTTGGGCGGGTTTGACAGGGCCTGATGGATCGTTCGAAATCACGGGAGTTCCGGCGGGCAAGATGGAGTTCGTTGTCTGGCACGAAAAGGTCGGATACGTGGAACGCTCCTTGAAGATCGATGTGGTTCCGGACCAGACAGTGGAAGTTCCGGTGAAGGTTCCCGCAGCCAAGTTGGCGGGGAAGTAGCATGGCCACTTTCCGGAATTCAGCGGTCGGTCGTTGTCTCGGGGGCGAAAGCGTGAAGAATACCTGTGTCTTTCTGAGTTGGGTCGTGATCAGCAGCTGGGCGGGATGCGCTCCTGCTCCAGGACCACGGATGGCGACCCCGGTTCTTCTGGAAGACGAAGTGAAGGTGCGGGTCGACACCGAGGGACATGCTCTGGTTGGTACAGACAAAGCTGCCCAGGCGACACCGGAGAAGGATCCGTAGTCGCTGGGTGGACTCCACAGTCTGTGTGTACAGGCTGTTCGGAGGAGTGAAACAGACCGTCAGGTCTGTGAGTCAAAGTCGGGGGCGAACCAACCGGTTCGCCCGATCGTTTCAGGACGGGAGAGGATCCGTGAGATCCAAGTCAGTGGCTCTTGTGCTGGTTGCCAGTGTGACGTTCGTCTGCGGTTGCGGACGGACCGATCCGCAATTCAGCTACCGCGAGGGATTGTCGCCTCGGATGCAGGAGTACGTCCGCACCTCCGTCGACCAGAAATTCGGAACGCCCCACAAGATTCGCGTGTGGGATAAGTTGCCCATCCAACCGCACGCCGCTGTGGCGACTGTGGCCGAAGGGTCGAAGGACTCCCATCTGGTCGTTCAGGTCTCCGAGACCTACCGCGACATCCAGAAGGGGCAGGAGGTCGCTTGGATCGCAGGCTCCGTGATGCCGCGAGGCAGCGCACCGGTCTCAGTCGAAGCCTTCGACAAAGAGAACAACACTCTGGCACTCACTGCGACTCCCGCACTGCCACCCAAGGTGGGCGACAAGATCGTGATTGGACCCGGAGAGACACTGACGCATGGACGTCTGCTCTATGCGGAACACTGCCAGCACTGCCACGGGGTGGCGGGTGACGGACAGGGGCCCACTGCCCCGTACCTGAATGTGCGGCCCCGCGATTACCGCAAGGGGTTGTTCAAATTCACCTCGACCAAAGAAGGCATGAAAGCTCAACGCAGCGACTTGGCTCGCGTGATTGAAGACGGAATTCCTGGCACCTACATGCCCTCCTTCAAGCTGCTGAAGGCCAAAGAGTCGCACGCGATTATCGAGTACGTCCTCTTCCTGGCGATGCGAGGCGAGACCGAGTTCCAGATGAACAATCTGCTCGGCTCGGACTACTCGGAAGAGAACGTGGCCACTCGCATCAAAGATGGAGAGACCACGGAGAAGGTTTTGGCCGAATTCGTCAATCGCCAGAAAGAAGGCGAAATTGACGAAGAAGTCACACAGCGCACTGACAAAATGATTGCCGACTGGATCAGCGCTCAAGCTCCGGAAGCAGCCATCGTCCCCAAAGAGAAGCGTTACCCCAGTGATGCTGCGTCCATTCAGCGCGGGCGAGATTTGTATCTGTCAAACAATCTCAACTGTGTCGCCTGCCACGGCGAATCAGGTTTGGGCGACGGCGTGCAGACTTACTCGGTGACCAAGAACACAGAGTCGGGCAAAGACAACACCGAACCCGGTCTGTACGACGCCTGGGGTAACAAGCTCAAGCCGCGAAATCTCCGCCTGGGGATGTACCGGGGAGGGCGCCGTCCCATCGATCTCTACGCCCGCATCGAGGCCGGGATCAAGGGAACTCCAATGCCCGCCTTCGGAGCCAAGCTGACCGAGCAGCAGAAATGGGACATTGTGAACTATGTCCTCGAACTGCCTCACGAACAGCGGACACCGGGAGCGGGAATTGCTCCGACCAGTCCAACCACCAAGCCAGCCCCTGTGGCATCCACCGCTCACTAAACCCCTTCTGCAATGAACATGCGATGTGACCTCGGGAAGTGCCCCAGGTCGAACACACCGCAAGGACCATCATCGTGAAACGATTCTGGTGTCTCTTTTTCATGTTCTGGCCGATCCTGGCGTGTTACGCCTGCTGGATCGCTCCGTCCATGGGTTGGTGGTTCCCATTCACCGGTCCGACCGGGATGAAAGCGGCCAGCCCTCTCGGAGAGCGGATCGATGACCTGTTCTACATGATCCTCTACATCACGACGGTCACGTTCGTCGGAACTCAGGTCGCTCTGGGCTACGTGCTCTTCAAAGGGGCAGCTGCGACCGACGAGGGCAACACCGAGAAAGCGTGGTACTCACACGGAAGCCACAATCTGGAAGTCATCTGGACCATTGTGCCCGCGTGTGTCTTGCTGTTCATCGCACTCTACCAGATGGATGTCTGGGCCCAATTTCGAATCAAAGACAGCTTCCCCTCGGAAACCAAACGCGGAGCGATCGCAGAAGTCACTGCTCGCCAGTTTGAATGGCGGATCCGTTATCCCGGTCTCGGACCGGACGGCAAGCCACTTCCGCTGATGCCCAAGCCACAACCGACGGACCTGTACACAGTCAATGACCTGCACGTCACCGTAGGAACACCCGTGATGATTATCCTGGAGACCCAGGATGTCCAGCACTCGTTCTTCCTGCCCGAACTACGAATCAAACAGGATGCCGTACCGGGACTTGATATCCCGGTCTGGTTTGAAGCCAGCAAGAGCGGTGAGTACACCCTGTTGTGTGCGGAACTGTGCGGCTGGGGACACTACAAGATGAAGGCCCGCATGGTGGCAGAGACCGAGGACAAGTACCTCGAATTTCTGCAGAGCCTGACGAAGTCTCAAAACTACGATGGGGTCCCGGAGACTCCCGCAGCGGAAGCCCCCGTGGCCACCACTGCGGCCGAGTAAGACACGTGTTGAGGTTGGTCGGTGCGTTTCCGCATTTCGGAGACGACGCAAAGCGAGTTCGCATGCAGCCGTCTTCGGACGGAACAGCGGAGTGAGTCATGAGTACAGTAGATCCCGCCATCGTCACCGCACCAGGTCACGGCCATGCCGACGACCACGGTCACGGGCATGAGCATCATGGGTCGTTCTGGACGACCTATGTCTTCTCGACCGACCACAAAATGATCGGAAAGCAGTTTCTGATTACGACCCTGCTGATGCTGATGGTCGGGGGAGCACTGGCTCTCGGAGTCCGCTGGCAGTTGGCCTTCCGCTGGGAAGCCATGCCGATTTTCGGCCAGCTCTTCCCGGCTCAGGGCGGACAGATCTCGCCCGAGTTCTACACGATGCTCGTGACGATGCATGCATCGGTCATGATTTTCCTGGTGATCATTCCGATTCTGGCCGGTGCGTTCGGGAACTTTCTGATCCCGCTCATGATCGGAGCGGATGACATGGCCTTCCCGATCCTGAACATGCTCAGCTACTGGTTCATGTGGCCCGCGATCTTCTGCTTCGGGGCTGCATTCTTCTCCGCAGGCCATGGAGCAGCTGGTGGGTGGACCTCCTATCCGCTCCTCTCAGCGCTGCAAGAAGCCGCTCCCGGATCGGGGATGGCTCAGACGTGGTGGCTGTTCGGTCTCACCTTCGTCGGGTTTTCCTCGATGATGGGATCGATTAACTACATGACGACGATCATCAACATGCGGGCTCCGGGGATGACCCTGTTCCGCATGCCACTGACGATCTGGTCGATGTTCATCACAGCGATCCTGCAATCGTTCGCGCTCCCTGTTCTGACAGCTGCAGGCTTCATGCTGGTCTCGGACCGGATGCTGGGGACATGCTTCTTCATTCCCTCGGGAGTCGTGGTCAACGACACCAATCCGACGGTCGGTGGTGGCCAGCCGCTGCTGTGGCAACACTTATTCTGGTTCTACTCGCATCCTGCGGTGTACATCATGCTGCTCCCTGCGATGGGGATGGTGAGCGACATGCTGGCCTGCATGAGCCGCAAGCCGATCTTCGGTTACAAGCCGATGGTCTACTCGATGGCCGCGATTGCTGGCCTGGGCTTCATCGTCTGGGGCCACCACATGTTCACTTCGGGAATGAATCCGGCCTTGGGAATGACGTTCATGGTCTCGACCGTGATGATTGCATTGCCCTCCGCTGTGAAGGTGTTCAACTGGATCGGGACGTTGTGGGGCGGTCGACTGGTGTTCAACACCGTCATGCTGAACTGCATCGCCTTCGTGTCGATGTTCATCGTTGGCGGACTGTCGGGAATCTTCATGGCCGCAGTGCCGGTCGACATCTACATCCACGACACCTATTTCATCGTGGCCCACTTCCACTATGTGCTGTTCGGAGCGACCTTGTTCGGGTGCTTTGGCGCGATCCCGTTCTGGTTCCCCAAGATGTACGGCCGGCTGATGAACGAGAAGCTCGGCAAGTTGCATTTCATCTTGACGTTCATCGGCTTCAACGGAACATTCTTCCCCATGCACCTGCTGGGAGTGTCGGGGATGCCTCGCCGGTACGCAGACCCCTATCTGCACCCCTATCTCGAGCACTTGTTGCCTATGAATCAGTTCATGACCTGTTGTGCAATCCTCATGGGATTCAGCCAGTTCATCCTGCTGTTCAACTTCTTCTACAGCCGCAAGTTTGGGCCCAAGTGCGGACGGAACCCGTGGAACGCCAACGGCCTGGAGTGGTCCGCTCCTTCGCCACCAGGACACGGGAACTTCGAATCGGTCCCGAATTGCTTCCGCGGACCTTACGAGTATTCCGACCCGAACCATTCCGAAGATTTCTGGTTGCAGACTGATCAACCCGTCAAGCGCGGTGAGAATCCTCCTCCGCCAGCTGCTACTCACTGAACCTTTGTCGTCGGGCAGACCGGAATGTCTGCCTAAGTCCCAAGAAGTTCCATGTCCGAAGTCCGTTTCCGTCCCTGGCTTTATCGATTCGCCGCCGCAACCGTGGGCGTCGCGATGGTGACGCTCGTGTTCGGAACGCTGACGACATCCATGAAGGCGGGAATGGCCTTCCGGGATTGGCCGACTTCGGATGGACAGTTCATGGTCACCTACCCGTGGCTGAGCGACTTCGCCCGGGACTGGGACAAGTTTCTGGAGCACGGGCACCGGCTGGCGGGAATGGCCATCGGACTGTGGTCGATCGCCCTCGTTGCACTGGTCCACAAGTACGAGGCACGACGATCCGTGCGACTCGCATCCCTCGGAATCCTGCTGGGTGTCATCGGGCAGGGGCTGCTGGGCGGACTTCGAGTCTTACGCGACAACTTTGACCTCGCTCAGATCCACGGGGCATTCGCAGCTGTGGTCTTCTCGGGGATGGCACTGGTCGTCACGATGCTTGGCCGATCCTGGATCAATGCGTCACAAGACTCCCGCTCGGCTGATATCGAACATCTGAGGCCGTTTGCCCTGCTGAGTGTGGCAGCCCTGGCCTTCCAGTATTTCCTGGGTGGATTGATCCGTCACCACGGATCAGGACTGCATGAGCATCTCGCGATGGGATTCGTGGCTCTGGGCCTGCTACTGGCGAATGCCTGGCTGGCGATGACCAGTGGAGTTCCCTGGATCAAACGCGGCGGAGCAATGCTGGCGGCAATCACAGTCGCACAAGTGCTACTCGGTTTGGCAGCTTGGGTGTTGAAGTTCGGTCATGCAGCGACAGGTTATGTCGCCGTCGCCGATTCCATCGAGCAAGTCTCCGTTCGCACTGCTCACACGCTCGTCGGCATCCTGACATTCATGCTCTCAGTCGTGTATGCCGCCAGAGTCTTTCGCGTCCACTCTGTGTCGTCGACTCCTGTTGTGCCCGAGACGAATGTCTCCTCGCAAACATTGGCCGGAGGTGCGGTATGAGTATCGCAGCTCCTGAACTCTCGACGCCTCTCGCAATTGAAGCCACCTTGGAAAGCGTTCGTCCGACGCAACGTGTGCGTGACTTCGTCGAACTCTGCAAACCTCGTATTGCGGTTGTCGGTCTGTATACGGTGGCTGTCGGCTTCATCGTGGGCAGCCGTGGGCAGTGGAACGTCCCATTGCTATTGCACAGCTTGCTCGGCGTCGGCCTGGTCGCTGTGGCGTGCAGCGTACTTAATCAATTCGTTGAGCGAGAGACAGATCAGCGGATGGATCGCACAGCTGGACGGCCGCTCCCGACAGGCCGCATTTCCGCGAGTGAGGCTCTCCTCTTCGGCCTCCTGGCCGGAGCGATTGGACTGACCTGGCTGGCCTTGCGAGTCAACGCTCTCACAGCAACGCTCGGAGCTGCGACTCTGTTGAGTTATGTCGGCTTCTACACTCCGCTGAAGCGGTGGACGAGTTTGTGTACGGTGATTGGAGCAGTTCCAGGGGCACTCCCTCCGGTACTGGGATGGACAGCTGCGGGTGGTGAACTGGATGCCGGGGCATTCTCGCTCTTTGTGTTGCTGTTCCTGTGGCAGTTCCCACACTTCCTGGCGATCGCCTGGTTGCTGCGAGAGCAGTACGCCAATGCGGGTCTCAAAATGATGCCGCGTCTTTCGGGACGCGGAATTGGGTTGCTGGCAGTGGTCTATGGAGCGGCACTCATTCCGGCGAGCCTGTTACCCAGGTTCAGCGGAGTGGCGGGCGACTTCTACGCACTGACAGCGATCGGGTTGGGGGCAGCTTATCTCTGGAGTGCCATCGAATTTGCACGTCAGGGAAACGACGCTTCCGCTCGAAGAGTCTTGTGGGCTTCATTCATGTACCTGCCCACACTTTTGGCAGTTCTGACCTTGGATCATTGGCGGTTGCTGAGCTAGGGCTCGTCGACAGATTCGAAACGAGCCGATCCACGCGGGTGGAGAGGCTGAAGGGTTCGCAGCAGACATGACACAATCGTACGGCAAAACGTCGGTCAAGATGGGCATTCCGATCTCACGAGCGAAGCTCGGGATGTGGTTGTTCCTCGGCACCGAGATCATGTTCTTCACGGCGTTCATCGGGACATATATCGTCTGCTTCTTCGGATCGCCGGGGTGGCCGACTGATACGCACCAGACGCATATCAACATTGCAGCGGGCGGCATCAACACATTCGTGCTGATCCTGTCGAGCTATTTCGTGGTCGTCGCCCACGAAGCAATGGGATTGCGAGACTTTGCCAAGGCCCGCAAGTTCCTGGTGCTGACGATGGCTCTGGCGTTCGTGTTTCTGGGGATCAAAGCCTACGAATACAACGGCAAGTTTTCGCACAACATCCTGCCCGGTCGAATCGCGGAAGATGACTTTCAGGCGATGGACAATGTGGTGAAGGCGATGAAAGTCGCCGTCGAGGATGAGCTGAATGAACTCATTCCTGGCACGGACAAGATCCACGAGAAGCAAGCGGCTCTGGCTCTGAAGGTCACCGAACCCAAAGCAGGTGAACCGGACGCTCCTGAACAGCGAATCCTGCGAGCCTGGCAAGGGTGGAACGAAGAATTCAATCGTCTGCGAACCGAGGTTTCGGGAAACAAGCTCTCACTCAAGGATGTTCAGGATCGGCTCGACAGTGGGTATGCCCAGACGATCATCCTCGACACAAAGACTCCCGTTCTCAAGGCCGCAGATGGCCGCGAACTGACCCATATCGCGGGTCGCCTCAACGAAAAAGAACTCGCCGCATACAAGGCGAAGAAGTCGTTTACCGTTCTCGCCCACACCGGTGAATCGGTTCCCATTGCAGCTGACAACGTCGTCGCCTCGTCGATGCCAGCCAGCGTCATCGACCTGGGTCACCAGATTCATCATCCCTTCGTGATGCCCTACGGCAACTTGTTCGCCAGCTGTTACTTTCTGATGACGGCGTTCCATGCCATCCACGTGCTGGTGGGGATGACGATGTTTGCGGTACTGCTGAAGCAGGGCAATGCCTTGAACGAGAAGTGGAACGACTTCATGGAGAACGCTGGACTCTACTGGCACTTTGTGGACCTCGTGTGGATCTTCCTGTTCCCGCTGTTGTACATCCTGCCAGGACTGATGCGAGTTGCGTAGCGAGGGGGACGGCAGATGACTCATGGCGATTGGCCTGAAGTCTTTCTGACCAATCGCGACAAGCCACGAGCCTTTTAAGATTGTCGACTCGTCTGAGTGAGAAAGCATTGAACATGTCCCACGAACCCGCCGCTCACGACGCTGTGGCTGCCCACGCGGACCATGCTGCACATCCGCATGTGAACTACTTTGCGATCTTTGTCGCGTTGTGCGTCTGCACGGGAATCTCGATTCTGCTCGACTTGTTCGAGAGTGAATCGCTCCGCTGGGTGATCGTCTTTCTGGTGCTGTCGGTCGCCGTCGCCAAAGCACTGTTCGTGCTGACTTACTTCATGCATTTGAAGTTCGAGGGGAACTGGAAGTTCATCATTCTCATGCCGACGACGATTCTGGCAATCGGGCTGATGGTCGCGCTGACGCCTGACATTGGTCTGCATTACTACACTCCAGATGTTCCGCAGGTCCGCCAACAGGCTCCAGCGGCCCATGCCGTAGATACCGAACACGAGCACGGACACGGACACTGAGTGATCTCCCCACGGCGGGTCCTTGGGCCCGTCCCTCATTCGGTGGTGGTGGAGAGTGCGCCTCTTTGCGGTTGGATTTGTTCGGGCGCTCAGCGGAGGCGGGCTCATGAGCCCGTTCTACGGACAACTATGCCGAATCTCCCCGCGATTCTGATTGACTCTGTCTCGCACAAATATGGCGATCGGCTGGCTCTCGATCAGCTCTCATTCCAGGTTCAGCCGGGTGAGATCTTTGGTCTTCTTGGCCCCAACGGCGGCGGAAAGACCACGCTGTTCAAACTGCTCTCGACGCTGATGCCCATTCAGTCTGGCCAGCTGTCAATTGCCGGCTGCGATGTTGCGACACAGTCTGATGATGTCCGGCGTTCCATCGGCGTCACGTTCCAAGCTCCGAGCGTCGACATCAAACTGACCGTGCGTGAGAACATCGTCTATCAAGGGCGGCTCTACGGTTTGTCGGGGGCCACGCTGCGTGAACGCGTCGCCGCCCAGATGCACAGGTTCCAGATCACCGACCGCGCGAACGACCTCGTACAAACCCTCTCGGGTGGACTGAAGCGGCGCGTCGAAATCGCCAAGAGTCTGTTACACAACCCTCGCGTGTTGCTGCTCGATGAACCGAGCACTGGACTCGATCCGGGGGCGAGGTTCGACCTGTGGCGGGCCCTTCAAACATTGCGAGCTGAGTCGGGAGTGACGGTCCTGGTGACAACACACCTGATGGAAGAAGCCGAGAAGTGCGACCGGCTCGTCATCCTTGATCGCGGACGATTGGCGGCGATGGGAACGCCCGACGAACTCCGATCGAGCATTGGCGGTGACTGCATCACGATTCAGGCCTTCGACAACGACCGAGCCGCAGCACTCTCCCAAAAAATTGCCGGCGAACTTCATCTCACACCGCAACTATTCGAAACTCAACTGCGAATCGAAGCCCCTGAAGGGGCGGAACTCGTCCACCGACTGACCAAGCAGTTCTCCTCAGAGATCCGGTCGATCACGCTGGGAAAGCCGACACTGGAAGATGTATTCATCCGGGCGACCGGGCATCGGTTCTGGGATGAGGGAAAGTAACGGAGTCGTCAGTGATCCGTTGTCAGTCAGTGCAGCCGGGGACAAAGAGATGAACCAGATGACAACACCTCTCCCCAGTCAGGGGTTCTACGGAGCCTACGTTCTTCCGATCGCGACACTCGTCGAAAGGGAGTTCGTGCGGTTCTTTCGCCAACGTTCCCGCGTTGTCGGTGCCCTGGCTCAGCCAGTGATCTTCTGGGTCCTGTTCGGTGCCGGACTCAGCGGCTCGTTCCGCATGGCAGCTGCAGCGGGAGGGAGTGTTTCATTTCAGGAGTATTTCCTGCCGGGCGCAGCGCTGATGATTGTGCTGTTCACATCGATCTTTTCATCGATTTCGGTGATCCAGGACCGCAACGAAGGGTTCTTGCAAGGAGTCCTTGCCGCACCGGTCCCGCGGCTCTCGCTCGTCCTGGGCAAGCTCTTCGGCGGGTCGCTACTGGCGTTGGCCCAGGCGATGTTGTTCCTCTGGTCCGCGCCACTGTTGCAATACGTCGGACTGGCTCCGGAGATGCCGCTCGGGTTCTCGATCGGACAGACGCTGGCCATGATGGGCGTGCTGTTTCTGACGGGGTTAGGCATGGCCGGCCTGGGATTCCTGTTTGCCTGGAAGATCGATTCGGTGCAGGGATTTCACGGCATCATGAGCGTTTTGTTGATGCCGATGTGGCTTCTGTCCGGGGCCTTCTTCCCGCCCGGTGGCAGCCAGTGGCTCAGCTGGGTGGTCGCTGTGAATCCACTGTCGTACGGACTGGCAGCCCTGCGACATGTGATCGGGCGAAGCGACGCCGCTGTGGGACTGCCCTCGCTGGCGGTGAGTCTGGCGGTAAGTGCCGGGTTCGCCGCGCTCTGCGTCTCGCTGGGCGTGTGGATGACCCGTCGTCCATCAGCGGTTTAATCTTCCGGCTGTTTCACGGAATAATCGTTTCAAGAAAACCCAGTGGTAAATCGACTGACCGTGTGCGAATATCGTGTGATTCATTAGCGTCTTCATTCGGGCGGCGGATGTGTGACCGAATCGTTTCATCAGGTGGAATCCCATGATCTGCATTACTGTCGCTCCCACCTCGCGGACCTTGGCCAAGGTCGACATCTTAAATGCGTGTCGCTATGCCGATGTGGTGGAACTGGCTCTCGACCACCTCATCAAAGAACCCGATGTCAAGGACCTGATCGAGGGTTTCGATAAGCCGATCATTGTCTCCTGTCGCCGGAAGCAGGACGGGGGAAAGTTCGAAGGGAGCGAACAGGAACGCATGACTCTCTTGCGGCAGGCCATCGCCGCGGGCCCCGCATATATCGAACTCGACCTCGACACTGCCCCCAAAATCCCCCGCTTCGGGAAGACCCAGCGAGTCATCAGCTTCACTCGGATGGATCACCCCGAGACCGACATCGACTCGATCTTCGATGAGGCCGCCAATGCCAACGCGGACATCGTGAAGTTCACCTGGCCCACGCCAACGCTCGACGATGCCTGGCCACTGCTCGTCGCGGTCAGCACGAAACGACGGCTGCCGATTGTGGGAATGGGACTCGGACGGGCCGACCTGACATTTTCGCTGCTGGGTCAGAAGTATGGGTCACCCTGGATCTACGCCGCTTTGGAACAGGGGCTCGAAGCCTTCCCCGGTCAGGCGACCGTGTTCGAACTTGACGAGACGTACGCCTGCCGCGAGATCGACAAGTCGACTGTCTTCATCGCGATCGCAGGATTTGGCGAGGCCCAGTCAATCACAACGCGGGTGCTGAACGCTGCCTTCAAACAGATCGGCGTCAATGTACGCTGCCTGCCGATCGAGTTGGGCGATGTGAAGATGCTCAAGAAGATGCTCGACGCCCTTAAGATCAAAGCCATTCTGGTCAGCGAAGGAAACGGACAGCGACTGCTCCCACTGGCCGAGCACATCGACAAGCACGACGCTCAGAGCGAATACATCGATCTCCTGCTGCGGCGCGATGACGGTTGGCATGGGTACAATACTCTGTGGCGAAGTGGGCTGCGGGCTCTGGAAAGCTCGTTCAGCGGCGATGCGAAGCGACCATTAGAACGACATAACGTTCTGATCCTCGGGAACGGAGGCATGGCCCAGTCGATGGTCTACGGCGTGTCCCAGCGGAAAGGGATGGTCAGCATCTGTGGGCCGAAGGACAAAGAGTCACAGAAAATCGCTGAGGCGAACCAGTGCCGCATGGTGCCCTATGCCAGCTTGTACGACACGCTGACCGATGTGATCGTGATCGCGGACCGGAATCTGGAGTGTGGCCAACATGCCGGAAACGTGAACCCGTCGCTCTTTCGATCGAGCCACGCAGTACTCGATGTGTCCGATCCCCCGCGTGAGCACCCGCTCTTCGTCGAAGCCCGCGAACGCGGCTGCCGGATCATCGACCCTCAATCAGTCTATGTCGATCAGCTGAACGCCCAATTCAAAGCGATCACCGGCAAGGATCTGCCGATGGAAGCGTTTGCGAAGGGGCTCGCCGCGGAATAGTGTTTTGAAAGCGATCCGCGTTGCAGACCGACCTCCTGAGAATGCACCCCACTCACAGAGAGTTCGGCGACTTAAAAAATGCGTCACCCCCGTCCCAACCGGATCCGGGCCACACGCCCCATCGGACCGCTGCCGCCGCGAGGCGGAACGAGCCGTAGCGTAAACGGCATCCAGTGCGGCTTATTGTGCTTTGCCTCAGGAAGCTCAGTCACGACTGGCAGCATTGGATGTTTCGAGTCGGCATAGCTCTCGGCAGTTGTGGGGTTCAGGTAGATTAACTTCTTGGCAATGAAGTCAGAGATCCAGTCGGCGAACTCCATGCTCATCCGAGTCCAGACAACGACCTTGGTATCGTGCTTCAGCACCAGCCCGAACTCGCCCGAAGTCGTGGTGTACTCGGCAAAATCACGCAGCAGTGCATCCCACCGCGTATGATCGTAAAATCGGACGTACTCGATGACCGCAGCTGCGAACTGACCATGCTCGGCCAGTTCGATCCACTTGAGTTTGGGGGCTCCCTGACTGCCATCCGAGGTCATCGTTTCGCCTCGGCGTTCTTCCTCTTCCATGACCTTGTGAACGCGACTGTCGGGTGTGGCTGGGCGGCAGCGGGTGCGGGCCCACTCGCGGAGGTTGAAGATCTGGTCCTCCATCGTTTTCGAGAGTGGGACGAGTAGCTCCTGCTGCACGATCAGGTCATTCTCGGTCAGCATGTTTCCGGCGCTGTATGTTTCGATGATCGCCGAGTTCACGATCGTCTCAATCTCGGCTCCGCTATAGCCATCAGTCGCATCCGAGAGTCGGGGCAAGTCGAACTTGTCGGGCTTCCAACCTCGCTTCTTCAAATGGATGCCGAAGATCGTCTGCCGCTCGTAGTAGTTCGGCAGATCAATAAAGAACAGCTCGTCGAAGCGTCCGCGCCGGAGCAGTTCGGGCGGAAGCCGAGAAATGTTGTTTGCCGTTGCGACCACGAACACCGGCGACGTGTGTTCCTGCAACCATGTGAGGAAGCGTCCCACGAGCCGGGCCACAGTCCCATCGCTTTCGGATTCGCTGTCGAAGCCCGCGAAGGCCTTGTCGATTTCTTCCAGCCACAGGACCGATGGC
>Ga0105047_10006306_pt1 | contig 20115 bp, 11 predicted proteins | sample MAT04_FD_78384 | JGI IMG/M metagenome (GOLD analysis project Ga0105047, IMG submission 78384) | Freshwater microbial communities from Lake Fryxell liftoff mats and glacier meltwater in Antarctica - MAT-04 (megahit assembly) | ecosystem: Environmental > Aquatic > Freshwater > Ice > Liftoff...
GACATTACCAGAATTGCAAGAAGCCAACGCCAAGATCGACGAACTTTGGCGACAGCATCCGGAAGGAACCTCGCAACTCGTATTACTCGCCCAAGAAACGCCGCGAGAGACCAATCTGCTCAAGCGTGGCGACTTCCTCAAGCCGGACTACGCAGTGCAGCCAAGCGTGCCGTCGTTCCTGCATCCCCTGCCGGAGAATGCTCCGCCAACGCGGCTTACGTTTGCCCGTTGGCTGGTCGATCCACGTTCTCCCACTACGGCGAGATCGATCGTCAATCGCGTTTGGCAATCTTACTTTGGCGTCGGTCTGGTGAGCACGAGCGAAGATCTGGGGACTCAGGCCGAGGCGCCATCGCATCCGGAATTGCTCGACTGGCTGGCCGTGGAATTCATGGAAGATGGCTGGAGTCTCAAGCGGTTGCATAAATTAATTTTGACGTCGCAAACATATCGCCAGTCGTCCAACGTTACGGCGGAATTGCACGCCCGCGATCCATACAATCGGTTGCTGGCCCGCGGTTCGCGTTTGCGCGTCGAGGCAGAAACGGTCCGCGACGTCGCTCTGGCCGCCAGCGGTTTACTCGATCGCCGGGTGGGTGGCGCCAGCGTCTTTCCGCCATTACCAGAGTTCATGATCCAGCCGCCGGTCAGCTATGGCCCCAAGACGTGGCCCACTTCGACCGGCAAAGATCGCTATCGCCGCGCGATGTACACGTTCCGTTATCGATCGCTGCCATATCCCGTGCTGCAAACGTTTGACGCTCCCAACGGCGATTTTTCTTGCGTCAGGCGCTCGCGCTCGAACACGCCACTCCAGGCACTCGCGACATTGAACGAGCCGGTGGCGGTTGAGTGCGCGCAAGCCTTGGCGCGTAGGATCCTGGCCGAAGCCCCGCATACGGACGAGGGCCGTCTGACGTACGCCTTCCGGTTGTGCTTAGCGCGCCGGCCGACTGAAGAAGAGGCCAAGGCACTGACGGATTTTTATCACGAACAAAAGCAGCGCATCGCGGACGGCTGGCTCAATTCCCGCAAGCTGGTTAGCCCCGCGGACGCTCCTGCCGACGAGGAAAAGCTTTCCTTGCCAGAAGGCGTCACGCCGACCGAGCTTGCAGCCTGGACGACCGTTGCGCGGGTGTTGTTGAATCTCGACGAAACGATCACGAAGGAGTAGCCGTGAACTGCCAGGCGAATCAACACACAGGGCAAGACCCGCGCTCGATCGCGCGGCGCTGGTTTCTGCGCGATTGCGGCGTTGGGCTCGGCGGCATGGCCCTTTCGCAATTGCTTGCGCCACTGGACGCCGCGCAGGCGCGCGCCGGGGACGCTGAACCGGCAAGTGGCGGTGGTGGCGTCGAAGATCCGCTCACGGTCCGCGCTCCGCACTTTCCGGCCAAGGCCAAGCGCGTCATCTTTTTGTTCATGGCCGGCGCTCCAAGCCATCTGGAGCTGTTCGATTACAAACCGCAACTCGCCAAATTCGATGGCACATTGCCGCCGCCGGAACTCCTCAAGGGCTATCGCGCCGCGTTCATCAATCCCAACTCCAAGCTGCTCGGACCCAAGTTCAAGTTCGCCAGGCATGGCCAATGTGGCGCGGAGCTTTCGGAATTGTTGCCGCATCTGGCCGGCATCGCGGACGACGTAACGATCGTCAAATCGTTGGTGACTGACGCGTTCAATCACGCGCCGGCACAGATCATGATGAATACCGGATCGCAGCAGTTCGGCCGCCCGAGCCTGGGCGCCTGGAGCATGTACGGCCTGGGGAGCGAATCGCAAAACCTGCCCGGCTTTGTCGTGTTCAACTCCGGCAAAAAGGGCCCCAGTGGCGGTAACTCGAACTGGGGCTGTGGATTCCTGCCCACGGTCTACCAAGGGGTGCCTTTCCGCGGCAGCGGCGATCCGGTCCTCTATCTCTCCAATCCGGCGGGCGTGGACGAAAAACTCCAGCGAGATTCGCTCGACGCGATCTCGCACCTGAACCGGCTACGCCTCGACGCGGTGGGAGATCCGGAGATTTCGACGCGGATCAACTCGTTTGAGATGGCGTATCGCATGCAGTCGAGCGCGCCGGAGCTAATGGATCTGGCCGGCGAATCCGCCGAGACGCTGGCCATGTACGGCGCGGAGCCTGGTAAGCCATCGTTCGCCAATAATTGCCTTTTGGCGCGCCGCCTGGTGGAGCGTGGCGTTCGCTTCGTCCAACTCTTTCACGAGGCCTGGGATCAGCACGGCAACCTGAAGAACGACCTGAAGAAAAACTGCGAAGACACCGACCGCGCGTCGGCGGCGCTGGTGATGGATCTCAAGCAGCGAGGATTGCTCGACGACACGATCGTGATCTGGGGCGGCGAGTTCGGCCGCACGCCCATGATGCAGGGAGGGACGGACGGCCGCGATCATCATCCTAACGCGTTTACCATGTGGATGGCCGGCGGCGGCTTCAAGCCGGGCGTGACCGTGGGTTCGACCGACGAACTGGGCTTCAACGCGGCGGATGATCCGGTCCACATTCATGACTTGCACGCCACGCTCCTGCATTTGCTCGGCTTCGATCACACCCGGCTGACGTATCGCTTTCAGGGGCGTAATTTCCGATTGACGGATGTCCACGGCAACGTCATCCAAAAGCTGCTGGCCTGACGTGATTTCTCGCGGCCGGCAGTCCGCTTTCCTTCGGCTGGGAGAACTTTCGATCGTCCCTGGGCCACCAATGTCAAATTAACATCTCAAGATTCCATCAGATCCTTTGAGGAGCTTCCAAGTGGGTACGCAACCGCGTTGTATTCTTTGTGCACTGATCGCCACGTTTTTTGCGGCGCTCGTCGCTGCTTCGGCCACGCAAGTAGGGGCTGAGGAGTACGCTGATCACAAGTTTGATCGGCAGCAGCTTTCGAACGTCTACTATTCCGAAGGCATCGGCGCAGGCGATCTGAACGGCGATGGTCAGACCGACATGATCTACGGCCCCTATTGGTTCGCAGGTCCGGACTTCAAGCAAAAGCACGAGATCTATGCACCGAAGCTCCAGAATCGCGACAAGTATGCAGACCACTTCTTTGCCTGGGTTTACGATTTCAACGGCGATGGCCGGAATGACATCCTGACCGCCGGCTTTCCAGGCACGCCTGGCTTTGTCTACGAGAATCCCGGGCCGGACGGCCTGGACAAACATTGGAAGAAGCACACCGTGGTCGATAGCGTCTCGAACGAGTCGCCACAGTTTGTGAACATTGTCGGCGACGCCAAGCCGGAGTTGGTTTGTTCCAATCACGGTTTCTTCGGTTACGCCACCTGGGATCCGGACAAGCCGTTCGAGCCCTGGAAGTTCACGGCAGTCTCGGAAAAAATTGCTCCGGTCCCATTTGGCCATGGCCTGGGGATTGGCGACGTGAATGGCGACGGTCGCCAGGACATCATCATTCAGAACGGCTGGTTTGAGCAGCCCGCTTCGCTCGAAGGGGGCCCGCGTTGGAAATTGCATAACGTTCGCTTCGCCCCGGCCGGCGGCGCGGAGATGTACGCCTACGACGTCGATGGCGACGGCGATAACGATGTCATTACCAGCCTGGCGGCGCACGAGTTCGGCCTGGCCTGGTTCGAGCAAGTGAAGGAAGGGGACGAGATCACCTTCAAGCAACATCTGATTATGGGGAGTGAGCCGGAGCAGAATCGCTACGGCCTGGTCTTCAGCGAACCGCATTCGGTCAACCTGGTGGATATTGATGGCGACGGTCTGAAGGACATCGTCACCGGCAAGACCTACCGTTCGCATCACAATCGCAGCCCGATGTGGGACACCGGCGCCGTGGTCTATTGGTTTCGCCTCCAGCGCACGCCGGACGGAGTCGATTGGGTTCCCTACAAGGCCGACGGCGAAGCGGGCATTGGCCGGCAGTTGCTCGTTGACGACATCAACAAGGACGGCATTCCGGACATGGCTTCAGGCGGGATGAAGGGCGCGCACGTGTTGCTCCATCGCAAAGAGGCCGTCAGCAAGGAGAAATTCGAAGAACTGAAACCGAAGTCGACCGGTCCTATCTCCAAGCCGCAATCGCGTGGCCGCGAGCCGCGCTTTCCGGAAAACGGAAACCAGATTTCAGGCGCCATCGAGGCCGAAGGCCTGAAGGTTTCGAAGACGACCGGCGGCAAGCCTGGCGCGCAGAAGATGAGCAACTTCACTGCGGATCGCTGGAGTGGAAACAACCAGGCGATCTGGACCGGTGGGAAGCCGGGGGATCGGATGGAGTTGGAGCTACCGGTCGAGAAGGCAGGCAAATACGACGTGATCGTCAACCTGACCATGGCGCCCAACTATGCCAAAGTGCAAATGCAATTGGACGACGAACCGATTGGCGAGCCGATCGACCTCTACGAAGCCGACGTCGTCACCACCGGGGAGCTCACGCTCGCCACCCGGCAGCTCACCGCCGGCGCGCACAAGCTAGGCATCGAAATCAAAGGCGCGAACCCGGCCGCCCGAAAGGATTACATGGTGGGCGCGGATTACATCCGCTTAGCGCCGAAATAGACGTTGAACGCACGACAAATAGTGCGTTCGAACGTATTCGCTCGTCAGGGGCATCAACTAACTTTCGGAAAACGTCTTACAATCAGGTTGCGCCAAGCAAACGCCGAATCATCGTACGATTGATGACATTCCGCGAGGTCCTGATCCCGCAAGGGATCACAGTTATTAGCCGGCGGTTGAGCGCCAGCGACACCGCCGGATAGCGACACAAGAACAATCTGTCGTCGATCCCGCAAGGGATCGCAGATTGCACTTGTTCGCGACGTGAACGCGAATCAGATTATTGACGGGGCAATCATGGCATCGACCTTCCTGGCACTTCATTATCACATCGTCTTCGGCACGAAAGACCGCGCGCCAACGATTGATATTGCGTGGAGACCACGGCTTCACGATTACCTTTCTGGCACAATCGTCGGACTGGGAGGGATATCAATCGCTATTGGCGGCGTCGCAGACCATGTTCACCTGCTCGTCAGCCTCAAGGCCACGCATGCCGTCGCCGACGTGCTGCGCGAATTGAAAAAGGCGTCTTCGAATTGGGTGCATTCGGAAATCAACCTCGCGCGATTTGCCTGGCAAGAAGGTTATGCCGCGTTCACCGTGGGCGCTAGCGATATTGAGTCCGTGCGGCGGTATATCGCGAATCAGGAAGAACATCACCGAACGCGAGACGTTCGCAGCGAGTGGATGGCAATGCTCGAAAGGGCCGGAATTCCTTACGACGCCCGATATTTGGAATGATAACGATCAAGAACGATCTGCGATCCCTGTGGGATCGAACGACAATTTCGTATGGGCCGCTTTCCGGTGGTATCGCTGCGCTCAACCACCGGCTATTAACTGCGATCCCTTCGGGATCGAATTCGGCGAATCTTGGCGCGAAGTGCCCCCCGTTACGTCCACAAGCTCCGGTCTAGCATCCGGTAGTTGATCGCCTCGCTGAGATGCACGACCGTAATTGCGTCGCTGGCGTCCAGGTCGGCGATGGTGCGGGCGACGCGTAGGATCTTGTCGTGGGCGCGGGCCGAGAGGCCCAGTTCTGTCATCGACGCCTTCAGGATATTCATGCCTGCCGTGTCCAGCACGCAAGTCGTGCGGATCTGGCGGTGCGACATGTGGGCGTTGGAGCGCGTTTTGCCGCCGGCAAATCGCTCGCGCTGGCGGGCCCTCGCCGCCACGACTTGTTCGCGCATCTGCGCGCTACTCGTCCCAGCGGTCCCGGCCGAGAGTTCGCGGAACGCCACGGCCGGCACTTCCAAGTGCAGATCAATCCGGTCCAGCAGCGGTCCGCTGATCTTGGCCATATAACGCTCAATCTGCGGCACCGTGCAGTGGCATTGCCGCCGCGGATCATTGCGATAGCCGCAAGGGCAGGGGTTGAGTGCCGCGATCAAAATAAAGTCCGCCGGAAACCGAGAGCTGTTGAGCGCCCGGCTGATGGTGATCGTGCCGTCTTCCAAAGGCTGACGCAGAACTTCCAACGTGCGCCGGTTGAATTCCGGCAGCTCGTCCAAAAACAGACAGCCGTTATGCGCTAAACTGATTTCGCCCGGTGTCGGTGTCGATCCACCACCCACCAGCCCGGCGTCGCTCACCGTATGGTGAGGGCTGCGAAACGGACGCACCGCCAATAGCGGCTGCCCTGGTGGAAGCAGACCCATCGCACTGTAGATCCGGCTGGTCTCAATCGATTCGGCCGAAGAGAGCTCCGGTAGAATCGTCGGCAGCCGCTTGGCTAGCATCGTTTTGCCAGAACCTGGTGGCCCTAGCATTAAGAGATTGTGGCTGCCAGCGGCTGCGATCACGATTGCGCGCTTGGCCATTTCCTGGCCGCGGACGTCGGCAAAATCGACCTCGTAGTGCGCCAGCGATTGAAAGAGTTCGTCGATCCTGGGCGGCGTAGGCGCGATGTCAATCTGACCAGTGAAAAACGCCACGGCTTGCGTCAGGCTCGAAATGGCAATCACTTCGATCCCTTCCACCACGGCGGCTTCGGCGGCGCTTTCCGCGGGGACTAGAATTCCTGTCAGCCCTGGCTCGCGGGCGGCGGCAATGGCAATCGACAGCGCGCCGCGCGTCGGTCGCGTGGCGCCATCCAGCGCCAACTCGCCCACCACGGCATACTTGGAGAATCGATCGTTATGGGGATCGATCTGGCCACTGCCGGCAAGAATGCCCAAGGTGATTGGCAGATCAAACGAAGCGGCTTGCTTAGGTAGTTCCGCCGGGGCCAGGTTGATCACCACGCGGTTTTGCGGGCGCATAAAGCCCGAGTTCACCAGCGCTCGCTCCACGCGGTGCGTGCTTTCTTTGACGGCGGCTTCCGGGAGGCCGACGAGGACCGTTTTGGGCAGAGCGCCGTCCGAGACGTCGACCTCTACCTCGACCGGAACCGCCTCGATGCCAACCAGCGAAAACGTCCGCAATTTAGCGAGCATGCGGCGGGCTGCCCCGGGGGTTGATAGCAGTGATAATTTGCAGAAGGAGAATGGCGACCCGTAGTCGAAAGGCCGCGAGATTCGCATATTGTCGGTCACCGATAGGCGGGCCGCAAGCAGTTCGTAATTGCAAGCATTGATCGGGTGCACCAACACGCTTTGCTAACTGATCGGTGGCCTAAGTCGGGGCCTCCTCAATCCCGCAGACCTGTTGCAAGGCCCGTAGCCCTCCCGACCAGGCATTGAGCAGGTTTAGAGTAACCATTCCTGGCCCGGCATCTCGGGTCGCCCCAACAGTCCTGCCGATAAAACCCGAAGGGGACGTAAAAAAATTCCCCACCCGCCAAGAAACGCCTTGCCTGTCAAATGGATATATGGGTAATCTGAGTAAATTGAGTTGACTTTGGTTATCGGGAAATAGCTTACTTTTTTGCCGAGTTGGACGCTACCACCTGGGCATTTCGTGCGGATTGGGTCGAAAGTTATTTGAAACGAAATGCCCTACATGGTACCCTTTTTTAGCCGGTTATCTTACCCATCCTCGGAATGGCTTTGAGGAGGCGCGGCGTCGCGAGTTATCAAACTCCAATTCTCAATGAGAGTTAGGGTGGAGAGCTCCGACTAAGCCGAACGGCAAGGTGGACTGGCGCATGCGAAGGACACACCCATTGAAGGCTTCACATGCTGAGCTTTTCCGAATGCTGCGGTTATTCGCGAGTTCGGGCTTCTGAAGTCGGAGCTTCTTGCTAGCAAGCTTTGAGCTGCGACTGGACGAAAACCTTCAAGACATACACCTACCTGCAACATCCCCAAACAGCCATTCGAACTCGGACAGCGTGGAGCGATCTTCGCTGCGTCGGGCCCTTTGGATTTCTTATGGCATCCGGCGTAACTGTCGGTTCGCAAGAACTTAGAGTGCAATTCACCAGAGCGAATGACATGGCTGACGCCTTGTGTTTCGTTTCGCGGTGAATGCCTACGGCGTGTGGAGGGAGTGCGAGGGTGGTGTAGAGCGAAGGCGAGTGGGGCTGCGAACGCGTTTGTGACACATGCGGGGCGCTGTAACTGACACGCCGGCGGCTCGATGGCCGCGATGAGTTGGATTACTGCCCAAGCGGGTGTTTAGTTGCCTTTAGCGGGAGTTGAACAGCAGTGCTTGACCTATCGCGTGGATCATTCTTCGGTCCCTATAACCTTGTCGATCTGTTGAGGCACAGGGCAACCCACATGGGGAGCCAGACCGCCTTTGCATTTCTCAATGACGGCGAAACCGATGAAATAAAGATTACCTACGCTGAGTTGGACCGTCAGGCCCAAGCGATCGCGGCCTGGTTGCAAGCGCACGGCTTCCAAGGCCAGCGCGCCCTGTTGCTCTACCCTCCCGGCCTGGAATTTATTTCCGCCTTTTTTGGCTGCTTGTACGCCGGCGTCGTGGCGGTCCCCGCCTATCCGCCGCGGATGAACCGCTCGCTGGCGCGCATCCAAGCCATCGCCGCGGATTGCGACGCGCGGATTGCCTTGACTACCTCTGCCGTGCTCGAGCGCGTTCAACCGCAGCTCGTGCAGACGCGCGGATTGGTCAACGTCCGCTGGCGCGCCACGGATCAGCCGAGCGAAGGGATCGAAAACGCCTGGGAATACCCAGTGCTGGGTCTCGATACGCTCGCCTTCCTGCAATACACCTCCGGTTCGACGGGTAGGCCGAAGGGTGTCATGCTGACGCACAGTAACTTAATGCACAATTCCGGTCTGATCGACCACTTGTTCGACCAGAGCCATCGGACTGGCGGCGCCGTCTTCTGGCTCCCTAGCTATCACGACATGGGTCTGATTGGCGGCATTTTGCAGCCCATCTTCATGAGCCGCCCCAACGTGTTGATTTCGCCGGTGGCGTTCTTGCAGCGACCGCTCCGCTGGTTGGAAGCGATTTCTCGATACAAAGCCAACATCGCCGGCGGACCAAACTTCGCCTACGACCTGTGCGTGAGAAAGACCACGCCCGAGCAACGCTCTGGGCTGGATCTCAGTAGCTGGCAGTTAGCCTTCAGCGGCGCGGAGCCCATTCGCGCTGAGACACTCGATCGCTTTGTCGAGGCCTTTGAGCCGGCCGGCTTCCGACGTGAGAGTTTCTATCCCTGCTACGGCCTGGCGGAAGCCACGCTGATTGTGTCGGGTGGATACAACAACGTCGCCCCCATTGTCCGCAGCTACGACTCGCACAGCCTGGAGACCGGCGTGGTCCATCCTGGGAGCGATGAGTCTGGACGCCGTCTGGTTAGCTCGGGCCAGGTGTCGGTCGATCAGCAGATCTTGATCGTCGACGCCGAAACGCTGACCGCGTGTCCAGAACGCAAGATTGGCGAAGTCTGGGTCAAGGGCCCCAGCATTGCCCAAGGTTACTGGAATCGCCCGGAAGAGACCGAGCAGGTCTTCCGCGGTCAGTTGAGCGATGGCAGCAACCCAGGGCCGTTCCTCCGGACGGGGGATTTAGGATTTTTCGATGGCGGCGAGCTATTTATCACCGGCCGTCTGAAAGACTTGATCATCGTTCGCGGACTGAATCACTATCCGCAAGACATTGAGCTGACGGTTGAGAAAGCGCATAGCGGCGTCCGCCCCGGTTGCGTGGCGGCGTTTGCCATCGAAGACCAGGACTCGACGCGCGTTGCGATCATTGCCGAGATCGAGCGCAGCCAGTTCGGCCAGGCCGACGAGATTCTCCAGGCCATCCGTCGCGACGTCGCTCGCGAACATGAACTGCTGGTGGATTGCGTCGTCGCCGTGAAGCAGGGCGGAATCCCCAAGACGTCGAGCGGTAAAATCCAGCGGCACGCCTGCCGTACCGCGCTCACTGCCGGGACCTTAGAGCCAATCGCTCGTTGGGACGCCCTGACCGCGGACAACCTTACTGCCGAGAGCGTTCCGCTCACCGAAGCCGAGGTCAGCGACAGCGCGTTTAATGATTTGCCCAATGGATCAGGCATCTATGGCCGCCGTGGCAAGCGTGGCGCGCACCGCGCAATCGGTCGTAACGCATTCCCGACGAATGGTCATTCCGAAAATGGCAATGGCTATGGACCCATGGCCAACGGTTCGTACGCCCAGAGTGGCCTGACCAATGGCAATGGCAACGGAAACGGCCATTCGAACGGTCACGCCAATGGCAGCCACAAGTTAAATGGCGATCACGCCACGAGCGAAGCTGGCGAGTCTCGTCCGTCCACGCTAACCAAGGCCCAGGCCGTGATGGCCGAGGTTCGCCGGATTGGCAAGGAGCGGGCCGCGCAGATTTCGCTCGACTCGAACATTTCTGATTTGGGTCTGGATTCGTTGGAACGCATGGAAATCCTGGCCGCGCTCGAAGAGCGTTTCGGTGGCCGCTTTCCGGAAGACGTCCTGCCAGAGTTGGAGACGTGTCGCCAGGTGCTGGAAGCCGCCGAGGTCTATCTCGGCAGCGGCGCCAAGCGCGAACGCCGCGCTCCGGCCGAAGTTCCGGCCGCTAACTACCGCTTCGATAAGATGCCGGAGTATCTCAAGCTCAAAGAGAGCTTGGACGTGCTGGACGTGGTTGGGCTGACCAATCCATTCTTCCATTTGCACGACAGCGTCGCAGGGGACACCACGGTTGTCGCCGGTCGCGAGTTGATCAATTACTCAAGCTTCAACTACATCAGCATGTCGGGCGATCCAGTCGTGGCGCAGGCCGCCAAGGACGCGATCGACAAGTACGGAACCTCGGTCTCCGCCAGCCGCCTGGTTTCCGGAAACAAGGCCGTGCATCGCGATCTGGAACTGGCCATTGCCGACATGATCAGCGCGGAAGACGCGATTGTCTTCGTCGGTGGCCACGGCACGAACGAGACCGTGATCGGTCACATGTTTGGCCCTGGCGATCTGATTCTGCACGATGCCCTGGCGCACAACAGCATTGTTCAAGGGAGTATCTTGTCAGGCGCCCGCCGCCGCCCGTTCCCGCACAACGACTGGCGAGAACTGGACCGGCTGTTGACGGACCTCCGCGGAGACTATCGTCGTGTGCTGGTCGCCATCGAAGGCGTTTACAGCATGGACGGCGATATCCCGGATCTGCCGCGCTTCATCGAAATCAAGAAGCGTCACAAAGCCTTGCTGCTGATTGACGAAGCGCACTCAGTCGGCGTGCTGGGTCGTCGCGGTCGCGGAGTCGGCGAATACTTTGACGTCCACCCGACCGACGTTGACTTCTGGATGGGAACGCTCAGCAAGGCGTTTGGTAGCTCCGGCGGTTACATCGCCGGTTCCAAGGAACTGATCGAGTACCTAAAGTACACCGCGCCGGGATTTGTCTTTAGCTGCGGCATTGCGCCATCCAATACTGCCGCCGCGTTGGCCGCGATTCAATTGCTGGAAGAAGAACCGGAACGCGTCGCCAACTTGCGTGAACGCTCCAAACTCTTCCTGACCCTCGCCAAGCAACGCGGGCTGAACACCGGATCGAGCAAGGACTCCCCAGTAGTCCCCATCATTCTGGGTAACTCGCACTTGTGCCTGGCGATATCGCAGGCACTGGGCCAGCGTGGTATCAACGCCATGCCAATCTTGCATCCGGCGGTCGAAGAGAAGGCCGCTCGCGTGCGGTTCTTCATCAACTCGAACCATACCGAAGAGCAGATTCGCTACACGGTCGACGTCCTGGCCGAGGAACTGGCGAAAGTCAGTCCCACCTATCGGGACCCGACCCGTCAGATTCCAATGCCCCATCCGTCGCTCCATGGTACGACAATGAGCAACGGACAAGAGGCGAGCCGGTAACGGCCATCGGGTCGGCAAGCCGATACAAAAGCGCGCTGCGTCGTTGGTGATTGGACCAGCGGCGATTAAGCCGGCGCGGAGAGCGGATCTTCCAATGAGTTCGCGCGCAAGTCGCTCCAGGCTGCCGTTGCGCAATGCGTCGACGCCGCTGTGCAAATTGGCACTGTCGTCCCACGGCGGGTCGGTTTGCGCCCTTCTTCTATACCGGTCCGCCTGGACGCAGGTTGATTTCCTGCCAGAATAACGGCGCCTCGCGCGTCATCGGCATGCTCGGTGAGGGAGATGTGCGTATCTCCCGGTCCACTAGTCCAATCGCTTTGAGTGAGAATCACGATGGAAGCAGAGATCCTCTCAATCGGTGATGAGATGACCAGCGGTCAGCGGCTGGACACCAATAGCCAGTGGCTCGCGCAGCGGCTGGGCGAAGTCGGCATTCACGCCGTCTATCACACCACCGTAGCGGACGATCTGGACGCCAATATTCGCGTGTTTCAGCAGGCGGCCCAGCGGGCGGATGTGGTCATCGCCTCGGGCGGGCTCGGTCCAACAGCGGACGACCTGACGCGTGACGTCCTCGCGCAATTGATCGGTGCGGAGTTGGTGCTCCACCAGGACGTCGTCGATCACATTCGAGGGCTGTTCGCCCGTTTCGGCCGCACGATGCCAGAAAAGAATACCGTCCAGGCCCTGTTTCCGGTCGGCAGTCGCGTGATTACCAATCCCACCGGCACCGCGCCTGGTATTGCATTGACTGTGCCGCGCGAGGGCCGAGAACCATCGCACGTATTTGCGCTGCCTGGCGTGCCATCCGAGATGTTCCGCATGTGGAACGACACGGTCGGACCGGAGCTCGCGCGACTGGCGGGCTCGCCGCAGGTCATCCGTCATCGATTGATTCGCTGTTTCGGAATTAGCGAAAGCGAACTCGAAGGGCGCCTGCCCGATCTGATTCGCCGCGGCCGCTCGCCCAGCGTGGGGATTACTGTCAGCGCCGCCACGATCACGCTTCGCATCACCGCAAAAGGGAGCAGTGACGCCGAGTGCCAGGCATTGATGGAACCCACCGCGGCCACCATTTATGAGTGCCTGGGCAACGTCGTATTTGGCGAGGGCGAAGACGAACTTGAGAATAGAATTGCCCAAATGTTAACGGATCGCAGTTTGACGCTTGCCACGGCCGAATGGGGCACTGCCGGACTGGTGGCGCATAAACTCCATGAAGTCATCCCTTCGCCCGGCCCTTACATGGGAGGAATCGTGGCGACCAGTCCAGCGGCGCTCGAGCGGCTGTTGGGTGTTCCGGCCGATTTGCTCTCCGCGCACGCTCCCACTAGCGGTGAAGTCGTGTCGGCGATGGCCCGCGGCTGCCGCGAACGCTTAGGGGCCGACCTGACCCTGGCGGTTAGTCAATTTCCGGACGTCAGCCCTCGCGCGCAGACACCAGAACGCCTGTATCTTGCCCTGGCGACAGCGGACGACGTAATCGTCCGTTCGGCGCCCCACTTCGGCAGTCCGGACATTCTGACCACGCGAGCGGCAAAACAGGCGTTAAACCTGGTTCGCCTGGTTTTGTTAGAGGGGGCGCCCAATAAAACGGACAGCTGAACGAATCTACCAGAGTTCGTAAGTCTCGGTCGTCCTTCCAGATCAGGAGATGCACCCATCGTGGCTGGCAAATGGTACGTGCTGAGAAACGGTGTCACGCAATATGGCCCGTACGAGGAAGAGCAACTGGCGGAGCTGGCTCGCGACGGGCGCGTGGTTGTCACGGACATGCTCTGGCAAGAGGGGACGCCCGACTGGGTGGCCGCTTCAAGCGTGACCGATCTTTTTCCTTTTCAGCCAATCCCTTCCACGCCTCCTCCGCCGCCGCGCGTGGGCCCGCAAGACGACTACGGCTCGACCAAGATCGTGGCTGGCGTCACCGCGATAGCGCTGGGAGGTTTTGGCGTCCACAAGTTCATTCTCGGTGCTACCAAACCGGGACTGATTACGCTCGCGATCACCGTTTTCACTTGTTGCGCTATGCTTCCGGCGACGGGCGCCATTGGCATCGCCGAGGGAATCATCTACCTGACGATGTCCGACGAAGAGTTTTACAGGACCTACATCATCGGCAAAAAAGAGTGGTTCTAGCCCGAGGCTGGACGGGCCGCTAGCCGCGGACGTCAGGCAGGAGCTATAGTCTGGGTGCGCCCAGTGTCCCAGCCGGGCAGGCGCCCGCCGCAATTTCGGTAGGGCGCCGTCCAATGCAGCCACGCTCCAAGCTTGATGTCTCACCCCACACAATCAACGTCCGCCGGCGGCCCGCCCGACTTCTTCGTCCGTCTGGGCCTCTCCGTAGGTTGCTCTGTCTCAGACGTCGAGCTTGCATTTCAACAAGCTCTGACTTCAGCGGAAGCAGGCCACGACGACGCGAAGGAGCAGCTCCTCGCGTTACAAACCGCCTACGAGCGCGCCAAGGAGTTCGCCCACTATAGGAACAACCGCCGGCAGTGGCTCAGCGATTCCGTTGAACGCTATGCGCGGCAGCAGGCGTTGGAAGCGCGGCTAAAAAGTCGCGGCGGCGGCGTGCGGCTGGCCAACATCGATTGGTTGCAACGCGAAATTGGCGAGGATTTTTCGCAAGTCGAAGCGCGCATCGAAGGACTTAGTCTGACAGGTCCGGAGTTCGACGATGAAGCAATCGAAGAGTTGATCGTCGAGCGAGACCTGTTGGATCAACTCCACTGGATTGACTTGTCCAACAGCCTGGTGACGGACGCCAGCGTCGGGCGTTTAAAGGCGTTTCCGGCGCTCAATCGGATTGATCTCTCGGGGGCCCAGGTGACCAACGCCGCGCTGCCGGCGCTCACGAGTTTGCAACCGCTGGTTTGGGTCGGACTAAAAGGAACGCGCGTCAATCGCTTCGGACGCTTTTGGCTGCGGATTGATCGACCCAATGTCGAGGTCGCGGCGCGGCGCGGCCGGGCTGCCCCAGGGTTTCGCGCGTATGCAATCCTGATCGGCGCCGTCATTTTGCTTTATTGGGCCAGCATCGCCACGGCGACGCACGTTCCCATGCATCAGAGTCGCATGCCCAAGTGGCGCTTTCTGCCGATCGACAAGGTCTTTCATTTCTGCGCGTACCTCGGCCTGGCGTTTCTGCTCTCGACAATGATCGCAGCAATCTGGTCAAAGCACGAGCGCGGCTGGAACGGCCTGAAACGCTACTCGCTCGTGCTGATTCCGGCCGCCATCTATGGTGTGTTGGATGAATTGACACAGCCTGCCGTTGGACGCACCGCCGATCCTTGGGATTGGATAGCGGATATGCTCGGCGCCACCACGGGGCTGCTACTATTCTTGGCGCTGCGCGCCCTGTTGAAGCGGATTGCCGTCCGCCTGGCCGGCTAATCGACACGGAGGCGCCGCTGTCTCTAGCGGTAACGGCGTCCCACACAGACAGTCCGTCGCGCTCGTCTCGCTATGCGACGTTCTTCCTACAGCTTGCGACCTGGCGGGCGTGGCGATTCCGGCCGATATCGACGGCGAGAGCCTTGGCGCCGATCATCGAAGACAAGAAGAGCGTCGTAGGAGACTCACACCTTACAGCGTATCGCAACGTGCTACGTGCAATGCGTGAGGACCGCTGGAAACGGATCCGTTATCCCGAGGTCGATCGCGCACAACACTTTGACGCATTGGCGGCCGTGGCGGTTCCCACTCGTGAAAATGACGTGGAAACGCCCTCGATATGCTGAGTTGCATGTTCATGTCCCCTTGCCCATTGTGGTAATTCGAGGCATCCCGTCTCAAATAACGAACCTCCCCACGCTGGCAAATGTCACCACCTAGCATGTCACTCGCGATTTACCAAACCGATTTCGATTTTTGTTTGAAGCGCGCCGCCACGCTGCTGCAGGGGCCAGTGCGCGCAATCGAGTTTGATTGGGAAGCCTCGAAGCTCTTGCGCAAGCGTTTCAGGTCTGAAGCCCGTTTGGGCCTGTCTGGGCCAGATCCCGTAATCGCGCTCGGCTCTGAGAAACAGCCGACACTGTCAGTTGGCCTGGAGCTCTCGAGCCTGCGAATCGGTCATCAGACGATTCCCCTGGTCGAGGTCGAGCTGCCGTGTAACCCGTATTCGTCGTCGCCATCCAGCTTTTGGGTCGTGCAAGAGCGAGATCTCGGCGTCTTGCAACGATTCGTGCGGCGATTGACTCGGCTGGCGATCCATAGCGACCCCCCGCTGATGGTTGAAGAGGAACGCAATCGTCTGTGGCAAAACACGGTCGGATTCCTGCGCTCGCCGCGCGAGCCGTTTCGCCGCTTCCGCATCGCCAAAAAACGCGGCGTGCTGCTACTGGGAAAACCGGGCAACGGCAAGACGATGGCCTGCCGCTGGCTCTCGGGCGAGTGCACGCGCGTCGGTTTGCGGTGGCGAAGCGTCAGCGCGCAGGAGTATCGCGAAGCGCGCGAAGGCAATTCGCTAGGCGAACTGTTCCATCTGGATCGTCCCGGCATTGTGCTGTTCGACGATTTCGACCTCGGCATTCGCAATCGGGACCACGCAGGCCCAAGCGAAGATCACAGCACGTTTCTGTCCGAAATGGATGGCATGGCCGGTCGCTGTGGCGTGGTCTTTTTGTTCACTTCGAACGCGCGCGTTGCGCAGCTAGATCCGGCGTTCCGTCGCCCGGGCCGAATTGACGTCATTATGGAATTCCACTCGCCAGACGCCGCGCTCCGTCGTCGTTTCTTGAACGAGCGTTGGCAACCAGAGATCCACGACTCCGTCGCGATCGACGAAATCACCGCAGCGACCGACGGTCTTAGCTTCGCCGAGATCGAGGAGCTGCGCAAGTTGTTGGTGCTGGATTATTTAGCGACCGACGAGTGGAACTGGCCGAGAGCCTGGCGGACGTTCAATCATGGCCGCGGCGCCGGCGCGGCCACGCCGATTGGCTTCAGCGGCGCGATTGCCGCGACAGTAGAGGTCAGGGCGGAGCCTGCGCGCGAACTGATCGAGGCAAAGGGGCGGTTATAACCACCAGCGCAGCAGATAGGCGATCCGGTCTCCGATCCGCTGCCAGATCGTTCTGCGCGTGATATCGGCCTCGGTGACTCGCCGGCTGGCAGCTAACTCCTCCTGATGGATCTGGGTCATCAGCGCCGCCAGTGGCTCGGAGCGTATCACCGCAACGAATTCCAGATTGAGCTCCAGGCTGCGCGGATCCAAATTGCAAGAGCCAACCGCGCACCAGGCGCCGTCGACCACCATCATTTTGCTGTGCAGCATTCGCCGCTCGCGCTCGTAGAGTTCGATGTCTGCCTTCAGCAGCCTGGGATAGAGATAGCGGGTCGCCCAGCGCACCAATTTGACGTCGCTCTCGGCTGGGACGATCACCTGAATTCGCACCCCGCGCCGCCGCGCGAGAAAGATGGCGCGCAACATTCGAAAGGTCGGCAGAAAATATGCCATCGAGATCAGCACGCTTCCCGAAGAGAGCTTGAACAATCTGCGAAAGACGCGCTCCGCGCGCGAGTTTCGCAAGCCGGGACCGCTATCAAAGAAGCGGATGAATTCGTTCGAACGCTTTGGAAAATGTCCGCGACGGTATGCCCGTGGGCGACGCTGGACCGGCAGTTGATTTGCTCGGCGCCAGGAGCGTTCGAAGCTTTCCGCCACGTCAGCGGTTTGCTCGCCGACCATCCGCACATGCAAATCGCGCCAGCCGCCGCCATCGTCGGCGGTGGCCCGTGTGCCCGGTCCTGCGTTCAGCGTGTCCGTCAGATTCATACCGCCGAAGTAACTTATTTTGTCGTCGACGATAAACAGCTTGCGATGATCGCGGCGATTGAGAATCTTAAGCGGCGAAAGTCGGCGCAAAGCGAACCAAAACGAATGGTAGTCGTGTATCTGAACGCCAGCTTCGATCAGCGGAGTAAAAAACGACGATGGCGTGGCCTGGCTACCGACGGCGTCGTACAGCAACCGCACATCGAGCCCGGCGCGGGCTTTTTCCGCCAGCAAGTTGGCGATGCGTTGGCCGCCGGCGTCGTTCGCCAGAATGTAGACTTCGATCCATACTCGCCGCTGAGCGCCTGCGATATCCGACGCCAACGCGGCAATCATCGCCGGCGATTCAACGAACAGGGTGAGTTCCTGTCCAGCCACCTGGATCGAGGGTTCGCATTGGCCCTCGATCGACTCCGTCTGCATGGGTTCGGTCGAATGTTCCATTGTTACATCGTACGTCAAGCGAGGCCGAAAAGCCTATCGTTGCCGTCTGAAAGCATGGGAAAGTATTCACCCCGGCTGCCAGCCGGCAAATGGGCGCTGCGCCACCCGCGGAAGCGTCTCAACGCGAGAAGATTCGGCCCCCACGCCAAGCATGCCCCACGCGGATAAGTCAGTGCCGATGCACCGGCGAAGAGGAAACATTCGCTACCTGTTCGCTGTAGATCGACTTCGGATCGGATAGGAGGAAGGCCAGCGAGCAAACCCACAGTGTCGGTAGTAGTAGGTTGTAGTTTCCGGTCATCTCGCTGACGATCACAATCGTTGAGAAGGGCGTCTTGGCCGCGGCCGCAAAAAAACCGGCCATGCCTACGATTACAAAGCACGCCGGATGGGGCGTCATGCCCGGCGCGACCTGATTTAGCAACAGTCCCAAGGCGCCTCCACCACAACCGCCAATTACCATCGAGGCGCCAAACACGCCGGCCGAACCGCCGCTGCCAATCGTCAAGCTGGTCCCGAGCAGCTTGCCGAGAGACACGGCCATCAGCACGGCGGCAAAATGCCAGGCAGTTTCTCCGCTCGGCGCAAGCACCAGGCTCTGCTGGATGATCCCATAACCGAACGACAATATCTGCAGCGCGCGCTGGTCGCGACCTAGTGCGTAGTACACCGCTACGGCCAATAGCGCGGTCAGCGCCGCGCCCAGCATCGGACGAAAATGCGGTTTGAAGGGTAAGCGATGAAATGCCCGCGTCAGGCCATAGAATGTGTGGACGTAAATAGCGGCCAGCGCCACCATTACAATCGCCAACAGCAGGTAGGCAATCAACTCTAGTGGATTTTGAAAGACCAGCACGTCCAGAATATGTCGTGGAATGTTAAACAGCGGCGACCAGCCAAACACAGATCCAAACGTGCAGTACGCCGTCACGCTCCCCAATCCGGCCGGGATGAGAACGTCTGATTCCAAGTCAGAGCCCCTGTACAGAACTTCGGCGGCGAACAGCGCCCCGGCCAGTGGCGCCCGAAAAATCGCCGCGATGCCGGCGCCCATGCCGGCGGCCATCAGCAGCCGGCGTTCGCGGGCCGAAAGTCGTAGCACGCCCCCCAGATAAGAACCGAATCCGGCTCCGATCTGCGCGATGGGGCCTTCGCGCCCGCCGGAGCCGCCCGTCCCCAGAGTCAAAGCGCTGGCGATCATTTTGATCAGCGGCACGCGCGGACGAATTTCACCGTCGTGATGGTGAAACGAATTGATTACGGCGTCCGTGCCATGGCCTTCGGCCTCGGGGGCCCAGGTGTAGATAATGATTCCGCACAGCAGGCCACCCACCGCGGCCACTACCACCAGCAGCCAGGGACGCAGTGTGACATCGGCTCGCGCGAACTCACTCCCCGGCGTGAAGAGGGCCGACTCGCCTCCTGCTTGAATCGGCGCATAGCCGGCAATATTGGTCAGCGCGAATTGCAGGACGACTTGCCCGGCAATATAGAACAACACGGCGCCCAGTCCGGCGATCACGCCGACTAGCATCGAGAGCAGCATCAATCGGGACTGCGGCCGGAGTCGTTGGCCCCAATGAGCCAGAAACGCAAGCCAGGCCGGCGGTCGCGACTGCAAAGTAGGTGACATGTCCGGGGTGTTTCCACGCAGTGTTCGCAGGGGCCGAGACTTAGGACGCCCGGTTGATCTTGCTGACTTGTAGGCGATCCATGCTAGGATTGTCGAGAGATGTCCCCAATTAGGACAGACCTTACGCGGAATTGCAGAAGAATTCCGGGGCGAAGCTCACATCGTCCGATTTTCCGAACGCCGCCCATTGCCGCCAGAAATATCTTGACTGCTCAACACAACCATTCACAGACTGGCGGCCATCAGGGTCACGATCACCATCACGGCTCGCGCGATGCCGCTTCCGGTCGGTTGGCGTGGACGCTGGTCCTGGTTCTGATCTACATGGTGGTTGAGATCGTTGGCGGTTGGGTGAGTAACTCGCTGGCGCTGATGGCCGACGCTGGTCACATGTTCTCCGACGCATGGGCGCTGGGTCTGAGTTTATTCGCCGCTTGGATCGCCCGCCGCCCGCCGAATTCGCAACGCACCTACGGCTATTATCGAGCCGAAA
>Ga0105047_10006308_pt1 | contig 20114 bp, 18 predicted proteins | sample MAT04_FD_78384 | JGI IMG/M metagenome (GOLD analysis project Ga0105047, IMG submission 78384) | Freshwater microbial communities from Lake Fryxell liftoff mats and glacier meltwater in Antarctica - MAT-04 (megahit assembly) | ecosystem: Environmental > Aquatic > Freshwater > Ice > Liftoff...
CAAGATACTTACTTTCTTGCCAATCTACGGCAACGTCTTTTATGAACTGAAATGCATCCATATGTTGCTCATAATTTTCAGGTAAATCTGCTGCCATTTGTAACGGAGAATACATTGTTACATACAATGCCAGCTGTTTTGCCAAAGTGGTATGTACTTGTTCCGTTTTCTTTAGATCATAAGCACTCATCTTGATCTCAAATATTCCAGGTGTGTAATCCATTGGCCCGCCTAATAATCTGGTAAAAGGTAAAATGGTTTCGTGCATTGGCGGATTTCCTGTGCTCCAGGCATTGAATTCATTGCCTCGTGCCGCTTCAGCTGCAATATAATTTGGATAGGTTCTGCTGTAGCCTGTTGGACGAGAACTTTCGTGGGAATTTAACATCAGTTTATTATCTGCAAATCGTTGTGCAACAAAATTAAAATGATTTACCATTGTTTGTCCGTCATGAAATTCACCACGGGGAATAATTCGACCAACGTAGCCCGACTTTGCCGCAGGATAACCGTATTCTTTCATCAAGTTCAAAGCTCGATCCAAATGTCTTTCATAATTAGCCACAGAGCCCGAAGTCTCATGGTGCATAATCATCTTGACTCCTTTTAATTTTGCGTAATCATTGACCGCTTTCAAATCAAAATCTGGATAAGGAGTTGTGAAATCAAAAACCTCTTCTTTCCAGTTGCCAAACCAGTCCTCCCAGCCAACATTCCAGCCTTCTACTAAAACACCGTTAAAACCATTTTTAGCAGCAAAATCAATATAGCGTTTTGTGTTTTCAGAGGTTGCTCCGTGTTTTCCAGTTGGTTTTAATTGTCCGTCTGCAGCATTTTGAGCATTTTGCGAACCGGCATAGTCCCAAGTTGATTTACCAACGTGCATTTCCCACCAAATCCCAACGTATTTCATTGGCTTAATCCACGAAGTATCTTCTATTTTACATGGTTCGTTCAGATTCAGAATCATTTTTGAGCTCACAATATCTCGAGCATCATCGCTTACCATAATTGTTCTCCAAGGCGACACGCAAGGCGCTTGCAAATAGGCTTTATCACCAATGGCATTTGGAACTAAATGTGAAGTCAGTTTATATTCATTGGGAACCAAATCCAAATGCATAACGGGGTAATTGACCACTGCGGCTTCAAATATATTTATATAAAGTCTATCAGATGATTTCATCATTAGCGGTGATTGAACTACATATTTTCCAGCAATACTTTTAAGTCCGATTCCGTTCTTCATATCAATAGTTTCGGTATTGATTTCTGAAAACTTGGTTTCCATGTATGCATATTCTTGACTATCAAAATCGCCCGGAAGCCAAAACGTTTTGTGATTTCCAGTAAGGTTGAACTCTGATTTTTCATCTGAAATGATAAAATAATTTAGGTTAGCTTGCTTCGGAACTTCGTATCGGAAAGCAACACCTTCATCAAAAACTTTAAAAATGATATTGATCTTCCTGTCGGATAATTGTTGATAAAGTTCTATTGTGAGTTCGTTATACTTATTTTTGATATTGGATTGTTCTCCTAAAACAGGTTGCCAAGTTTCATTAATTGCTTTTGTTGAAGTCTTACTGATACTGAAATTCGCATCTAAATCACGTTCAGCTTTAAGTTGTAGGCCCAAGTAACTTGATAGCACGACGGGCTTGCCTTTATACGAAACATCATAGATTGGTTTTCCTTGAACCAAGGAGAAATTCAAAGTTATTTTTTGCGATGGAGATTGAATACTTTGTGAACATAAAGGTAATGCCAAAAGGAACAAGCTGAGTTGCAGTAATCTTTTCATAAAAATAATTTTGCTAAATATAGTAACTTTTTAAAAACAAAAAATCCCGATTGCTCGAGATTTCTTGATCTTATTTTCCATCAACATAATCCTGAAGATAGGCAAAACGATTGGTCAATTTTCCACTTTCGGTAATTTTAGCCCTTTGTAGAATTCCGTCTTTATCAGAATTGAAGAAAGCTGGAATGACATGTTCCATAAACATTTCACCAAAACCTTCGCTAGCATCTTTTGGTAATTCGCAAGGCAAATTATCAACAGACATCACCATTATTGAACCCGGATGCGAATAAGAAACTTCTTTATTTTCACGTGGTAAATAGCCAAAAAATGGATCGGCAATTGTTGACGCTTTGATAGTGCAAGCAATTGGTCCATCGACATCGCATGAAATATCAGCCACAACTTTAATTTTGTTATCAACAGCGTTCAGCATTTCACGGGTTAATATATCGGGCGAGCCATTCGCATGAAAATGCCCTGCCATGAAGATATCAGCAACTTTTGAAAAACGCTCAAAGTTAGAAGTGAATGTTTGTGGGTTTTTATAGAAATCGCTGTTGTTTTCCGAGATTGTTCCGTCAATCTTTTTATTATAATCTAAAACATCTATTTGGGTATAAACGGCTTCTGAATAAATTTTATTTAAAAAATCATCTGGAGAAACTTGCTTCAATTTCATTCCGTCGAGCATTTCTTTTGCACCCATTCCTACTTTTCCCTGGCCCGTCAAAACAATTTTAATATTTGGCAAAATCTGTCTTTTCAAACGAACAATCAAATCTTCCTGACTTTGCAATGTTTCAGCTTTTGGCAAATTAAACAAATCGTATTTTATACCAAATGCTCTAAAACCATTATATGCTCCAACAATTCCCGCATATCTTCCAAAACCAATTAGCCTTCTGTTAGTTGCATCAACAATAGTTTCATGATCGAATAACTCGATATTTTTTTCCAAAAGTGCTTGAAGCAGTTTTCTATTGTGCGTTTGCTTCTTTATGGTGTGCGAAAAGAAAAAATACTTTTTATTAGGGATTAAATAATCAATAGGAATTTCTTTTACGCCAAAGAAAACATCGCAATCTGAAATGTCGTCAACTACTTCAATTCCTAATTTTTTGTAGGCATCATCATTAAAAACTCGAATATCCGAACTTTCCACTTTTATAATCGCTTCAGGATGTTCCTGTTGCAAACGAACTAATTCTTCTGGGGTAAAAACTACTCTTCTATCGGGCGGATTTTTTCTTTCTTTTATAATTCCGAATTTCATTTTGACTTTTTTTATGTTGCCAAAAGTAACAGTAACGAAATCGTTTTCAAAGCTTTTTACAAAAAATAACATTTCTATACGTTTTATTGAGATTACTCTGCGTTGCGTACTAAATTTTTGTTAAAAAGCCATTGTGGAAAACGTGTTGATAGCTTTCTTAAAAACTAATTCTATACCTTTATTGAATACTTATATTTGTTTTTCAATATTATAATAATGACTTTCAGAATTTCTCCATATATCCTTTCATTTTTTACTCTTTTTTTAGTTACTATTTCTTGCTCAAAACAAGAAAAAAGTGAAGAAGATGTTATAGTTAAAACCAATGAAAATGGACTCCCGATTATGATGCCGATGCAAAAAGAACTGCCCGCACTTACCAAATCTTTTATAGATGACAAAAAGTACGGTACAAGTCTTTTTTTTGAAAAACTGTGGTCTGAAAAGAATGATAATGTAGCTTTTCTGGTGGCCAAAAACGGACAAATTATCTATGAAAATTACATGGGTTTTGCCAACAAGAGAACAGGTGAAATGATTACTAAAGATATGCCGTTGCACATTGCTTCGGTTAGTAAAGTACTGACTTCGACAGCGATTTTGATGTTAGTTGATGCTCATAAAATTAAGCTCGACCAAAAAGTGAATACTTTAATAGATAAGTTTCCCTACCCAAATGTAACGATACAAACATTGCTCAATCACAGAAGCGGAATGAGAAATTATGCCTACTTTACTGAAAAAGGGAATTGGGACCGACACAGAACATTAACCAATCAGGATATTGTGAAAGTACTGATTGACAACGACATTCAGTTGGAAACCAAAACTGATACGCACTTTAGCTACTGTAATACAAATTATGCAATGTTGGCCTTGGTTATCGAAAAAGTTACTGGAATGTCTTACCCAAAAGCGATGAAGGAAATGATTTTTGATCCACTTGGAATGACAAATACTTTTGTTTTTGACATAACTAAAGATCGCGACATGATTGCGCCTTCTTATAAAGGAAACATGGAAATTGGCATCGATTATCTTGACGGAATTTATGGAGATAAAAATATTTATGCAACGCCGAGAGATTTACTGAAATTTGATAAAGCACGTTATGCGCCTTTTTTCTTGAATTCTGATTTACTTAAAAAAGTGTACAAAGGATACAGCTACGAAAGCAAAGGTACCAAAAACTATGGTTTGGGTGTTCGAATGATTGAATGGGAAAAAGGTGAACCATTTTATTTTCATAACGGTTGGTGGCATGGTAACACTTCTTCATTTATCAACTTGCGAAAAGAAAAAGTTACTATAATTGCATTATCTAACAAGTATACCCACAAAACCTATCAATCTAAACGTTTGGCGGCGCTATTTGGCGATTATCCTTTCAAGTTGACTGATGATGGTGGTGATTAATTTATCTTTTATTCAATAAAAAATAGATTGAAAAATTCACAACTAAATTTAGTTTGTTTGAATAATGTAAAGGCTTTGTGTTTATATTCCATTATTGTTACCAATAGTATAGTTGGTTTTTTGAAATATTCAGATTTACAGGTAATTTATGAGTGAGAGTTTAAACAGAAAAAACAACTTTGATTTTTTAAGACTGGTATTTTCGTCATTAGTAATTTTTTCCCATTCATTTCCACTAACCAAAAATGATGAGATTTTATTGGTTGCTACAAATAATCAATTGGATTTTGGCTCGCTTTCTGTCGATGTTTTTTTTATAATAAGCGGTTACTTAATTTTTACTAGTTTAAAATACAGCTCATCGCCAATAAATTACTTTTTTAAACGGTGTTTACGATTATTTCCGGCTTTATTTTTTATGCTCTTTATCTCACTTCTACTGCTAGTTTTCGTTTATACAGGTCAAAATATTTTTAAACAAAACGACTTTTACTCCTATTTGCCAAACAACTTGAGTCTGTATAGAATTCAATATAAGGTTAAAGATATTTTTGAAAGTAATCCGTATCCTGGAGCTATCAATGGAAGTTTGTGGTCGTTGTCTTATGAATTTACAATGTATTTATTTCTTTTACTACTATATCCTTTTAGAAAAAATCGAAAAATTGTTTTAACTGCTTTAGCACTTTCTTTCCTATTTGCTTTTTTAGCAGTTACGATTATTCCAACTTTTTTAAGTGGAATTTTCGCATTCTTCCGATTAGATTCAGCACAAATGTACCGTCTAGCAGCTTTTTTTATTTTGGGCAGCATTTTAAGTCTTATAAATTCAGACAGGCTAAACACTAAGGCCGTTAAAATACTATTGCTACTATTAATTATTGCTTCACTATTTCTTAATATTTACAACAGTACTTCGTATATTTTGTTACCAATTTTGGTCATTATTGTGGGCACCTCCTACAGCAAAACACTCGCTTATTTTCCTGAAAAATTTGGAGACATTTCTTATGGTATTTATATTTATGGATTTATAATACAGCAAACATTACTGAATTATTTTGTCTTAAATCCTTATGAATTAACTTTTTTAACGTTAGTTCCAACTTTTATATTATCCTACTTATCGTGGCATTTTATTGAAAAGAAATTTTTAAAATATAAAAACTACACATACAATTTTCATCTATAATTTAAAAATATTTTAGGTATTTTAGCCACATGATTAAATTGTCTATAATAGGTTCCGGAAATGTCGCACAGCACCTGATTCAGGCATTCAGCAAAACTGCTGAAGTTGAATTGGTTCAGGTATTCTGCCGCAGACCAGAATCGATTGCTCATTTGGTAGCTATAGATAAAACAACTAGCGATTATGGGAAACTACAACCTGTTGCTGTAACTATTATTTCCGTTACTGACGGTGCCATTTCAGAAGTTTCAAATAATATCCCGTTCAAAAACCAATTGGTAGTGCACACTTCAGGAAGTCTTTCCATAGATGCATTAAATGCTAAAAATCGCAAAGGCGTTTTCTATCCACTGCAAACGTTTACCAAATCAAAAGAAGTCGATTTTAAAGAAATTCCGATTTGCTTAGAAGCCAAAAACGATGAAGACGCTCAAACCTTGGCAATTTTGGCAAATGCTATTTCTAATTCGGTTGCCATTATCAGTTCGGAACAGCGAAAAGCGCTACATGTTGCTGCGGTATTTGTATCTAATTTTACGAATCATTTGTATCAATTAGGACATGACATTTGTGTAGAAAATAAAATTGCATTTGATATTTTAAAGCCATTAATTCAGGAAACTGCTGCAAAGATTCTCACGTTGTCGCCTAGAGACGCGCAAACCGGTCCGGCCAAACGCAATGACACTCAGACTATAAATACACATCTAAACTTTTTATCGGATGATAATCAGAAAGAAATCTATAAAATCCTAACCAAATCTATTATCGATAATGGAAAAAAGCTATAAAGAAATATTAAACGATATTACCACTTTTATTTTTGATGTTGATGGTGTACTGACAGACAGTTCGGTGCACATTACGCCAACAGGTGAGATGCTTCGTATCATGAATATTCGCGATGGATTTGCTTTGAAAGCGGCAGTCGAAAGTGGTTATCACGTTTGCATAATCTCAGGCGGAAACAATGAAGGCGTTCGCATTCGACTTCGGAATTTAGGAATTACAGATATTTATTTGGCTACGCCCGATAAAGTTGCAACGTTCAAAGAATATATTGAATTGTACACTATTAATGCCGAAGAAGTTTTGTATATGGGAGATGATATACCCGATTATCACGTAATGCAATTGGTAGGAATGCCAACGTGTCCTCAGGATGCAAGTCCAGAAATCAAAGCCATCTCCAAATACATTTCGCATATAAAAGGAGGAAAAGGCGCAGTTCGCGAAATTATTGAACAAGTAATGAAAGTTCAAGGCAAATGGCATTTATATTATAATGGAAAACACGATTGATTTAATATTGTACAGTACTAGAATTTAGATTTCAGATTATATAAACATACCTAAATGAACTTTTTAAAACTTATACGTTACCAAAACCTGTTTTTACTTGCTTTTATGCAATTAATTTTCCGTTACGGATTTTTAAAATTACAGAATATTCCACTTGCACTGAATCACTTTCAATATGGATTGTTAGTGTTATCCACTATGTTGATTGCGGCTGCAGGTTATATTATCAATGATATTTTGGATCAAGAAACCGATTATGACAATAGACCCGACACTACAATTGTGGGTAGACTTATTTCAGAGAAAGCTGCATATAATATGTATTTTGTTCTCAATATTCTTGGAGTTGGTATAGGATATTATTTAGCTAACGTTATTCAAAGACCAAGCTTTGCTGGATTATTTATCATCATTTCGGCAACATTGTACATGTATGCAACAAATTTGAAACAGATGCTTTTGATTGGTAATATCATAGTGGCTTTACTCCTATCGCTTAGCGTGATCATTATCGGATTATTTGATTTATTACCTGCAACAGGCAATGATAATGTGAAGGTTATGGGTGAAATATTCACTATTTTACTTCATTATGCAGTTTTTGCCTTTATAATTAATCTAATTCGTGAAATTGTTAAAGACATGGAAGATGTTGACGGTGATTACAATCAAGAAATGAGCACATTACCTATCGCAATTGGAGTACATAAAACTTCAAAAGTTGTTTTTACTTTAGGTTGTATTGCTATAGTTATTTTGCTGCTCTATATCAATAGTAATTTGATGGATTCTAAGCTTTATTTTGCAGTGGTTTACGGATTACTATTTGTCGTAGCACCAATGATTTTCTTCGTCGTCAAAATCTGGAAAGCGCGGACAAAAAAAGAGTTTCGTTTGCTAAGCACACTATTAAAATGGGTGATTTTTTTCGGAATACTATCTATTTGGATAATTACTTTAAATATAAAATACAATGTTAAAGGATAAACTCAAAGAGTTCAAAATAATTTTAGCTTCGGGTTCACCCAGAAGACAACAATTTTTCAAAGATTTAGATTTGGACTTTGAAATCCGACTCAAAGATATTGAAGAAATTTATCCAGCTGTTTTGCAAGGCGTAGCAATTACCAACTTTCTAGCAGAATTAAAGGCTAGCGCTTTTGATAACGAAATAGCTTTAAATGAAATTTTGATAACTAGCGATACTATTGTTTGGCTTAATAACAAAGCACTAGGTAAACCTAAAGATTATGAAGATGCTTTTAAAATTCTCAAATCATTATCTAACAAAACGCACGAAGTAATTACATCGGTTTGTTTTAAAACTAGTGAAAAAACAGAAACTATTCACGACATCACAAAAGTAACTTTTTCAACACTTTCTGACGATCAAATCAGTTATTATTTAGATCACTATAAACCTTTTGACAAAGCTGGTGCTTATGGAATTCAAGAGTGGATTGGTCTTATTGGCATAACAAAAATTGAAGGTTCCTACACGAATGTCGTCGGCCTTCCAACAGAGAAAGTATATCAGTATTTGACCAAAACATAATTAAAATAATAACTTTACTAAAACAAATGCTATGGCTGAAACTATGAAATTCCCATTTTATATCAAACTTGCTGCGATCTTACTTAGTTTAATTGCAATATTTTGCATCCTATATTTTGGTTCAGAAATAGCATTTCCTTTACTTCTAGCCTTGCTTTTTGCAATAATGTTGCGTCCAATAGTGAGTTTTTTAATTAGAAGACTTCGCTTTCCTCATTTTATTGCCGTTATTTTTGCAATCATTTTATTTCTATTATTATTTTTAGGGGTTTTCTATTTTATTTCAATTCAGATAACGGACATGGCCAACGATTGGCTAAAAATCAAAAATAATTTTATATATCATCTCGAACATTTACAAAAAATGGTCCGTGACACTTTTAATGTAAGTACGAATGAGCAAAATAAATTCATTAATAAGGCTGCCCAAGATGGAATAGATTCCGGCAAACAAATCGTTGGTTCTACTTTAACATCATTTGCAGATATCTTATTAAACGCAACGCTAGTTCCTATTTATACTTTTCTTTTTTTGTACTACCAAAATCATTTTGTTAACTTTTTGACCAAAATAGTTAAGCCTGAAAATCACAAAAAATTGCGCGAGGTTTTGGACCAAATTAAAGTTGCTGTTCAGAGTTATATTACGGGATTGCTCTTTGAGATGATCGCTGTTTCTGCACTTACAACAATTGGTCTATATTTAATTGGTGTTGAGTATTTTATTCTACTCGGAATAATAACCGGAATTTTAAATCTTGTTCCTTACATCGGAATACTATTTGCGGGAATTTTGAGTATTTTAATCTCATTATCAGGATCAACCGATTTATCTATAGTTTTAGGTGTTGTCATTGTTAATGTTATTGTGCAGTTTATTGATAACAATATTTTGGTACCAATATTTGTCAATTCAAAAGTACGAATCAATGCTTTAGTCTCGATTGCAGGTATAATAATCGGAAATGTGCTTGGCGGCATCACAGGAATGTTTTTGGCAATCCCAGTTATTGCTATTATTAAGGTCGTATTTGATCGCATTGACTCACTCGAACCATATGGTTATTTGTTTGGTGACGATTTGCCGAAAACAACCGAGTGGCATAAAATTCGAATTCCCAGCTACAACTATCAAAGCAGTTCCACTAACGTTGAATTTAGAATAGATACTAATGTTACGCCTTTAGAAGATGAAAAACTTCTTGAAAGTAAGGATGAAGATAACATTGAAGATAAATAGTTTTTTATGTGTACCTAAGAAGCAAAAACCACGTATTTTATTTCTAATTTCACGACGGAATTAATTGCGAGTGCCTTACTTTTATCAGTTGTACTATTTTTAAGATTTGTTACTACTAAATTTGTACGACGTTATGCCAAACTGTATTTTGTTATGGAACAAAGAACAAATCTAGTGGTACAATACATTCATATTCTTATTGGAATTTTAGCAGTTCTAGCTGCAGTTATAATTTGGGGCGTAAAAAAAAAGATATATTCCTAACGTTATCCTCAGTAACTACTGTAGTTGGAGTCGCAATGTTTGCACAGTGGTCTATTCTTAGCAACATCACTTTAGGGATAATATTGTTTTTTTTCTTTCCATTTAGAATTGGTGACATCATTCAAATCCATGATAAAGACTTTCCCATACAAGCGGAAATAGAAGACATAAAAGTATTCTATTTTTACTCAAAAACAGCTGCAGGCGAACACATTACTTATCCCAACAACCTTCTACTGCAAAAAGGAATTTCAGTAATAAAACAAGATTTTGAAGATAAGAATTTTACAGATTAACACGTGCGGGTGTGAATTATGCAATTTTTATAAAAATTTCTGTAATAGTATAAAATTTCAAAAGCTTCATCTTTGTCAAACTAGTAATTAGTGACTCGTAAATGATGAAAACCATACCAATAACCCACCTTAAAAAATACGCGCAAAAGAAAACAATAGATTTAAGTGATGAAACTTTATCAAGCAAAAATAAGTTTGTAGAGATATTTAGTAATATTGGTGATGTTGGGCTATTTCTTTGGAACGTTGTAAAAAACACTTTTTCTCGTGGATTTGAATTTAATGAATTTTTAAAACAGTGTTTTCAGGTTGGAAACAAATCGTTAGGATTGATTTCAATTACTGGCGTTGTTATAGGATTGGTTTTAACCATTCAGTCACGTCCGGTTTTAGTTGATTTTGGAGCTGTTAATATGCTTCCTGGTATGGTGGCCATTTCAATTATTAGAGAAATGGGGCCTGTAATCACAGCGTTAATATGTGCTGGGAAAGTAGGTTCCGGAATTGGTGCCGAACTAGGATCAATGCGCGTGACAGAGCAAATTGACGCTATGGAAGTATCTTCTACTAATCCAATTCGATTTCTCATAGTTCCACGTGTATTAGCTACAACATTAATGATTCCGCTATTGGCATTGTATGCTGATGTTCTTGGAATTTTTGGAAGTTGGATCGCTTCCAATATAAAAGGAGACGTAAGCTTTATACTCTTTATTTCTCAAGCCTTTGGCGATGTTGATTTTATGGATTTTCTTCCTGCTGTCATCAAGACGTTCTTTTTTGGCGCCGTGATTGGTTTAGTTGGTTGCTATAAAGGATTTAACGCTGGTAGAGGAACTGAAAGTGTTGGTATTGCCGCAAATTCTGCAGTTGTCATGAGTTCTCTCCTTGTAATTGTAGTTGATTTAATTGCAGTACAAATAACTGATCTATTATGAAAGAGGAAACTGAAAAACAAGCCAGAGAAAAAGAAACGGTCATCATAATCAATAATCTTGAAAAACATTTTGGAAGTCTTGAGGTATTAAAAGATGTTTCGATGAAACTCTACAAAGGAGAAAATCTTGTTGTGCTAGGAAAATCTGGAACTGGAAAATCGGTTTTGATTAAATGTATTGTTCGCCTGCTTGATGCTGATGCTGGAACAATTGACATTGACGGTGTAGAAATTAATAGTATTAGGGCAAAGGAACTTGATAATGCTAGAGCTAAAATAGGCTTTCTGTTTCAAAGTGGTGCTTTATATGACTCAATGACTGTACGAGAAAATTTAGCTTTTCCTTTGAAAAGAATTAAAAAAGAAATGACGGAGGAACAAATTGACTTAAAAATTAAAGAAACATTGGAAAATGTCGGACTTCCTGAGGTTATTGACAAAATGCCTTCTGAACTGTCCGGCGGTATGCGAAAAAGAGTCAGTTTGGCTCGCACAATAATTGTTGATCCTTCTATAATGTTGTATGACGAGCCAACAACAGGTTTGGATCCGGTAACTTCAGATGAAATCAGCGGTTTAATAAATGATATTCAGAAAAAATACAAAACTTCTTCAATAATCATAACACACGATATTGAATGTGTGCGCTCTGTTGCAAACAGGATAATAATGCTTCACCAAGGCAAAGTATATATGGAGGGATCACTCGAAGATTTTGAAAAATCAGAAGATGAAATGGTTCAAGCCTTTTTTAAAACCAAAAAAAACAATTAAACTTATAAAGATGGAAGCTCATTCACCACAATTTAAATTTCGATTAGGATTATTTATCATCGTTGGCATAGCCCTATTCGTTTTAGGTATTTTTATTATCGGAAAGCAAAAAAATCTTTTCAATCCAGTATTTGGGTTAATCGCTAATTTTCAAAACGTGAGCGGTTTGCAAGTAGGAAATACTATTCGATTTTCCGGAATAAATGTTGGAACTGTTGACGATATTCAGATTATAAACGACTCAACAGTAAAAGTCAAAATGCTGATTAAGAAAGATGTTCAAAAATTTATAAAAGTGGATAGCCGCGCTAGTATTGGATCTGAAGGTATTATTGGCGATAAAGTTGTAGTTATATCTCAAGGAAATGGCTCAGAAAAAGTTGTAAAAAACAATCAGCTTATTTTGGCAAATGAACCAATTGAAACGGATGCTATTATGAGAAGTCTACAAGTAACCGCAGATAATGCTGCACTAGCTTCTGATGATATTGCTGGAATAGTTGCCAAAATAAATAATGGGCAAGGAACTTTAGGTCGCTTAATTCAAGATAAAGAAATGGCCGATAATATCAACAAGACGATTTTCAACATGAAAACCAGCACTAAAAAACTAGACGAAAATATGGAAGCTGCCCAACACAATTTCCTGCTCAGAGGTTTTTTTAAAAAGAAAGAAAAAAAGGAAAGAGAAGCTAGAGAGAAAGTAGAAAAGAAAGCAAAAGAGGCAGAGAATGCGAAAAGAAAAGCAGCAGAAAAAGCTAAGGCAGAAGCAGCAAAAAAAGCTAATGAATAGTTATTTGCCACAAATGGAATTAAATCACATATATTTAAATTTTTTATACAATAGATTTTAAACAACAAGCAGCAATTAAAAGTTCATTCATAATAACCTTAAATCAAATAATAAAAATGAAAAAAACCACGCTTATCATAACAACTGTGATCACATCGTTATGTATTTCGCCCAACTTTGCGTCTGCAACTACTGCGGAACCAATTACAAATTCTGCAAATTCTGCTAAAACCGTTCCGGCAGATATGCAAATACTGTACGACAGATTAGAAGTAATCAAGAAAACAGATCGAGCATTAATGACTAGGTCTGAAAAAAAAGAGCTTCGAAAAGAAGTTAGAACCATCAAATCTGAATTAAAATCCAAGAATGGTGGTGTCTATCTTTCTGTTGGCGCCATAATTATAATTGTTCTTTTACTAATCATTTTATTATAAATCTAAGATCATGAGAAAAATTCAATTTTACAGTGTAGTGTTTTTATTGTGTGCAATCAATGCAACTGCACAAGCTACAAAAGTAGACAGAACATACGGTCCAAAAATCACGGTACGTCCTGCAACTCAGGCACCAGTTTGGGCAAAAGCCGCGCCAGCAAATGTAAACTACTACTATCTTCCGGATCTTGATACATACTATGATGTTCCCGCGAAACGTTATATTTACATGAATAATGGCACGTGGGTTAAAAGATCTACGCTTCCTACTTGGCACAAAGGTTACAATATGGCTAACTCAAATCCTGTATATTTAACTGATTACAAAGGTAGAACGCCCTACAAGCTTTATAAAGTACACAAAGTAAAATATAAAGGTAAAGGACGATTGAAATCAAATGGTCATGCCAATCACCACCGGGGGAAAGGAAAAAAAAAGTAGAGTAAATTAAGCACACAGTGACAAAAATTGAGCAAAGAGTAATATCTTTGCTTTTTTTTTGACTATAAATGGTTTATTATCAATAAATTAAATAATATAATTCTTATTAATATGTTAAATAAGTGCATTTCATCGATATTTTTTGCGTTTAGTCTATTTTATTTGAAATAAACTATATACATTTGTTTTATAATTTTTTACTGTTTGCCCTAAACATTAAAGTACAATTAACTTATGAAAGCAATAGATAAAATAGTTTTACTGATGCTTATTTTAACAGGATCTGTTAGTAATGCACAAGATTCCAAAGACCAGAGCTACTCTTTAGCAAACGAAAAGAGTACCGATTTTAGATACTTTTATTTCCCAAATATTGAGGCCTATTTTGATACGCAGGAAAAAGTCTATTTATATAAAGATGATGGCGAGTGGATAGAAGCTGAAGAGTTGCCTAAAAACTATGGTGGTTATTCTTTATATAATAAGTCAAGAGTAGCAATAACCGATTACAACGGAGATGAACCTTATCTCTTATTACAAGCGCACAAGAAAAAATTTCCTTATAATTCGAAAGGGCGGTTTCCTGTACAAACTGCAGCCTCAGAGTAGAATGCATCCCTGTTTTTTAAAGTTTATTATTAGTATAAAAAGTCTCTTCCTCCCCAAGAAGAGACTTTTTTGTATGAGATTTTCTGATTAAGTAATTATGTTAAACCACTTTAAAAATCAAATCTACATTTCAAATAATAGTATATTTGAAAAATGTCATAATCTAAACTATGAAACGATTGCTACTCTTATCTTTTGCGTTTATAAGCTTAACTAATGTTGCGCAACAACCTGTCAAAAATAATGCTGTTGAATTATACAATCAAATTCAAAAGCTTAACTTTTTAGGTTCAGTGCTCTATATTGCTGCACATCCAGATGACGAAAATACAAGATTAATTGCTTATTTATCTAATGATATTAAAGCCAGGACTGGATATTTATCGCTAACACGCGGCGATGGAGGTCAAAACCTAATAGGTCCTGAACTTCGAGAACAATTAGGCGTAATTAGAACGCAAGAACTAATTGAAGCACGAAAAATAGATGGAGGAGAACAATTTTTTTCACGTGCGAATGATTTTGGGTTTTCTAAAAACCCAGATGAAACTTTGCGAATTTGGGATAAAGATCAAGTTTTAAGCGATGTTATTTGGACGATTCGCAAATTCCGACCCGACGTGATTATAAACAGATTTGATCACCGTTCGCCTGGAACCACACACGGACATCATACCGCATCGGCAATGCTAAGTTTAGAAGCTTTTGATAAGGTTAATGACGCTGCAATTTATCCAAACCAATTACAATATACCACAATTTGGCAACCAAAACGATTGTTTTTCAATACCTCATGGTGGTTTTATGGAAGCAAAGAAAAATTTGAAGCAGCAGATAAAACAAGTCAAAGCAAACTTCAAATCGGAACCTACTATCAATCTGTCGGTAAATCCAATCAAGAAATTGCTGCACTAAGTCGAAGTCGCCATCAGTCGCAGGGCTTTGGTTCAACTGGAACACGAGGCGAAGAAGATGAATATCTCGAATTCTTAAAAGGCGATGCTCCAAAAAACAAAACAAATATTTTTGATGGAATTGATACGACTTGGAATCGTGTAAGAGGTGGAAAAGCAATCGGTGAAATCCTTGAAAATGTTGAAAAAAACTATAATTTTAAAAATCCATCAAGCTCAATTCCTGAATTGGTTAGAGCGTATAACTTAATTCAAAATTTATCAGATAAGCATTGGGAAGAAATAAAATCAGAAGAAATTAAAAGGATCATTTCAGGTTGTGCCGGATTATATCTTGAAGTTACAACAGATGTTCAGGATGCAGCGCCGGGAACTACAATAAAAGTTAAGATTGAAGCCATCAACAGGAGTGAAATCAAAATGAATTTGAACACAATTACTACAATTCCAAATTCAATGAATAGTCAATCCATAACACCACTGGATACCAACAAATCGATTACAAAAACTATTGAACTGCAGTTGCCAAAGGACCAAGAATTTACCAACGCCTATTGGTTAAACGACAAAGGAACTACAGGAATGTATACTGTCACTGATCAGCAAAATATTAGTAAACCCGATGTACTGCGCAAGGTTAAAGTAATTTTTATCGTTGAGATAAACGGTAGTGCTATTCCATTTCAAAGAGATGTAGTGTACAAATATAACGATGAAGTTAAAGGTGAAATTTATCAACCGCTTGATATTGTTCCGGCCGTAACATCGTCTTTCGCTGAAACAGTTTATATCTTTAATAACGATAAAGCCAAAACTATTACACTGAAAGTGAAAGCCGGAAAAGATACTATTAATGGAATAGTAAAATTGGAAATCCCTAAAGGTTGGGAAGTAAAACCTACAGAAATTCCATTTACAATTGATAAACAAGGCCAAGAAATAACGGCGGCATTTACAGTTACTCCTTCAAAAGAAGTAAGCGAAATAGACTTAAAGAGTGTTGTAATAGTTGACTCACAACAATTTACACAAAACAAAATCGATATTAGCTATCCGCACATTTACAAACAAATTGTTTTAGAACCTTCAAAAGCGAAAGCAATTCGGTTACAGATTAAAACTAAAAGTGAAAAAATAGCCTACATCATGGGAGCTGGTGACGAAGTTCCGAAAAGCCTGATCGAAATGGGCTACGAAGTTGAAATTTTAAAACCCGATGAAATTTCTACTGAAAGGCTAGCGGGTTTTGATGTAGTGATGACTGGAATCCGAGCATATAATGTTGTAGATAAATTAGCTTTCAAGCAAAAAATTTTGTTTGACTTCGTTAAAAACGGGAAAACGATGATTGTGCAGTATAACACAGCTGGTGATTTTGTAACTAAGGATATTGCACCCTTTTCGTTAAAGATTTCCCGAGATCGAGTTACGGAAGAAAATGCTGAAGTTCGCTTCTTAGTGCCGAATCATCCGGTTTTAAATTATCCAAACAAAATTACTCCCGAAGATTTTAAAGGATGGAAACAAGAACAAGGATTGTATTATCCAAGTGAATGGGATGAGGCCTTTACTCCCATCCTATCTGCAAATGATTCAGGCGAAACTCCAAAAAATGGAGCGCTTTTGATCGCAAAATATGGAAAAGGAAATTATATTTACACAGGGTTAAGTTTCTTTAGGGAATTACCAGAAGGCGTTTCAGGAGCATATAGACTATTGGCAAATATCATCGCAATTGGAAAATAATATGGAAAATAAAAAAGCAACCGCTTGGAAGAATAGTTACACTTGGGTGTTGGTTATAAATATCATCTACATCATTATCTTTTTTGTTCTAATGCAATTATTCTATTAGCCATGCAACAACTCGATTGGATTGTCTTATCATTGACGCTTTTATTTATAGTTTCTTACGGTGTTTACAAAACCAAAGGAAGTAAAAATGTTGAAGATTATATTTTAGGAAACAAAGAAACGCCTTGGTATACCGTTGGTTTATCTGTTATGGCAACACAGGCAAGTGCGATTACTTTTCTTTCAACACCAGGACAAGCGTATCATGACGGAATGGGATTTGTGCAATTTTATTTTGGTTTACCAATTGCGATGGTAATTATTTCGATGACTTTTATCCCAATTTACCACAGGTTGAAAGTTTTTACAGCCTACGAATATCTTGAACAACGATTTGATTTAAAAACCCGTTCGTTTACTGCAATTCTTTTTCTAATTCAGCGTGGTTTGGGGACTGGTTTGACCATCTATGCGCCGGCTATTATTTTGTCTTCGATTTTAGGTTGGAATTTAACACTACTTAATGTCATTATCGGAATTCTGGTTGTTATTTACACTTTTGCAGGCGGAACTAAAGCGGTAAATGTTACCCAAAAGCAACAGATGTTTATAATTATGCTCGGGATGTTTACAACCTTTTTTTTGATTCTGCATTTATTGCCAAATGATATGACATTCTCGAATGCCATGCATATTGCAGGTGCCAATGATAAAATGAATATTCTAGATTTTTCATTCGATCCTGAAAATAGATATACTTTTTGGAGTGGTATTACTGGCGGTTTCTTCCTGATGCTTTCGTACTTTGGAACAGATCAATCCCAGGTTGGAAGATATCTTTCAGGTAAATCAGATAAAGAAAGTCAAATGGGTTTAATCATGAACGGTTTCCTCAAAGTACCAATGCAATTTTTTATTCTGCTAACTGGTGTCATGGTTTTTGTTTTTTTTCAGTTCAATCCCGTTCCACTTAATTTTAATCCGGTGAACACAGCTACCATCGAAAAATCAAAATTCGCTCAAGATTATCATTTATTAGAGAAACAATTAACTCAATTATCTGAAGAGAAAAAAGAATTTAATTTAATATACATCGATCACCTAAATCAAGGTTATGACAACCAAATTCTAAGAAATAAATTACGATCACTTTCCGCAAAAGAAAAGGATTTGCACGATGAAGCTAAAATAATCATTAGCAAGGTAGATTCAAAAGCAGAAACCAATGATAAGGATTATGTCTTTATTTATTTCATCTTGAATTATTTGCCTTCGGGATTAATCGGATTATTATTAGCTGTAATTCTTTCTGCCGCGATGTCATCTTCCGCATCAGGATTGACTGCATTAGCTTCCACTACTGCAATTGACATTTATAAACGGAATATTACTGGCGAAAAATCAGAAAAACATTTTGTGAATGCAACCAAATATTTTACATTATTATGGGGAGCGGTCGCTATAGGTTTCGCTTGTATCGGAACACTCTTTGAAAATTTAATTCAGTTAGTGAACATTGTTGGGTCCATTTTCTACGGCACAGTTTTGGGCGTATTCTTAGTAGGTTTCTATATCAAATTTGTAAAAGCCAATGCTATTTTCTTTAGCGCTGTAATAAGTCAAACAACAATTTTCTTTATTTATTATTATGCCATTCACATACATCCTGCAGGACAAGAAAAATTAGGTTATTTGTGGCTGAATTTTATTGGAGCGTCATTGACCGTAGTTTTAGCAATCCTGTTTCAGTTTGTTTTGAACGGAAAACAAAAAATTACCACATAAAAAAACCACGAAATCTGCGGTAGAAGACGTGGCTAATCAATTGTGGGAAATTGAATTATTTTTTACTCCATTCTTTAATGCTATCGTTATTCATTTTAACGTAATCATTATTTTTAGCTTTTTCGGATCCAACCAGAGATAATTTTGCAGTAGCAATTGCTCCTGATTTATCTCCTAATTTAGCTTGAATTAGAGATTTTTGTCGCAATTGCCAAAAAGGAGTGTCTTCTCCAGCTTTGGCCATTGAAGTTGCTTTGTTTACATAATCTAAAGCTTTGGTCAAATCTCCATTAGATTGGTAATAATATTGGGCTGCAGCATAATAATCACCAGCACTTGCTCCCGCTAAAGTTTTCTCAATGCTAGCCATTGCAGTTTTTTTAGTTGGTACGTCAAACTTCACAGAAACCATTGTTTTTTCCCAAGAGATATCTAGAGTTGCACTATCATTTGTCAAATTACCAATCCCAATGGTCAAAGTTTCAGCAGTATTATTCAAAGAAAATGGATCAACGTTGGTCAAGACAGCTACTTTACTAGCATTCCATTCTTCTGGCGTTCCCCAATTATCTGTATCTGTATAAAAAACTACCTCCCACATATCAGCCTTTGGCGTTGTGAACAAAGCATATTTTCCTTTTTTAAGTGTGTTGCCGTTTATTACTACATCTTCACTAAAACTAACTGTAGTATTAGCATTCGCACCTGTTCTCCACAGTTTTCCGAAAGGAACTAAATCGCCAAAAACAGATCTCCCTTTTGCACTAGGACGTGAATAATCAATAAGTACCTCGGTCAATCCTACTACTTGTGAAACTGTAGAACGTGGACTTGGAGCTGGTGTCTTAACCTGAGAATTAGCAACATAGCCAGCAATTACTGAGGCTAATACAAAAATAAATCTTTTCATAAATAGGTTTTTTAGAAGTTGGTCAAATTTACGAATACTAATATTGAATGAATGTTAACAATAACTTAAAAATGTTTTGTTTAATAGAAATTAACAATCTTTAAACAAAAAAAATAGTATTTTTACAAAAAAATTAGATGAAAATTTACACTTTACATACCAAACAAAAGCTTCCAATATCTCTTGATGCGGCATGGGAATTTATATCCAATCCTAAAAACTTAGAAGTAATAACTCCAGATACAATGGCTTTTAAAACTATTTCTGGTGCTGACCGACCTCTATATGCTGGGCAGATTATACAATATATTGTGAAACCAATGTTGGGAATTCCAGTAAAATGGGTAACTGAAATTGCACATGTTGTCGATAAA
>Ga0105047_10006311_pt1 | contig 20111 bp, 17 predicted proteins | sample MAT04_FD_78384 | JGI IMG/M metagenome (GOLD analysis project Ga0105047, IMG submission 78384) | Freshwater microbial communities from Lake Fryxell liftoff mats and glacier meltwater in Antarctica - MAT-04 (megahit assembly) | ecosystem: Environmental > Aquatic > Freshwater > Ice > Liftoff...
CCATCACGCAAATCCGCAATGCCTCGCTTTACTTCTTAATGTGCTGCCGTCCCTGACAATGAAACTGCCCTCGCAGCCTCTCCCTCCGTCAGGCACAAGAAAACACTCTATCACCCCTCTCCCTTAACGTCAAATCCTACACCCCTCGCGTACAACAAACTACGCGCGCGGCCTTCTTCATCTCCTGGGGGCTTTACGATAGCACTGGTCAGATGCGCCGCCAATCTGCAAGAGACGTATTTTTGCTGCACTGGCCCAACGGCGCAGCATGGGGGCAGCAACCATTCTCTGCTCGCAAGGATAACGAATCGCCGTTGTCAGGCGCCCCCGCTCTATGGTATGATGAAATAGGTGATAGGCAATTCTGCTTGACTAAAGCAAAAAACGGGACGAGAACTGTATGCTTGAACCACAAACATATCCAACCATGGTAGCCAAAGCACTTGTGCTCGACGACGAACCGTTTACCGCAATGATCGAGGACGACAACCCCTGGGTGGAAGGATTGGCGTTGACGGTCATCGTCAGCCTGATCGCGGGGACGGCGCAGACGATCGGTGGGTGGTTGACGACCCTGAGTCTACCCGATGCGACGACGGTCGAAAATGCACTTGTTACGGGCTGGCGCCAGTTTTCGGCGGCCACCGCGCTGCCGCCGGCGGTCACGGAAACAATCTTCACACGCGCGTGGAGCGCGGCAGCCGGCTGGACTGGCTATGCGGGCGGGTGGGGTGTATTGACACCGCTGATTGCAACGCCGTTCTTGGCAATCGCCTGGTGGCTGTTTTTTGCCGTGGTGGCCTTCGCCGCAGCGCGTGCACTGGGTGGTCATGGATCGCTAAATAGCACGCTGGGTGCTGCCGCACTGATGGTAGCGCCGCAAGTACTCGTGTTTCTGAGCATCGTGCCCTTTGTGACCGTGAGCGGTGCACTCCTTGGCGTCTGGGGGCTTCTGATCGGCTATCGGGCAGTCCAAAGCACGCACCATCTTCCCTGGCGCAAGGCAGTCCTGGCGACACTGATTCCATACGCTGCAGCCCTGATAGTGGTGCCGATCATCGCCACGGCCTATGTGCTGGGCTTTTCAGCAGGAGGGTTCCGATGAACCAACACACCTATGTGCACATGCCTGGCCGCTTGCAGAAAGAGGATTGGTTGCGCTGGTCGAACTGGATGCCCAGCCTTGACCAGATGGGCGCAGCCGTTCGCCTCAAGGTCGCAGACGCCGTGGATCCATTCGAGCGCGGGTACGTAACCGTGACCATGCGCCAGGGCATCGGCATGATCCTCGTTCTCGGGCTGCTCGCCGGCGTGATTCCACTGTTTGCCAACCTTTGGCTTGCCGTACCCATGCGCACATCCGTGCCGCTGGCCCAGGCCGCCGATAGCATCGCCCAATTTCTGAGTACGAATGGTGGCTACGTTCCACTGGATATCGCCGGCCACACGGTACAGACAATTGCCGGCCTCGAACCGCGCATGCCTGGTATATTTGCAGCCATTCTCTCTGCGCTGGGCACCTGGATCAACTGGCCATTGGGGTGGCTTGCCAACTGGATCGTCTATGGTGTGCTGGTTTTTGCCATTGCGCGACTGATGGGTGCATCCAATACCTTACCGGCGTTCTTTGCGGCCACGAGTTTTACGGCTGTGCCGCTACTCCTGACGGGGCTGACGCCGCTTCCTTGTATCGGGCCCCTGGCAGCACTGGCAGGGCTGATTCTGGGATTTGCCGTCTATTTCCAAGCATGCCGGTTTGTGACACGCCTCGACAGTGGACGTACGCTGCTGTGCATGTTGTTGCCGCCGGCGCTTGTCATCGTCGTGCCGATGCTGCTGATCACACTGGCAGCGATCTTGAGCATCTTCCAGTTGGGTTAACGTACAAGTTCCCAGGCCAGGTGTTGTATCTCCGGCAAGATCAGTTTTTCCATGGCCAGGCGAACAGCGTTGGGTGACCCCGGCGTGCTGAAGACCACTTTGCCGCGGTAGACCCCCGCCGTGGCGCGGCTGAGCATCGCCGCCGCGCCGACCTCCTGATAACTCAGCATCCGAAAAATCTCGCCGAACCCAGACAGCGTTTTCTCGAGCGCTTTGCTGATCACGTCATAGGTGCGATCGCGTTGGCTGATCCCGGTTCCCCCATTGAAAATAATGAGACGAGCCTCGCCGTCCGCGAATTCTTGTAGAGTGGCCAGCACCTGCTCCGGCTCATCTTTTACAATGCGATAGTCGACAATCACATGGCCAGCGGCGGTGGCCAGGCTGTGCAGCAGTTGCCCGCTCTCATCGGTGTCCGGTGTGCGCGTATCACTGACGGTCACAATTGCGATCGGCACGCACCCTTGGCCGGCAGCCAGGCGGCGGTGATCTTCAACACCCATTAGTAGATATCTCCACGGTTGATTCGAATTGACTGGCCAGACTGCGGCAAAACCCCCAACGCGTTGACCGCATCCCGACAGGCGACCTGCCTGTGATACAAACCGGCACGTGCTTGTACGCCCGCTGTCACCAATGGCAGCGCGCCCTGCAACGCCGTTACTGTCAGCAGCGGCGTATCCCGGTAGTTGAGTTGCACGTCGCCGTTGCGGAAAAGCACCACCTGAAAACTAACCCGATATGCAGGCTCCACGCCGACGGCAGACGACACATTGTCGAATTCCACGACAAAGCGATCCGATCCAGGCACAAACGTAGATACCTCCCCGCCGGCGACGCTGGGATCCAGATCAGCCCACCAGCCAAACACGGCTTGCTTCGGCATACCAAAGACAGGCAGACAGTAATTTAGCGACGGTGTCAGCACGACTGCTGCATCAGCACCTGGAAAAGCCACAAACCCATCGGCATAGATCACGGCACGCGTGTAGGATGGCACGGAGCTTGCTGACGGATCGGGCAGTGGGAACGCAAACGGCAGGTCGATTTCGACGATGGCGCCCGACCCAAGCGTGTAGGTGACCACTGGCGTGATCGATATCTCCCACGTGAATGGCGTTGTGTCTGGTTCCGACGCCATTTGAGCATTCTTGAGCACCGGCCCAAGCCACAACTGATGCACAAAGTCACCCAATGCCGCAAAAACACCGACCGACTTCGCCAGCGGCGTACCATCGGTGCGTGTGGCAGTCAACCCAATCGCACCACTATAGGTGCCCGTGACAAGGTTCGTGGGCGAGATCGCGACTGACGCGTAGGCCGGTGCACCGTATTGGATGTCTACAGTAAATGCCGCGCCAACTGCGCCGGTCACGGTAAACCAATCGCCGGCGCCAGCGAGGGTGCCGTTCACCGTCAAGGGATCACTGCTGGGATTGGCAATCACCACAGTCGTAGTAAAAGGCGCGGCGCCAAGGTTGACCGTTCTACCGACGATGGCGGCGGAAGGGAGAATATCGCTGCGCACCAGCCGGCGGACGGCTGCCTCGGCATCGACCAAACCCGCGCCGGCAACGGTCGCTGGTAAGCCGACCGACCGCGCGCTTTGCTGCAACAGCGCTTTGACCTGACTTGCGGTCATGCCTGGTTGCAGGCTCCAGACGAGCGCCGCCACTCCGGCCGCATAGGGCGAAGCCATTGACGTACCATACTCGGCGCAATACCATGCATCGCCTGACTGCAACAGATAGCGTCCAGTACCGGCACATTTTTTGCGCACCTCCTCCGCAGACGGCCAAAGGCTAAGGATCGGGTCAGTGGCATCTCCCCCTGGCGTAGCCAAAGCGAGCTCGACGCCTTGGGCACTATAGCTGGGCCGGGTGTTGTTGACAGTGAGCGCTGCAACTGCCACAACTCCTGGAAAGCGCGCCGGATACCACACCGTGCCGTCCCTTGGCGCCAGCCCCGTATTGCCAGCGGCGGCCACCAGCATAGCACCTTTGCCTACTGCATAGTCGACGGCTTCTTTGACGAGCCGGTAGTACGTCGAGTCTGGCTTCATAATTGCTGGATCGATTTCAAGGCTTATGTTGATCACACGCGCACCATCACGCGCAGCCTCGCAGATCGCCGTACGCAGATTGGAGATATCGCCAGTGCCCTTTTCGTTGAGCACCTTGCGCGGATCGATTTTCACACTTTGCGCGCTGCCGGCAATCCCAAGCCCGTTATTGGTTATGGCGGCAATGATGCCGGTCACATGAGTGCCATGCCCATAATCGTCGATTGGCGGCAGAGTGGCGGTGACATAGTTCTTACCTGACAACAGGCGATCAACCAGATCTGGGTGGGCGAAATCCACGCCGCTGTCGATCACCGCCACGCGCACGGTCGTGGGCGTAATCCCGCTGTTCGCCACCACCTGCAAGGCCCGGCTCAAATTGATGCGCTGGGGTCCCCACTGGCGATCTGGATAGAGGGGGTCGTCGATGGCATAAACCGCCTGCACGCTGTTGGCGGCTCCCCCACCGGCAATCGCCGGAACCGCGTCCGGTGCGCCATCTTGCGCCGCTCGCACAACGCCATCCTGTTCAGCAAAGGCTACATCGGGCTGTTGGCGCAGCACGGCCAGCACATCAGCTTCGCTGCCCGGTGCAACCCGCCAGACCTGAATGCGCAGGCCACTGGCATCAACTTCCGTACCATCAACACACGGATCGACCGCAGCAACGAATTCAGCGTTTAGACCGGCCAAAGCCGCGCGCGCTGCGACATTTTCCGGCGATGAGCGCAGGCCGACGATGATCTGGCCGGCAACAAGTTCGCTGGGTTCGTTTGCGACCGTTGGCGTCACTACGTCTCCGTTGGCAGGGATGGGGGTTGGCTCATCCTGGGCCTGCACAAGGGCTGGCTGCGCCCACGCAAACAGGACGGCAAGCCCCAAAACACAGACGCCTTCAACCATGCGCCGCATCCGCAAATCGCTCTGTCGCTTGGCCGACCAAGCACTTTGTTGCTGCATAAGACTCCTTTAGGCCATTCCCAGCATTTCTGCGTCCAACTGGTCATAGAAGACCACCATAAACTGATGGCGCTGTACAGCGATGACGCGCGCCGTACCGGTGAAGAGCGTCGCCTGCAAACGCTGCAATTTGTAGACAAATTCATGGACCGGCGTATACTCGACGCCGGCTGGCTGGATGGTGTCAGCGGGTGCGTTCCGCCACGGCTCCGTCCATAGCCGGCTGCCCTGTGCGCCCGCGAAGGCAAAGGCGCGCCCTACCCCGATAGCGCCGATGCTGTCGAGTTTGTCAGCATCGTATAAGCAGCGGGCTTCCAATGTCTGCGGCTCGATCGACCGATCACGAAAGCGGTGTGCCTCAATGCAATGCACCACATTCGCCACACGCGCTGGTTCCAACCCATGCTCGGCCAGCAGACGTTGGGCAAAGCCGGCGGCGGCCCGATGATGTCCAACGCGAGCATCAGCGCCCAGTTCTGGGTTGGCAACCGGCACGTCATGCAGCAGCGCAGCCAACCACACGACCGTTACATCGGCGTCTTCAGCCGTAGCGATGCGTACGCCCAAACGCGTCACGCGTCGCACATGGTCAAAATCGTGTGCAGCGTCACCCGCTGTATAAAGTAGAGAGGCTTCGGCTTCGGTAAGAAAGGGTTGAAGGGTTGTCATAGTCAATTGGGAAACAGTGCATTCATGTCTGGGGTGCAGTCGTCGACGCGTGATCGTCGACAGTTGGCGGCGAAATGTTGTCGCTCACATCGGGCAAAGGCAGGCTTTGCGCACGATTGCCGCGTACCCAGAAATAACCACCGGGCAAACTCACCAGATAGCCGATAAACTGTTGCAATAAACCCACCGCCGTACCCAATGCATAGCCTGCACCGATAAAGAGAAACAGACCGGCAAACGATACCTGGCGCACCCCTAACCCACCAGGCGAGAGCGGCACAACCAGAAGTGCAAAGACAATAATTGGGTTGATCGCCAAAACCTCGAGCATAGAAATGCTGTCTGGTTGGATCGCCTGGGCGATCAACCAGATGTTGACACTGGTCAAGATCACAATCAGCACGCTGCCCGCCGCCGTTGCCAGCAAGGCACGCGGCTGATCACGATAAACATCGAAGGCTGTGGCCAATTTGTTCCAGATCGGCAATGTGCGCGCGGAGAAGGGCATCACACGAATTAGGCGCTCAAACAGCAGTTTGAGCCGGCGGCTCAGCAAGCCAGCCACAACCACGGACAAAGCCAGCGACAACAATAAACTGCCAAGCGCGGCAAAGCGCATAAAGAGCAAGCCTTCAGGCGTAAATGGCCGGTGATCGGGCTTACCCCACAGCAGCATGACTGCCGACGCCGCGGCGGCAAACAGCATGAAGACGATCAGGCCAATGAAGCGATCGATCAGCACGCTAGCCGTGGCGTCGGCGGTTCGACGCGTGGTCGACGCCACGGCATACCCGCGTATGACATCGCCGCCAACCTGGGCTGGCAGAAAGTTGTTGAAGAATTCTGCCATCCATTGATAGGAGAGCAGGCGCGGCGTCGGCACATTGATCCCTGAGGCGCGCAGCAGAACTCCCCACTTGAGTCCACTGATGGCCACGGCCAGCGCGTAACATAGCGCGCCGAGCAGTAGGAACCATTTGTTGGACTGAACAACCTGTTGCCACAGCGCCGCCGGGTCAGGCAGCTTGAGAAAAAGCCAAACAAGCAAGCCAAGGGCAAGGGCAAACTTGAGGAGATTGATCAGGCGGGATTTGGTCATAGGCGAAAAACGGCGTGTGCTTACTCCAATTGCGTGCGTGTCTGGATCGTGAACGACTCCTTGGCTTTGCCGTTTTCGCGATCCTGACGCACGTCTTGAACGTTCTGCTTTTGCGTCCAGGCGATGTCCCAGATCACATGCCGATCGCGCTTGATGGCGAAGTCGTACCAGCCCAGCACTCGGCTTGACCCTTCGATAAAGGCCAAGAGAAACAGCACCCAGGCTAAGCGGACAAGTCCCCATAGCTCCTTGAACGCAATGCGCGCCACGCGTGTATTGTCGATGCTGCTAACCGCATAGCCGTACTTGTGCTTGAGATAGAGATGGCCGGCATGGTTGCGTCGCCGCTGGCGCACGAAGTCGCTGATCGTTGTGGGGCCAGTGTTGTACACGATGGCGTCCGGCGCATATTTCACCGTCATGCCGCGTTTGGCGACCAGCGCCTCGACAAAGGCCTCGTCCATGGCCACATCGGGTGGGATGCGGTCAAAAACCTTGCGAAAAGCGATCATTTCGCCCAGCCGCGGGATTTCCAGACATAGTTCGTGCTCCATACGCAGACGGAGATGGCTGAGCAGCCCGGTGATGTGGTCCGGCGTATTGACGGCCACTTTCTGCGCACCGACCATACCCACATCCGGGTCAAGGAACATGCGCACCATGTGTTCGACGGCATATTCGTGGGGCAGCGTATCGCCGCTCTCTAGTACGCAGATATCGCACTGCGCCACCTGCAAGAATAGATTGATGGCGCTCGTTTTGCCCTCGCGCCGCTCCTGCTCGATGAGCTTAACACGCCCATCCAGGTCCATATACTCCCGGACAATCGGCACCGTACGGTCGGTGCAGGCGCTTGCTACGACGATGATCTCGGTGATTTCAACTTGGTGCAAGTGCTGGTCGATCAGTGCGGCCAGCAACTGGCCGATGTTGCTCTCTTCGTTATAGGCTGTTACACCTACACTGCAGCGAATCTTCGAGGCCTGGTGGTGCTGATGGGTAGTCATGTTGATTGACCTGGCGAACACATGTCACGTACAAAAAAGCCCGAAAAAAAATAGATGGGCGGTGGTAAGCGCTACGCGCTCACCATCTTGACCACGGTGACCCCGTCGCCGCCCTCGTTCCCCTCGCCGGAGCGCATACTGCCCACCAGCGGATGTCCCTTGAGCGCGTCACGCACAGCAGAGCGCATGGCGCCGGTTCCATAGCCGTGGATGATGCGCACCCAAGGCAGCCGTGCCCAATAGGCATCATTCAAATAGCGCTCAAGCCGTTCGATACCCGCTTCAACACGCTCGCCGCGCAGGTCGAGTTCCAGACCGGGGCTGGCTGCCGTTCCTCCGCCACCCTGTACACTTGTATGCAGAGCCGGTGCTTCCTTGACAGCCTTCTGGCGCAACTCCAAGCGCTTGAGCGGCAACTTCAAACGAAAATTGCCAAGCTGGACATCGGCCTCGTGCGTCGTCGGGTAGATCGCCAACACCTCGCCACTGGCTTGCAACGTAGCGACCCACACACGGTCACCCATCTCGATCGGGCCAACCAACTGCTCGCCGGCGACGCCGGGAACGACGACTCGGCGATTGACAGCTTCCGTTGCCTGCTGCCGGCGCACAATTTCCTTTTCCGCGCGCGACAAAAATTCGTCGTGTGCGCTTGAGCCTGCCGTGAAACCGCTGCGCGCCTGCCGGCGAAGCTGTTCGATCTCTTTGTGCGCCTCGTCAAGTTCGCGCTGCATGAGGTCGCGTGTCTCGGCGATCACGCCACGCCGCGCATCTTCGATCTTCGCCAGTTGCTGGCGCAGGTCGGCTTCCATCAATTGGGCCTGGCGTTCGCGCGTCTTGGCGCGTTCGGCCACGGTCAACGCCTCCATCTTGGCGCGCTTGATGTCCTCCAGCAATGAATCAGCCTGCAGCGTATCCGGCCGCACGATAGACTCAGCATGTTCGACAATCACCGGGTTCAGCCCCAGCCGGCGCGCAATCGTCAATGCCTGCGAGCGGCCCGGCAAGCCGATGCTCAGTTCGTAAGTGGGGCTCAACGATTCCACGTCGAACTCCATCGAGGCGTTACGCACACCTGGCGTGTTGTGGGCGTACAGCTTAAGATCGCTGTAGTGGGTGGTCGCAAAGGTCGTGATGCCGCGGTCACGCAGATTGTCGAGCAGCGCCATGGCCAACGCCGACCCTTCCTCAGGGTCAGTGCCCGCGCCCAACTCGTCCAACAAGACCAGACAGTGCGGATCGGATTCCTCCAAAATCCCGATGATGTTGGTCATGTGGCCGGAGAACGTGCTCAGGCTCTGTTCGATGCTTTGCTCGTCGCCGATGTCGGCATAGACCCCTTCAAATACACTGAGTTTGCTGTCCTGGTCGACAGGGATCATCAACCCCGACTGGGCCATCAATGCCAGCAGACCCACCGTCTTCAGCGTGACCGTCTTGCCACCGGTGTTCGGACCGGTAATTACGATTAAGTAGGTGTCGTCGTCAAGATAAATATCGATGGGGACAACGGTCTTTGGGTCGAGCAGTGGATGGCGGGCACGGTGCAGGTCGACGACGGAACCGGGATGTGGAATGTCCGTCAGGTCATCCGACAAAGCCGGTTTTTCAGAGAAATCAGACTGAGTGCTGCTGTGCTTGTGCACCATCTGGGGTGGCCTGAACGACGTCATCACCGGCATGGTGGCTTCGAGCGTGTAGGCATACTTTGCCTTGGCAAAGGTGAAGTCCAACTCAGCCAGAATCTGGGTATTGCGACGCAAATAGAGCGCCTCTTCGGCGACCGCATCGCTCAGCTCCAACAGGATGCGGCGAACTTCCTTCTCTTCCTGTAGCTCGAGCTCGCGCACAGCATTGTTTTGCTGCACGACCTTGATCGGCTCGATAAAGAGCGTGGCGCCGGAGGCGGACTGGTCATGGACGATGCCGTCAACGTACCCCTTGTAGTCGGCGCGCACCGGAATCACATAGCGACCCTGCCGCTGCGTCACCAGTGCGTCCTGCAAATAGGGCTTGATGTCGGAACTATGGACGATGCGCTCCAGCGTGCTCAGCAGCCGGTCCTGTGCAATGCGCAATTCGGCGCGGGTGCGGGCCAAGGCGTCGCTGGCACCGTCGAGTACATCGCCGCGTTCGCTGATACAGCGACCAATTTCATTCACAAGAGGGTCGCATGGTTCAAGATTTGTCGCTATGCCCGCCAGATGCGGGAAATTAAACTCCAGACGTACTAGCAAATTGCGCAGTTGCCGAGCGCGCACCAATGTGTGTTTGATCTCAAGCAAGTCCTGCGGCAGCAGTGCAGCGCGACGTTCGGCGCGCTCGAGCAGCGGACGCAAGTCATGGACGCCGCCAAAGCTGATGTCGTCCTTCTGCCCAAGCAGTTGGTAGGCCTCGTTGGTCTGCGCAAGCCACTCTTGTACCGTGTGCAGATCATCGCTAGGTAACAGCGATGAGGCCATTTCAATGCCGCCACTAAACGCACAATTGGCAGCAAGACGTTCGAGAATCTTCGAATATTCGAGAACACGCAACGTGCGTGGGTTCATATCACCTTCTTTACCCGCCCAAAAATAAGCGCATCCGCCATCTTACCATAGGGCGGATGTGAAAACCAAAGCGTACGAAGCTCACTTCTTGCGCTCCACTGCATAGCCCAACTGCCGCAGCAGATTCTCGCGCCGCCGCCACCGCTCCCACACCTTGACCCACAGTTCCAAGTAGGTCTTGGTTCCAATCATTTCTTCGATCTCCGGCCGCGCCGTCTGGCCAATGCGCTTGATCATGCTACCATCTTTGCCCAGCACGATCCCTTTCTGGCTCTCGCGCTCGACGTAGATCACGGCGGAGATGTAAGTCAGGTTCGGTCCACGCTCGATGAACTCGTCTACTTCCACTGCCACGCTGTGCGGCACCTCATCTTGCAGCAACATCAAGGCTTTCTCGCGAATCAACTCACCGGCAATAAAGCGCATATGGAGGTCGGTGACCTGGTCCTCAGGGTAATAGCGTGGACCCTGGGGTAACAGGCTGCGCAAGAGCGTCCGCAGTTCAGTCACACCCACGCCGTTTGCCGCACTGAACACGGCTGTGCTAAGCAAGGGTATGCCATTCGTCCGCACCTTGCCCACCAGCCAGTCTACCAGCCCGGTGTATTCATTGATCCGGATACAAGTGTCCGACTCGCCGCCGCTCCAGCGATCCGCCTGATTAAACCCTACCACGACCGGAGGCAGCTTATGCTTACGCTGCAATCGCTGCAATAGTTCGGCAATCCCTTGTTCTTCTTGGGTGGGACGCCCGTTGAGATCCACCAACCACAATACGATGTCGGCGTCTTCGATTGTTTCGGATGCCACCGCTACCATGTACTCACCAAGCCGATGTAATGGCTTGTGAATGCCTGGTGTGTCCAGAAACAAGAGTTGTGCGTCACCTGTTGTTAGGATACCAAGCAACTGGTCGCGCGTTGTCTGCGGTTTAGGACTGGTAATGGCAATTTTCTGTCCCAACAGACGGTTGAGCAAGGTCGACTTGCCGACGTTGGGTTGCCCGATTACTGCAATAAAGCCGCTACGATGGTCATCCGGGAGCGTTTCTGTGGCTTCCGGCAGTGACAGGATTGACTCTATGGTGAGTTCGTTCATGGGTATGGCTACCTCCCCCTCATGACTGCCGGGAGCTATCTGCCAACAAACAGGCGGCAAATGCCACTAAGCAGCATCAATTCGCACGCGGCAGTGCGGACACAGAAGGCCCGCCAAACGCCCGCGATCTACCACTAGACAAGAGCAATTCACTTATTTTACACTATAGTCACCGGATCGGCATGCGTCTCGTAAGTCACACAGACCAAACCCCTGTCATACCGGAGGGTGACCCACAAATGATCGAACTACCCAAGGACGAATATAGCCGAGTGCAATCACTATTTGCCCCCATGGAACACCATTGGGCGGTCTGTGCGATTTCGAATTGCTTTGTGACTATCCTGCATCCCTGGCCTGGTTGATCAAAGAAGACGAGCCCTAGCGCAGCGGGGGCGCCGGTTTCGGCAAGTGAAGTTGGATGGTACCGATAGCTTCGGTGTTTTCCTGCATGCGCCAGCCAAAATTTGCGCCAAGATAACGCATATATGGATCGGGGTTGAGCGCCTGCTCGATCATGTAGGTCGATCCGGTAAGAATGATCACATCGCCAGGACGCTGCAGCGCTCGCGCCGTACGCAGCGCCTGTTGGGGCTCGAAGGCCAGCAGAACAGGGATATCACCCACGATCGACATGATCTCATCGCGAACATGGGACGGATCCTGCCCTTTGAAGGACGCACTGGTGACGATGATCGTGCGTGCAATCCCGGCCAGTGCGCCAAAAACCTTGGCGGAGACGCGTTGACCGGAGATACCCACTACCAAAATCTTGCCAGCATCGCCAAACTGCTTCTTGATTTCGCCCGACAGTGCTGCGATTTTCTCGGCGTTGTGCGCAATGTCGGCATAGACCCCTTCCTCAACCTTCCAAAACCGCCCCAGTAGTTTGGCACTGGCGAATGCCGCCAACAGGCGCGTCTCCTCGATGTCCGGCCTTAGGTGCTGGACAACACCAAAAGCGAGCGCCGCATTCCATTTCTGGTAGTCGGCGTGGATCAATGACTCTGGGGACGGATCAGGCGTGTGCGCGTGCAACTTGTGTTCCAACTCCTGCACCTGGAGTTCATCCACAGTGATCAGCGAGGTGCCTTCGTGTGCGCAGACCGCGTCGAGGATAGCCAAGCTCTCCGCATTGCGTTCCGACGTGAAGAAGGGCACACCCGGCCGCGCGATGCCGGCCTTGTCCAGCACGCGCTGCCAAAGCTCATCGCCGAGCATGTGGGCGTGGTCGCTGCCCACATTGGTCAGCACCGTCGCCACTACATCGAGTGCGCGCGTCTGGTCGTAGCGCCCGCCGATCCCGGTCTCCATGGCCGCCCATTCCACGGCGTGCTGCTCAAAAATAGTCAGCGCCATGAGAATCGACACTTCGTGAAAGGTGTGCGCATGGACTGGATTACGCAGCGCCAACCGCACGCAGTGAGGCCGCACGCGTGTTTCCCATGCCGTTGCCACATCGCCGCGGCTGGCAAACTCGCCGTCGATGCTGAATCGCTCGCGGTAATCGAACAGATGCGGGCTCATAAACGCACCCGCTCGCCCTGTACTGGCAAAACCCATCTCCAGAAAACGACAGGTCGATCCTTTACCACCGGTGCCAGCCACATGGATGAGGCGCGTCGGATGGCCGTTGGGCCACAACGTTGCGATGGATTCACGCAGCAAATCAAGGCGTGCAAGCTTGGCCAATGACCATTCGGCGTGATAGATCTGGTCAACAACGTTGTAATAAGGGAAGTCAGTGGTGTTCACAGTTCACCGTGCAACATGCCGAGCAAGCGATCCAGCAAACTTTCGCCGTCAGCACGCAACGCATTGTGTTCGTACTCGTTGGTAATCCACAGGCGCGCGCCCTTGATACTGTGTGCTGTTTCCTCTGAAAAGGAGCGCTCCACATACATATCATTGTAGTAGACGGCAGCCACGCAAGGCACGGTATTGGCATGCAAGACAACCGGATCGTATAACAGCGGCCAGTCAGCGTCACAGGCCAGCAACTCCGCAGCCTCTTTCAGCGGGCGCAGGCAGTGAATCTCATCAAACATCCAGGGGTAGATCATCTCCCCGGTAAAGAAAATCGGCTCGTCCGTTGCTTCGGCAAATTCAGGATATTCCGCCAGCACACGCTGCGCGGCCCAATTGGAGGCTGCCTGTTGACAGTAGATGGCTTCGTGCAAAATGGCGAAAATCGGATTGGTGTCAAATGACTGCAGATTTTCGACACCGCGTAAAAAGGTGTAATTCAGTTCGGGGCCACTCACACCCAGCACAAAGGCATCTTCCAGCAGATAGTGTACCTGCTCAAAACCGTCGCCGGCGCCAAAGCCCAGACCCAGTTGCAAAAAACGGCGCGGCGACAGACGATCCCCCGTAGGGAGATGCACAGGGTGGCGCGCTAAGTAGTCAGTTACGGCGCGAACACGACTGACGTCCTCCGGATAGCGCGCATAGTAGAGCCGGTTTTTCTCGATGACGCGACGGTAGGTAGCGCGATAGATATCCTCGGCCGAGCGCTGCAGCGGCGGCAAGCCGCCGGTAATGATCGCTTCATGCAGCGCGTGAGGTGCGATGCACAGGTAGTGAGTGACGCAAAAACCGCCATAGCTCTGCCCCAATACACTCCACGATTCGTCGTTGCGGAGCAAGAGACGACGAATCCACTCGGCGTCCTGGACAATGGCATCGGCGCGGAAGTGTTTGAGATATGCGGCCACTGCCTCTGGGGTCGCCAACCGTGCCAGCGTTTGGTGAGTCGCCGGCGTGCTTCGCCCCGTCCCGCGTTGGTCAAGCAGCAGCACACGATAGTCTTGCACCGCCCGTTTGAGCCAGCCACTGTTGCTCATCGGGCGCGGGGCAGCGCTGCCAGGGCCACCTTGGAAGAATACCAACCACGGCATCCGATCCGCATCCTTGCCCGCGGCCACCACCTCACGCGCAAACACCTCAATCGCTGCGCCGGCGGGGGCGGCATGATCGAGTGGCAACGTGAAGGTGTGGTCGGTGAGGACAAGACCAGGGAGATGGTGGGTGCACAGCTTCAACGGCAATTCTCGCTTATCCATCAGGCTTCAAACGGCATCGGCACAGCCTTGGCGTTGACGCGTGCAATCTCAGCATCGACCAATGCACGCACATCCTCAACCAAGGTCGCGATGGAAAGCTCACGCATCTCGCCGTTACGGCGCAGTTTCGTCTCGACTACGCCGTTCTTCAGCCCTTTGGCACCGATGATCAGCCGGATCGGAATGCCTAATAGGTCGGCGTCGTTGAATTTCACGCCGGCGCGCTCGTCGCGATCGTCAAAGAGGACTTCGACGCCTGCCGCCTGCAATGCGGCATACATACGCTCCGCCGCCGCCGTCACTTCGGGTGTCTTCTCGGTGGCGAGGCTGATCAACATGACTTGGTACGGCGCGACGGTGATCGGCCACTGGATGCCGTTGTCGTCATGATGGTTTTCGATCAGCACAGCCATCAGCCGGCCGGTGCCGATACCATAGGATCCCATGACAATCGGGTGGGTCTCGCCATTTTCATCTAAATAGGTGGCGCCCATGGCGATACTGTATTTCGTGCCCAATTTGAAGATGTTACCCACCTCGACGCCACGCACCGTGTGGAGGGGCGCGCCACAGCTAGGACATGCGTGGCCATCCGAAGCGGCCACGATATCGTCAACAATGTCGGCCGTATAGTCGCGCCCATAGTTTGTGTTGCGCAGATGATAGCCCTCCTTGTTGGCGCCGGCCACCAGATTCTGGCTGCGCGCCACAAGGTCATCCACCACCAGCAACACCCGTTCACGCTGAATACCGAGCGGCGAACCATAGCCGGCCTCGGCGCCAATTGCCTCGATCTCTTCGACCACTGCCGGACGCAAGCGCCGCGCCTTGATCTTGTTGGTGAGCTTAGTCTCGTTCAACTCCATGTCGCCGCGCACCACACAGAAGACAAACTGCTCTTTCACGGTGCCATCCGGCTGCTCGAGCTCCCCAACCAAGAATACGGCCTTGGCTGTTTCGCTTTCAGGGATACCCAGGAAGGCCGCAAGGTCGGCAATGGTGGCGGTGTGCGGCGTCGCCACTTCTTCCAATGCGCGTGCCGCAACGGCGAGCGGCTCTGGCTTGCGAAAGGTAGCAACCTGACGATTGGCGCTGTAACCGCACTGGTCGCAGATCACGAGTGTGTCTTCACCGATGGGCGTCAGCGCCATAAACTCGTGCGCCATGGTGCCGCCCATCATCCCACTGTCAGAAGCCACGGCCACTACATCCAGGTCGCACCGGTGGAAGATGTTAAAGTATGCTTGATAGAAATGCGGGTAGTAGGCATCCAGGCCAGCCATATCACGGTCGAAGGTATAGGCATCCTTCATCGTGAACTCGCGCACGCGAATCAGGCCAGCGCGCGGACGCGGCTCGTCGCGAAACTTGGTCTGGATCTGGTAGAGCATCGTGGGCAACTGCCGATAGCTGCTGATGAACTTCTTGGCCAGATCCGCCATGACCTCTTCATGCGTCATGCCGAGGCAGAGGTCGCGGCCGGCACGGTCTTTGAGGCGCGCCATATCGCTGCCGATTTGCTGCCAACGGCCTGTTTTCTGCCACAGTTCAGCCGGGTGCACCATGGGCAGCGTGACTTCCTGACCACCGATGGCATCCATCTCGGCGCGAAAGATATCCTCAATTTTGTGCTTGACACGCAGCGCTAGCGGCAGATAGTCAAAGATGCCCGCGGCAATCTGATGAATCAAGCTGGCACGCAGCATCAGTTGGTGGCTCACTGTGTCGGCGTCAGCCGGCACCTCGCGCAGCGTTTGAAAAAACAGTTTCGACATCCGCATCGAATAATCGCTCCCAATCCTGGTTTAGGCGGACAACAAATGATCCACTCTCTGTTTGATCGCGTCGTACCCCTCGACACCGACGATCCGGTCGATTTCCTGGCCGCCGCGCAGAAACAACAGCGTGGGCAACCCCAGGATGGCATAGCGCTCAGCCGTCAGGGGGTTCTCATCCACATCCAAGGCGGCGACCAGCACCCGATCGGTGTAATCGGCGGCCAGAAAGCTCATATAGGCCGACATCATCTTGCACGGCTCGCACCACTCGGCCCAAAAGTCGACAACGGCCAGCTTATCACTGGCGGCGACGAGCGTCGCAAAGCTGGTGTCAGTCACATCCACCGGCTGGGGACGCGGATTGGGCACGACAGCGGTGGTTTCGGCCATCGGTTGCGCAGCCTTCTTACCGAAACCACCCAATAGCTTGCTCAGCATTCGTGCTTAGGCCTCTTCAGGCGCAACGGATGCAGCCTCTCGAATCTCAAAATCATGGCTCATCTGTGCCACACCGGCCACGGTCGCGTGCGCGCCGCAATATTTCTCGACGCTCAACTCGATGGCACGTTCCACTTTCTTGGCGTCCAGCCCGACGCCAAAGAAAATATAGTGGACATGCATCGATTTCCACGGCTTCGGCCATTCTTCTGCCCGCTCACCGCTGACCTCAATCTCCAGGTCGGCAAGCGGCTGGCGCTGCTTACGCAGGATGTCGACAACGTCGATAGCAGTACAACCACCGACGCCCAGCAGCAACAATTGCATGGGGCTAACGCCGGGCCCATCGTTCGTGGACAGCAGCGTAGCATGACCATACGCATCGACGCCAAGAAATGTTTTGCCCTCAATCAACTTCACACGTGCCATAGACATTCAGGTGCCCCTTTCTGAAAATGGATGTCCTTACCAGGATTGTTAGCCGTCGATCATTATAGTCAAGCGGCATACGCTTGAGTATATGATCGCACAGTGTAGAAGTCAAAGGAACTGTGGTATAATTTTTTTTAGCTTGATTTCCACTACACCCATGTGTATTCTCAATCGGACCTTCGAAACATAATAATCCAAAGGAGCAGCTATGTCCGCCACCTCGCCTTGGTTTGCTAACTACGAGAAGGGTGTTCCGCCCACGGTCGACATTCCAAACGTTCCCATTCACCAATTGGTGGTCGATGCCGCCGCCAAGTATCCGGACAAGATTGCGGTGCGCATGGTGTTGAAGTATTTGCCGTTTGGATTGGCCGTGCAAGCCAAACTGAATTACCGTGACCTCAACCGCCAGAGTGACCAGCTTGCCGCAGCTTTGGCTGGGTTAGGTATCACCAAAGGCAGTCGCGTCGCCATCATGCTCCCCAACATGCCCCAGCAAGTGATTGCCTATCTTGGCGTGCTCAAAGCGGGCGCGGTTGTGGTCAATACCAATCCGACCTATCCACCGCATGAGTTGGGGCCGTTGATGCACGACAGTGACGTCACGGCGATCATTACGCTCAGCGGTCTATATGATCGGGTGGTCCAGATTCAACCAGATACAGCGATCAAGCACATCATCCTCACGGATATCCCAGACTACGTCAGCAGACTCCTGCGCAACTCCGTCGCCAAGACGGTGCGCGCCGGCGGCCTGATGAAGGACGTGGCGCCAAAACCCGGCGTCTATTTCCTGAAAGACCTGCTGGCCAAGGCGCCGGCCAAGGCGCCTACTATCGCCTTCGATCTGGCCAACGACACGGCCGTCTTTCAGTTCACGGGCGGCACCACCGGTTTGCCCAAAGCTGCCGAATTGACCCATCGCAACCTCGTGGCCAACATTACGCAGGTGCTCGCCTGGGTGCCGTCGCTCACGCGCGGCGCCGAAAAAGTGCTGTTTGCGCTACCTGGTTTTCATGTGTATGGCATGACCGCCGGCTTGCTGTTCGGGTTAGGGCTTCAGGCGGAGATCATCATTGTGCCCGACCCGCGCAACACGGCGCACATCCTGGATGTGATTTCACGCGAAAAGATCACCATCTATCCGGGCGTGCCGGGCATGTACATCGCCATCATCAACAACCCCAAAGTGGCCGACTACGATCTGCGCTCGATCAAGATCTGTCTCAGCGGTGGGGCGGCGTTGCCCATAGAAGTGGCGCAAAAGTTTGATGAGATCACGGGTGGCAAGTTGGTGGAAGCCTATGGCATGTCTGAATCCTCACCGGCGGCAACCGTCAATCCAGTTTTCGGCCAGGTTCGAATGGGGTCGATCGGTCTGCCGATCTCCAGCACCGAACTAGCTGTCATCTCGCTGGAAGCAGACGACAATGGCGCGTACAAATTCCTCGCTCCCGGCGAGGAAGGCGAATTGGTGATTCGTGGCCCGCAAGTCATGAAGGGTTACTACAACAACCCAGCGGAAACTGCCATTACCATTGACATCGATGGTTGGTTGCACACCGGCGACATTGCCAAGATGGACAAAGATGGCTATTTCTACATCGTCGACCGTAAGAAAGACCTGATCATCGCCAGCGGCTACAACATCGTTCCGCGCGAAGTCGAGGAAGTGCTCTTCATGCATCCGAAAGTGATGGAGGCGGCGGTGATTGGCGTGCCCGACCCCAAGCGTGGCGAGACGGTGAAGGCTTTTGTCGTGCTCAAGGAAGGTGCGTCGGCAACCGTCGAGGACATGCGCAATTTCTGCAAGGAAAAATTGGCGCCCTACAAGGTTCCGGTGTTTGTGGAATTCCGCAAGGAATTGCCCAAGACCCAGGTCGGCAAGGTGCTACGCCGCACCCTCGTGGATGAAGAAAAGGCGAAGATAGCCAAAGGCGAGGGCGACACGGTTAGCCGTAAGGAATAGCAGGTCGCGCGAAGTCAGTCCGCTACACGATCGATGGCCAGCCGCAAATTGGTTTCCTCTGCCATCAACTGATCGATCTGCTGCGCCAGGTTAGCAATCCGCCGCCGATTCCGTTTGGGATCGGCGGCAGATTGTTGTGCGTCCAGTTCACGGTGCAGACGATCGAGTTGGCGCCGCACTTCGTTCTTACGTGCAATCAGGGCAGATCGGTCCATTTATTCCCGATATTTGTCCGGGATGAAATCATCCTTGGAAAAGTCACGCGGGGTGCGGGGAACATACAAGCCATAAGCCAGACCCACGCTGATGGCGTAGAGCACAATCAATGGAGCCATGACAAGCGCCATATTTACCGGGTCGACCGTCGGCGTGATCGCGGCGGCGACGATCGCAATGATCACCACAGCCTGTCGCCAAAAACCCAATAGCTTGGGGCCGCTCACAATCCCAGTGCGCGCCAAAAAGGCGACGACCAGCGGCATTTCAAACGCAACACCGATCCAGAAGACAATACGCGTGACAAAATCGATGTAGCGATCGATCGTCCAGTCCTGCGCGATGAGGTCACCCAGAAAACTCTGCAGAAAGCCAACGGCTGCCGGCACGAGCATGAAATAAGCAAACGACGCCCCAATCGCAAATAGCACCATGACGCCAGGCAAGATCAAGATCAGGTTGCGCCGCTCATGTGGATACAGACCAGGCGCCACAAAGCGAATGATCTGATAGACGATCACCGGCATGGCGAATACGGCGCCCATCGCAAAGCTGACCTTAAAAAAGACAGTAATCGTGTCGGTCGGACCGATCGCTGTGGGCTGTGCGCCAAGCGCAGTCAAGGGAGCAATGATGAACTTAATCAACGGGCTCACAAAAATCATCGACGCCAGCGTGCCGATGAGCAGCGCACCGACAATCCACATCAGCCGCGTGCGCAGCTCAAGGAGGTGATCCATGAGCGTCATGCGGGTTTCTTCGATCGATTCTGTTTTTGGGTCGAGCTGGGGTACTGCCTGGCTCACCGCGCTGCCTCCGCCCCAATGTCACCATGGTCGTCAGTTGACTGGGCTTCGACGTTGCCGGTCACCGGCGATTCGGCCACCG
>Ga0105047_10006312_pt1 | contig 20110 bp, 21 predicted proteins | sample MAT04_FD_78384 | JGI IMG/M metagenome (GOLD analysis project Ga0105047, IMG submission 78384) | Freshwater microbial communities from Lake Fryxell liftoff mats and glacier meltwater in Antarctica - MAT-04 (megahit assembly) | ecosystem: Environmental > Aquatic > Freshwater > Ice > Liftoff...
GCGGAGGAGACCGAGGCCGGCGTGCGCGTGCTGTCGACGGGCGAGGTGATCGAGGGCGCGACGTCGTTCATGGAGAAGCGCCCGCCGAGCTGGTCGCTATAGCGGGTCCATCCGCGCCACGAAGACGTGGCCTGAATCTACATCGACGCGTCTTCGCGGGTATCAGAGACGGATCTGTCCGTGCGGGGTGCCTTCGCCGTACCCGGCGCTCGACTGCACGCCGACGATCGCGCGCTCCCGGAACTCGGCGAGGCTCGATGCGCCCGCGTACGTGAACGACGACTGCAAGCCGGTGATCACGTCGATCAAGATCGCGCCCACGCTCTCCTGTCCGGCGCGCAAAAAGATGCGTGACGTCGAGATGCCCTCGCGAAAAAAGGCCTTTTTTGCCTGCTCGAAAGCGTCGAGGTTGGCGGTGCGACCGACCACCGCGCGGTGGCTCGCCATCCCGTAGTTCTCCTTGTAGAGGCGCCCGTCCTTGTCTTCCTTGATGTCGCCGGGGCTCTCGAACGTGCCGGCGAGGCCGGTCCCGATCATCACGCGCGACGCGCCCGCCGCGAGGTAGAGCGCGACGTCGCGGGGATGGCGCACGCCGCCGTCGGCCCAGACGTGTTTGCCGCGCGCGTGCGCGATCTCCGCGCCCGCGAGCACCGATGAGAACGTCGGGCGACCCACGCCGGTCTGCATGCGGGTGGTGCACATCGCGCCGGGGCCGACGTTGACCTTGACCACGTCGGCGCCGGCGTCGAGGAGCGCGGTCGTGCCGTCGGCGGTGCACACGTTACCGGCGATGATCGCCACCTTCGGGCCGACCTCTTTCCGTACATCGGCCAGCGCTTCGAGCATGCGCCGCTGGTGTCCGTGCGCGGTGTCGAGCACCAGCGCGTCGACGCCCATCGCCACCATCTCCTTCGCGAAGCGCCCGGCCGACGACGAGATCCCGATGGCCGCGGCGACGCGCAGCTCGCCCTTCGAGTCGATCGACGGGCGCAGGAGCTCGAGCCGCACGGTGTCGTCCTTGCTGAGGATGCCGACCAGCACGCCCTGCGCGTCGACCACCGGAGCCGCCTTCACGCGCTCCTTCTCCATCGCGAGGTACGCGTCGCGGTTCGGCACGCCGACGGCCAGCGTGGCGATGCGGCGGGTCATGACCTCCTTCACGGGGGTGTACTGATCGCGATCGCGGAGGTCCGCGGTGGTGACGACGCCGATCGGGACCTTGCCGTCGTCGACCACCACCACCATGTCGTGCGAGCGCTTCTTGATCAGGCCGAGGACGTCGCGCAGCGTCGCTTCGGGCGAGACGGAGAGCGCGGTGTCGTAGCGCGGATCCGCGCCCTTGATGTGGCGGACGATGCGCTCGACCGTCTTGAGATCCATGTCCTGCGGCAACACGCCGAGCCCGCCGAAGCGCGCCATCGTCTCGGCCATGCGCTTGCCTGTGACGCCGTTCATGTTCGCGCTGACGATCGGGTGCGCGCCGCCCGCGAAGTCATCGGGCGTGAGATCCACGTCGAGGCGCGAGGTGCCGTCGAAGTAGCGAGGCACGAGGAACACGTCCTCGAGCGCCAATTCCAGGTGGCGATCGTGCTCGGGATGGAGAAACTGCATGGCGGCGCAGCATACCAGAGCTTTATTGCTCAGGGGCGGTGCACTCCGGCAGTGTGTCCGGGTGTGGCAATCGCGGTGGCTCGTCGCGCTCGCCTGCGCGGCCTGTGGAACGGAAACTCTCTCGTTCGAAGGGCCCGGCAAGGGCGCTACGCGTGTCCTGGCCTGGCGCCACGAGACCGGACGTCCCTACGAGATCCTCGCGACCGCCTGGAAAGCGCCGACCAAGGTGACGACCGAGTCGTTCCCGATCGAGCTCGTCGAGCTGATGTACGCCGAGGAGCTGACGACCCTCGTCCCGCCGGGAAACGCGCAGCGCCCGTGCAGCCTGATCCACCCGCTCGAGGCGCATCGCGCGATCCTCACGTCGGCCAACGACGCGCCGGCCTGGGAGCGCATCGGCGACATCGGGGCCGAGCTGCGCGACGCGCTGATCCCCGATCACTTCGGGCGCTGCTCGCCGCGCGACTGCGCGACGTTCGAGGTGACGCGCCTGCTCTCCGAGGAGGTGCCCTCGAACGACGTCTCGTTTGCTGTCAGGGACATCGGCGAACGCGCGCTGGTCGGCTGGCAGGACGGTCGCTTGTGGCGCATCGACGCGACCGGCCGCGCCGACCGCATCTGCGGTGATGGACGCGACCCGGGGGGTCTCGGCGGCGTCACCAGCGGTTTTCGCTTCGACGACGACACGATCTGCATGGGCTACGCGTCCGGTGCGATCTCGTTTCTGCGCGTCTCTGCGCAGCGGGTCGGCTTCCCGTGCATCGCCGAGACCACCACCATCACCGTCAGCGGCAACATCCTCGGCATCGAGGGCGGGCGGCTCGACGACGGCAGCTTCGAGCTGTTCGTTTCGAGCACGTCGGTCACGGCAGGGGGCAACCATCGCGGCCTGTTCGCGCGCCACCACGGCGATCGCGGGTGGCAGGAGAGCATCTCCGTCGATCTCGTCGAGCCCGATCCGCGCAGCAGCGGCATCGCGAGAGCGGAGCCGGGCGTGGCGGTCGCGTCCTTTGGATTCTCGACCGTGCTCGCCATCCGGAGCGAGGCCGGCGCGCGGCTGCGCTTCCCGAGCAGCGACTTCGAGCGCGCGGTGCAAGGGCTGGTCGCGTCGGGGGACGCGATCACCGCGGGCGTCGATCGTTACGGCCTCTACCGGCTCGATCCGCGCTCCGACTCGGCGCCGTGGACGCTGATCGCGTCCGGCGAGGTCGACGACGCGATCGCGCTCGTGCGGGTGGGGCCGCGGATCCTGTTCAGCACCGGCGACGCGGCGATCGGACAGCACAACGACGGCTCCGATAGCCTGTGCGAGCCGGCGACTCCGTTCCCGCTGCGGTCGTCGGGGTGGCGGCGGCCGGTCGCGCTCGACGATCGCACCGTCCTGATCAGCGAGGTCGACACCGAGACCGCCGAGCGACAGGTGTACCTCGTGCGCGTGAAGGAGCCCGGCGAGTGAGCCCTTGAATTCAAGGGCTTGCGTGCGACCTGTCCGGCGCCGCATGCTTGGGGCTGATGGATCAAGCGCCCCCAGATCTCGCGGAGCTGGAAGCCTTCCGCGAGCGCGAGGCCAGCAAGCGCTTCTCCCTGGCCGATCTGAAGGCCGACGAGCTCAACAGCCAGATCGTGGTGCGGCGCTTCGCGGGCCCTTCGTCCTTCGTGGGAAGGGTGGCGCCGATCCGCGTCGCGCACCTCACGGATCTCCACGTCGGGCGCGTGACGCCGATGCGCGTGCAACGCGCGGCGGTCGAGCTGGCCAACGCTGCGAACCCCGACTTCGTGGTCCTCACCGGCGACTTCGTGTGCCATAGCCAGCACTACCTCGACGCGCTCGAGGAGCTGGTGCGCGACTACCGCGCCCCGGTGTACGCGGTGCTCGGCAACCACGATCACTGGTCGGGCGGCAAGGAGGTCGCGCAGGCGCTCGAGCGCGCCGGCGCGGTCGTGCTGAACAACGCGCACACGACGATCGACGTGAACGGCAGCCGGCTGCAAATCCTCGGGCTCGACGACGCCTATACCGGTCACGCGCGCCGCGACGTGGCTGTGCGCGGCCTCGATCCGAGCCTCCCGACGCTCGGCCTCTCGCACATCGCCGAGGAGGCCGACGGTCTCTGGGCCCACGGCGTCGGCCTCGTTCTCTCGGGACACACGCACGCGGGGCAGGTGACGCTGGCGGGCCTGCACGAGCTCGCGCTGGGCCGCATGGCCGGCCACAAGTACATCCACGGCCTGTATGGCACGCGCGTCGCTTCACCGGGTCGCGGCGCAGTCTACGTCGGCGCGGGCATCGGCGCGGCGGTGATGCCGATCCGCCTCGGCACGCGCGGCAAGCGCGAGGTCACGATCTTCGAGCTGGGCATGGAGCCCGGGATCTTCAGCGAAGATCACATCGAGCAAGAAGCGCTGCCGGGCAGGAAGCCCTCGGCCGGCCGCATGGCTGCGCGCGCGCAGGCGGTCATCGAGAAGCACCGGAAGCGCGAGAAACGCCGGGTCAAAAGCACCTGAGCCAGCCGCGATCTGTCCGCGCGTCTTCGCGCGAGGTGGCTGTCAGCGTCCCCGCTGACTGGTGCCACTCAGGGAGAGTGCCCAAGTCACCAACGAGTACCGCGGGACAGATGCCCTAAAAGGCTCGTTGAACACCGCCCAAGCTAAGGGCAGCCGCTGTGCGCGGGCGAGATGGTCCCGCTGACCATGCAGCTCACGCTGTTGATCCGCACGCGACCGAGGCCGCCCGCGCCGCCGCCACCGCCTGCGCCGCTGGCGCCGGTCTGTCCTGCGCTCGCCGCCGTCATGCGCGTCTGGCCGGTCCCGCCGTTGCCCGCGCCGCCGGCGCCGACGCCCCCCCTGGCGGCCGCGATGTTGCCGTTCGCGCCATCCGGGCCCGCCATCGCGCCGCCGCCCGCGCCGCCGCCGCCGCCGTTGGCGACGACTGTCCCGATCACGCTGACCGAGGCGCCCTCGAGCAAGATCCCGCCGCCGCTGCCGCCCGCGCCGCCGCCCGCGGCGACGCCGCCGCCGCGACCACCGCCACCGCCCGCTTGAACCTCGCCCGGTATGGAGAGCGTGCCCGCCGCCGAGAGCTGGATGCCGCCCCCCGAGCCGCCGCCGAGGCCGCGCATCGCGCCGCCGCCGCTGGCGCCCGGGCAGCCGCCGCGCAGTGGGATGAGGCTCGGGACGCCGTTGGGCGTGCCCACCACGCCGCCGGCGCCCATCGCGCTGCCGCCCGTGGTGCCGGCCGTGGCGAACCCGCCGCCGCCGCCGCCGCCGATGCCGGCGATGGGCGGTGCTCCGGCGCCGTTCAAACAGTCCGTTCCGCCGCCTGCGCCCGAGGCGTCGGCGACGCCGCGCGCGTCGATCCGCCCCGCGATCGTCGCGTCGCCGAACACCGCCAGCATCACGGGCTTGTCGCCGATGATCTGGAGCGAGCTGCCCGGCGAGATGACCAGACCGGCGATCGCGAGCAGCGCCGCGGGCCCGCCGCCGAGCTGGGGCAACACGACCATCGTCGGTGTCATCATCCCGCAGTCGTTCAGGAACGTCCCGGACGTGCTGTTGAAGATCGTGACGCCGCAACCCAGCGTGAGGCTCGGCGAGATGCGCATGACCGACCCCGGCACGAAGTTGCTCGGAACGTAAGGGAAGGGCGTGCCTCCCGCGTCGGGCGGGGCGCCGCTGTCGGGCGGGACACCGCTGTCATCGGGCACGCCGGTGTCGTCCGCCACGCCGCTGTCGCCCGCGGGCGCATCGGGCTCGAACGCGTCGGGCGACACGATCGCATCGGGCGCCTCCAGCGCGTCAGGCTGCGCCGCGTCGTCCATCGTCGCGACGCCGCCGTCGGGGCTCGCGTCGCCGGCGCCGGCGTCACTGGGCGGGCCCGCCACTGCGAGCGTGATCGAGGCGCGATTGCAGCCGTTCGCGGTCGCGTTGAAGTTCGTCGTGCCTGCGGCGCGCACGATCATGTTCGCGTCGACGGCGCGCACGATCACCGCGACCATGAAGTCGGCGGTGGGCGCGGGCTCGATCTTCACGCCGATCGACGTGACGCCGTCGGTGAACGCCATGCCCAGCGGGTAGCTCTTCTTCCAGCGCTGCCCGTTCGCAGCGATCTCGACCTCGATCGCCGACAGCACGCGCGCGATGCCCGACGCGGCCTGCACCTCGAGCTCGAAGCTCGGCGCCTCGGCCTTGCACGCGTCGCTGGAGCAGGCCCCCAGAAAGAGCGCAAACAGCGGCAAAAATAGGCGCTTCACAGCTTGGTCCACGACGAGGTCCCCGACAGCCCGAGCTCACCGGCGGGCACGAATGCGTCGCCGCCCGATGATCCGGCGATGACCCCGACCGTCACACCGGTCACCACCACTGCGCCGATCGCGCCCCAGAACCACCACTGCCCGGTGATCGCGTCGTCGTCCTCCGGCGGCGGGAGCGGCGCCACGACCAGCGCCGGTGCGGCGGCGCGGGGCGGCGTGGGCGCGGCGACCGGCAGCGGCTCGAGCTTCGCGTCGATCACCCGCACCTCGCCGCCCGCGACATCGGCGGTCCCGGCATAGGAGACGTGGCCCTCCTTCGTGACCGAGATGCGATAGAGGCCGGGCTTGAGGAAGATCGGCGGCAGCGGCGTCTCGCCGATCGGATCATCGCCCAGCGACACCAGCGCGCCCTCGACCGTCGTGTCGATGCGCAACGTCGCGAGCTCTGCCTGCAGCTCTTCGAGCCGCTGCTCGGCGAGCATGATCAGCTTGGCCGGCATGTCCGGCGCCTTCTCCTCGAGGAACCGCTGGTAGAACTCGGCGGCGCGAACGGTGTTGCCCAGCTTGAGGTGCGCCTCGGCCATCGACAGGAAGATCTTCGGCGTGGCGTAGGTGTCGTTGGCCTCGTTGTAGCGCTTGAGCGCCTCCGCGGCGCGACCCTGGTCCATCAGCGCGTTGCCCTCGGCGATGAGCGCGGCGGCTTCCTTGCGCGCCGCAGCGGTGTCGTCATCCGCGGGCGCCGCAGCGACCATCAATGCGAGGGCGATCGCGAGCACGGCGGCACTCTATACAGCGTAGAAATCAGGACGCCACGACTATTTCGGGCCCTGGAGACCGAGGTCCGCGATGGCGGCGCGGACGCGGGACATGAACTTCTCGCCGGGGTCGATCTTCACGGTGGAATAGCCGCTCATCCGCTCGCGGAAGTACGGGTGCTTGGCCATCGCGCGGGCCTCGTGGTGGCCGATGACGTGCGTGATCCCCGGGAAGCGCCGCACCAGATCGCGCACCAGCCACACGTTGGCGGCCACCTGGGCGTCGGTGAGCGGCTGGCCGGTGTTGCCGCCGACGTTCTCGACGCCGATCGCCAGGTGATTGAGCCCGATGGCGTGCCGGGCCATGATGTCCTCCGGCATCAGCCGGTAGATGGTCCCGTCGCGATCCACGAGAAAGTGCGCCGAAACGTTGACCGCGCCGCCCTTGGCGAGCTCGGGCCGCGTCGCCGGCAGCCGCACCGCTGCGAGCGTCGCGAAGCTGGCCTCGAGCGAGCCGACCGCGGTGTGGTGGAGGACGATCAGCTTCGGTGCGATCTTGGCGCTCGATGCGCCCGGATCCTCGTGCAGGCGGCGGTAGTCGACGGTGAGGGTGATTCGCTCCGCACCGAAGGGGATCGGCCGCTCGACGATCTCGGGGGTCGCGCACGCGATCGCCAGCACGAGCGAGAGCACACGGGACGATCCCACGCGGTCTCCGCGGTTGTCGATGGTGATGAGCGTCCTCGCCTTGTTGCTCCTGGGCGCCGCCCCGCCGTGGCCGACCACCGCGACGTCGACCGCGATCGCGGCGCGCATCCCGCCACCCGAGGGCTACACGCGCATCGCGGTCGAGCCGGGCAGCTTCGGCGCGTGGCTGCGCGCGCTCCCGGTGAAGGTCGGCCGCCCGCAGGTCATGCTGTTCGACGGTCGCGCCAAGAGGAACCAGGAGGCGCACGCGTACGTGCTCGACGTCGACGTCGGACCGAAGGACCTCCAGCAGTGCGCCGACTTCGTGATGCGCCTGTTCGCCGAGTACCAATGGAGCGTGAACGCCACCGATCGGCTGTGCTTCCGCTTCACCAGCGGTGATCGCGTGCCGTGGTCGCGCTGGGCGGCCGGCGATCGGCCGGTGGCGCGGGGGAACAAGGTGAGCTGGTCGAAGGGCGCGCGCGCCGACGCGTCCTACGGCAGCTTTCGGCGCTACCTCGATGCGGTGTTCAACTACGCGGGGACGTTCTCGCTGGCGCGCGATCTCGGCGCGGTGGCGGACAGGAAGAAGATCGCGCTCGGCGACGTGTTCATCCAGGGCGGCTTTCCGGGCCACGCGGTGGTGGTGGTGGATGTGGTCGAGGACGCCGCGGGCGCGCGCAGGTTCATGATCGCGCAGAGCTTCATGCCCGCTCAGGATCCGCACGTGCTGATGAGTCCGGAGGGGGCTTGGTACCGCGCGACAGGCGAGGGCGACCTCGACACGCCGGAGTGGACGTTTCGGTGGACGGATCTGAAGCGATTCGGGGCCTCTGCGTGCCCCTGAGGGAGTGACCTCCCTATTGCGTTCGCGCCCCAGCCCGGCAAACATCTCGCCCGTGACGAAGGCGACCACCGCAGGCTCCGTGGCCATCACGCACGGCGTCCGGGTGACGGTGAAGAGCATGTACCTCGATCATCAGTCGGCCCCCAGCGCCGGCCGCTTCGTCTTCGCGTACACGGTCCGCATCGCCAACGAGAGCCAGGGGACGGTGCAGCTCAAGACCCGCCACTGGATCATCACCGACGCCACCGGCGAGGTCCGCGAGGTCCGGGGCGAGGGTGTGGTCGGCGAGCAGCCGACTCTGCCGCCCGGCGAGCACTTCGAGTACACCTCCGGCTGCATCCTCAAGACCCAGTGGGGAACGATGCACGGCACGTATCAGATGCACCGCGAAGGCGGCGGGCAGTTCGACGCCGAGATCGCGCCGTTCCTCCTCGCGCATCCGTCCGTCGGCGCTACCCAGCTCATGAATTGAGCGCGGCGAAGAGCTTCGGCAGCGACTCATCCAGCCGGTAGCTCGTGCTCCGGTGCCCGTCGTCGAACTCCTCGTGGGTGTGCGCGATCCCGTAGGTGCGGAGCTTCCGCGCGAACGCCCGGGCCCCCCACTGCAGGTGGTGCTCGTCGCGCGAGCCGCAGTCCACGAAGAGCAGCGCCAGCTTCCGCAAGCTGGCTTGCACGTCGGAGCGATCGACCAGCACCACCGGATCGTGCTCCAGCCAGCGGATGAAGACGCGCTCGTCGATCTCGCCGCGCTCCAGCGAGAACGGCAGGGCCACGCCGAGCGGCTGCGTCGGATCCGGGCTGTACGCCGCGCACATCGCCAGCACCGAGATCGGCGCGAACCAGCGACCGTCCTTCTTCTTCGCCGCCGCGTCGAACGCGCGCGCGAACGCCTCGAGCGAGCCGTGCTTCGCGACCGCGTTCATCAGCGCCGGGATGTCCGGCGTGTACGCGAGCCGAAAGCCCATGTCGCCGGAGTGACACGCCACCGCGCGAAAGCGCGACGGGTGCCGCATGCCGAGCACGAGCGCGCCGTAGCCGCCCGACGACTTGCCCACCACGCCGTGCCCCGACACATCGAAACAAGCCTCGACCGAGGCCGGCAGCTCCTCCGCGAGATACTTCCCGTAGTCGCCGTGCGCGCCGGACGAGATGTACTGCGAGCCACCCCAGCGCGTGAACGCATCGGGGAGCGCGACGAGCATCTTCCCGATGCGGCCCTCGCGGCGCAGGCGGATCAGCCGCTCTTGCAGGCCTTCCTCCCACGGATCGTGGGACAGCATCCTCGCGCCGAGGCCCGCGTAGCCGGCGAGGAACCAGACGCAAGGCACACGCTCGCCCTCCCGGAGATCGTCAGGGACGATCACCGGCAGAGCGCGGACGTGCGGATCACCGAGAGGGTTCGAAGCGAGGGCGGTCGAGACGACCGTGAGGACGCGGACGCTCACGTATGCCTCCTTGGTCCACGGGCCCCCTGAAAGCCTCGTTGAACAGCGTCAAAGCTAGCGGCGGTGCATGGGGGTGTAGTCGAGCTTCTCGGGGCCCGTGTACACCTGGCGGGGACGGGAGATCTTCTGCTCCTTGTCGTCCACCAGCTCACTCCACTGCGCGAGCCATCCGGCGACGCGCGGGATCGCGAAGAGCACCGTGAACATGTCGGTCGGGAAGCCCATCGATTCGTAGATCAGGCCCGAGTAGAAATCGACGTTCGGGTAGAGCTTGCGCGAGATGAAGTAGTCGTCCTCGAGGGCGATCCGCTCGAGCTCGAGCGCGATGTCGAGCAGCGGATTTTTGCCCGTCACCTCGAACACCTGGTCGGCCAGCTTCTTGATCGTCTTCGCGCGCGGGTCGTAGCTCTTGTAGACGCGGTGGCCGAAGCCCATGAGCCGGCCGCTGCCCGACTTCACGCCCTTGATGAACTCCGGGACCTTCTCCTTCGAGCCGATCTCATTGAGCATCCGCAGCACTTCCTCGTTGGCGCCGCCGTGGAGCGGGCCGCTGAGCGCGGAGGCCGCCGCGGCGACCGAGGTGTAGACGTCGGCCTTCGACGAGCCGACCGTGCGCATCGTGCTGGTCGAGCAGTTCTGCTCGTGATCCGCGTGCAGGATGAACAGCACGTCGAGCGCGCGCTCCAGGACCGGGTGCGGCACGTACTTCGGCTCGGAGATCTTCTTCACCATCGCCAGGAAGTTTCCGGCGTAGCTGAGCTCGTTGTCCGGATAGACGAACGGGAGACCGCGGCGGTGGCGATACGACCAGGCGGCGATCGTCGGCATCTTGGCGATCAGCCGCACGATGTGCAGCGCGCGCTCCGCCTTGTTCCCCGTCACCTTGGCCTCCGGGTAGAACGAAGAGAGCGCCGCGATCGACGACACCAGCATGTTCATCGGGTGCGCGTCGTAGCGGAAGCCGTTGATGAAGCGCCGCATGTTCTCGTGCACGAACGTATGGATGCGGATGTCCTGCACCCAGGTCTCGAGCTCGGGCTTCTTGGGCAGCTTGCCCTCGAGCAACAAGGACGCGACCTCGAGGAAGTTCGACTGCTCGGCGAGCTGCTCGATCGGGTAGCCGCGGTAGTTGAGGATGCCCTTGTCGCCATCGATGAACGTGATGGCGCTCTTGCACGAGGCGGTGTTCTGGAACGCCGGATCGTAGGTCATCAGCCCGAAGTCTTCGGCGCTGGTCTTGATCTGTCGCAGGTCGATCGCGCGGATGGTGCCGTCCTCGATCGCGACCTCGTAGGACTTGCCGGTTCGGTTATCGGTGATCGTCAGGCTGGGGGCTGCCATGCCCCGGCCTTGTGACGCGCTGGCAGGAACGCGTCAAGATGCGTCACCGGATTCGGGAAGTCCCCCTACGCCGGCGGCGTCATTTGAAGCCGACCGGCGTCCATGCTTTTGGATAGCGCGGTCAGTGGTCGTTGACCACTTCGAGCACTGCCGCGGTCTCGTGCACGGTGCGCGAGGCAAGGCTCAGCGTACGGCCGAGATACGAGATCATGTGGATATTCTCGAAGCCGATCGCGTCCCCGGGGTCCTTCGCCACGGCGTCCAGAGAGTACGTCGTGCGGAACGATTGCGGGTCGTCGTTCACCTCGAGCGAGCCCGTCTGGCGGATGAAGATCGCGATGTCCGGAGCCACGTGGCACGACGCGCAGTCGACCGACTCCGAGCTGTGGATGCGCGGGTTGAGCAAGCGCGCGACGTGGCTCAGGGCGGCGGGGCGCTCTGCGGACGGGACCGAGAAGAGATCGGTCGGATCATCGGCGTGGCTCACGGCCGGCCTGATGTCGGCGTCCCATCGGCCGCCCGAGATCGTGAGCAGCACCTCGCTGTTCGTGCCGGTGGTGGGGATGATCGCGTCGTGCCACGGCCCGCCGGGCGTCCGCTCGCGCAGCGCGAAGTCCCAGGTCGGCGGGAACTCTGCGGTGCGGCGAAACTGGGTGATGCGCACCAGGTTCGACGCGCCGGCGTAGGTGAGGATCATCGTCTCGAGGCGCGACGCGAACGCCCCGCGCAGCCCTTCGGCGAGGAGCCGCGGGTGGACGTCGAGCGGCACCGGCGGATCGGCGCGCTTCTCCTCGCGCAGCGCGCGCAGCTCCCCGAGCACGCGATCGCGATCGCCGTCGGTCAGCGTGTAGAAGGCATGGAGAGCGCCGTCCCGCGCGGATCCATCGGCGTGGATCGACTGGAAAACGAGGCGCAGATCGGCCTGACACGGGGCGGGCGCCGGCACGATCTGTCCGGGGCAGGGATCGAAGCGCATCGCAACCACGCGCAGCGATGCGAGCCGCGCCTCGTCGGTGGGCAAGGTCGAGCGCGAGTCGAGCTGCGGGACGCGCGCGCCGTCGAACGCCGCGGGGGCGAGCAGCGCTCCACCGCGACCGATGTCGGTGGCGGCGATCAGATCGTCGATCGTCGCAGGCGAGGGCAGCGGGTAGATGATCGTGACGTCGACGTTGCGCAGCGCTGTGGTGGAAGAGGTCACGCCGGCATCGGATCCCGCATCCACCGCCCCCGAATCCGGCACCACAGGGAGCGCCGCCGGGCTGGTTCCACAGGCCGTTCCGAAGCCCCAGAGGAGGGCCACACCCGCGATCCATCGGGTCATCGCCGCACTCTACCGGTCACCTTCCGGAAGCGGTTTTCTTTTCTCGGATCCCGCGGATCACAAGTGGTACAGGCCCTCGATGCGCCTCCTGCTCGCCGCCGGCCTCCTCACCTTCGCCGCGTGTAGCACCAGCGAGAGCGCACCGCCTCCCGTCGTCAGCGACGACGCGAGCGTGAATGACGCCGCCGAGACGAGCGGCAGCGACGCCGCCGAGACGAGCGCCGACGCGGGCCCGCGCAGCGACGCCACGCCGCGCCCGGACGCGACGCCCGCCTGCCTCACCCCGGCCTGCGCGGTCGAGCGCGAGGACGCCGTGGCCGCGAAGATGGAGGCGCTGCGCGGCACACCCGGCGCGCTCCTCGCGTTCCTGCGCGCGTTCCCGAAGGGCGGCGACCTCCACAACCACCTGAGCGGCGCGATCTACGCCGAGAGCTGGATCGAGTGGGGCCGCGAGGACGGCCTCTGCGTGAGCTCGATGACCAACGCCATCGTCGCCCGCGGATCCTGCGGAAACGCTGGGATCGAGCCGCTCCCGACCGAGGACGACGACAGCGGCATCGACGTCCTGCTGCGCGCCTGGTCGATGAAGGACTTCGTCTCCACCGGCGTGGGCTCCGGCCACGATCACTTCTTCGCGACGTTCGGGAAGTTCGGCATCGCCGCCGGCCAGAACAACGGGAAGATGATCGCCGAGGCCCGCACCCGCGCGGCCGACGATCGGGCGCGCTATCTCGAGCTGATGAACCCGTTCGTGAACAGCGCCGGCACGCTCGCCGATCGCCTCTGGATGGGCGCCGGCAACCCCACCGTCGCCGATCTCGCCGCGCTACACATGGCGATCGTCCGCGATCCGAGCTTCGCCGGCATCATCCGAAACGGAAAGACGTCGACCGACGGCGAGGAGACCGAGGCTGCTTTCCTCCTGGGCTGCAACACGCCCGCGCCGCAGGCCGGCTGCGCCGTGACCGTGCGCTACCTCCCAACCGCCACGCGCACCCGCCCGGCCGCGTACATCTTCGGCCAGATGATCGGCGCGTTCGAGCTCGGCAAGATCGATCCGCGCATCGTCGGCATGAACCTGGTCTCGCCCGAGGACGACTCGGTGTCGTTCCGCGACTACGCGATCCAGATGCAGATGATCGGCTTCTTGCGCGACACCTACGAGGGTCAGAGCCCGGTGAAGATCGCGCTCCACGCCGGCGAGCTCTCCAGCCAGACCCTCCCGGCGAGCCGCCAGAACGAGCTGACCTATCACATCCGAAGCGCGCTCGACGTCGCTAAGGCCCACCGCATCGGGCACGGCGTCGACGTGCTGCACGAGACCGATCCCGACACGCTGATCGCCGATCTCGCCGCCGCCGACGTGCTCATCGAGATCGGACTCTCGAGCAACGCGCAGATCCTCGAGGTCGAGGGCAACGACCACCCGCTGGCGCGCTATCTGGCCGCCGGCGTCCCCGTCGCGCTGGCCACCGACGATCAGGGCGTGTCGAGATCGAGCCTCACCGGCGAGCACGTCCGCGCCGTCACCGCGCAGGGCGTCGACTATCGCGCGCTCAAGAAGATGGCCCGCGCCTCGCTCCACTACGCGTTCGTCGAGGGCCAGAGCCTCACCAACGCCGTGGCGTGCGCCTCGTCCCGGCCCGGTGGGACGCCTGAGCCCGCCTGCCAGACGTTCCTCGACGCCAACCTGAAGGCGAGGCTCCAGTGGTCGCTCGAGAGCGACTGGGTCGGCTTCGAAGAGTCGCAGCGCTGACTACTTGATGAAGTAGCCGGAGACGCGCCACTGGCCGTCCTTGTCGAGCATCGGCGTGACGGTCTCGACGGCGGATTTCTTGTTCTCGAACACGGTGTCGAACTGGATCACGACGTAGGCTCCGTCGGGCGCTCCGGGGAGCGTCTTCGTGGCGCGCGCGCTCTTCAGCTTGCGCGACACCACCTTGCCGAGCGGCGCGCGCACCGACTTGGCGGCCTCTGCCCACTTCTCGGCGGTGATGGCGCTCTTGAAGAACTCGGCCGCCGTCTTCCAGCTACCGGCGAAGTCGCCCGCGTCGGTCAGCACCAGCCACGACTCCGCGACCGCGACCGCAGCCTTGTCGGACGCCTCGTCGGCCAGCGCGGCGTGCAGGCTGGTGGCGAGAAGGAGGGCGGCGAACGTGGAGGCGAGTCTCATGGAGCGCACCCTATCCTCGAACGCGCGGCGACATCACGCCGAATCGGCGCGCCGACGCCGCTCGCCGCGCCGATCCCGCGCGCTTCTTTCGTGATTCCGTGTGCTTCTCGAGGTTGGCCCGGCGGCTGCACTCAGTCTCGCCATGACCAATAAGAAGAACACCAACAAGTCCAACCCGAAGAACATCGAGGTGGCCCTCCATGATCTGCCGACCGACGCGAACGTGGTCGGAGGCTCCGCCTACGCGAGCGGCACGAGCATGGGCGAGTGCGAGGCGGGGCTCGCCAGCGGCGTGATCATGGGTGAGCGACCGACCAGCTTCCGGCGCAGCTAGTCGGAGATGTTGGACGTGCCGCGCGGATCGAGCAGAGCAGCCCACTGCGCGAGCACGTCCTGCTTCACCGGCTGGCCTTCGTCCATCACCCGCTTGAGCTCCTTGGCGAGGGCCTGGCGGGCCCGCGAGAGCCGCTGGCGGAAGGCCGCGAACGACACGCCGAGCAGCTCCGCGGCGTCCGGGCCGGGCACGCTGTCCACGTAGGTGATGAGCAGGGCCAGCTTCTCGTCGAGCGAGAGCCCGTCCAGCGCCATCAAGGTCAGCGCCCGATCCTGCTTGTTCCCGAGGACCTCCTCCTGGTTGGGACCGGGGTTGTTCTCGGGCATGTCGGAGGCGGCGTGGGCCTCCTCGGAGGACTCGACGTACAGGGGCTGGCGCTGGCGGCTCCGGGCGAGCTCGTAGCCGACGTTCCGCGCGATCCCGAGCAGCCAGACCCGGGGGCTCGACTCGCCGCGATACTTGTCGAGGTTCTCGAGGGCGCGGGCCAGGACCGTCTGCACCCCATCCTCGATCTCGTCCTTGCGGAGGATCTTGCGGATGTAACTGCGGATGATGGGGATGTGCTTGGCGAGGTCCTTCTCGTCGATGGTCTGAGGGGGTGGAATGTCCACCGTTGCGGGCTCGTCGTCGCTCTTCTCGCCGCTCATCTGGATCTCGGGTGCAGGAACGATGGCAGGCTTGACGTTCGAGGTCGAGAGGGCTAGTCGGGCGCCCGTGCTGTTCTCGTCCCTGACGCTCGATCTGGACATCACCTATATCCTCGTTCTTGCGCTCCTGCTGTTGCCGCTCCTGATCCTGAACGGGCTCGTCTTCGGGCCCTTCATGAAGCTGTTTGCGGTGCGCCACGAGAAGCTCGAGGGCGCGCTGGTGCGTGCGAACCACCAGCTCGATCTGGCAGAGGAGAAGGGCCGCCAGTTCGAGGAGAAGATGAAGGCTGCGGCCGCGAAAGGGACCGACGTCCGCGCGCAGATCCGCGCCGAGACCCAGAAGCAGATGAACGCCCGCCTCGACGTCGAGAAGAAGGCGATGGCGGCCAAGCTCGAAGCGGCCCTCGTCGAGGTCCGCGCCGCGCGGGCCAAGGCCCTGGCGCAGGTCGACGGCGACGCCCGCCGCCTGGCCGAGGCCACGGCGGCCAAGCTGCTCGGACGCGCGGTCTGAAGGTGAACCTATGATGAGCTTCTTGCATCTGCTGGCCGCCGAGGCCCCCGCCCACGGTGGCGAGGCGCACTGGGACATGTTCCAGCTCGTCTCCCAGTACGTGAACTTCGTCATCCTCTTCGGAGGCATCGCGCTGCTCGTGCGAAAGCCGCTGCAGACGTTCCTCGAGATGCGCCGCGAGAACATGGCCGGCCAGCTGCGGATCGCGCAGGAGCGCCAGGCCGAGGCCGAGCGCAAGCTCGCCGAGTACGCGTCGAAGCTCGACCGCCTCGAGGAGGAGATCGGCCGCGTCGTGAAGAGCTTCGAAGCGCAGGGCGAAGCGGATCGCCAGCGCATGGTGATCGACGCCGATCGCGCCGTGGAGCGCCTCGTGCGCGAGGCCGACTTCACGATCCGCCAGGAGTCGATCAAGGCCACGAAGGAGATCCGCGAGGCCGGCGTCGAGGCCACCCTCGCGATCGCCGAGAAGCTCATCGCCGAGCGCATCACCGACTCGGATCGCCGCCGCCTGGCCGACGAGTACGTGTCGCAGGTGCAGCCGCAGACGAACAGCATGGCTCCGCCGAAGGGGATCTCGTGAGCAGCGCAGGACGCCGTTACGCCACCGCCGTGGTCGAGTCCGCCGCCAAGCAGGGCGAGGCCGTGCTGGAGAAGGTGACCCGCGATCTCGAGAGCATCGCCGCGCTGATGACCACCTCGCCGGATCTCCGCCAGGTGCTGCTGAACCCGGTGTTCAGCGTGGCCGAGCGCAAGAAGGCGCTCGACGCGGTCATCGCCCGGCTCGACATGGCCGAGCTCGCGAAGAAGGTCGTGGAGCTCCTCTCCGAGCGCAACCGCCTCTCGCTCCTCGGCGACGTCGCCCGCAGCGCCCGCCGCCTCTCGGATCTCCGGGCCGGCCGCGTGCGCGCCAAGGTCGAGACCGCCGCGCCGCTGACCGGACCGGCGATGGATCAGCTCAAGCGCGCCCTCGAGCGCCGCACGGGGAAGTCCGTGGAGATGACCGTCGCGGTGGTGCCTTCGCTGCTCGGCGGGGTGCGCACGACCATCGGCTCGATGGTCCTCGACGGGACCATCCGCTCCCAGCTCGACGACCTCCGCGAGCAACTTCTCCGCACTGACTCTTAAGCCTCAAATCTCGTTTGATTCGCGGTCGGGGGCCTGATAGGTCGCGCGCAATCATGCAGATTCGCGCCGACGAGATCTCCACGCTGATTCGCCAGCAAATCGAGAGCTACGAGAAGAAGGTCGAGGTCGCGGAGACCGGCACCGTCATCACCTCCGGCGACGGCATCGCGCGCGTGTACGGCCTGGAGAACGCCAAGGCCGGCGAGCTCGTCAACTTCCCCGGCGACATCAAGGGCCTCGTGCTCAACCTCGAAGAGGACGACGTCGGCATCGCGCTGATGGGTCCCTCGGCCGGCATCAAGGAAGGCGACACGGTCACCCGCACCGGCCGCATCGCCGACGTGCCCGTGGGCGACGCGATGCTCGGCCGCGTGGTCAACGCGCTCGGCGAGCCGATCGACGGCAAGGGCCCGATCGTCACCACCCAGCGCCGCAAGATCGAGATCAAGGCGCCGGGCATCATCGCGCGCAAGTCGGTGCACGAGCCCATGCAGACCGGCCTCAAGGCCATCGACGCGATGGTGCCGATCGGCCGCGGTCAGCGCGAGCTGATCATCGGTGACCGCCAGACTGGTAAGACCGCCGTCGCGATCGACGCGATCATCAACCAGAAGGGCGGCAACATGAAGTGCTTCTACGTCGCCATCGGCCAGAAGCAGTCGACCGTCGCGCAGGTGATGGACCGCCTCCAGAAGGCCGGCGCGATGGAGTACACCACGATCATCGTCGCCGCCGCTGCCGAGCCCGCGCCGCTGCAGTACCTCGCGCCGTACGTCGGCGTGACGATGGCCGAGCACTACCGCGACAACGGCGGCCACGCGCTGATCATCTACGATGACCTTTCGAAGCAGGCGACCGCGTATCGCCAGCTCGCGCTGCTCCTCCGCCGGCCCCCGGGCCGCGAGGCGTACCCCGGCGACGTGTTCTATCTCCACAGCCGCTTGCTCGAGCGCGCCGCGAAGATGTCCGACGCCGAAGGTGGCGGATCGCTGACGGCGCTGCCGATCATCGAGACGCAGGCCGGCGACGTGTCCGCGTACATCCCGACCAACGTCATCTCGATCACCGACGGTCAGATCTTCCTCGAGGCGGATCTCTTCAACTCCGGTCAGCGCCCCGCCATCAACGTCGGCATCTCGGTGTCCCGCGTCGGTGGCTCCGCGCAGATCAAGTCGATGAAGGAGGTCGCCGGTCAGCTGCGCCTCAAGCTCGCGTCGTACCGCGAGCTCGCCGCGTTCTCGCAGTTTGGCTCGGACCTCGACGCCGCGACCAAGCGCGAGCTCGATCTCGGCGCGCGCCTCTTCGAGCTGCTCAAGCAGGGCCAGTACCAGCCGCAGGCGGCCGACCGTCAGGTCCTCGCGCTGTGGACCGCGACGTTCCCGTCGAAGCCGAAGAACGACGAGTACAAGGACGGCAAGAAGTACAACGAGGGCATGTTCGTCCTCGATGTCCCGGTCGCCGACATGCGCACGTTCGAGTCCGAGCTGCTCAGCTACTTCGACGGCAACGCCCCCGAGCTCATCAAGGAGCTGGGCGGCAAGGCGGGCATCACCGCCGAGCTCGAGAAGAAGCTCGTGGATCACGTCATGAAGTTCCGAACCGCGTTCATGGCCCGCGCCAAGAAGTAGGTCCCCGGGACCTCGGGACGAGGTTTCCCTTCGGGGTTGTAACTTTCGGCCCGATCCGCCGTCATTCACGCGTGAGCGAGCCATCCTCTCTGGTCACCTTTCCCTGGGGCGCCGTTCTGACCGCCGTCGTGGCGGTGGGCGCGGGCGTGTTCCTCTTCACGGGCGCCGAGACGCACGCCGATCCGCCGCACGTGAAGAAGGAAAAGAAGTGGACCGACGAGGAGCTGCGCAAGCGCCTGACGCCCGAGCAGTTCCACGTCACGCAGGAGGAGGGGACCGAGCGCCCCTTCAAGAACGCCTACTTCGACAACCACGCGGACGGCGTCTACGTGGACGTCGTGTCTGGTGAGCCGCTGTTCTCGTCGAAGGACAAGTTCGAGTCGGGCACCGGGTGGCCCAGCTTCACCCGCCCGATCAACGCGGAGAACGTCGTCCAGGTCGAGGATCGGAAGATGGGCATGCTCCGCTCCGAGGTCCGCAGCAAGGAAGGCGACTCGCACCTCGGGCACGTGTTCGACGACGGGCCGAAGCCGACCGGGCTGCGGTACTGCATCAACTCGGCGTCGCTGCGCTTCATCCCGGCCGCGCGCCTGACGGCCGAGGGCTACCCGAAGCTGGCCGCGCTGTTCCCGGACGTGAAGCAGGAGGCGAAGTGATACGCGAGACGGCGATCATGGCTGGCGGGTGCTTCTGGGGCATGGAGGATCTGATCCGCAAGATCCCCGGCGTCCTAGAGGTCGAGGTCGGCTACACCGGCGGCGGTACGCCCAACGCCACGTACGATCAGGTGAAGAAGGGCCGGACCGGCCACGCCGAGGCCGTGCGCGTGACGTTCGACGCCGAGGTGCTGAGCTACGAGAAGCTGCTCCTGCAGTTCTTCCGCATGCACGACCCCACCACGCCGAACCAGCAGGGCAACGACATCGGGACGCAGTATCGCTCGGCGATCTTCGTGAGCTCGCCTGAGCAGCGCAGGGTTGCCGAGGCGGTGAAAGCGCGCGTCGACGCCACCGGGAAGTGGAAGAAGAAGGTGATCACCGAGATCACCGACGCCGGCCCTTACTCCAAGGCCGAGGACTATCACCAGGACTACCTGGAGAAGAATCCTGGCGGATATACATGCCACTGGATCCGTCCTATCGACTTCGAATGAACGACGAGGACGAGGACTTCGAGGGCGGCATCGACGCCCTGATCGAGCGCGCGGAAGAAGCGCTCGAGCACGGCGACCCCGCGACCGCCGCGTCGCTGTACGCCGAGGCGGCCGAGATCGACGACGAGGATCGCGAGGTCCTCTCCTTCGCGATCATGCTGGCGGCGGCCGCGGAGGACGTCGGTGCGGTGAAGACCGCGCTGGATCGTTTGCTCGAGGTCTGCGAGGACGACCCGCTCGCGCTCGTCACGGCCGCCGGCTGGTTCTACGACTTCCTGCTCA
>Ga0105047_10006314_pt1 | contig 20107 bp, 9 predicted proteins | sample MAT04_FD_78384 | JGI IMG/M metagenome (GOLD analysis project Ga0105047, IMG submission 78384) | Freshwater microbial communities from Lake Fryxell liftoff mats and glacier meltwater in Antarctica - MAT-04 (megahit assembly) | ecosystem: Environmental > Aquatic > Freshwater > Ice > Liftoff...
CGTATCCCGCCTAGCCCGCGGCACTGCCGCTCAGCGCGGAGGCGCACTCGGCGATGCCGGTGCAGATGGTGCAGATGGTGCAGATGGTGCAGATGATGATGCCAGCCGTCCTTGAAACACCAGCCGCGTCGTGCGAATGATCTCGGTCGCAAGCACCGGGTCGGTGTCGGGCTGCAGGACCAGCCAACCCCTGACGGGCATCTTCGGGTCTTTGGTGGCAATCAGCCATAAAAAGCCCACGCAAAATGGCGAGCCGGGCAAATCTTTCATGGCAAGGCGAATCGCCGGCGCATCATCTCGGTTTCCAAACCTTGCCGTGCCTACCGCGGCCAGCGTGCTCTCAAGATTCGGCACCACGGCAATCTCATCAAGCCGCTGTCGAATCGAGACTACCGCATTGCCACGCAAGGCCAGATCGACCTGCTCGAGAGTGCGCGCTGCCACTTCCGCCTGGTGCAGATCCGCATCGGTCAGCAGCAGCAGCCGCGTGCGCACGTTCAGTGCCAAGAGCGGGTTGCCCAGTATCGCGCGCACCTGGCTTCGCGCACGCTGAACATCCTCTTCAGAGAGCGCGGCCATCGAAGCGCCGATCGCCGCCAGCGTCAGCTTCTGCGGCAGCCCATGCAAATCAATAGCAATGTGATCGATTATCAAATCAATGCCGGATGCCTCTGGCTCATCCGCCGTTGCCGCAGTTGCCCCACCGGTCCCCCCAGTCCCGCGCCCACCCATACCCGGTACGGCCCCTCCCCTGCCATCCGGCGTCGGCTTGCCGGCCGCTGCGCCACCGCCCGCACTCTTGCGTTCCAGATTCTTCAGCGTGTCGCGGGTACCTGCTTCCAGCCCCTTAATAAAGTCTGCGCCAAATGCGCGGCGGAACTGCTCCTCCAGTTTGCCGCCCAGCTCCAGCACCGTCTGTGCATCAAGCGCGGGCGGCAACTGCGCATCACCGCCGCCAGATCGCGCACCAGTAGTGGCCTCGAGCGCGCCTGCACCTGACAGCTTTGGCGCGTTGACGCCGGGCAGAAGCGGATCCACCTCGCCTTTCGCGGCTGTGCCAGCCGCCAGCTTTTCGGCCGCGGTCAGGCGAGATTTCGCAGGCTGCACGAGATTGAACACGTATAACGCGACGAGGCAAAAGACCGCGATCGCCACGATGGTGGCGGGCGATTGCTTGACCTTGCCTTCAGCAGATTTGCGCGAGCGCGACCACGATGCCGTGGTATCCACCGCCGGAGTCACGCGTCCTGCTGCGTGCGATTTTGCCGGCGCCTCATCTTGCCGCATGGTCACTTCAACATCATCGCTCGGTGCTGAAACCGAGCCCGTCGAGCCAGCCGACACCCGCCGCGTCTTAGAGGTTGATTCCTGCTCATCGCCGCTGGCTTGAGCGATGGCATCCGCCGCGCCAGCAGCCGACTCCTCGGAATCAAGATCCGCCAGCAGTCGAAGGTCAACATCGCCATCAATCTCAATGGTCTCGGCAAAGACCGAGCCATCCTCCCGCCGCGGCACCATCACCCCTGAGCCCGCCACGCCGGTGGGCTTTGCTTTCGCCACGAAGGTTCCCGCATACGGCAGCGGCGCGGTGTGAGTGCTACACCGCGCACCGACCTCGAACGCCGATCCCTCGCGCTCGCTCGCCTTGACCTCACCGGCATCGAGCATCTCCTGCCACTGCTCCTCTTTTACGCTGGGCAGATCGGCAGGGCGAAGTCGCTCGGCAGCTTCCGGGCCAGCCAGCAGCGCATCGCGAACCGTTTCAAGGTCGAGCAGCATTTGCTCAGCTGTGCGATAGCGCTTGGCATAGTCCGTCATGGCGCGACGAACGACCCACTTCAGCGCAGCCGGGCAGGGTCGGCTGATGGCCGACATCGCGCCGTGCGCCGGGAACGAGTTCTCCAGCACGGAGTAGAGCACCGCTCCTGCGCCGTAGATGTCAAAGCGGCACCCGTCAACATCGCGCACTTTCACGCCGCGGAGTGCCAATCGCACCATTTCCGGGTCGCGAAAATACTCTGTGCCATGCGTGGTCAGCGTCATCGTTGACCGCAGCGAAGTCAACAGCCCGAAGTCAACGAGGTAAGCCCGCTGGTTCTCCGAATGCACGATGATGTTGTCGGGCTTGATGTCCTTATGCCAAAGCCCTGCCTGGTGATACTCATGCAATGTGGCCACCAGATCGCTGCAATGGGCCACGGTGGCAAGCAGCGCCTCGTGGCACAGCCCTTGGCACGCCCGCGCCGCATCACTGCGAGCAGCATCAGACTCGCCGTGCAAGTTCCGCGTAACCACCGAGAGAGCGCTGCCCGGCACGTACCGCATGACGTAGTAAAATCGGTCCGCCGAGAGGTTGTAATCAATGATCAGGCCCAGCCGCTGCGCCGCCTCCAGCGAGCGCGACTCGCGGATGATCTGCGGCAGACTCGACCCCTCGCGAATCGAGAAGCTCTTGATGACCAGATCGCCAATCGCCCCAACACCTTTGGCCGCAAACTCCGCGCAGCGCTTCTCTGATGGCCGCGCCACATACAGCTTACCGCCCGATCCGCCCCCAGCGAGCGTTCCCATGATCTCATAGTCGTCAAACTGCGGGCGATAGCCGCGCCGCGGCCGTGAGATCGGCGCCGTCGCTGCATCTGGCATCGCCAAAGTCTGCCCCGTCATGCCAACCGGGTTACCCGTTTCAATCTCACTAATTCGACCATACTCACCACCACCGGGCGCACCGCCCGGCAGCGCAGCATCGTCATCCGGCGGAGCGCCACCAATCATCCGCGGCAGCCGCTGCTCAATCCCCACCAGCGCGCCGTGCAAATAGAACAGCCGCGCCGGGTACCCAAGCACCAGCCGATACATGCAGCCAGCCAGCGCCAGCCCCTCGCGCGTGAACATCTGCGTGTAGTAATCAACCTTGCTCTGCCGTTTGCCCATCAGGCAGATGAGCACAAAGCCGGAGACCGCAACGGCCGTCAGCACGTGACCCAGCAGCCGCACCGAGTCCGTGACCGTCAGTTTGAGATACATCCAGAGATGGCGAACAAGCCATTTGATGGAGCCGATCACCGGTACCGCTCCGTAAATGATCGCCAGCAGCGCAACGGTCAGCACGATGGCCGCTGCACCCAAGCCGAGCAGAATGGTTACTTCAGTGCTCAAGAAGACACGTTGTTCGGAAAAAATCGGGCCGAGTTCGCCGATATCTTCAGAAACGAACAGTAGCCGCCCGTGCAGAAACCGACCCCGCCCCGGGCACCATCAGTTGCTCTGCCGTTCCTGCGTCGCCAGCCGGTAAAGCTCACCAACTGCATCATCAAACTCCGCATCTGCCACGGGCCCAGTCTCCGGCCTGACACCCGCCTTGGCCAGCTCGCTGCGTTCCTCAGCCGTAAACGAGTACATCTCAATGACTTCCGTGAGCCGCGCTCGCACACATACCCGCACCCGTGCCAATCGGCGCGAAACCGTCGGCTCCGAAAGCCCAAGCTGTGTGGCAACCTCCGTACCCGGTCGCGCCTCCAGCACGCGCATTCGAAAGACCTCAAAATCTGAAAACTCGCAGTCCTTCTCCGCCATGCGCAGGGCCGCATGCACCTTAGCGCGAAAGACCGCTTCCTCATACGCCTCATCGGGTGTCGCGGTGCTTGAGCTTGCCATCCACGACTCATCAAACTCCGCAGCGCGCCCAAGCTTGATCTGCCCGCCCAGCTGCGGCGAAAGTCCCGAGCCCCCGCGCTTCTGCGCCGCGCGCCTATCGATCTCATCACCGAGCACATGCCGCGCGATGGCCAATAGCCACGTCGAGAACCTCGCCCCTTTAAGCGGGTCGTACCGATCAATCGAGTCTGACAACGCAGCCAGCGTCTCCTGAGACAGATCGCGCACCGTCTCCGGCCCTACGCGGCCCTTGGCCCAGCGCGTCAGTTGTCCGCGCAGCACAGGGCCGAACGTCTCCCAAAGCTCAAACCAGGCGGTGTCGTCGCGTTTCTTCAGCCGCGAGATAAAGTTGGCAGTCAGCGGAGAGTTCATAGTCGCGCTCGGGCATCCATCAAATCTGTACGTCGCTGCAAATCCGCCTTACTGATGGGCCGCCGCATCAGTGCCATACTGCCTAGGCAAAACCTCGCCGCCCGATGCCCCGCCCGCTGAATCTGATGCGGAATGAGCGTCGCCCATCGTATCGGCAGACCGGGCATCGCCCCCGGCCTCATCCTGCTGCGCCTTGAGGTAGGCAATCTTGTCCGGGTTCAGTACCCGCACCAGTCCATCCTTCAGCAGGCGGCCCGCAAAGTTGATGATCAATCCCAGTTCCAGCCCCCCCGCCCGCAGCACCGACCGCATGTGCGCACGATCGTTCGCGCTCACCTCGCCAGCATCCGCAGCCACCGCTATCACAAACCGCTCTGCAATGAACAGGTCTGCATGAACCTGCCCCACCACATCCTCCTTGTACCGCACCTCAAAGGCATGCCCCTGCGTAAACGCCACGCTCTGACGCGACATCTCCAGCGTCAGTGCGCGGCGATAAACCTCCGCCGCATACCCCGGGCCAAGCGTCTGGTGAACATCCCGTGCGCAACCAATAACCGTGTGGCTGATCGCCGTCAACTGCGGGTCCAGCTCGCTCAGCGGCACGCCGCGGCGGTCGCCCCGCCCTCCACCCTGCCCGCCGTTGTTTCCATGACCGCCATTACCGCCATTGCCGCCGCCCCCGCCGCGGCCACCACGGCCATTGCGCCCGCCGCGGCCAGCACCGTATGAGTCACCTCTATCGGAGTGGTCCGAGCGGTCTGAGCGGTCCGAGCGCTCCGGGCGATGCTCATCGCGGGCGGGCTGTCCTCCGAAACCGGAGGGGGTGCCGCCGTTATGGGGGCTGGAACGACGATTTTGGTCAAAAGTCATGGACCTGTGCTGCTCCGAACTGTCAAACCACAAAGAAAACGAAGGGCGTGGCTAGATGCCGGCCCATAAGCGCCCAAATGGCGACACCCTGCGTTCAGCGGGACCATTCGGGGCCGATGCTAGGGCGTGCTTTGGCACTGCCCACCGGAACTTTCAATCTACCTTGGCGTTTCGCCAGCCCCTTTCGTTTCAGTGCGGCAGGAGACCGCTGACCCACCGGAAACTTCTGAGGCGACAAGTGCAGTTAAAACGAGCTTTGCCTTATGCGGACTTTGGGGAAGTACCTAGTTCCGGCCAGCTTCAAAAAATAATCAAATTTTCTTAGGCCGCCTTCGTGTTCAAAACGCTACTTGTCGGCTATCTTGTCTGGTAGGTAAACACCGCCTGTTGACGCGCTGCGATGCGCGTGCGGCGTGTATTTTGCCCCGACATTGAGCCGCCAGTCTCTGGCCGTTGCTCGCATTGAGAAAGGGATTTTATGGATCGCAAGATTGTCTCAGCCCTCGTTTTGGCCACCTTCGCTGGCGCGGCGTACGCCGTTGATGTCCCCGAGATTGAACCCAACAACATCAAGGCAACCGCAACCCTCGCCACGCTCGCCGCTGGCGACACAGTTAGTGGCACGACCACTGGCGTGTCAACGACCGTCGCTGGCATTGCATCCGCGGATTACTTCCGCATCCAGACCGCGGCCCAGCCGCTGGGCATTTATCGCAACCGCCTGGCACTCGGTGCGACAGCGGCGTTCACCGGTTCAATCCGCAGTTTGACTCAGACGGCGGGTGTGCCCAACGCGGCTACGGATGGCACGTTCCAATCCTCCACCGGTACCACCCGCATCAACCAGTGGTACGGCTTCGGCAGGCAGGAAGAAATCTACTACCGCGTCACCGGCTCGGCGACGACGACCGTTCCGTACTCAGCGGTCTTTTCCTCTGACCCGGTGACTCCGATTGTTGTCGCAGGTGCGATTCTCCCCGGCAGCATCACCATCGGCAACGCGGCGGGCAACACCACTGATACAAGCTGGATTCTCTACGACAGCAATTTTAACCCGATCGATAATGCCGAGGACAACGTTGGCCTCGCCGCGGTCAAGTCTGTTACGCTCGCTGCGGGCACATATTTCGTCGCCTTCAGCAACTTCCGCACCGCCAGCAATCAGGGCACTCCCGCCGGCGACAATTTCCGTACTGGCGCCCTGCTCGACTTCCCGAACGCCGTTGCGAACGCCTCCGCCACTACATTTTCGACCTTAAACTTCCAGGTCACTTCGCCAGCCGGCACGGTTTTGGTCAATGCCCCCAAGCCCGGTCCTTTCGATGTCTCATTTATTCAGTTCACTGTCGAGACTCCCACCAGTCCGACGCCGATCACCGCGGCGGCATCCGCCGCGCCTACAACCGTCCTGAACGATGGTACCGGGACATCGGTCCTGCGCGTGACGGTGACCCCTGGCACGACCCCGACCACCACGCCACACACGGTCGTCGTCAGCGGCGCAGCGATCGCTGGAGGCAGTATCGTACTGCTTGACGATGGCATCGCGCCCGATGCGGTTGCAGATGACAACATCTTTAACGCGACCGCAACGATTGCGAGCGGCACCCCCGTTGGTGCTGCGGCACTCACCTATCTGGTCACCACTGCCGCCGATGCCCGCACTGCCAACGGCAACATCACCCTGACGGTTCGCGAGGCGCGTGGCGCTTGCTGCGTTGGTGGCGTCGCCACCATCGAGGATGCATCCGCATGTGCTACCGCCGGTGGCACATTCCTGGGCGATGGCAGCACCGTGCTGCTCGGTGGAGGCAGAGTGTTCGCGAGCTCGAACACCTTCCCGATCGCGATCCCCGACTTCGTTACCCCTACTCCCGGCTCCGCGAGCACCTCGGTGACGATTACCGACACGACCAACATCACCAAGCTGGCCGTGCGGATCGGCCTCACCCACACCTTTGTCGGTGACTTGATCGGCACGCTTTCAAACGGCAGCACGAGCGTCATTCTCTTCACCCGCGCTGGCGGCGGTAATGACCTCGGAGCCACATACCGCATCATTGATGGTGCAGCCACCGCGTTCGGCTCAGGAGCAGTGACACCACTTCCAGCGGGCGATTACCTCGTCGCCGGTACCGGTGCTGGCACGCTGACTTCCTTCAATGGCTCATCGATCGCCGGTACTTGGACGCTCACGATCACTGACAATGCTGGCGCCGACATCGGCAACATCACGAGTTTTGCCCTCGAGCTCAACCCGACGGCTTGCCCCGCGGCGCCGTCCTGCCTTGCGGACATTGTTGGTGGTGATGGCAACCCACCAGGCGGTGATGGTGTTGATGGTAATGACTTCCAGGCCTTCCTCAATGCCTTCGGCGCCGGGTCCGCTTTGGCCGACCTCGTCGGTGGTGATGGCAACCCACCAGGTGGTGACGGCGCCGACGGCAACGACTTCCAGGCCTTCCTGAACGCCTTCGGCGCTGGCTGCTAAGTCCGGCTCATCAGCACCGGCGCTCTTAGCCGATTGTTGACGAACCTCAAAACCTCAAAGTCCCCGGAGCCAACGCTTCGGGGTCTTTTTTATCACACCTTCGCCCCGGGTTTTTGTCGCGTGGCCCTACAATCTTGCTCTCCCGCAAAGCCACAACGCTGGCCAAAAAGAAGTTTCGGGGCGACACGTCTCACTTACTCGAGATAGTTGCTTATATGGACTTCGGGGAAGTGCCTATTTCTGCGACGAGTGAATATCAGCAGTTTTTGCCTCCTAGCTTTTGTGGTCGAAACGCAACCTTTCGATTACATTGTGGTATACCCGCTCACCGTGTGCCAACATCCGGCGATGCCCCTCCGGCATGCAGTCTTCCCCGACATTGAGCCGCCATTCTCTGGCTGTTGCTCGCATTGAGAAAGAGATTTCATGGATCGCAAGATTGTTTCAGCCCTCGTTTTGGCCACCTTTGTTGGCGCGGCGTACGCCGTTGACTTCCCCGAGACCGAGCCCAACAACACCAAGGCAACCGCGAACCTCGTCACGCTCAATAACGGTGACAGCGTGCGCGGCTCGTCCCAAAGCGCCTCGACGACGGGCACCGGCGCTTTTACCGCAGATTACTTCCGCATCAAGACCTCCGCCCAGCCGCTGGGCATCTACCGCCACCGCCTTGCGCTGACGCAAACGGGCACCGCCGGTCACGTCCCCACGCTTCGGGGCCTCAACCAGGTTGCCAACGTTGTCGGCACCACAGACACGCAGATTCAGCTCGGAATCGTAAGTACAGTGCCCGCCCGTGCCATCACCTGGTACGGATTCGGCAAGCAGGAGGAGATTTATTACCGCGTCGCTGGCGCGACAATGACGGCAGGTGTGTACACCTCCACGCTGACCGACACCACCGTGGCTCCGGTTATCGCCGCGGGCACGCTGCTCGATTTGGGGCCTGTCAAGTTCCAGACCGTCAACACGCTTGGCACTTTCAATGTTGACATGTGGCTGTACGACTCCAACTTCGATGCCATTGTTGGTGCGGGCTCAGATAATGTGCGCACGGGCGCCGCTGGCACGCAGGGGGGCTTTCCGGTCAACAGTGGTTTTGTTCAGAGCGGCCTCGCCGCCGGCACCTACACCATGGCCATCGCCGACTTCAGCGCTGGCAACAACCTTGCCTCGCCAGCCGGTGACGGTGACTCCACCTCCGGCAACGTGATGGATTTTCCCAACGGATATTTCTCCAGCGTGGTGAATCCCCCCGGCGCGGCTAACGTTTCGCTTTACATCAGCGATAACTTCGGCAACGTCATCAATGCCCCAGTCGTCTTTGCTGCCAATGAGTTCGGCCAAGTCGCCTTTGTGCAGTTCACCATCTCGGCCAACACCGAGCCGACGGCGATCACCGCGACGGCATCCGCAGCGCCCGCAACGGTCATCAATGACGGCACCGGAACATCGCTCCTGCGCGTGACGGTCAACCCGGGCGCGAACCCGACGACAACGCCCCACACCGTCGTCGTTACCGGCGCAGCGATCGCTGGTGGCAGCGTCGTACTGCTCGATAATGGTGCCGCCCCGGACGCGGTTTCGGGTGACAACATCTTCACCGGCGCCGCGCCGATTGCCAGCGGCACCCCCGTTGGCCCGGCGATACTCACCTATCTCGTCACCACCGGCGCCGATGCCCGCACTGCCAACGGCAACATCACCCTGACGGTTCGCGAGGCGCGTGGCGCTTGCTGCGTTGGTGGCGTCGCCACCATCGAGGATGCATCCGCATGTACTACCGCCGGTGGCACATTCCTGGGCGATGGCAGCACCGTGCTGCTCGGTGGAGGCAGAGTGTTCGCGAGCTCGGACACCTTCCCGATCGCAATCCCGCAGTTCGTCACCCCTACTCCCGGCTCCGCGAGCACCTCGGTGACTGTCTCCGACCCAACCACCATCACCAGTCTGGCAGTACGTATTGGACTGACCCACACCTGGGTTGGTGACCTGATCGGTACGCTCTCAAACGGTACTACAAGCGTGATCCTCTTTAACCGCGCCGGATTGACCGTGGCTATCCCAGCCGGCAGCAGTAATGACATTGCAGGAACATACCGCATCATTGCCGGGGCGGCTTCGGAGTTCGGCTTGGGTGTCGTGTCACCGGTGCCAGCAGGCGATTACCTTGTTACCGGCATCGGTGCTGGCACGCTGACTTCCTTCAATGGCTCATCGATCGCAGGTACTTGGACGCTGACGATCACAGACAATGCGGCCGGCGACATCGGCACCATCACCAGCTTCGCCATTGAGCTCAACCCCACGCCGTGCCCCGCAGCGCCTTCCTGCCTCGCGGACATCGTTGGTGCTGAAGGCAACCCCCCGGGCGATGGCAATGTCGACGGCAACGACTTCCAGGCCTTCCTTAACGCCTTTGGCGCTGGCGATGCCCTCGCCGACATCGTCGGTGGTGACGGCAACCCGCCAGGCGGTGACGGTGCCGACGGCAACGACTTCCAGGCGTTCTTGAACGCCTTCGGCGCTGGCTGCTAAGTCCGGCTCATCAGCACCGGCGCTCTTGGCCGATTGTTGATGAACCTCAAAACCTCAAAGACCCCGGAGCTAACACTTCGGGGTCTTTTTTATCACACCTTCGCGCCAGGTTATTCGCCCATTGGCCCTGCATGTTTGCGTGTAATTGGCGGGGGCGATTCTTTGGGGTATGCTGTTGGAGCAGTCTCATCAAAAGCTGAACGCGATGCCCCTGATGACTACCGATCTTCCCGCAACTCGAACCTGTGCTCGCTCGCGACCCTTGGCCGCCGCCGGGTTGATCGCGCTGCTTGGCCAGACCGCGCTGTGCACGCCCAACCCAGAGGTTGAGCCAAACAGTCTGCGCGGCAATGCCACTTTGGCCGACTCAGCCGGCGCAGGGCTGACCGCGGGCGACACGCTCATTGGCTCTTCAACCGGCAGTTCCACCACCGTCACCGTCGGCCTCACCTCGCTGGATGTCTTTCGCGTTCGCACCGCGCCCGCCGCGCCCGGAATCTATCGCCATCGTCTTGTGCTGAGCACGCCAACGTCCACCAAACACACCGGCACCATTCGCGGCCTCGTGCAAAACAGCGGCGAGGTCAGCACCGCCGATGTGGCCTTCGCGACCAGCGCGCCCACCACCACGCCGCCATATTTCTGCCAGTGGTACGGCTTCGGCAAGCAAGAGCAGCTTTACTACTCGGTCTCCGGAACTCCGTCCACCTCACAACCCTATATCTCGACGTATCAGATCGACCCGATCGCACCGATCGAGGTTGGCCAGCCGGTGCTCCCCGGGCTGGTGACACTTGGCAACAGCCCCAGCAACTCGTTTGACACCAGTTGGCTGCTGCTTGATGCCAACTACAACATCATCGACAATGCCGAGGACAATGCGGGCGCCGGTGCTCGCAAGACAGTCACGCTGGGCGATGGCGTGTATTACATGGCCTTTAGCGACTATCGCACGGCCAGCAACGTGCCCACACCAGAGGGTGACAGTTTTCGCTCAGGAAACTTGCTTGATTTTGGCGATCTCATTGCCAACGCCAGCACCAATACCATTACTTCCTATCAGGTACAGATCGTCCACTCTGGCAGCACGATCAACCTCAACCTCTCCAAGCCATCCGCCTTTGATGTCTCCTTCATTCGGTTTGTCGTCGGTGTGCCAACCACGCCGGAGCCGATTCGCCTGACGTCCCGGTACGAGTTGAACTCGCGTCGCGGCAGCCCGGCTGATGCGCCGCCCTATTTCGGCCTGATCACCGTGGAAGTCGCACCCGGAACCTTCCCGGATTCGTCTGGCCTGAGCGTCACGGCCAATCTCTCATCGATGGGGCTGCCCGGACCAGTCACACTGCTCGATGACGGCCTCGATGGCGACCTCATCACCGTCGATGGCATCTACACCCATCGCTTTGCGAGCGACGATGTGCCTGCGGGCACGTATCTTGTGCCCGTCACGGCGACCGATGAACAAGCTCGCAGTACCACCATCAACTGCACCGTTCGGATTCGCGAAGGCGTCGTCACCCTCAGCTCTCCGTGGCAGCCCATGCCGGTCAATGGCACCCCAACGATTGCAACTGGCGACGCACCACCCCTGACTGTACAGTGGTTCCTCATCGCAGTCCCAGCGCCGGTGTTTGACCCCGAGAGTTATCTCGATCTCGCCACTGAACTGAGCGACAACTTGCCGATCTTCGACACGGAGATGGCCTTGTACAACAGCTCCGGCACGAAACTCGCGGAGGATAATGACTCCGGCCCAACGCTGCTCAGCCAGCTCTCCTTTGGCAGCGGCACGGCGCCGCGGCCGTCAACCGGTGACGGACTGCCGTTCTCTGGTGGTGCCGCGCTCGATGTCGGCACATACTACCTCGCCGTCGGCATCAACAATACCGTCTTTAACGCCAATCTCTTCGATGTGGTCTCGGTCTCCCAGCAGTACGGCAACGTGCGCGTACGGGCAGTCATGGTCGCACCCGGCGCAGCGGATACCTGCTTGGCCGACCTGGTCGCTGGTGATGGCAACCCGCCCGGCGATGGCATCGTCGATGGCAATGACTTCCAGGCCTTCCTCAACGCCTTTGGCGCAGGCGAGTTCCTTGGCGATCTCGTCGGTGGTGATGGCAACCCCCCTGCCGACGCCTCGGTTGATGGCAATGATTTCTCCGCGTTCTTGAATGCGTTCGCCGCGGGCTGCTGAAGCCCGCCACATGCCGCCTCATCAGGCGGCCTTGTGCCGCATCTGCTCTGAACTCAACTATGCGGGGCGTTCATTTGCTCTCTACCCTCGCATGTGATGGTCGCTCGGTCGCCGAGCGCCCTGAGCAAAACCTTTGGAGCGTTTGTCGTTGCTTAAGCCGGTCATTGATCGCCGAAACAAGGATGCGGTGATGGGTCTTGGCGAACACCTTGACGAGCTGCGCTCCCGCCTCATCTGGGCTCTCCTCGGTCTGCTGCCGCTGCTGATTACCGCCATGTACTTTGCCGATCAGCTCATGCTGATCATGCTGAAGCCGCTGCTGAAAACACTTCGCGATCTTGGCCAACCCGAAGTGGTCCAAAACACCGGCGTGCTCGAAGGGTTCTCCGCCTATCTCAAACTCTCCCTGGTCGTCACCATCGTCGTCGGTGTGCCCTGGATCATCTATCAGCTGTGGCGCTTTGTAGCACCCGGTCTCTACGCGCACGAACGCCGCTTTGCTTATGTGCTCGCTCCGCTGAGCATGATCCTCATGATCGGCGGCGTACTGACGCTCTACTTCGTCATGCTGCCAGTGGCCCTGCGCTATCTCGTTGACTTCAGCAGCTCGCTCGTACCGCACAATGTCGCCACCGCCCCGCTGCCAGAGGGTGTCACACTCCCCTCGCCACTGCCCATCCTCGCGGCTGACCCGCCCGATCCGCAAATCGGCCAGATGTGGATCAACTCCACCATCCACGCCATCCGTATCGCCATGCCCGATGCCGCCGGTGCGCTGCAAGTCCGCGGCACACCCATCGCCGCCTCCGGCCTCATTCTCCAGCAGTATCGCCTCAAGGAATATGTCGATCTCTTCTTTGCAATGGCCCTCGCCTTCGTCGCTGCCTATCAGCTGCCTGTCGTCGTACTGCTACTTGGCTGGGCAGGGATCGTCAACATCGCGATGCTCCGCAAGCTGTGGAAACACGCTCTTGTCACCTGCGCCATTGCCGCCGCACTCATAACGCCCACGCCCGACCCTTTCTCCATGCTCACATTGATGATCCCGATGTACATCCTTTACGAGCTTGGCATCGTGCTGCTCTGGCTCTTGCCAGCAAGCCGAGTCGCTGGCAAGCCGGAAGTCAGCACGGACCCGCAGGCCGGCGAAGGTTGATTAGATTGGCTGACAAGGCGCATCAGCTCACTTGCTGCTGGCGCTGCGCTCGACGGCTTCGATGATCTTGCGCACCTCACCCTCGCCGTTGGCCAGCCAGTCAAGAGACCAGACCCGGTGCAGATTCCAGCCCAGCCGCGTCAACACCTCATCGCGCAGTCGATCGCGATCGCGCGTATTCCTCGCATTCTGATACATCGGACCATCGCCGACGACACCCAGAACAAACCGCGATGGGTCAGCCGGCAGCGCAACACCAACTTCAATCCGCAGACCGGCCACACCAACATCCGCTTGGGCAATAAGGCCAGCCGCCGTCAGCCGCTGCACCAGCGTGCGCTGAAACACACCTTCGGCAGGTCGAGCCGCAGCAGACTCAGCCCGACCCTCTTTCCGCCGCTCCGTGCTCACCGGCTGACCCGCAAGCGTTGCATACTTGAGCATCCCCGCCAGTGCCTGTGCCCCAGCACTGCTCCCAGTGATCTGCCGAGCATCCATCGAAGTAAAAATCACCATCCGGCGCTTGGCGCGCGTAAAGAGCACGTTGAGCCGGCGCTGCCCGCCCGCGTTGTTGATTGGACCGAAGCGCTGGTGGAACGCCCCCTGCGCATCCTTTCCGTACACCGTCGAGATCATCATCACATCGCGCTCATCGCCCTGCACATTCTCAAGGTTCTTGACAAAGACCGCATCGAGCGAGGCGGCATGCCGCGAGATAAACGTCGCCACCATCGCATCCTGTGACGCAACCTCGTCCCACAAGTCGCTCAGCAGCTCGGCCTGCTCACGATTCACCGCAACCATGCCCAGCGACAGCTCCGGAGTCTCCTTGGCGTGCTGCACCGCCGCGGCAATCAGCCGATTCGCCTCAATCGGGTTCAAACCCGCGGCGTAAACACCATCCACTGCCACCCCCTGCACGCCAAGCTGGGCCGCATCATCCACCGGCGACGGAAACACAATCAGCTCCCCCTGGTAAAACTGCTCGTTGCAAAATGCGATCAGCGACTGGTGCCGCGACCGGTAATGCCATCTCAGTCGCCGAAATGATGGCAACTGCCGCGCGGCCAGATCGAGAATGCTCTCCTCATCCTCAGACGTCTGCTCGCCTTGACTTCCGTCAAAGAAGGTCGTCGGTGGCAACTGCTTGCTGTCGCCAACGATCACCATCTGCCTTGCGCGAGCAATCGCCCCGAGCGCCTGCTCAATGCGCATTTGCGAGGCCTCATCGACCACCAGCAGATCAAACATCGCCCCGCGCGGGCCGAGATACTCCGCAACCGAGAGCGGCGACATCATCACGCATGGGCACAGCCCCAGCATGGCCTCACCAGCACGCTCCATGAGCTGGCGCATGGGCAGGTAGTTTCGCTTCTTTCCCATCTCATGGCGTACCAGCGCAAGCTGCGTCTTGTCGGCCACGCGCGGGCCAGAGGAGCCCTCCGGTAGAGGTTTCTGTAGTGCCGTGGCGATTGGTCGCGTGCGCTGCAGCTCAATCCACTGACGATCAATCTGCGCGAAACGCGCCCGCATGGCATCCATCGATTGGCCCGCAAACCCTGCGAGCAACGGCAGCGATGCGACCGCTGCGCGAAGTTCACCCGCCGCGATCCCTCTGCCCATCAGCGCCATCATCGACTGCGCAAACTCACCCTCATCTGCTCCCAGCCCTGAACCGGCCGCTTGCTCCGCAAGCGCCACGATCTCGCCCAGTCCCAACGCCTCCAGCCCGCGCCGGTGCTCCTGCCGCTGCACCGTCGCCACCAACCCTTCGCCCTGGCACCCCCGCAGCAACCCGCCCAAGGCCTCAATCAGCGGCGAAAGCTCCGTAGCAGCACTGTCAATGCCCAGCTGCAAGAGCGTCACTTTCCCCACCGCGTCGAGTTGCCGCTGAGTCGCCGCGCCCCTTGTGAACATCAAACTCGCCTCCGCTGCTGCCGCAGAGGCCGCTTCGCCAACTTTCCCTCCGCCGGCCTCAAGAATCTTATTCGTCGCGCTGGGGCCGCACACCCCATCCACGCGCCGGCACCACGCCGCCGCTGGGCGATACCGCTCCATCAACTCCCCAACCGCACTTGGGCCCCCCTCTGGCGTGTCGCCCGCCCCTCCACCGCCGCGCCGGCCCACCTCACCCACCTTCTCCTGCCACTTCGCTCGCATGGCTCTGGCCGCACGCAACCGGTCGGCAGCAGCCCCGAGCGCAGCAAGTTGCGTTACTGGCACATCACTGCGCAACGGCGCCGCACCAGCAAGCTCCGCAAGCTCTGCTACCCGCGCCGCCTCCAACGCTGCCCCTCTCTCCGCGGCATCAAGCACCTTCTCCCCACTTCTTGCCTCCGCACCGCTGCCCCAGCGTGAGATGTGCGCAAGCTCAATCATGCGTCCTGCCGCTCCGAGCCGCCGCAGCCAGGCATCGTCCCCTGTCTGGCGATCAAGCAAATTTGCCTCCAGCACGCTCGCACGCGAATCCATCGGGTCGATGGCCGCGCGCACCTGTGCCGCAAACCTCGCCGCACCCATCGCCGCCAATACATCACTGTTCATTCCCGCCGCAAGCGTGCCGAGCGTCTGCATGAGCCGCCCATCACCCGCCCACTGCTGCTCGGCCCGCAGCAGTTCTGCAGCGCGCATCAACCGGCTGCTGCGCTCCGCATCGGTCACCGCATTAGTAGGCGAAGTCGCCATGCTGGCGTAAAGCGCCTTGGCCTTGCGATACCCCGAGCCAAGCAGCCGCGCAATCATTCCAGCATCACGCAGACTGTCCGCCGCCCCGCGCAATTCGGCCGCGCCGTCTACGGGCAACCGCAGAACCTTGCCGAGTTCCGCGCGCTCCTGCAGCAATCGCGCGTGCTCCGCCGCCGCCATCTCGAGCACGCGCAGCGCATCTGGCGCGCACACGCTTGACTGCCGCGCGGCAATGCTGCGATCGTCCAGCTTGCCCGCGGCCGTCGCAAGCGCTGCTGCCAGCGTCAGCGTCCGGCCATCCCCACGCGTAAGCCCGAACATTCGCATCGCCTCGAGCATCCCCGCCGCGGTTCGTGCCACGTTGCCCGCAGACTCAGCAGCCCGGGCTGCCGCCGCTGCCAGTTCACCCACGGGGCCCACACCTTGTGCGCCGTCGCTCCCCAAAGTGCTCAGCTTGGCTGCGCACGCACCGATTGCGCTGAGCTGCGCAAGTCCGGCATCATCCGCCTCCGGCTCGCCTTCCAGCCGGGCCGAGGCAACTTCAGCCGCGGACTCACGCACCGCTAAGTCAGCTGAGAGCCAGCCGTCGATGCTCTCGCGCAGCGCTTCGTCGTGCAGCGATGCCAACACCATCGCATCGAGCGCAAGGGCCTGCCTCAGCAACTCGGCTCTTTCCTGCCCGGTCAACGCAATAGCAAGCGTGCTTGTGCGCAGGCCAAACTGCTGCTCGGCCTTGGATGCCGCCTGGGCAAGTTCACGCAGCAGCTTGTCGGCATGCTCAAGCTCACGCATCAACGTGCGCGCATCGGCCACGCTTGCGATGCGCGCTTCGCCCTCCATCAACTTGGCCCACGGATTGGATCCATCGCATCCGCTTCCGTATGCGCGGGCCAGCTGCGACTGCATCGCGGCAAAACCCGCGGCGTGCTCCTGCCAGCGCGCTTGCCAGTTCGCATCGCGCACGCCCGTGCTGCCCAAGCTTGCCCGCTCCAGCTCATCGCACGCCAGTGCCCATCGCGAGGCGTTCGCGCTGCTCGACGCGGCAGCGCAAACTGCCGCGCAGCGGTCACGCAGCGCCTGCAGCGTCCACACCATGCCCCAGACCGTCGCGCCCGTGCCACTCACGGGCGCGGCAAGTGCCCCAACGAGCTCCGTCAGCCCTCGCACGTGCTCCTGCTGCTGCGCGGTGGTCCGCGCGACCGCCTCATGCTGCACCTGGGGCGTGACTAGTTCTGCCCGCTGCCGCAGAGTCTCCATCACCTGGGCGCGATTGCCCGAGTGCAGCTCCAAGCACAGTGGCCCAAGTCCTACCGCCCCAAGGCGCGATCGAACCACTTCAAGTGCCGCCATCTTCTCAGCGACAAACAGAACTGTCTTACCCTCTGCGATTGCCGTCGAGATGATGTTGGTGATCGTCTGGCTCTTTCCGGTGCCCGGCGGCCCTTCGATGACCAGATTGCGACCCGCCGCGACATCTATCATCGCCGATATCTGCGAGCTATCTGCATCAGCGACCAGACAGAGCCGGCTACTGAGCGGGTGCGTGTCAGTCGCATAGTCCGGCAGTGCTCCGAGCAGCGTTCCGGGAGTAATTACCTCAGCTTCGCCCCCTTGCAGTCCTGTCAGCCCGCCCGACTCTCCCGCCAGCACCATCCGCAGCGGAGCGCTGCTGAGCAGACCGTTGCCACGCACTCCTGATTGGCCGCTTGCGCCCGACTCTGCGCTCGCGCTCCAAAGCTCGGGGTCCAAATCGCGAAACATCGCAATCCGCGTAAAAGACATCGGCGCCAGTGTGGCATATTGCCGCACACACCACTTTGCCCGCGCGGGCTCAGTGCCAACTGCATCGCGCACCTGCGCAAAGTACTCTGTTGCCGTCATCTCCTCGCCAAGTGCCGGCAGCGCAAGGCCAAAGTCACGCCGCAGGCGCTCGGCCAGTGTCAGATTGGTCGTGCTGCCCTCAAGTACCGAGCGTATTGCAAAGCGATACCGCGAGCCCCGCAGTGTGCGCTCGATCGTCACCTCATGCAGCAGCAAGGGCGCAAGCATCGCCTTGTCTGGCTCATCGGCGCTGTACCACTCAAGGAACCCCATGCACAGGTGCAGGTTGTTGAACCCCCGCTCCTGCATGGATGCCACACTTTCGCGATAAAGCCCCGTTCCCTGCGCATCGAGCTCATCATCGCGTGCCAGCACCCGCAGCGTGCGATCAGTGTGTTTCGCCGCGGCGGGCTCCGTCTGGCCACCATCCCCAGGCAGCCCGGCCGTTAGCCGCTCGCCCAGATCGACCTCCGGACAAATGCCCAGTTGCCGCGCCAGCTCGTCGATCGATACCCGCTTGACATTGGGCAGCTTGCACTTGGCCGCAACCCGCGCCCGCAGAGCGGCGAGCGGCGGCTCCATCTCAAGCTCCGGTACACCACCCTCATGTAGCTGCCGCAGGGCCTCAACTTCAGCCAAGTACCCGCTATCACTGCGCATCGCCGCCTTGAGCGCGGCCTCGAGCTTCTCCTCCTGCTCACGCGTCGGCCCCGCCGGTGCGGGTATCCCCTCCAATGCGAGTAATGCCCCCTCGTCGAGCTTCTCGCCGATCAGCTCAATGCGCTCATCGATGATGCGCAGCATCTTGCCGCTTCTGGTTGCGTGGCGAAAGTTCAGCAGCTTGTTTCGGCCGGTCAGATCCAGCAGCCGCGTGCGCAGCTGGCCCAGCCGCTCGATCAAGAATGCCTCGGTCGCTTGCGCGCCCTCCCCCTTGGCCAGGCCGCCACTCTCCTGCCCGTCAACTGTGTTGTTCGATGCCATGGTCCGATTATCTGCCTGCCACCTCTTCCGAGCGAGCATCGCCCCGCGCGTGACCCTCCCCCCGACCACGCGGTCCGCGCACGCTGGCTAGTGTTTTGACATGTTCTATCAGCTTGAGTTCGAGAAGCCCCTTGCTGCCATCGAGCAGTCACTTGATGCCGCCGAAGGCCGGCTTCGCACATTGATGGCCGCGTCGCCTTCCTCCGGCGGCATCACCCTGGCAAGTAGCGAGGCCCGCAGCGCCGCGGCGGAGGTCGAATCGCTCCGCGCCACCCACGCCAGCACCCTCGTCGATCTCTACAGCAATCTCACCGCGTGGGAGACCGTTCGCGTCGCCCGCCACCCCAAGCGGCCACAAACGCGCGATTACATTGACGCGTTCTGCAAAGATTTCTGTGAGCTGCACGGTGACCGGCGCTTCGGCGACGACCCCGCCATGGTCTGCGGCTTTGCCCGCATCGGTTCGACCCGCTGCATGGTCATTGGCCATCACAAGGGCCGCAGCACCGCTGAGAAGATCTCCTGCCATTTCGGCTGCGCTCATCCGGAGGGGTACCGCAAGGCACTCGCCAAGATGAAGCTTGCCGAGAAGTACAAGCTTCCGATCGTCACCTTTGTCGACACGCCCGGTGCCTACCCCGGCATCGGCGCCGAGCAGCGCGGCCAGGCCGAGGCCATCGCCGTCAATCTCCGCGAGATGAGCACGCTCCAGACACCCATCGTCTCGATTGTCATTGGCGAGGGTGGCTCGGGCGGCGCGCTCGGCATCGCCGTGGCCGACAAGGTCGCCATGCTCGAGTACGCGTGGTACTCCGTCATCTCGCCAGAGGGCTGCGCGGCAATCCTCTGGAAGCAGGCAAACGAACAGACCAACACCGCCGCGGCCAAGGCCCTCAAACTCACGAGCCGCGACAACATTGAGCTGGGCATCATCGACTCGATCATCAAAGAGCCAGTCGGCGCTGCCCACCGCCACCCGGCCGAGACCGCGCAGGCCTTGGAGAAGTGGATCACCACCTCCCTGGCCGAGCTCAAGACCATGACGGGCCCAGATCTTGTCGAAAAGCGTTACGCCCGCTTTCGGCAGCTCGGCCAAGTGACCGAAGCCGCCGAATAACCACCTCTTCGGACCAGCCTTGCTCCGGCTCGAAAACTCTTTCCCATTTCCCAGCGGTTATCTAGCCGTGATGCCTACCCTCGCCGTCATCTTTCCGGCTTGGCATTTTTTCCATTCTCTTGCGGAGTGTGCAGTGCCCAAGGCAACCAAGAAAAGGCCCGTGAAAACCGTATCTTCGAACAAGCCCAAGTCTGCGCCGGCCAAGTCGTCCGCATCCTC
>Ga0105047_10006315_pt1 | contig 20106 bp, 18 predicted proteins | sample MAT04_FD_78384 | JGI IMG/M metagenome (GOLD analysis project Ga0105047, IMG submission 78384) | Freshwater microbial communities from Lake Fryxell liftoff mats and glacier meltwater in Antarctica - MAT-04 (megahit assembly) | ecosystem: Environmental > Aquatic > Freshwater > Ice > Liftoff...
CGCAGAGTTTTTGAATAACCAAACGGAGGTCTTTTTTACGAGAGTGTATATTAAGATTGTTGATTAACATCTGTAAATCTTTTGGGAGGGTTTCAATTGGAAACACACCAGTAGGCTGGTGTATTTCGACGTGAGACACACCAGTAGGCTGGTGTGTTTCGACGTGAGACACACCAGTAGGCTGGTGTGTTTCGACGTGAGACACACCGGTATATGGGTGTCTCTGCTGCTTCATTGGTATGTTTTGGTGGACAACTGTTGTTTTTCTTGTTGCTTCAGGGTGGATAGGCAATACAGTGAGAAAGTAGTGGCATTCATCGTCAGTTTCAAAAATAGCAGAAGGTGAACCGTTTGCCTCCATAGCTTTATGAATTTTTGGCACTCCCGTACAACGTCCTTCCGTTAAATGAAGTTCTTTGAGAAAGTCTCCTATTCTTCTATTTCTATAAGTTCGAACTCGAGTAGATCCTTTGTTCAAATCTTCTATTTTTAAGGGGGGTAACGGGCCAGGAAATGACAAGATTTCTATCCGATCGGGTTTAATACTGATTTCAATAGGCTCCCTTTGGCCATAGTCCTTGTGGTAGACGGCATTAGCTAAAGCCTCTTCTAGCGCGACGTATGGATAGTTGTAAAAACGATCAGCTTCCGCGCGATCAGGTCTTTTGCGAATTTCTTCTTTGATGAACATTGATTGAAGATATCGCAACGCCTCTTTTAGCTGGATATGGATAGGTCCTTTAAAAATCTTCTCGGAGAAGCTATCACCGACCTCATCGTGAAAATCAACGATTTCAATTCGAGCGTAAGGAAAAAATTGTTCGGGATTACTATTGAACATCATTAAACCAATATTCAATGGTTTCAGGTACTCCTCAGGGCCTTGAATAATTTGCATTTGACGACAGAGTTGCTCGAACGGAATTTTTTCGGCTTCAGCAACAAGATCGCTTTTAACGTCTCTTAGAAAATCTTTAATAATGCCCAATTGTAGATCTTTTAGATCAGCTTGATGGCGAATCCGATCGTCAAATGGCACTTGATTTGCTAGTTCATGAAGTCTGTGAATATCTTTTGTCTGAGCTTTAACAGTTGTTGAATTTCGTCTTATAAAATAGGAATAGGATGCATTCTTACCTAATGTATCAGGAGCTTGGTAAGGTCGCGTTTGCCCTCCGGGACACCAAATCAATAGGATCATTTTTTCTTGAAAAGTGATAGGTGCAACTATGGGATGATAATTGGGGCGTAGCCTATAACTTAAATTAACAAGCTATTTTTGGATTTCGTCAATTTTATGCGAAGACACTCCTATCGGAGGAAAAATCGGTTGGCCTTTATTTTCTTCTATTCCAATTATGAGGTAGCCTCCAACCCAGTTGTTGATGTCATTTGCAAAAGCGCAAATCGTATGGATGATTTCTTCGGGATTCCATCCTTTTTTAAATTCGAGGCGTTCCCATTCAACAATCTGTCCTTTCAATAACTCATCTACATTAATGGGCAGAGCTGTCATAACCATAGCCTTATTTACAATCTTTCTTATGAAATGTTTCCTGCGATGCGCTCTTTTTCTTCTCAAGAGATGATAGGAGCTTTTGCAGCTTTTGAATAGCAAGTGGAGAAGGTTTAGTTTTTTTATTTTCCCATCTATTTACGGTAGGAAAGGTGACCCCGAGTTTCGCGGCGAACTGTTCCTGAGTTAGACCTAACGTAAAACGGATTTCACGAATTTTTTCAGAAATATCTCCTTCCATGTCCATTAAGCCATTCCTCTTAATCAGATTACCTTGCTAAATCAATAAGTTTTATATATCATATGTCATAACGAATGTTATATTTTTATGCAAGGGAATTAGATGAATTTAAAAGAAGAACTCAACTGGTTGAAACATGAAAACACAAAAAAACTACTTGAATGCGTTTCTTTGTCGGAAGACCGGTTCCTGGCATTCAAAAGCCATATTAATGATCGAAATGAAACAACATTTTACTCTGCTTTAGTCCCTTTAAATTATATTCCTGAAATGTTGAAAGAGTCTAGCTGGAATTTGAATCACCCTGTTGGGGTTCCTCAAATCTATTCAGAAAACAATGAAGGAGAGAAGAACAGGCTAAATATTTACCTTTTGGAGACCCACGTGGAATAGAACCTCTCATTTTAGAACGCACTTTCCACGGTCTCCGCAATAAGTTCTTTGAAATTTCCCAAGAGTTTAGGTTATTCCATAATCTTTACCCCTCTAAGGAAAACAACGAACTGAAATTATTTGATGATAATGGTGATTCTTCAACAGCTGTAAAATTCAATGAGACTTCGATTGAAATTAGAAAAGATCTATTGCTCAAATTTTGTGCTGCGAAGCAAATGGCGTTAGTAGTATTTGTCGACAGTTTTCGATTTAGTCAACAATGCCTCGAAAGTTTATCGTCTGAAGAAGCTCGCGAAGTAAAAAATGGAAATAATTATCGATATGACTACTGCCTACTCTCCTATACAGGTTCATTAGAAAAAGGGATAAAGACAATGGGACGAGTTGTCGGTAAAAAAATCATTTTTCTTAAACCTTTCCCCATGGAGACACATACAAGATCAAAGGAAAATTTCCAGTCTTTTATTGTAGGAAGCAATGATGAAGGGCAAGAAATAAAATATGCATGTGGTCCTAATTTAGATATTCCAACATATTTAACACCTGTATTTTTTCGAAAAGAAGTTTTACATAAATATTATTCTAACCCGGAATTATATAAAGTGGAGGATGGACATTTATGGTGTGGCCGATTATGGCATACCGCGATTGACAATGATCATGACGATTGTGTAGCTGTTTATTTAGGTGACTTAGGCAGAGATCTTCGAGAAACTGAAAGAAATTATTGGCTTAGTCAAAATATTACTCCTTACGGGAAGAGAATCAGCAAAACGGAATTTGCACGATCCTTTATGGGTGAATGGTGCGATTCGACATCAATTGAGTTGGTTTTCAAAAGAAAGTACATGGAATTTAAAAAAACATTCCACAAAACACATGGATGGGATTTTTTCCTTCATCTACACGAAGATGATGAACACTGTTTAGAATCTATGTATTTGCCTGAAAATAATATTGCCGAGGTTGGCTTGTCAAACTTCTAATAGATTCTTTAAATGAAAAAGAAATTTCTGCATTCGTGAAAAATCTTGAAAAAAATGACAAGGGTATAACTAAGCTTGAAAAATGTTGTGTTGACATTGGAATTCACTCTTACGATCAACATATTGCTTTTTTAAGACTTATTCAAGACGCACGCTCAAAAATGGCGGCTCATCGCAAAGGATCCAGCTATGAAGAAATCAAGAAGACGTTAAACTTGCATAATGAGGGATATAAGCAGAAATTCAAGGAGATTTTGAAAACTGCTTCTAATTTTTTAGAGTTTTTGCATGAAAATTTTATTGTTAAATCTTCTTTGCAGCGATAATTGCTAGGTACGCAGCCACAATCATAACTGAAAGCTCATTCTTTTGCATTTATCGAATCAAAGTAAATTTCTTCGTAGGAAATAAAAAGTTGGACAGGGGTTGGACAAAAAGTGCTTGTCAGAATTTTCTTCTGATTAGCAATTGGATGTAAGTTACTGAAAGTGAGGGAATGGGGGCGGTTGGACTCGAACCAACGGAGACCGAAGTCGAGGGATTTACAGTCCCTTGCAATTGCCACTATGCGACACCCCCGAAACTATGCTGGCAGTAGGAATTGAACCCACAACCGTCCGATTACAAGTCGGGTGCTCTACCAATTGAGCTATGCCAGCTTAGGAAAGAATGTTTATACCAAAAAGATAACTTTTATCACAACAAAATTGTGAAAAATTATAAAATAACTTTTCACAATTAATCTACAACCACATTATTTTTCCGGTGTCTTACCATGTCCTTCTTCATTTTCAACCAGATATTCTGCCGGATTCTCAGGAACCGGAGGCTTTTCTGGAAACCTTTTCAATGCTTCCCCAAAACTTCGCTCCATTAACAAATTATAATCGACCTGCGTTATCGATCCACGCTCTTGCACTTGATCTTCTTGCGAGTTAGACCCGCTTAACACCTTCGCTGTAAACTTTCTTCCTTTCAAACCCGTGGCGGGTTTAGCTTGATTCTTTGAAATACAGCAATTTTTATACTTCTTACTCGATCCACAGGGACAGGGATCATTTCTTCCTATGTCTGACATACTCTATTCCTCCTCATTCCTTAATTTTTATTAAAAATGAAAACCCTTGAATTAAGACATTCATCCGGTTCATAATAGTTGTTTGAACAAAAAAAGATCACTTAAATATTTATTTTTATCCGTAAAAATTTCAGTTTCTTTTAATAGACAGTAAATCATAATTTTAAAACAATTGGAAACCTTATCATGACCCTTCCTATCCTCCAAAAAAGTTGGACTACTCTAGGAAAAAAACTTGAAAGCACTTTTCGGAGAGCTTTATTCGATTATAAAATGCTGGAAGGCGTTTCAAAAATCGCAATCGCTTTAAGTGGTGGGAAAGACAGTATCACTTTGCTACATCTAATTAAAGCCATTTCTGGTAGAGGCTTCCCTCAACTAGACTTCCATGCTATTCACGTTTCAGGTGAATTTTCATGCGGAGCTGGTGTCGATGAAAACTACTTAAAATCCATCTGCGAAAGCCAAGCTATTCCCCTCACCATTTGCCGGTCTACTCAAAAACTTGAAACTTTAGAATGCTATAGCTGCTCAAGAGAAAGACGACGATTAATCTTTAACGCTGCTAAAGATCTAGGGACTGAAACGATTGCATTCGGACATCATCGAGACGATCATATACAAACTATTCTTATGAATTTACTGCACAAAGCAGAATTTGCAGGTAATTTACCCAAAATTCGCATGCAAGAATATGGTGTGACAATTATACGCCCTTTGATTTATATTGCCGAGCGAGATATCCGAACTTTTGCTCAACAACAGGGTTTTGCAAGAATTATGTGTCGCTGTCCCGTAGGACAAAACTCGATGCGTAAACAAGCCGAACAACTTTTACAAGATATCGAGCTTCTATTTCCAAATGCTCGTGAAAATATCGCTCAAGCTGGCTTCAAATATGGCTCTCAAAAAGCTGCTATTCCTTAGATTGGAGAATTTTATGACTTCTAGTATACCTAATGAACATGAAAACCGCGTAAATATACAAGGAGTTGAAATCGCCCTTGGTTTTCCGGATGAATTTAAATTTGAATGGATAGGCCAAAGAGATGTTCTTGAACAGCTCTTAGCCGCCTGGCTGGTCATCGATCGAGATGACATTCCCTTGAATCCTCGTTTAATCGGCAAGCCCGGTGTAGGCAAAACTACTTTAGCTTATGCTGCAGCCAAAAAATTAAATAGAGATGTCTATATTTTCCAATGCACCATGGATACTCGACCAGAAGATTTGCTGATTACACCCGTCATCAACCAATCGGGTGGCATTCGTTATGTAGCCTCTGCATTAGTCACAGCTATGATCACCGGTGGAGTTTGCATCCTCGATGAAGCAAACCGCATGAGTGAAAAATCATGGGCTTCATTAGCTCCCCTGCTCGATACCAGACGCTATATCGATTCGATTGTGGCAGGTTTAAAAGTTAGCGCTCATTCGGAATTTCGAATTTGCGTGACAATGAACGATGATGCGTCCACTTTTGAAATACCCGAATACATTCATAGCCGTCTTCAACCGCAAATTTATTTGGATTTTCCGGAAGCGGAAGAAGAAAGACGTATCCTAAGAGAAAATCTTCCCTTTGTAGATTCTTATATCATGGATTACGTCATCAACTTTCTGCAGCGTGCTCATGCCCATAATGAGAATTACACAATTCGCGATGGGATTAATATTGCTCGCTATGCAGCTAAAAGAATTAAAAGTTTGAATGGTAATGGAGGGAATGTGGAGAATTTGCTACGCCAAGCGATTATAATGACTTTAGGGGACGAAGCTCTTATGCATGTGATATAAAAGGGATCGAATATGAACTCGTCAGAACCTTTCTACATCCGGCATGGCAGGATTTACGCAGTTCCAATTATCCATTACAGCATGGAAATGGCCTGTCAAGTTAAATTAGCTTTCGAAACAATTCAACCTGATTGCATTGCGGTAGAGCTGCCGGAAACCATGCAAAGTCAAATGTTGCATGGAGCATCCAGATTGCCCGATATCAGTATTGTTTTAAGCTATGATCAAGACAACTCCCCCATCTATTTCATGTGCGAACCATGCGATCCTATTTTTGAAGGACTCCGAAGCGCCTCGGAAAATAATATTGATGCTTTTTGCATTGATTTAGATATAAAAAACTATCCTGAAATACGAGAAGAAATTCCTGATCCTTACGCTATCCAAAGAATCGGCCTGAAATCTTATTACAACATTTACGAGAAGATCCGACAAGAAAAAAAAATAACCGCCGGTCAACAGGATAGAGACAGAGAAACTCACATGGCCCGTCGACTCAAAGAACTAACCTTGCGGTACGAACGTGCTCTGTTTATTGGAGGAATGGCTCATCTTTCTAGCATTCTTGGTTTAATTAAATGTTCTTCATTTCCTGAATTACAGCACGCTAAAAGAGAGTTCTTGCAGGTTTGCACTCTTACCCCGGAATCTTGCCGGGAAGTTCTTGCCGAATGGGGCTATCTTTCCCGACAATACGAATTACAGCGCAACTTAATTATTTCTCAGGGTCCGATCGATAGGCAAAAAATCATCTTCCGGTTATTTAAAGATGCAGCCGGAAAATATATAGAAACAACCGGAAATTCATTTCCCGGGTATCATTTGCGCAACCTAATGAAATTTGCGCGTAATTATGCCTTGGTAGGCAACAGGCTTATGCCTGATCTTTTTAAGATTCTTCATGTCGCTAAAGGATGCGTAGATCACAATTACGCCTATGAAGTTTGGGAATTAGCGACTAACTATCCTTACCATAAAAATATCGATGGGCTTTCAGAATTAGATTTGAACATCAATGATATTTGGGGAGAAAGTAAATATATCCATTTTCATTTAAAAGAAAAAGGGAGTAAAAGTTCTCCTTTTCCTAAATTGCGTAAAGATCGTTCCACTTTTCGCTTTCGACCACCCGATCCTTTTTCGATTTGTTCGTATCCACCAGAAGATGTTTTAATTGAAAAATTTGGTCAATTTCTTAAGAAAAAAGGTCACAGGCTTTTAGTCGAAGAAGCAGCATCAACGATTCCCTTTTCTACTAGTTTGGAAGATGGCATCGATACGAAGGAGACGATCAGGCATTGGCATGAAAAAAAACTTTTTGTTAAAACTGCGGGCAAGCCGCCTTCAGGTATAGGCTCGGTTTGTATTATATTTGATGAAGATAAGCCGCAGGAAGGCATTTCCTATTTAGAAAAGTTTCCTTGGTGTACGACATGGATTGGCGAACATCTACAAGAATCTGATATGTCTTTTTTTGCGACTCCCCTTACACAAAATATCGTTGGACCCGGGATCAGTCGCTGCGAATATGGGGGTTTTATGATGTCTTATCCTCCAAGACGTATGATGAACGTCTGGTCAGACCCGGACTATCAAAAATGTCGATGCAAATCGGAAGTTTTATTGATGGCTGCTATCGACTATGCGGTCCAACCGGTGGTTGTTTATGTCGCACAATCTCCCCCGCGAAGCTTATTAAAAAGTTTCGCTAAACGGTATGGGAAAAAAATTGTCTACATCCCGATCAGCCGGCTATCTCCGATCACATTAAATAAATTACGTGTTTTCCATGTACTTGACGGACACGATAAACGTGAGATTGCCGGTGAATACATCTATTAAAACTTATCTACAAGCGAGCTTAAAATGTCTTCACGCCCCCTAATTTTAATATGCAATGATGACGGAGTTTATGCACCGGGTATTAAACATCTCTGGAAAGCCTTACACGAGCTTGCAGATCTGGTCGTCGTCGCCCCTTCTGTCGAGCAATCTGCTACAGGTTTATCGATTACAATCCGACGACCTTTACAATTAGAAAAAATTGAATGGCATTCTTGTCATACACCGGTCTGGTCAATAAACGGCACTCCTGCCGATTGCATCAAACTTGCGTTAAATGTGATTCTGCCTCGACCACCTGACATGATTGTTTCCGGTATTAATAGGGGCTCGAATATAGGCAGAAATATCCTGTATAGCGGAACAGTAGCAGCAGTCATGGAAGGTGTCATGCATGACATTCCGGGCATAGCATTCTCGGCGAGCGATTATAGCGATCCTAATTACATAGAATGCGAGAGCTATATTGCCTCTCTAGTTGAATATGTAATAAAAAAACCCTTACCTTTAGGCACTTTTTTAAATGTCAATTTTCCGTCGAAAAAGCAGGGGAAAATCAAAGGCCTGCGTTTCACTCGTCAAGGAAAAGAATACTGGGCTGAAAATCCCGAGCAGCGCAGCCATCCTTTTGAAGGGCATCCTTATTATTGGCTAGGGGGAAGAATTGCAACGTTTGAAGAAGAGGTCGATAGCGATGTAGAATGGATAAAAAAAGGCTTTGGCACTGTAGTCCCTATTAAAATCGATGACTTGACCAATCAAGAACTTCTCTTCAAAGAACAAGCGGATTTTAATTCACATTTAAACTTTCTCCAATCATTTTATCCGGAGAAGTAAATCATTCTATATACAATAGAAAGCTCTTCAAGTAATGAGTCTCTGGATGAAAAATATTAATCGGATGATCTGGAGCTTGTCGATGACGCCCGATAATCCTAATGGTTCGTTTAGCCTCGCTCGCTGCTTGAAAAAGGACTTTTTGAAAAAGTTCATCATCGACATAATGAGAGCAAGAGCAAGTGAGCAATAAAGATTTCGCTGGCATCTTTTGCATTGCTAAACGATTAATGTCTTTATAACCGCGGCAAGCAGGGATAAGATCCTTCTGTTTTTTTGCAAAAGCCGGCGGATCTAAAATAAGAAAATCATAACCAGAAAGATCTTTTTCGCGCAGAAATTTGAAAACATCTTCACAATAGTATTTTTGCTGCTCTACATCGAAACCATTTAATGAAACATGTGTTTTGACTGCTTGTACTGCATCTTGAGAAATGTCAACAGAGGCCGTCGAACGGGCTCCTCCTGCCAAAGCATACACCGTAAATCCACCTGTATAAGAAAATGCATTTAAAACGTTTCGGTCTTTAGCAAGTTCTCTAACCCATTGCCGCATTTCGCGATGATCAAGGAAAAAACCAGTTTTCTGTGATTTTTCTAACTCCATTTGAAACTTCAAGCCATACTCTAAAAAATTGACTCCGGAAACAGTTGAATCACCATATAAGAAACCTTGAAATTCTTCTAACCCCTCTTTCTTACGTACGGATAGATTCGATTTCTCATAAATAACGATAGGTTTCAACTGCTCTATTAGGTAATCTATAATGAAAGGTTTGAGCTTATCCATTCCCAAGGTCGAAATTTGAATAACAATCACTTGATTGTAGATATCAATCACCAAACCGGGAAGACCGTCTCCTTCTCCATTAATTAAGCGAAAACCATTTGTTTGTTTGATATCAAAAAGAGAATAACGCAAAAGGAAAGCCGTCCCGAGCCTTTCCTTAATTTTATCTAAAACTGGCATATGATCAAAGGTGATCATTCGACCAATAATGGCTGAATTGCGATTAAAATAACCGGTACCTAAGAATTCTCTGGAGGAAGAGTGAACAGGCAATAAGTCTCCATCTTTCATTTGTTCAGGCAAAGCCTGCACTGCTCCCGAAAAAATCCAGTGATGGTGATTACGTATAGGTTTATCTTTACCCGATTTTAGAATCACACCGTTTATTTCCATTTTAATTCCCATTTTTTCAAGTAATTTATCGGGAAATAATTATTCATTCAATAAGAAATATCGAAATAACTCATCTGGCGAAAAGAAGCGCTCTCTAAAGCTTAAAGTTTCATCGTAGGTACAATGGCCCTACTAGCCACGCAAAAAGCTAACCAGCCAAGCAGAAAAAATAGCCCACCCACAGGAGTGAGCATACCCCAAGCTTTCGTATTTGAAAATACAAGGAGATAAAGGCTTCCGGAAAAAAGAAGCGTGCCCGCTATAAAAAACCAGCCAGAGGCGAGTAGCCAAGGAGAAGAAAAAGTATGCATACCATAGGCAACTAGGATTAGAGCCAATGCATGATACATTTGATAACGCACAGCAGTTTCATAAACAGCTAAACTTTCTATTGAAAGCCTTTGTTTTAAAAAATGAGCTCCAAAAGCTCCGGCAGTTACCGCTAAAAAAGCAAAAATAGAACCGCTTGTCAAAAATAATTGTTGTGATAAGTTCATCATGATTTAGTTTGGATGTTGATAGATACCGATGATCTCGGCTTTATCCAAGATATGACCTTCCATTTCCTCTTCGACTTGCTTTTTAGTTGATCCTTCCGGCAGGTTTAAAGCAGGTAAATCCAGTGCATACAATTTAAAGAAGTAACGATGTGGTTTACCAGGAGGTGGTTTAGGTCCGAAATAATTTCGAGTCCCTACATGATTAGTGCCTTGCTTCACCTTCATTTGATTTAATTCAGGTGCTCCGTCGCTAATTAAACGGATCGATGGAGAAATATCCCAAACAATCCAATGATCAAAAGTTCCCGATGGTGCATCAGGATCATCTACGATTAAAACTAAGCTTTGTGCTTCTTTAGGAACAAAATCCAAACTTAAGGCAGGAGAAATGTTTTCACCAGTTGCCGTGTACTTAAATGGAATGGTATGCTCGTTTTGAAATACAGATTTGATGATCATTTTTATCCCTCGATACTTTTATTTTCCCATTTTTTTGCCTTTTTCAGACTTTTCAATAATTTTTTTATGAAATAGTTTTTGGCGAGCTAATTTCTTATCGACCCCTTCCAATTTATACATTTCAACAGACAAATGAGCAAATAACTTAGCAAACACTTCACTAAAGTTCTTAATGTCCATTTGATTAGGCACCCATCTTTGAAAAGACAGAATCGCCATAATCGCTCTTTGTACGTTTTTGTTGCAAGATATCGCGATGTTAATTTTTTTTGAATCCAGGGCAGGTAAAGGAACGCCGTGAGATTTATCCAAAATAGACTGTAAACGCGATAAATTAGAACTTCTAATGTGCGATCTGGTTACACCATTGTATTTACTTTGCAATTTTTCAATTTCTGTTGTATTCTCATTCTCGATACATACAGATCTATCAAATGTTATGCTCATAAACTCCTCATTTTGAATTATATTATATAACAACCAAGATTTTCTGTCAAATATTAAGATTGAGTAAAGATAACTTTTAATTAAAGGTAAATATGACTAATCATTCAAACTCTTCTACTTCTTGGCAATCAAGTGGCAAGTGGTATAATGAGATAGTTGGAAAAAAGGGTCACCATTATCATCAGAATATTATTATCCCTAAAAGTCTCAAGTTACTAGACATTTCAAACTCCTCTAAATCTTCGCTTTTAGACTTAGCTTGCGGCCAAGGAGTTTTGAGTCGTCACATCGTCAATCAGACACACTATGTCGGGATAGATGCAGCTAAAGATTTGATTCAAGCAGCACAACAATATAAGGAGTCTAAACATCATGAATTTATTCATGCCGACGTCACGAAAGAGCTTCCTTTAAAAAAGTTTGATTTTACACATGCTTCTGTCATTTTAGCCCTTCAAAACATTCAAGACCCTGCTACTCTATTTAAAAATGCTTATTTACATCTTGCTCCGAAAGGAAAACTCCTTATTATCCTCAATCATCCTTGCTTCAGGATCCCTCGTCAATCATCTTGGCAGATAGATCCTAAAACTCAAATTCGATTTAGGGGGATTTTCAGCTACATGTCTGAAATGAAAATTCCTATCCAAACTCACCCGAGCCAAGGAAAAAATTCTCCTCAAACATGGTCGTTTCATCACCCCCTATCCGCCTATTTTAAATGGTTAAAAGAGGAAGGATTCAATGTTTTAACGATGGAAGAATGGTGTTCGGATAAAACAAGTGAAGGAAAAGGAGTGGCAGCAAAAATGGAAAATAAAAGTCGAAATGAAATTCCATTATTCATGGCAATTTTGGCTACAAAATCTTGAACTCGACTTTGCAAAATTTTGGCATCCCCTTCCCGAGAGAGGCAAACTTCAGGGTAATGAATTTAGCAGGGAGAGGGTTTTTACCCCTTCGTAATAAATTCATTTAGCTGAAGTTTGCCTCTCTTGCGAAGGGGATGTTAAAAATGGAGGATTTACCTTGGAAAGAGGGTAAAATAGCTTGGTATGATAAAAAAGGGGTTTACTTTTCCGGATTTATTCAAAGCCGTTCGAGTTGCGATATAGGCCGATAATTTATTTCTCAGGAAGGAGTTTTCAGACCCTTCCGTAAAAATTAAACTAGAAGATGAGGTATTCATTCCGAGTTTAATGAAGCGTAGAAACATGGGAAAGTTAACAGATGTTGAAACGAACGCTCAGCAAACAGGCATGCATAATTGCATTACCCTTTTGCAATTTCGCCTTGAAAATACAGATTTAAAATCAAAAGCGAAAGGGTTATGCGACTTACCTAAGGAGATGAGCAAGCTAATCTCAACTCGGAAAATTCATTCCGAATCGATATCCAAGAGGCACTTCAAACATATCGTGATTGGGAAAAACTTCCTAGTGAGCTATACTCAACTTAGCTCAGAAAATTTCGGCTGCGCGAAAGCCTCACTTTGAGCTAAGTTGAGTATATAATAGTCCCGTTTCGTCCTGCAATTCGATCTATCTTCTCTACACCCATTTGATAATTATGGATTAATGATAATCGTTGACGAACTTGTGTCGTTCGATTGATCAAGTGTGCCACCCCCTTTAAATTTGTAAGCCGATGGCGATACATACGTATTTTCATCACTTAAAGACGGAAGTACAGGCATGCTTATGTAAATTGAAGGGAAGTCCGGTTCATGCACATAAACAGGGTAAGGTTGCGGATAGGCATAGTACTCTTGCGGATAAAAAGGGTAGTTATAGTTTAGATATCGATAGTTGTTGTACAGCCCGTCATTCCATCCATATCCATAACCATTGTAACCTCCCCAACCGTCATATCCATGGTAGACTCCTCTCCCGCCATAACTTCCGTCCCAATTATTGTAGTACCCGTGATGATGATGATGATGATGATGACGATCGTTTTTGCGGTACTTGTTGCGGCGATTGTGACGACCTTTGTCGTTATCATAATTCCGGTGTCGGTTTTCGACCTGGCCATCATTGTTTCTGTCACTACGTCCCTGGCGACCCCCACCTTGTCGACCGGCGCCACCTTTTTCACGACTTCCTCGGCTTTGACCTCCGCCACCTTTTTCACGACTTCCTCGGCTTTCACCTCCGCCACCTTTTCCACGACTTCCTCGGCTTTGACCTCCGCCACCTTTCCCACGATTTCCTCCACCGCGACCACCCCGGCCTTTTCCACCGTCGCCCCCTGCAATTAAATTCTCCTCATCGGGATTTTCAACTGGCGTGATTAGATCTTCTTCAGAAACATCCGCCACTAAAAATAGAGGGATGATAAATGCTAATGCAAAAGTACAGTAATAAAAAAATTTATCAGTTTTTGATTTCATTGATTGCTCCTAAAAAATTCTTTGCCTTAGCTCAACTTCGCAAATTTGATTGCATATTCCAAAGGAGAACCTTCCTCCGACTAATTAAATTTCTCGGAAGAGGGATGCAACAATTTGCAAAGTCGAGCTTGGGACGAATGATTATTTTTTCTCTTTAAAATTATTACTATTGCATATGGGTAATATATACTCAACTTAGTTCGAAGTTAGAATTTAGGCAAAGCGAAAGGGGGTAGCCAAAATTCCCGGTTTGACCTAAATCGAGTAAGCTCAATTTTGCAAAATTTTGACATCCCCTTCGGAGAGAAGCTTTCTTCAGCTAAATGAATTTGTTAGGAAGGGTTAAAAACCCTCTACCTGCTAAATTCATTACGCTGAAGTTTGCCTCTCTCGCGAAGGGGATGCCAAAATTTTGCAAAGTCGAGAATTATCAATTTTTATTAAAAAAAATAAAAGAAATTTTAATTAGAAATTAAATTTCCAATTTTACGAACAGTCTCATAAGTTTTTAATAATTTTTATTTTTTTTATTTTTTTGTAAGCGAATTTATCCAAAATATGATAAGATTAGTTATAGTAGTAATAAAATTTCATAAATTCTAAATGAGTAACAATGATCAAAAGCATAAGTTCCTTCCAAACTTTTAATTATTTTGAAAATTTAAATAATTTTTTAGAAAAACATTCTCGATTAACAAATATAATTTATACTATTGGGATAATTGTTGCTCCGTGCCTTGGGACTCTAGCGGCTTCAGGAGCTATTGCTCTAACTATTGGAGCTGGTAGCGTTACCCCTTTAGCCTTAGGTGTAATCACCGCAGCTGTCGTTGGAGTTAGTTTCATATTAATAGCAACTAAAGTATGTTTGATTATGAAAACAGTCATTTTTTCAAAGTCGTTGAAAGAATCTCAGCAGCCCGAACAAACTGTTAGCAAATGTAGATCGATAAAAAGAGACCCTGAAAAAACAATTCCCAAAGAGATCAAACTTTCAAAGTCGTTGAAAGAATCTCAGCAGCCTGAACAAACTGTTAGCAAATACAGATCGATAAAAAAAGACCCTGAAAAAACAATTCCCAAAGAGATCAAACCAGAAGTTGAATCTAAAATATCTACTTATTCTCAAAAATTCAGTAAAAATACTTCAAAAAAAGAAAAAGTAATTCGAGAAAGATGCAAAAAGAAAAGGATTCAGAAAAAAAAGGTGTTCACAAGAGCTATAAGGAATGATAATCAAGTAAAAATCGATAGCTCGATTCAAAAAAAAGTGAAAGAACCGAAAACTCCTTTAAATCCGCCTAGCGAGAAGGAAATTGTTCCTGTTTTTACCACTTTAGAACCTTCGATTCCCCATCTATCGGACTTTGAAAAAGAAGAATTAGTTGTCCAGCCTGCTAGACCCCTTGAAGATGAATCTCCAATAACAGACAATTTCGTAAAAATGCAATTAGACATTTTGCACGGATGGAACCCGGAAAGTGATCAGGAAGCTTCAAACTTATTAAAGATTTGGCAGACAATTTTACAGCCTAAGCTGGACGAACCTTCTCTTTCAATTAAAAATTGGGAATTAATTGACGACAAACAAGGAACAAAAAAGTCGCCTGCTTCTAAAACTTATCAACTTGATTTCGAAAAAGAATATCAAGGGCCAAATCTTCATGTCCCTGGAAAATTTATTATACCTCAATCTATCAAAATGGTCTTGACTCTAGATGAAAAAGGGGAAAAGATTTTGATCTTTCCGGAACAACAATTGAGACTGAGTACAGCTCTTGTTAATATTTATCCGACGAAGATAAGTGTTAAAGACGAAGAAATAATTATAGCATTTAAAGCAGGCTGCTTTACAAAAACCAAATCAATGACTCTATCTGAAATAATTGATATAGTAAAAGACATTGAATGGAAAAAGTAATAAAAATTTGCAAAGTCGAATTAAAGGCAAATGCAAAGCGTTTGACGGCTTCGCATTTGCCTTTAATCCTCTCGAAATTTATTGCAAAACGAGATTCAATAACTTATTCGGTACAAAAATGATCTTTTGTATCGTCTTACCCTCCAAATAATTTGCAACATGAGGGTGATTGCGAGCAATCTCTAAAATCACCTCTTCCGTCTGATCTTTAGGTAAATTTAAACGTGCGCGCAACTTTCCATTCACCTGAATGACATACGTCAAAATATCATCTTGTAAATATTTTTCATCAGATACGGGAAAAGAAGCATACGCTAAAGTTTCCGCGGATTCCATTTCTTCCCAAACTTCTTCGGCTAAGTGAGGAGCAAAAGGCGCTAATGCTTGTGCGGCCATTTTAACCACAACTCGTGGATAAAAAGAGAGCTTGGTGAATTCATTGATGAATTCCATCATTTTGGCGATTGCCGTATTGAATTGCATTCCTTCGATATCTTGGGAAACACCATTCGCTAGTCGATGTCCTAATTTTAAAGCTTCTTCGGAAACTTCATTGGACACTTTATCCGAGAAAGCCATGTCGTGAAAGCGATTGAGAAAACGGGAACAACCCGTTAAAGCGTCTGCATTCCAAACTTTTTCCTTTTCAAGAGGGCCCATAAACATTTCATATAGCCTAAGAGTATCCGCTCCATATTCTTCGATGATTTCATCCGGAGATACGCCATTTAACTTAGACTTGGACATTTTATCGATTTGACTAGTCAGTTGCTCTCCGGTACGCTTATCAAAATATTCTCCCGCTTTTTCTTCTACATTATCCGGTTCGACATACATTTTGGCTGCATTTTGATAAGATCTAGCGACTAATAAACCTTGATTACGCAGTGTTTGAAAGGGCTCCAATGTATGAACATATCCGCAATCATATAGAACCTTATGCCAAAAACGCGCGTATAACAAATGCAAGACGGCATGTTCAACTCCGCCTACATACAAATCGACAGGCATCCAAAACTTTTCAACGTCGGAATTCCAAGGCTCCTTCTCATTAGTAGGGTCCATAAAACGTAAATAATACCAACAAGAGCCTGCCCATTGAGGCATAATGTGTGTTTCACGTTGAGCTTTTTTTTCGGTCTTCGGATCGATAATATTCACCCACTCTTTGACTTGAGCAAGAGGACCTTGGCCATCGCCTGTCGGTTTATATTCACTCAATTCAGGAGGCATAAGGGGTAATTCATCTTCAGCTAATAATCTAATGGTGCCGTCTTCAAATTTCAATAAAGGGAAAGGTTCACCCCAATAACGTTGTCTTGAGAAAAGCCAGTCGCGCAACTTGTAAGTCACAGCAGCTTTACCTTTTTCATGAGTTTCCAACCATTCGATCATTTTCTTTTTTGCAGGTTCAATTTCTAAACCATTTAAAGATAATTCATTAAATTCGCTATTAATTATAATGCCATCTCCGGACCAACATTTTTTCCCTTCTAAAACTTGCCGGTTTTCAGAGTCTTCAAGTCCGGTCGGTTGATAAACAGGAATAAGCGGCAAACTAAAAACTTGAGCAAACGCAAAATCTCTTTCATCATGTGCAGGAACTGCCATAATTGAACCTGTTCCATATCCCATCATCACATAATCTGAAATCCAGATAGGAATCGGTCGATTATTAACAGGGTTAACAGCGTAGGCTCCTGTAAACACACCTGTTTTGCTTTCATTCAAATCTGTCCGATCCAAATCACTTTTTTTGGTCGTTTCAGCTTGATATGCCTTAACCACAGCCATTTGATCTGAAATGACAATCTTACCCAAAAGCGGATGCTCCGGGGCTAAAACTAAGTAAGTCGCTCCAAATAATGTGTCCGGACGTGTAGTAAAAACAGTAATGTTGGACTTTGTGCTTGTTTCGATAAAATCGACATAAGCTCCTTCGCTTCTTCCGATCCAATTAATTTGTAATTTTTTTAGACTTTCTGGCCAATCGACTAAATCGAGATCTTGGATTAATCTTTCTGCATAAGCGGTAATTTTTAAGATCCACTGCCTCAGAGGGCGACGTTCAATAGCATATCCACCTTCCTTAGCTTGTCCATTTTCGATTTCTTCATTTGCTAATACTGTACCCAAAGCCGGACAGAAGTTAACCGACATCTCGGATTCATAGGCCAATCCTTTTTCATACAGCTTGGTGAAAATCCACTGCGTCCATTTGTAATATTTGGGATCGCTAGTCATGACCTCTCGATCCCAGTCATAACTAAAACCAAGAAGCTGAAGCTGTCGTCTAAAATTATCGATATTTTCTCTTGTTGAAATAGCAGGATGTGTGCCTGTACGAATTGCATATTGCTCAGCAGGTAATCCAAAGCTGTCCCAGCCCATCGGATGCAAAACATTAAACCCTTTTGCCCTTTTATAACGTGCCAGGATGTCGGTAGCCGTATAGCCGACTAAATGACCTACATGCAAACCCGCTCCAGAAGGATAGGGAAACATGTCTAAAACATAATATTTAGGCTTATCAAATTGATTTTCAGTTTTAAAAGTTTTATTCTCGCGCCAAAAATTTTGCCATTTACATTCGACTTGCTTGTGATCGTACTTCATTTCAATCCATTTATTGTAATAGACCTTTGTTCAAAATCAGCTTAACGGTTGAATTATTTTTTCAACTTAAGCAAATTTCGAAAAAGACCTAATGGTTAAACCCACAAATATAAAAATATAACCAAACAAAAGCACGCTAGCCAAGATAAGTCTAATGTGCTACATTGAGTTTTACTTTAATTATGATTCAGGTGATCTCACTAATTTATGTCAAAAAGCAACAAAAAGTCAAAAAAAAAGGATATTTCCGTTAGCAAAGACGGAAAATTATTCTTAAATTTATTAAAAATTATCGAACAATTCATATCTGGAAAAAGTTTTCTTCCATTAAACGAAGATGAACTTATGCAACGGCTGTCATTTCCCCCACAACATCAGCCTGTCTTGCAGCGTGTGTTAGAAGAACTATTAGATCAAAAATTGATCGAAAGAATTAATGGCCGCTTTGCTTTGGTAAAAGCAAGACAAGATCTTGTCTCCGGCGTAGTCAGGATGCATCCCAGAGGGTTTGGATTTGTTCAACTCAATGACCACTCCATTTACACGGAAGACATCTTCATCCCCAAACATTTGACTAAGAATGCGGTCGATGGCGACCTCGTTGAAGTGATCGTTAATCCGGAGATTTCTGAAAAAGGTCCGGAAGGTAAAATTGTTGCTATTTTAGAACGTGCTCGCACACATATGGGTGGCATCATCCGCTCTAAAGATCGCAACGATCAATTCATTGCTTATGTGCCTATGCTGGGTTTACAACAGCGTGTCATCGTCTACCCTTCAGCAGATCACCCTCTTATGGTCGGTGATAGGATTGTCATGTCGGTTGTCGATTGGGGAAGTAAAGAAACTGAAACCGTTTGTAAAATGACGCATTATCTAGGTCATATTACCGACCCGAGTTGCGATATTCCGGCTGCCATCGAAGAATTTGAATTAAGGCAAGATTTTCCGACACTCGCGATTGAAGAAGCTAAAAGTTTCGGTAAGAGAGTCTCCGCGAAGGACATACAACAACGTGAAGACTTGCGCCATTTAACCACTTTCACCATCGATCCTGATACCGCTAAAGATTTTGATGATGCCTTAAGTTTAACTAAAGAGGAGACAGGAATTTATCATCTTGGGGTGCACATTGCCGACGTTTCCCATTATGTGAAACCTCATACAGCATTAGATGCAGAGGCACAATTAAGATGCAATTCAACCTATTTTCCTAATTATTGCCTTCCAATGCTCCCGGGCGATTTATCAGAAAATCTATGCAGTTTAAAAGCAAACGTGAACCGGTTGACCGTATCTGTTCTCATGCGTTTCGATCCTACGGGTACCTTGCTGGATTATCGCATGACACGTTCCGTCATAAAAAGCGTTAAGCGGTTTACTTACCGCGAAGCAAAAGAAGTTTTAGATGGAAAACGAAAAAGTCCTCATTTAGCAAAATTAAATCTGATGACAGAGCTCTGTAAGTTATTAAAACAAAAGCGATATGAACGAGGAAGCATAGAATTTTCTTTACCTGAACTCGTTATTTTAGTAGATCCGAAAGGCGTTCCCTACGGTACGGATTATGTCACTTACGATATTACTCATCAGATGGTTGAAGAGTTTATGTTAAAAGCGAATGAAACGGTGGCATGGGATTTAAATGAAAAAGGTAAAAATTTAACTTACCGCATTCATGATGTGCCTGCCGAAGAAAATTTACGTGATTTTTCCTTATTAGCTACCGCCTTCGGTTTTAGCTTGCCCGATCTCCCTACTCCACAAGACATGCAAAAACTTTTTGAACAAGCCGGAGATACCCCTTACGCCAATTACTTGGCATCTAATTACATTCGACGCATGCGATTAGCGGCTTATTCTGCCGAGAATATTGGGCACTATGGGTTAAGTTTAG
>Ga0105047_10006316_pt1 | contig 20106 bp, 16 predicted proteins | sample MAT04_FD_78384 | JGI IMG/M metagenome (GOLD analysis project Ga0105047, IMG submission 78384) | Freshwater microbial communities from Lake Fryxell liftoff mats and glacier meltwater in Antarctica - MAT-04 (megahit assembly) | ecosystem: Environmental > Aquatic > Freshwater > Ice > Liftoff...
CTCTGGCCAGATTTCCATTGCCCATGGCCTCAAGGGCCCGAACCATGCGGTCGTCACCGCCTGTTCTTCGGGCACCCATGCCATCGGCGATGCCGCCCGCCTGATTGCCCTTGATGATGCCGATGTGATGTTTGCCGGCGGCACTGAGTCCTGCATCAACCGGTTGGGCATCGCGGGCTTCGCGGCCTGTAAAGCCCTGTCCACCAACTTCAATGACACACCTGCCAAGGCGTCGCGCCCTTACGACAAGGACCGTGACGGCTTTGTGATGGGAGAGGGCGCGGGCATTCTCATCCTCGAAGAGCTTGAACATGCCAAGGCCCGTGGTGCTAGAATTTATGCCGAGATCGTGGGCTATGGCCTGTCCGGCGACGCCTACCACATCACCTCGCCGCCGGAAGATGGCGATGGCGCCTTCCGTTGCATGAAGGCGGCCTTGAAGCGGGCCGGCATTGCGCCGACCGAGATTGATTACATCAACGCTCATGGCACTTCCACGCCGGTGGGTGACGAGATTGAATTGCGCGCAGTCGAACGCATCATGGATGGCAAGGTTGAGCGCCTGTCCATGTCCTCAACCAAATCTTCAACGGGTCATTTGCTGGGTGCCGCGGGGGCCGTGGAAGCCATATTTTCAATTCTCGCAATTCGTGACAATGTCTGCCCGCCGACCCTGAATTTGGACAATCCTTCGATTGCAACGAATATCGATCTCGTTCCCAATCGCCCGCGAAAGAAGGAGATCAACATAGTTCTGTCCAATTCTTTTGGTTTTGGTGGTACGAATGCATCAATCGTCATGCGCCGCTTTGCGGGCTGACCCTGGGGAGTGTAGGATTTGCCTCAACGCGCGCAGCCACTGCGGGTCCCGGATCCGATCCTGAGCCGGTCGCGGAAATCGGCATTTAAGCGCGTGGTGCGCTCGCTGTTTGTTATTGCCCTGGTGACCGGCGTGATTGCCGGGGGTGCCATTGTTTTTGCCTACACGCAATTCACCGCAAAGGGGCCCCTCGTGGCCAACATGGTCTATCAGGTGAACCAGGGCCTGAAGCGCTCGGAAATCGGCTCGCAGTTGCGGGATGCGGGCATCGTCAGCAGCGCTGGAATATTTACCGCAGCGGCCTTTGTAAGATACGCTTTGGGCACACGCCTCAAGGCTGGCGAGTACGAGTTTCCGCCACAAGCCAGCATGGAGCAGGTTCTGAACATAATCACCAGCGGACGCGTCAAGACGTACAAACTTACTGTACCCGAGGGCTGGACCACGCAAATGGCCGTGGCCCGCGTCGCTGAAAATGACGTGTTGACCGGTGAAGTCACTGCGATGCCGGTTGAAGGCGCGATCATGCCTGAAACCTATCTTTTCCCACGCGGCCGGACGCGCCAAAAAATACTGGACGAGATGCAGGCCGCCCAGACCAAAATGCTTGATGAACTTTGGAGCAAGCGTTCCGTAAGCGACACGGTGAAAACCAAAGAACAGGCCGTAACTCTTGCCTCCATTGTGGAGAAGGAAACTGCAATCCCCGAGGAGCGCCCGCTGATTGCCTCGGTGTTTCACAATCGCCTGAAGCAGGGCATGCGCCTGCAATCGGACCCCACGATTATCTATGGCCTGGTCGGCGGCAAGGGCAAGCTTGACCGGGGCCTGACCAAGGATGATGTGGCCTCCGACACAGCCTATAATACCTACAAGATTGATGGCCTGCCACCCGGACCCATTGCAAATCCGGGCCGGGCCTCGCTCGAAGCGGTTCTCAATCCACCCGATACAGGATACCTTTATTTCGTCGCCGATGGCTCAGGCGGCCACGCTTTTGCCAAGACACTCGAAGAGCACAACGCCAACGTGGCCAAGTGGCGCGCCATAGAAAGTTCCCTGCCTGCGCTCCCGACAACGGTTGCTTCAACTGCCCCGGTGGAAGGCGGCTTGCCGGTCCCGCCAACGCCACCACCAACTCCGGTGGTTGTGGAAAAGCCAGCAGACCCTGCACCGCCGGTGGAAGTGGCCGCTGTAGCTCCTGCAGAACTTCCTGCAGCAACGGAAACAAGTTCAACAACCGCTGTCATAACGCCGGTTCCAAAGCCAGTTAAATTGGCCGTCACCTCGCTAGAGCCCGGATCATGGCTGATGGTTGCCAATCAGCTTGTTCCCATTCCCAAGCAAAAGCCCAAGCAGTAATTTTTTCCTAGCCCCATGGGGAAAAGGAAATGGGGAGTTTCTACTTCACGTACTTGCGCCAGTTGTGTTCTTCCTTGAAACCCAGCACTTCCCGGATTTTGCGGTTTGACAACGGCGCTTCCTGCCCTTTGAGGGGGCGGCGGTGCGGGGTCTTGGGGCACCAGCGTTTGAGAAATCCTTCCGTGTCTTCCCGCGCTGTGATGGTATCGTTCACCGCGTTGAAAACCTGGTAACCCATCCCGTCCTTTTCCAGGCAGAGATGGACGATCTGGCCAAGGTCGCGCGCATCAATGTAGCTCCAGGCATTGCGTTTGCGCGTCATGGGATCGGCCATGAACCCGGGAAAGCGCTCATACTCATGAGGCTCGATGACATTGCCGATTCGCAACGCATAAATATCGGCGCCAAAACGCATGGCAAAGGCCCGCGCCGTTTTTTCATTGATCACCTTGGACAGGCCGTAGCTGTCCATGGGGTCGCTGTCATAATCCTCTTCCAATGGAAAATGATGATAGTCCTTGTCACCCTCGGCAAAGCACACGCCATAGGTCGTCTCGCTCGAGGCGATGATGACCTTGCGGATGCCCAGTTTCATGGCGGCCTCAATGACGTTGTAGGTACTGATCACATTGGCCGAATAAGTGACATTGTCGGGCTCGATCAGAACCCGCGGGATCGCCGCAAAGTGAACCACCGCGTCGATCTTGGCGGGGCCTTTCCCCGTCTCATATCCCCCAAAGTCAAAATGCATGGACAGCGCATTGAAAACCTGCCCGCTGTCGGTCACATCGGTGATCAGCGTGTTCACCCCGGGGCAATCCAGCGGCTTGAGGTCAAGGTTGAGGATGTTGTAACCCTTGGCCTTGAGCCAAGGCACGACATGCTTGCCCGCCTTGCCTGAACCGCCCGTAAAAACAATGCGCTTGGTCATGGAAATTCCTTTGCTGAGGGGTGGGATGGCGCATAGTACAAGGCCGGAGGGGGCGCTGGCGAGGACTAAAGTGGAGTAGGAGCCAGCCAGAGCAAATCCGGGCGAAGTTGCTTGACTTCGCCGACAAGGATTTGCTCCACCTTTTGACTTGGCGCGATTCCTTTGCAGCATGGTGATTTCACCATGCCGGGAAGCGCGCTAGACTCTCCACAGATTGATTCTGGCAACGGGGACCATATGGCGCTTTCGAGCATGACGGGGTTTGCACAAAGCTCGGGCGAAAAGGATGGCCTGCATTGGCAATGGGAAATCAAGAGCGTGAACGGCAAGGCGCTCGATCTGCGCTGCCGCCTGCCGACAGGCTTTGAGGCCCTTGAGGCGACTGCCCGCAGCACCCTGGCGCAGCATATCAAGCGCGGAAACCTGCAGGTCACGCTGACCACCAGCGGCAGCGTTACCCGGGAAGCCGTTGTGGTGAATGAAGACGTTCTGGAGCAAGTCCTCGCCATTGCCGAAAAATTGCGTGACCGCATTGGCGGCGTGCCGCTCAGCGCCGTGGACCTCATGGGCCTGCGCGGTGTCTTGGATGTGGTCCAGCCCACCCAAACTGAGGCCGAGATTGCCGCTCGTTTGGCCGATGTTTCAAGCTCAATGGAAAAGGCGGCCGTTGCCCTTGATGCAGCGCGCCGAGCCGAAGGGGCCAGGCTTTCCACCGTGATTTCAGCTCAGCTTGCAAAGATTGAAGGTCTCGTAATCGCTGCTCGTGATTGCCCAGCAAGATCAGTGGATGCCATAAAGCAGCGCCTGCAGGAGCAGATCGCCAAGCTGCTGGATACCGGCGCCGGTTTCGACAAGGACCGTCTGCATCAGGAGGCCATCCTGATCGCCACCCGCGCCGACATTCAGGAGGAATTGGACCGCCTGTTCGCCCACCTCGAGGCAGCCCGCGCCTTGATCGCTTCTCCCGAACCGGCAGGCCGGAAATTTGATTTTCTCGCGCAGGAATTTAACCGGGAGGCCAATACGCTCTGTTCCAAGGCCCTGGACAAGACCTTGACCGCCATTGGCCTTGAGCTGAAAACAGTCATCGATCAGATGCGCGAACAGGTGCAAAACATTGAGTAAAACGGTCAAGAAAACTGAAATCGCCCGACGAGGCCTGCTACTCGTCATGTCGTCGCCCTCGGGTGCTGGCAAGACAACCCTGTCGCGCAAGCTTCTGGTGGCGGACAAGAACATCACCATATCCGTCTCGGTCACAACCCGCCCCCCGCGTCCCGGCGAAACCGATGGCAAGGATTATCACTTCATCAGCAAGGACCGCTTCGACCAGATGCGTGACCGGAAAGAGCTGCTCGAATGGGCCGAAGTCTTCGGCAATTATTATGGCACGCCGCGCAAGCCCGTTGACGAGGCCCTGGCCAAAGGCCGCGATGTCCTGTTCGATATTGATTGGCAAGGCACCCAGCAGATCGCCCAGGTAATGATGGAAGACCTGGTGCGGATATTCATTTTGCCGCCCTCATCGGATGAACTGCAGAATCGCCTGATCAATCGCGCCCAGGATTCCTCCACCGTTGTAGCAAAGCGCATGGCGGAAGCCTCAAACGAAATAAGCCACTGGGCAGAATATGATTACGTGATCGTGAATGACGAGCTTGACGATTCGCATGCGCAGGTGACCGCCATTCTCACCGCCGAAAGGCTGAGGCGCCGCCGCCGCGTTGGGCTGACAGAATTTGTCCGGGGATTGACCAAAGGGCTGTAAATTCAAATTTTTATTTCTGTCATCCCGGCGTCCGCTGGGATGACAGTAACAATAAGAGCGCTACCGTTCACCGAACACCTTGGCCAATCGCGCAAAATCATTCACCGCAAGCTGCTCGGCCCGCAGTTCCGGATTGATTCCCAGTTCAGCAAGAATTGTTTCCGGGGCTTCAAATGCACCGCGAAGGCTTGAGCGCAGCATCTTTCGTCTTTGCCCAAACGCTGCAGCCGTCACTTTCTCAAGGTCTTTCACATCGCAGGAAACTTCAAAGGACTGCCGGGGAACCAGTTGAACAATGCTCGATGTGACTTTGGGCGCCGGCGTGAAGGCACTTCGGTTGACGTCAAAAAGCTTCTTCGCTTCACAGCGCCACTGGCAGAGAACTGACAGCCTGCCGTAATCCTTGCCGCCCGGTTTGGCCACGATGCGTTCGGCAACTTCTTTCTGAAACATCAGCGTGAGGGATGAAAACCAGGGTGGCCAGGGGCCTTGCGTGAGCCAGCCGGTGAGCAGGGCCGTGGCAACATTATAGGGCAGGTTCGCCACAATTTTGGCCGGTCCTGAAACAGCCGCGGGCCAATCCACGGCAAGGGCATCATCGGCAATGACCGAAAGCCTGTTGGGATAGGCCGTGGAAATGTCGCCAAGGGCGGGCAGGGTTCGCGCATCCCGTTCAATGGCGATAACCCGTGTTGCTCCTTCCATGAGAAGTGCCCGCGTCAGCCCGCCGGGGCCGGGGCCTACCTCGACAATGGTGAAACCTTCCAGCGGTGCCGCACTGCGCGCAATCCTGCGGGTGAGGTTCAAGTCAAAGAGGAAATTCTGCCCCAGGCTTTTCTTTGCGCCCAGATCATAACGCGCGATGACCTCGCGAAGCGGCGGCAGCCCATCTTCAGCGGCGGACATGGGCCGCCATTTCGCCTGCCAGCTTGAGCGCCGCAATAAGACTTTGCGGATTGGCCTTTCCGGTTCCCGCAATGCCAAGCGCCGTGCCATGGTCCGGCGAGGTGCGGATGAAAGGCAGGCCCAATGTGACATTCACCCCGCCATGAAAATCCAGCGTCTTCACCGGGATCAGCGCCTGATCGTGATACATGCAGAGAATGGCATCGTAGTTTGCCCGGGCTTCTTCATGGAACGCCGTATCTGCCGGCAGCGGTCCCGCAACCGTCAGCCCTTCGGCGCGCAACTGGTTTATGGCCGGGATGATGATCGTCTGTTCTTCCCGTCCCATCGTGCCGTTTTCACCCGCATGGGGATTAAGCCCGGTGAACGCAATGCGCGGTCTCCTGATGCCAAAATACTTTTGCAGGTCATTGGCCACAACACGCGCCTGGGAGACGATCGTTTCCGTGTTGAGAGCCGCCAGAACATCCTTGAAAGGAATGTGAACCGTGAGTGGAACGGTGCGAAGATCGCGCGCCACGAGCATCATCACTTCGTGGGTTCTGAGGCCCGTCTTGCTGGCGAGTGATGCCAGATAGTCCGTATGGCCCTGGTGCCTGAAGCCGGCGGAATAAAGGGCTTCCTTCTGGATGGGGTTGGTGACCAGGGCTGCGGCTTTTCCGGCCATAACCAGCGCAACGCCCTCGTCGATCGCCGCGATAACGGTCTTTGCCGTATCCGGATCAATAACGCCGGGCTTGGGATGAGATGCCAGAGGCCGGTGCAGGATGGGCAGGGCCGTGGCGAAGATTTCCGAGGCTTCGAGGGGTGCGGAAATTTTTGCCGTGGCAATTGGAACACCCGCCGCAGCGGCACGGCTGCTGAAGTAAATCTCGTCGGCTATCAGGAAAAACGGGGCTGCACTTGCAGTGCGCAATGCCAGCCACGCCTTGGCCGTAATCTCGGGCGCTATGCCCGCAGGCTCTCCGCAGGTAAGGGCAAGGGCGTTAAGGTCTGGCGCGGGCGGTCCCATGACTCAAGGCTGCGCGTAAGCTGGGTCTTTGTACTCGATCAGAGCCGTCTTGCGCATGATTGCCATGTATTTGCTCTCGGCGGCGTCAAATTTCTCATTGGAGACAGCCGTTTCAATCTGCTGGCGGGTGGGCAGTTCATACTTCGGTTTTGGAGGCTGGACGGTGCGTTTGCTGCAGAAGCCGATGACCTGAATTCCCTTCGGTCCGCGTGCGGGTCCCATGGCTTTGCCAGGCCCGACCCTGTCAAGGGCCTGTTTCAACGGTTTGGGGATTTTTGCCGCAACCGCGTCAATCGATTTTCCGATTTTGACATTGAAGATTCCCGATGCTGCCGCGCGCGCCGTGCTGCATCCCTTGAAATTCCGGATGAGCTGGGCAGCTTCAACGGCCCGCGCCTGGAGGAGCATGGAATCATTGCCCTCAACCGGCAAGTCTATTTCCAGGAGAGTATAGACCTGCACCGCCTTCATGCGCGGGTCATTCATCATGGTGCTGACTTTTTGCTCCAGGTTCTGCTTCACTTCGGCAAATTTTCTGTCAACTTCGGCAGGGTCAACCTTGATCTTGACCTGGTATTTTCCGCCCAGGATCCGCGCAAAGGCAATTTGCGCAGCCGCATATTGCTTTAGGGAAGATATGGCAATTCCTTTGGATTGGAGCTTGGCACGGAGGCCCGCCGCGTCCGTTTCCAGACCTTTGGCAACACGCAGCATTTGGCCATCTATTTCCTTGTCAGAGGCATTCACATTGTATTTTTTTGCCTCGGCGATTTTTATGATCTCATCGATCATCGTGTGCAGGGCTTTCTTGCGGGCGTCTTGGCCTGTCTGCTTCGTGCCCAGGATTTCCAGCAGACGCAACCGCTGGTCAATGTCAAAACTGGTGATTGGGATATCGTTGACGGTAGCCACAACCCCCTGATCGGCGGCATGGGCAGAATTCTGGTTGCTGTCCAGCAAACACAACGCACACAACAGGGCCGCCAAACAAAAGGTAGTCTTGATCATTAACTTCTCACTTAGAGGCCAGCGGAAAAGCCAGTCCGGCCAATGGTCCGCAACTCAACAGAAAGCTTCAAGGCCCGATTTTGTTCCTCGTCCTCGTATCTTGTGTTGGTTTCCGAATATGTCAATTTTGCGCTCATGCAATCGCAGTCAAACGCAATGCCAATGGATTTGTTCAGGAACACATCATCGGCCAAATCATACTTGACGCCGCCAAACAGGCTCCACGCCTCGGTGAACCTGAAGCTGGCATCGCTCTCAATCTGCTCGATGGTCTCGTTGCGGCCAGCATTTGGCTCGCTATTGAGGTAGACATAGCCCAGCGAACCTGAAAATCTGTCCAGGGTAAAATTGGCAAATGCTTCCTGGACATTGATGCTCGAGAGGTCTTCTTCCACCCGCGCCTGATACGAAAGCCCCAGATTGTCCCAAGGCTGGAAGACGATGGCGCCGACCAGATCAGACTTGCTGCCATCCAGCCCGGAGCCCAGATCAAAGCTGTTCTCGCCCGCAATATGAAAGGACTCGCCAAGGCTCATCCGCGCAAAGCCGCCATTGTCAGCCAGGAAGGAATAGAGCAGGCCGATATTGGCGCGGGTGCCGCCCTCATAACGGTCTTGCCCCGTAAAGCGGTCGTGCAGAAACAGGCTGCTGTTGTCAAAATTCAAACTGATGGCATCTTCATTGCCAATTTCTTCTTCTTCCGTCTCATTGGTCGCGGCGATGGCCTGGAATACCGGTGTCAGTATGCTCTGGCCATAATTGGAGGACGCGATGAACGGCCAGCGCACGTCAATTCCGGCGGAAGGCAACATGCGGCCGGTAACTTCCTCGTCCCGGAATCCGCCGGCACCGTCCGGCACATTGTCGGTAATGTAGAGGTCACTGCGCATATTTGCAAAAGGTGTAATGACCTGCCCGGCGCCTGTTGTCATTTGCTTTTGCCAATTGACATTGGTTACGGCGCGGGTCTGGTCAGTGCCGTGATTAATTGCCGGGTAGGGCTCATCCGGTTTGTCGCGCGAGAGGGAGTAGGCGCTGACGTCAAAGCTCAACTCACCGCCAAGCACGGCTTGGTCGAAGGTATATTCCGAATTGATGTAGGGCAGGGCCACCGGAAGTGTGCTTTGGTCTTCGACGAGCGACAGCGTCCTGAAATGAAGGGCTTGGGCTGAAAAATAACTGCGGTCATCCATCCCGGTCAGATAGACCTTGCTGGTGGCCAACTCCCGTTCATCGAAATCATATTTGTCGAGAAAGGTCTTGTCGCTGGTGAGTGTCCCGTCCCAGCCCCAGTCCCAGGTCTCATTCAGCTTGAAACCGCCCGAGGTGGTGACGGCGCCGCGCCACGTGGTATCGCCCGGAGGGTCTGCTTCGGTTAACTGATAAACCCCATAGCCATGAACCTTATAGCTTCCTGATTTCAGGCGCTGGCGAAATTCCACATCGGCCACTGGGCCTTGCTTTGTGGTCCACATGGGGCGGAAAGTTAAATCGGCGCTGGGGCCGAGCTCCAGGAAGTAAGGTGTGACCACGCCATAGCCGTAGGTGCTGCCCGAACTATAGCTTGGCAGAAGAAACCCGGTGCGCCGCGTGACAGTTGGATCAGGCATCGAAGCGTAGGGCAGCCAGGCTACTGGAACGCCGCCAATTCTGAGCGTCGGATTGGTGTGATAAAGGTTTTTTGCCTTTTCATCGTGAACCGTTTTTGTCGTTGTGATTTCCCAAAGCGGCGCTCCGCCATCAGTGGAGCAATCCTTGCACGCTGTGTAGCTTGCGTGCTCGTAAATCGTGATGCCGCCTTCCTGCCGCCTGGCGTATTCCGCCGTTATTGTCACATCATTGGTGAGAAGGGCGCGCAGGTGCCTGGCGAAACCTTCCTTGAACTTGTTGTGCAAATCGGCGGTTTCGGCTTGCAGGATATTGCCGTTGGGCTCGCGCAGTTCTACCGAACCATTGGCTTTGAAGCTGCCGTCATCCTGGTCATAGACAACCTTGGTGGCAACCAGGGTATAGGGCCCATAGGTGATTCTCACCGTCCCCGTGGCCGTGGCAACCTTGCTCTTGCCTTCAAATGTAATGCGGTCGGCCACAACGTCGACACGTGTGCCAGTAACGGGCGCGCCCAGTATTGGCTTGACGAATTCCTTCTTGACGATGGCCTGCGAGAGTGGAGCCGCTGCTAGCATTGCACCCAGGCTGGCGCAGATCAGCAACGCGCCGCGCGAAACCAAAGTCCCCACGCCCAATGCCGTTTTTTTTGGAATTGCCGCGATCACTACGTCCCCAGCCAAATCAATCACCAAACTTTACACTTTCTTAACTGGTTTCACGCGCGCCGGGAAGCGAAGAATTCCAACAATCTGTGGGATCAACATGGCCCCGAAAAGGCGTGATTATGGCAGGGGCCCGAAGTCTTGCAGTTGAACAGTGCCGCCGAAGCAGCTAAGCAATTGCACAATCAAATCAATGGAATAAATCATGAAAATCAATTTTGCCAGTGCCGCCCTGCCGAAGTCCGGAATCCTTGTCGTCCTTGCCGATGAAGGTGGGAAGCTGCTTCCCTTGGGAGCCCTAGCCGATAAACGCTGCAATGGTCAGTTATCGAAAGCCATCAAAGCTTCGAAATACGAGGGAAAGCGTGATTCTGTCCTAGATTGCCTGGCGCCCGGCGGCGGCTTCGACCGCATTTTGCTTATAGGCACTGGCGCCGGGGATTCCTTGGGAGAAAAAGAGATTGAATTGCTCGGCGGCGTCATCGCCGGAGCCCTGCAAGGCGTAAAGGCGAAGGTGGCCAGCATCGCCGTGGAAATTCCCGCCAAAACCAAAGTGAAAGCGGAAGACGCTGCCGCCCTTATTGCTTCAGGGGCCAGCCTCCGCGTTTACAGTTTTGATTCCTACAAGACCAAGAAGCCGGAAAAGAATGGCGCGATTGACGAGTTGATCATTCTGTCTTCGGTAGCTGCCAAAGCAAAAAAGTCTTTTGAGCCTTTGAGCGCCGTTCGTGAAGGCGTTCACCTGGCTCGGGATCTCGTCAATGAGCCCGCCAACATCCTTTTCCCCATTGAATTCGCCGCCCGTGCCAAGGCGCTGGGCAAGAGCGGCGTGCAAGTCGAAATCCTGGATGCTGCTCAAATGAAAAAACTCGGCATGGCCGCTTTGCTCGGCGTGGCCCAGGGCTCGCCCCACGAGGCGCGCCTCGTGGTCATGAAATGGAATGGCGGCAAGAAAGGTGACAAGCCCGTGGCCTTTATCGGCAAGGGCGTCACCTTTGATACCGGCGGCATTTCCATCAAACCTGCGGCAGGCATGGAAGACATGAAAGGTGACATGGGGGGTGCGGCCTGCGTCACCGGCCTGATGCTGGCGCTCGCCAAGCGCAAGGCCAAGGTCAATGCCATCGGCGCCATCGGCATTGTGGAAAACGCCATTGACGGCAAGGCCCAGCGCCCCGGCGATGTGGTAAAATCCATGTCCGGCCAAACCATTGCCGTGCTCAACACCGATGCTGAAGGCAGGCTCGTTCTCGCCGATGTGCTCTGGTATATCCAGGACCGCTTCAAGCCCAAATTCATGGTGAACCTGGCGACATTGACCGGCGCCATTCTCGTGGCGCTTGGCAAGGAACATGCCGGGCTCTTTTCCAACAATGATGAATTGTCCGCGCGCCTGTCTGAGGCCGGCAACGCCACGGGCGAAAAGGTCTGGCGCATGCCCCTGACCGCTGAATATGACAAGCTGATCGACCATGACGTGGCCGACATGAAGAACATCGGCGGCCGCCATGCAGGCTCGATTACCGCCGCGCAATTCCTCCAGCGCTTCGTGAACAAGGTTCCCTGGGCCCATCTCGACGTGGCCGGAACCGCCATGGATTCCATCAAGTCGCCCATCAACCAGAGCTGGGCCTCAGGCTGGGGCGTGCGCCTCCTCAACCGCCTGGTGGCGGAGCATTACGAGAAGTAGTTCACTCCGCCAGCGGCGGCGCGCTGGTTGATGTAAACTCTGGATTCTTGGGAAGTGCGTTTGTACGCCGCCGGCCCAAGGCCTCGGCAGTTTTGCTGCCGGCATTGACCACGTCGAATTTCGCCCGGGCAGTTTCCACATAATCCCGGTTGGCAATCGCCCATGAGCCTACTTGCTTGAGGGGCGCAATCAGCGTGCGGCCCACTTCGGTCAATTCATAGTCCACCCGTGGCGGAATGGTGGGAAACACCGTCCGCGTGACCAATCCATCACGCTCCAGCCCGCGGAGCGTCAAAGACAGCATGCGCTGGGAGATGGCGCTCACCGCCCGGCGGATCTCATTGAAGCGCATGGGTCCGTTGGACAGGAGATTGACGATGTAAACCGTCCACTTGTCCCCGATGCGGGCCAGCACATCGGCGACCGCCCGGCAATTGCCGCTATCATCGGTGATACCTGGTTCCATAAATGTGCCTCCTTGTGTTACAAATGATAGTTTCATATTTAGTGTGGGTAACATTACGATACCAGAGCACAAATAGCAACTGCGCTCTGGAAATTCAACCCATACACAAGGAAACCATCATGAACAGTCTCTGGGACCCCGTAAAACTTGGAAATATCACCCTGCCGCATCGGTTTGCCATGGCGCCGATGACCCGAAGCCGTGCCAAACCGGATGGCAGCCCCGGCGATCTGGCCGCGGAATATTATGCCCAGAGGGCCTCGCTTGGCCTAATCATAACCGAAGGCACCCAGCCATCCGACGATGGCCAAGGCTATACGACAACCCCCGGAATCTACACCGATGCCCATGTCGCGGGCTGGAATAAGGTGACCTCGGCGGTCCATAAGGCAGGCGGAAAGATATTCTTCCAGATCATGCATGCCGGCCGGATGGCTCACCCGGACAACACCCCCCACCACCGGCAGCCGGTCGCCCCTTCAGCCGTGGCTCCCGGCCAGCAGATGTTCACCCCCACAGGGATGCAGGATGCCCCGACCCCGCGGGCCCTGACCACCGAAGAAGTCAAGGCGACCGTGCAGGATTTCCGCTACGCCGCCAGGCGCGCCATCGAGGCCGGTGCCGACGGCGTCGAAATCCACGGTGCAAACGGCTATTTGATACAGCAGTTCTTCGCCCCAAATGCCAATCTGCGTACCGATGAATACGGTGGCTCGATTGAAAATCGCGCCCGCTTCGCCCTTGAAGTGGCTGCGGCGGTGGCGGCAGAAATCGGCGCTGAGCGCACCGGCATCCGCCTTTCGCCTCTCAACACGGCAGGTGGCCTGGCCGAAGGCCCCGATGCTGGCGATCTCTATCGTTACCTCGTCCCCGAACTGAACAAGCTCAACCTCGCTTACCTGCACATCCTGCATACGGGCGACGAAAAGCTGGTGCAGGACCTGCGCAACGCCTGGACGCAGTCATTTCTGGTAAACCGTCCGAATGCAAACACAGAAAACCTCGATCAGGATGTGAAAACCGGATTGGCGGATTTGGTCCCGGTGGGAAAAATGGCGCTGGCCAATCCGGACTTTGTCGAACGGTTCCGTAAAGGTGCGGAGCTCAATGCTCCCGATGTTGCAACCCTGTTCGGCGGAGGCGCCAAGGGCTACGTCGACTACCCTGCTTTGGCCTAGAAACCGACCTAAGCAAAGGTCCCGGGACCTCCGCTAGGCGGTCCCGGTAGGCCCGCAGGCCGAGATAATAATTTACGATCGCATCCTCATAGCGCTTGGTGCTCGCTGCAAGCGCGGCGTCATCAATTTTTCCGTTCCGGAAATCCCGCTCTGAAATTTTCCTGTCTTTCTCAACCCCGCGCCGCGAATCTTCAAGCAGCCGCCGAACCCCTTCCAGTTCAGGCCGCAGGGCATCCTTCATTTCTATGCCGAGAAGCGAAATGCCGTAGAGCGGGTTGGCTCCGTCCGCGATTACGCCCTCTCCCGCATAGTCCACCTTGGCAACACATTGGCTGGGTGCTGGCTTGGCGGGAGCGCAAACCGCGCTGCAACTCTGCGCAGTTCCAGTTGTGCAACAATTACACAAGCTCGCGGCATTCACCGGCACCGATGCCAATAACAGACCCAAGCCGGCCAAACCCAAAAATATCCGCATTGCTCATCCCCCACAGAATCACCAGGGAACACTAGCGTGAAAAGCGAGTCGAGCAAACTTTCGCGCTTGATATCAGGGGACGGCTGGGCTCAAACGGCCCATGGCCGAAATCATGTTCTATCACCTCGATCACAAGCCCTGGGAGCAGGTGTTGCCCAGACAGCTTGCCACCGCCCTGGAGCGCGGCTGGCGCTGCGTGGTTCAGGTTGGACGTGAAGAGCGTGTTGAAGAGGTTTCAGAGATATTGTGGAAAAATGAGGCGGATGTATTTCTCACCCATGGCTGCAAAGCCGATGGCAAGGCAGACCGGCAGCCCGTTTGGCTGACCGCGGAAACCGATAATCCCAATGCCGCCACCGTAAGGTTTTTCATTGAAGGCGCCGCCATTGGTGATGTGGCCGGGCTCACCCGCGCCGCCATCCTGTTTGATGGCCGCGATGAAGCCGCCGTGGCAACGGCGCGCACCGATTGGAAGCGCCTGAAGGCCGAAGGTCATGAAATTTCCTATTGGCAGCAGGATGAAAACCATCGCTGGCAGAACAAGTCGAAGGTCGGAAACTGAGTCGAATTTCAAAGCGAACCTCCAAACTTCTGTCATCCCGGCGAACGTCGCGACCCAGCTTTGAACCCATCAACTGCTCAAAGCCTGGGTTCCATGGATTCACACCACACGTGCGATGGATGCAATTGGTTGGTCGGTATAAAAAAACTTTCGTCACCGGCCAGCAGCTCCAGCCAATCACCCTCCCACGCCCCAACCCCTCTCGCCGCCAAAGCGGGGCGGAGGAAAATAAGATTAAATACCTCTTGACACTATATTCCTAATATGGCATTTATGTTCCTGTTTTGTTTTTTAGGAAACACCATGGACTGGGACCGGGCCATCAAACGCAACAGCAAAGCGCTTAAGAGCATCATTGACGTGCTGTTCGCCCTGCTGGGACTTGACGGCAGCGAGGCAGCTCAGCGGATTCCCCGTTCCCTGCACAGCGCCGTGCTTGGCGTGTTGAGGCCCGCCGAATCCGCCGTGCGTCGTCTGATTGTCATTGCTGCGCGGAACGTTGTGGTGAAGCTGGCTCCTTCGCGCTCGATGCCCGAAGGACGCAAGATCGGAAAGGGCAGTGGAATTAGGCCTCCCTCCTTCCAGCTCTTCGATCCGCCGAAACGTCCCAAGCCCATCCGGGTCATGAAATTCACGAGGCTTGAACCGCGCATCCGTTTCATCGACTACGATCCCCGGGTCGTGGCCCTGTTTCCAGCGCCCCGGCCTGTGGTTGAACCCCCTCCACCTCCCGATGGCCTGGCGAGCGCCACGCGCCTGCACCGCAGGCTCCAGGCCCTCAAGTCAGCGCTCGAGGACCTTCCCCGTCAGGCCAAGCGTCTTGTCCACTTGCAGGAGAGGCGGAAAGCCTCGCCTTGGCCGAAGCCCACCTTGCCGCTCCGGCAGGGCCATCCGCCGGGCTACCGCCGCAAGCCCATTCACGAGGTCGATGAGGTGCTCGTCGCATGCGACTGGCTTGCCTGGGAGGCGATGAAGCCTGATACCTCCTGAAGCAAACATCATCCGTCTACAGATTAATTATCCCAGCGCCGCGATTCCGGCATTCGCTGGGATGGCAAAATTTTGCTGGGATCAAGGCGCCGGTGTTCTCGATCCCAGCCACAGCACCATCAAACCAAACAGTGTCGAAACGACCGATCCGGCGATAACCCCAAGCCGGACCGCATCAATTTGCGCGGGCGTATTGAAGGCGAGGGTGCCGATGAACAGGCTCATGGTAAAGCCTATTCCGGCAAGGCAGCCAACGCCAATCATCTGCGGCCACGTGGCCCGCTCCGGCAGTTTCGCAAGGCCAAGTGACACACAGGCAATGACAGCCAGCCCAATGCCCAGGGGCTTTCCGGCAACGAGGCCCATGGCTATTCCAAGCGGCAGCGGCGCTGCGAGTGAATCCATCGATAATCCGGCCAACGGTATTCCCGCATTGGCAAAGGCAAACAGCGGCAGGATGAGAAATTTGACATAGGGGTGCAAGCCTTCTTCCAGCGCGTGGATGAAGCTTGATCCATCCCGGCGCAAAAGCGGAATGGTCATGGCAAGGGCAACACCGGCAAGCGTGGCATGCACACCGGATTTCAGAACAAACACCCACATGGCAAAACCGAGGAAAATATAAGGTGCGGTCCTGTCGATGCGCAGACGGTTGAGAGCGATCAAAAGGGCAAACGCTATGCCTGCGAGGCCCAGCCCCACCAGCGACAAATTGGACGTGTAGAAAATGGCGATGATGACAATGGCGCCGAGATCATCAAGCGTTGCCAGGGTGAGCAGGAACACTTTCAGCGACAACGGCACGCGCGAGCCCACGAGGGCCAAGGCGCCAAGAGCAAAGGCAATGTCCGTGGCTGCGGGAATGGCCCAGCCTTGCAAAGTTTCCGGATTTCCTCGGTTGAAGAAAACATAAATGAGGGCAGGGGCCACCATGCCGCCGAGCGCCGCCATGGCGGGCAGGGTGATCTGCTCGCGCGAGGACAGGTTTCCCTGCAAGACTTCCCGCTTGATTTCCAGGCCCACCAGGAAAAAGAAAATGGCCATGAGGCCGTCATTGATCCAGTGGATCAGTGTCTTGTCCAGCCCGATGCCACCGATTTGAATCGCGACGGGAAGTTCCAGAAAACGGTCATAGGCCTCGGCATAGCCAATATTGGTGACGATGAGAGCCAACGCCGCGGCGAGAACGAGGATCAGGCCAGCCGTGGCTTCATGATTGATGAAGCGTATCAGCGCTGATTGGTCCTGCATTTTAGAACAGCGCCGAATTGATGAACATGTGCGCAAGGATACTGGCGATATAGCCCAAGGCGATGGCCCAACTCCACTTCAGGTGACTGAAGAATGTATAATGGCCATGTGCCAGCCCCATGAGCGCAACACCTGCTGCCGAGCCGATGGAAAGCAGGCTGCCGCCCACGCCAGCCGTTAACGTAACGAGCAGCCATTGGCCATGGCTCATGACTGGGTCCATGGTAAGCACGGCAAACATCAGCGGAATATTGTCAACGATGGCTGAGAGCACGCCGATGGCAATGTTTGCTGTCGTGGGGCCGAGGTCCACATAAAGATACTCGCTCGCCATGGCGAGATAGCCCAGCACGCCGAGCCCGCCCACCGCGAAAATGATGCCGAAGAAGAACAGCAGCGTGTCCCATTCCACCCGCTCGATCTGCTTGAACGAGTCCAGCACCATGTCATCGTCCGCAAGCCGCGCTCCCTTGCGCTGCAGGAAGTAGGACCAGACCTGCAGATAGCCCAGGCCCAGCATCATGCCCAAGGCAGGCGGCAGGTGCAGGAAGTTGCGGAAGGCAACCGCCGTGGCGATAGTGAGCGCAAAGAGAACAATGACCCCGTTTGCGCCTGGCTTGGCGCGGACGTTTTCCGTGGCGGGCTCCGGCGTTGTCTTGGGAATGCCGAACTGCATGATGAGGGCAGGCACCAGCCAATTGATCAGCGAAGGCACGAACAGGTCGAAGAACTCAAAGAACGTCAGTTTTGCCTTCTGCCACACCATCAGCGTCGTGATGTCCCCGAAGGGCGAGAAGGCGCCGCCAGCGTTCGCTGCCACGACAATGCCGATACAGGAAACGGCAACGAAGCGCGGCGATTTGTTCCCGATGGCCAGCACCACTGCACCCATCACAAGTGCCGTCGTAAGGTTGTCCAGCACGCCCGAAAGAAAGAAAGCCAGAATGCCGGTGAGCCAGAACAGGCTGCGGTAGGAAAGGTTGCGTCCCGTGAGCCGCACCCGCAGCACATCGAATACCCGCCGTTCCTGCAAGGTGTTCACGTAGGTTATGGCAACCAGCAGGAACAGGAACAGTTCGCCGTATTCCATGATCACATGCTGGGCCGCTTCCTCGGCCTTGTCGCCCTGGCCCGCCGCCGCATAGGCCATCCCGATCAACGCCCAGATGAGGCCCGCCGCCATCAGCACCGGCTTTGATTTCCGCATCTTGGTGGTTTCTTCGAAGACCACGAGAATGTAAGCCGCAACAAAGATGGCCAGCGCAAGGTAGCCAAACCAGCTGTTGGTAAGGTCAAGCATTCAGCGTGCTTTCATGCAGTTCAAGCCAATAAGTTTCTTCGCGCTCCAGTTCTGACTCAAATTTGCTTTTGAGTCGCGCGAAATCGGCGGCCTTCTTGGGCTCCTGGGTGTAAATCGTGTGATCCGCGAGCGCCTGCTCCAGCAGAATGATCTTGTCCTTGATCTTCAGCATCTTGAGATCAAGTTCCTGAATCTTCTTCTTGATGACCGGGGTCATCAGCTTTTTGAGCGGCTTCGCGGCAGGAGCCACGGCCTTTTCCACTTTCTTCACGGATGTCGCGCGGCCCAGCACGATATCGGTATATTCATTCATGTCGCCATCAAAGGGCTTCACCGTGCCGTCCCTGACGAGCCACAACTGGTCCGCGCAGGTTTCAATGATGTGGCGGTCGTGGCTGATGAGAATGACCGCCCCCTCATAGTCGTTGATCGCCATGATCAGGGCTTCGCGGCTGTCCACGTCAAGATGGTTGGTGGGCTCGTCGAGGATCAAAACATGCGGGCCATGGAAGGTGGCGAGCATGAACAGCAGGCGCGCCTTTTCGCCGCCCGACAGGACCGAGCATTTTGAATCAGCTAAAGCCGCGCCAAAACCCACCGCGCCCAGCTTGGCACGGCGCTGGGCCACCGTGGCATCAGGCATCAGGGAGGCGATGTATTCATAAGGCGAAAGGTCTTCCGACAATTCATCCAATTGGTGCTGGGCGAAATAGCCCATGGTGATGCGCGGCGGATGACGCATTTCGCCGCCTGATACCTGCAGCTTGCCGCAGAGCAGCTTGGCAAAGGTCGATTTGCCGTTGCCGTTGGAACCCAGAAGGGCAATCCGGTCATCCGGATCGAGCCGCAAGGTGATGTTCTTGAGAACCGGCGGGCCGTCGCCATACCCAACCGACGCCTTGTCCCAGCGCACCAGCGGCGGCGCCAAAGCCTTCTCCGGATTTGGAAACAGGAAGGGAGCCACGCGGTTTTCAACCATGTCGGCAATGGGTTCAAGTTTTGCCAGCGCCTTCAGGCGGCTCTGCGCCTGCCGCGCCTTGGAAGCCTTGTAGCGGAAGCGGTCAACAAAGGCCTGCATGTGGTCGCGCTGTTCTTCCTGCTTCTTTTTCATTTTCAGGGTCAGCGCCTGCTTCTCGCGGCGTTGGCGCTCGAAATTGTCGTAGTTGCCCACATAGATGGTGAGCTTGCCCAGATCGAGATGCAGGATGGAATCGACCGCTTCATTCAGAAGGTCACGGTCATGGCTCACCAGAAGAATGGTGTGCGGATAATCGCGGATGTAGCTCTTGAGCCAGATCGTGCCTTCAAGATCGAGATAGTTGGTGGGCTCGTCGAGCAGCAGAACATCAGGCGCGCCAAACAGCGCCGCCGCCAGCGCAACCCGCATGCGCCAGCCGCCCGACAGCGCCGAGCAGGGACCATTCTGCGCTTCTTCGCTGAAGCCGAGGCCCGCCAGAATGATGGCCGCCCGGGCCGGAGCTGAATGGGCCTCGATATCCGCCAGCCGGATCTGGATTTCCGCAATACGGTGTGGCTCGGTTGCCGTTTCCGCTTCGGCCAGCAGGGCTTCCCGTTCCTTGTCCCCGGCCATGACCGTATCTAGAAGGCTTTCTGGGCCGCCCGGCGCTTCCTGCGCCACCGTGCCGATGCGGGCATTTTTCGGCACGCTGGCCGAACCGGACTCGGAGATCAAATCGCCGAGAATAAGCTTCAATAGCGTGGATTTACCGGTGCCGTTCCGCCCTACGAGCCCCACCTTGTGGCCGTCCGGCAGGGAGGCCGAAGCCCCCTCAAGCAGGAGCCTTCCGCCGATTCGAAAGGTGAGATTGTTGATCTGTAACATGGTGCGGCCTTCTAGCGGGAGAACGCGGGCTGGGGAACCCACATTATCACATTGACAGGACCAATGTTGCGCTGCACAAATTGCCGCACGGCGTGAGGTGCGCCACTCAAAAGGGCCAACGGAATGGACAAGGCGGAGCAGGTAGTTGCCGAAGAGGCTGCCTATATTGACGAGATCACCGTCATGCTCCGCGATCTCCTGCGCCAGGTCATCCGCCTGCGCGAACCCGCCGTCCTGAGCGTCATTGACGAGCCGGAAGAGGCCGCCGGCA
>Ga0105047_10006317_pt1 | contig 20103 bp, 16 predicted proteins | sample MAT04_FD_78384 | JGI IMG/M metagenome (GOLD analysis project Ga0105047, IMG submission 78384) | Freshwater microbial communities from Lake Fryxell liftoff mats and glacier meltwater in Antarctica - MAT-04 (megahit assembly) | ecosystem: Environmental > Aquatic > Freshwater > Ice > Liftoff...
AACTCCGCGCATCGGTGGTATTGGGACACCGAGGATGAGGTGGACCGTCGACGGACAATTGCGTCGTGGGCGTGGTGTCAGCTCATCGTGTCCAGTGTATTCGGTATCGTGATTTTTCTGACTGCTGATCGAATTGGTCAGGCAATCGTCGGGCGTGCTGATGCCGGAGTATATTTTCGCATCGCCGCACTCACGCTGCCGTTAACAGTACTGGGCGGAGTGGTCAGCAATTGGTTCCGCATGCAACGGCGACCATGGGCAACAACATTCTACGCGCTCGGCACAACCTTGCTCACGGTTGGCTTAACCCTGCTGTTTGTTGTTGGTTTGCGATGGGGGCTTGCCGGTGTGTACACGGCGCAAGCAGTGGCGCTTGCTGTGGGCACGGTTGTCGCTGCATTTCTATTGAAGGACTGGATTGCGCCGCGCTTTATGGACCTCGCGCGCTTGCGACAAATGTTGCGCTTCGCGCTTCCCCTCATTCCAGCGGGTTTGGCGTATTGGGTCGTTGGTTTCGCTGACCGGTATTTTGTGCAGGCGTACACCAACACTGCCGAAGTGGGTCTGTACAGCATCGGCAGTGCGCTGGCTGCGGGCGTCGCACTGGTAACCGGTGCATTCCAACAGGCCTGGGGGCCGTTCGCTCTCTCGATTCACCAACAGAGTGACGCGCGGGACACCTACGCATCGGTGTTTCTCTTTTACCTCTGGTTGACTGGCGCATTATGCGCGGGCATTTCGCTCTTTGCCCCAGAGATTCTGCACGTTCTCACCACGGCGGAATATGCCGGTGCATCGGTTGTTGTCGGCATACTGGCGCTGAGTTATGCGATGATCGGTCTCACGTACATTGCGGGAACTGGTCCATCCATCGCGCGACAAACCGGTCCAACCGGAATCGCGATGGTCGCGGCCGCGATACTGAATGTCGTTCTCAATTTTGCGATGGTGCCGCACTACGGAAAAATCGGTTCTGCAGTGGCCACGTTGATATCACAGTCGGTCGTGCCAATCTATCTCTTTCGCCGTTCACAACAGTTGTATCCGATTCCGTATCGGTTTACGGCCGGCGTAATCCTGTTTGCCCTGACGTTATCGATCATCGGCATTGGCATTCAGATTGACGCAAAGAACATCTGGATCGCCATCGCGCTCAAACTCGCGCTCTTGTCCTTGTTTATTCCAATCGTATTTCTGCTGAAGCTCGCCACGACACAACAAGTCGGCGCCTTCCTGAGCCGGTCCCTTTCTCGCGTGAGAGGGGTTACGGCGGCATGATCAGTCAAGTACCAAGATGCGCTGCTGGATTGCATCAGGATGCCGGAGCCTGCCCCCGAGACGTGTTGTTGACCTCGATCGACTGTCCCAAACAGGCTCGTGAACGTGCGGACCAGAACGGTTTTCGCAGACAAGCGCCGCACGCAACGCAACGCTCTCCGTCAGCCCTCGAATTCTGTGCTTGACAGGGTGGTCGTTATTCCCAGCTGGTTTCCGAACCGCGTTCAGCCGCTTTTAGGAACGTTTGTCCAGGATCAGGTGCGCGCGCTGGCTGCGACCTTTCCGAATATTGAATGGCATGTCATCGCAGCAGACGCGCCTGAGGAGTGGGTCAGTCCGCGACGGCCTTTTGCTGGCGCGGCGTCGTACCTTCGCTCGTGGCATCACGCCGGGGCATCAGCCGTTGAAGAGGACGGCAACGTATTGGTGCATCGCGTGCGCGCACTGCACGGATCGTTTGCACTGGGACTGCTGGGCTTCGCACCTCATAAACGCATTGTCGAGCGCTCGCTGCAACGAATTGAGCGCGAGTACGGGGCGATTGATCTGATCCACGCACACAGCTGTTATCCTGCGGGACTTGTTGTGGCGGCCCTACGTCCCGCGTGCCCGTGGGTACTGACCGAGCATCAAAGTCCTTTTCCGTTTGTCGAACTTCGCGGCGCCGACGGTTTGTTGTGGCCTGAACTTGGTGCCGTGTTTCCGGCGGCCGATGCAACGATCGCGGTCAGCCGCTCGCAGGCTCGCGACATCGAGCGCTTCACATCAATCAAGCCCTCTGTCATCCCGAATGTCTGCGATGAATCGCAGTTCGTGCCGCGCCAAGGAAGAGTGGACGGTCCGTTTACGTTTTTAACGGTTAGCGGTTTGAACGAGCAGAAGGGCATCGATGTGCTGCTCGCCGCGATCGCCGAGTTCCGGTCGCGGGGTGGGAACGCAAGGTTCCGCATTGCGGGTTCCGGGCCACTCGAATCGCAACTTCGGGCGCAGGCGCTGTCGCTGGGCCTCAGTGAGTTTGTTGAATGGTGCGGTGCCGTGTCTCGCGCCGATCTGCCCGATGTGTTCCGGAGCGCAGACGCATTTGTGTTACCAAGTCGTCACGAAAGCTTTGGCGTGGCATATATCGAGGCTCTGGCATCGGGATTGCCGATCATCGCCACCCGATGCGGGGGGCCGGAAGACATTGTCCGTGACGTCAATGGCGTGCTGGTGCCAATCGATGACGTTCAGGCGCTCGCCGATGCGATGTGCGCGATGGTAGGGGCACGGTATGATGCCCAGGGTATTCGTCAGGATTTTCTCTCAAGGTTTGCGAGAGAGCCCGTGTGCAGGGACATCGTCGCGCTTTATCAATCGCTGGGCTGAAGCCCGCCGGTTCGGAGTAGTGTTGCGGCAACGTCAGCGAATGCGCTCGCAAGACTCACACTGCCGACCGGTGAGTCGGTTTTGAGCGTCGGGGATTGACCAGCGACGAGTAACGCAAATCACGGTGATCTTGAATTCCACGCGGGCCCAGAATAGGCGAGTAGCGAGGAGCTTGCGCATCAAATAATGCGGCAAGAAAGCGCGCCACGCGCCTTGTTTCGCGAGGATTGCTTCGGCCGCGCGCAATTTTCCACCGTAGAGTGAGCTCACATACGAGCGGGTCATGAAGGAAGCAGTGGGGCGGTGTTTCCAGCACGCCATTGCGCGGGAGCGCCTCGCAACCTGGCTGGCACCCGCCGACATGACGATCAACCGGTTCGAAAAATTTCCGGAATGAATGCGGTAGGAAAGCGCGAAATCATTCATGCGCCACATTCCACCTCGCGCACTGAGTCGAATCCAGAGATCCCAGTCCTCCGAGCCGGGGCAGTCGTTCGAGAAACCACCAACTGCGTGAAAGTCGCGCGCACGAAGCAGTGCCTGGCCCGGGCTCATGAGCTGGCAGCAGTTCATGTTTGTCCATCGGTCAACCAGTTCGACGGGCAGCTCGATATCTGGCCGAAAACCGGCGGTGCCTTCCGAGAAACTCTGGGAGCGTCCATACGCAGCCGCCACATCTCCCCGCTTCGTGAGCTCAGCGACTCGCGCGGCAATACTGCCCGGCACCACCATGTCGTCGTCATCGAGGAACATGAGGAATTCCCCACGCGCGATGCTCGCACCAGTGTTGCGGGCGATTCCAGATCCGCCATTACTCTGTCGAAGGAAGCGAATGGTGCCGCTCTCGATCAAGTCTGCAATTTCACCGGCAATGGGAACTGGCGACCCATCGTCTACAACGATGACTTCGACATGGTCATACCCACCAAGCAGCGCGGATCCGACTGCATCGCGGACGTATTTGGGGCGGCCGTACGTGGGTATAATTACCGAGACCAACGGCCAGCTTCCGTCGTTTAGACTGGGCGGCATGTGTGAGAAAGAGGATGATCCTGACGCGGGCGGGAACATCACCCGAACACCGTCCATGTAAGCAACCAGTATGCCGACGACAATACAAACTGTACGCCAACGAGGCTGATGAAGTCAACGCCGCGCATTCTCGTGCTGTACGAGGGCGATCCTTTTGCCGGAACACGTGGTGGGGACGTGTACGCGCAGCACTTGCTCACGCGGGTGCGCGCGCAGGCCGACCTGTTGGTAGTAAATCGTCAGACATTGGCGTTACGCGGTAGGGTGACCGGCGCGCAGTACGCGAGTACGCTCAAGGGGTTCCTCGCGGACCAGACATGGCGTGGCCCGGTTTTGCTCGATGGTTCGTCATTCTACCAGATGACTGATTCAACCCGAATCTTGAAACAAGATGGATGGGGGCCGGTTGTCAGTGTGTTGCAGGAGTGGTTGCCGGCGCGCGAGCAGACACTTCGTGGGCGCTTGCACCTCACTCGATACATGTACCGCTTTGTTCACAGCGTTGATGCCCATGTTGCGGTCAGCAACTGGCTGAAGCGGCGCGTCCAGAATCTGGGAGTTGCCGGTCGAAACATCGATGTGGCGCGGCCGGGGGTCCCCGATGCCTGCTTTCAGAGCGCGGCGACAGCCAGGCGTACAGCATCGCCTACGCTGCGCATTGTCAGCGCGGGCGTGTACCATCCATCGAAGGGTCAGCTGCTGCTCGTTGAGGCCATGGGCGAGCTCGCAATACGCGCACCGGGCGCGTTGCGCCACTATCGCGTGGATATGTACGGCGCGATTCCGGCTGACTCTCAAGCGTATGTGCAGGAGCTGCGCCGGCGGATTTCGGAGCTGAGAATCGGCACTGCTGTGCAGCTGCATGAACAAATCGGCCAGGCACAGCTCTGGGACGTCTTTGGCACTTCTGACGTCTTCACGTTTATGGCATCAGGTGAAGGATTACCGCTCGTGGTACTGGAGTCGATGTTGCACGGGTGCGTGCCCATCGTACCAACCGGTAGTCCGATGGTCGAGCTTCTGGACGGCGATCGATTCGGGCTGTCGGTAAGACCCAAAGCCAGCGCTCTGGCGACGGCATTGCAGGCGACGCGAAGCCGGCTCCTGTCGGCACCCACCTGGCCCAGCGAAATCGCTGGACACGCCACCGCGACAACACTGCGCTGGCCCGAAGCCGTGAACGCCTGCGCTGGTTACGTGCTGGCGCGCATGGGTGTGCGGTAAACCCGGCAACAACGTCGGTGGATCGTTTTGGTGAGTTACGAGACGTTCGCGAGTGGGTGACGGGCCTCCATGTAACTCGTCTCGTTCTAGTACATTCCGCCCAGTGTAACCGCGGCGCCAAGCCTGCATTTGGGCGACCGGCTTTGCCCTCTTTCTGGTCACCATGAACGTTCCGATCAACCGCGTCGCCGAAGATCCCCCCATGATCATTCGCACCGAAAAGCGAAAGATATCGACGGTCCGGATTCTGGCCGAGTTGTGGGAGGCGCGTGAATTGGTGGTGCAGTTTACCATGCGCGACATAACGATTCGTTATGCGCAGGCTGTGATGGGATTCGCGTGGGCGCTCTTCATGCCCTGCCTCATTGTCGCTGCGGGTTTGATTTTCAGACTCGCGTTTTCCAATGCCTCGGGTACATCCGGGCAGACGTCCAGTGTGGCGTCGCTGCTGGTGAAATCGTTGCCCTGGGCATTTTTTTCGGCGTCAATATCGCAGTCGACGCAAAGCATTCTCGCGTATGCCAGTTTGATCGGAAAGGTCAAGTTTCCGCGGGAGTCGCTACCGCTGGCATCGGTGATTGCGCAAAGTGCTGACTTGTTTATCGGTGCTACGCTGATCGCGGTCATCTTGCCGTTTCTCGGCGTGTCGCTCGGACTCTCGCTGCTGTGGGTACCACTCCTCGTGGTGCTGCTCATCCTGTTCGTCGTCGGCAACGGCCTGATACTCAGTTGTGCGAATCTGTTTTACCGCGATGTCAAATACATCGTGCAGGTGCTGCTCAATTTTGGTGTGTTTGCGACGCCCGTGTTTTTCGAACCGCAAATGCTGGGGCCGAGATATGGCGCCATCATGCTCAAACTTCCACTGTCTCCATTTATTCAGGGGCTCGATCTGTCAATCGTGCATGGGCACAACTTGCTCGAACCTCTTTCGCTCCCGGGGAGCGACGGTGTGATGGTTACGGTGTGGTCGCCGTGGATGCTGGGGTATGCGGTGCTGTTGACCGTCGTGGTTTTATGGTCTGGCCTGCGCATTTTTCGCCGCGGAGCCGCGCACTTTGCCGAGATGGCCTGATCGATGGATACAACACTGGTGTTCGACCATGTCTGGAAGCGGTTTCGTCGCGGCGCGGTGCACGATTCACTGCGGGACGTCATTCCGGCCCTGATGCGCCGGCTCTCCGGAAAGCAGAAGCCTGAGATGGGTGAGCGCGATTTCTGGGCGCTGGAGGATTTATCGTTTGAAGTGAAGCCGGGTGAAGTGCTCGGCATCATTGGTGGAAACGGGGCGGGCAAGTCGACGACGCTCAAAATCCTGAACGAACTCATGGAACCAACGCGCGGCCGTGTGCAGATTCGCGGCAAGATTGGTTCGCTCATCGAAGTGTCCGCTGGTTTCCATCAAGACCTGACGGGACGGCAGAACGTGTTTCTGCAGGGTTCGATCATGGGGATGAAGAAGGCGGAGGTGCTGCAGAAGTTCGACCAGATCGTCGATTTCGCGGGCGTTGCGGATTTCATCGATACGCCGGTCAAGCGGTACTCCAGCGGCATGAATGCTCGGCTTGGGTTTTCGATTGCGGCGCATCTGGAACCGGATGTGCTGATCATCGACGAGGTCCTGGCCGTTGGCGACCACGCGTTTCAGCAACGCGCCTTTGGCAAGATCAAACAGATGGCCACGGGTGGTATTCCGGTGGTCCTCGTGTCGCACCAAATGGATCGTATCGCCGAGTTGTGCACGAAGGCCATCTTGCTTGAGAAAGGAAAGACGAAGGCCATCGGAACGGCCGCACATTGCATCAGCATGTACCTGCATCCGCCCAGCTCGGACGAGAGCGTCGCCCAGGCATCGCAAGCCGGCATTCGTTTTGACGGTATGCATTCGCTGAACGGGCTTTCGGTATTCTCTGGTGACGACCTCTCGCTGGTCGTAAAGGGGGAGTCCACGAACGAGATGCATCCCGCGGGCTGGCAGTGGGCGTTTCGCGTGATCAGATCCGACACCGGTGCCGACATCCATTCGGTGCTGGGCGGTGCACGAGACATTCCGATGCCGGGCCGCGCGAGCTTCGAGTACCGGCTCGATCTGCAGATGAACGTGTTGCCGGGCAACTATTACATCGAGTTTTTCGTGTGGGATGCTGATCGCAACGAAAATGCGCTGACCGGTCCGCGTGTGTACGTCGAAGTGTTTGAACGCCTGAGGCACTATGGGTCGGCGCAATTGAATTCGAGATGGACAAGCATTTCCGTGAATCGTGCGCCCGATTTGGCAGAACGTGCGCCGGACATGTTTCCCGAGGCACCAGAAAGGATGATTCCACAGGCCGAAGCGGCAGTGTAACGTCGTGACGTTTGCCGGGTTCGATCGACTATCTTAACCGGGCATGTCGTTTCGGCAGCCCAAACAATTTCGCAGCCCTCTTACCCTCGGCATGTCCCGAATCCTGACGATAGTTGGTGCACGTCCCCAGTTCATCAAAGCGGCAGCCGTGAGTCATGTGTTGCGGCGCCATCATGATGAACAATTGGTGCACACCGGACAGCATTACGATGACAACATGTCCGCGCTCTTCTTTCGTCAGCTTGGCATTCCGGAGCCCGACCATCACCTGGAAATTGGGTCAGGGCCACATGGTCGACAGACCGGTCGGATGATGGAAGCCATCGAGCAATTAATGCTCGACGATCGTCCCGATTGGATGCTGCTGTACGGCGACACGAACTCCACGCTGGCCGGCGCGCTGGCGGCGGCGAAACTTCATGTGCCGGTGGCGCACGTCGAGGCAGGGCTCAGAAGCTTCAATCGACAGATGCCCGAGGAGATCAATCGTGTCCTCACCGATCACGTGTCGACGCTGCTGTTCTGTCCCTCCGCTGTCGCCGTCGCCAATCTCGCCGCCGAGGGTTTGACCAAAGGTGTGCACGAGGTGGGCGATGTCATGGCCGACAGTCTGCAACTCGCCGCCGTTGCCGCAAACAACGACTCGGTAGTGCAGAGCCTCGGACTGCAGCCCGACACCTACGCGCTGGTCACTGTGCATCGCGCCGAGAATACGGACAACGCATCACACTTGACGGCGATTCTCACCGCCATCGACGCCATGCCGTTTCCGGTCGTCTTTCCGGTGCACCCGCGAACCCGTGCTGTCATCACGGCCAATGGCTGGCAGCCGGGCGCCAACGTGCGATTGATCGAGCCGCAAGGTTACATCGACATGGTTGCGCTGTTGGCGGGCGCGCGAGTGGTTTGCACCGATTCCGGCGGGCTGCAGAAAGAGGCGTACTGGTTGGCCAAGCCGTGTGTCACGCTGCGAACAGAAACGGAGTGGGTCGAGACTGTTTCCAGCGGTTGGAACGTGCTCGCTCCGCCAACCCTGGCCAACATCACGGAACTCGCGGTGCGCGCAACCGCGCCGGCAACGCGTCCGGCATTGTACGGCGAAGGTGGCGCCAGCGAACGCATCGCCGAGATTATTGGTACGGCGGCGTGAAGCCCGTATCACGCCCGGGCGCGCAATAGATGCGCGTTTTGATCGTGTCCTTCGCGTTTCCGCCCAGCCAGATCATTGGAGCCGTCCGGGTTGGAAAAACCGCGAAATACCTGCACAGATTCGGGCACGAAGTGCGCGTGGTGGCTGGACTCAAGCAACCCTACTCACAGGGTGCGCTCGTGGAAATTCCACCGGAGCACGTGAGTTACACGCCGTGGCTGGACGTGGATGTGCCGTATCAGCGTGCGCTAAGTGCACTGCAAGTGGCTCGTCGGCTTCTGAAACGCAACAGCAATGTGCCGCAGGGCGCTGCTGGAATGGAATCCTCATGGCGGCGGCTGCACGGCGCAAACGGCAGACACAATTTTTCACGCCCGGTCTCAGAACGGGTGCGTGTCGCGTACCAAGACCTGGTGCACGTGCCAGACTCCACGATCGGGTGGTACCGCTCGGCAGTGCATGAGGCGCTGCGAGTCACAAAAGAGTTTCGCCCCGATGTGATTTTCGCCAGTGCGTCACCAACCACCTGTCTGCTCGTTGCCCGGCAGGTCAGCCGCGAGGCAGGAGTGCCGTGGGTTGCCGAGCTGCGCGATTTGTGGGCTGACAATCACTACAACGACACTTCGCGCGTTCGCCATTCGGTTGACCAATGGCTTGAACGACGCACACTTCGAACGGCTTCTGCGATCATAACGGTTTCAGAACCGCTCGCGGACTCGCTCCGCGCGAAATACAACGTTCCCGTTTCAGTTGTGCTGAACGGGTTTGATGTGGAAGACGTTGAGGACGAGCCGAGAGTGAGTGTTGCTCCTGCAAGGGACGCGCTTGATGGTATGGCGAAACATCAGTTGGAGTTGCTGCATTGTGGAACCGTGTTGGCGCAGCGTGACCCCTCACCACTTTTCGACGCGCTCAAACTGATGGGTGAGAATGGTCGCGATGTTTACGTTCGTTTTCTCGGATCCATGTCCAACGAAATGCAGAACCACTTACGGTTGCTTGCGACCACGCGTGGTGTCGTCGATCAGCTGCGATTCGCGGCCAGAGTGCCGCATGCCGAAGCCGTGAAATTGCAGCGCGAGACCGATGTGCTGCTGCTGCTGACCTGGAACAATCCGCTCGAACGGGGCGTGTTCACCGGAAAACTGTTTGAGTATATCGGTTCGCGCCGGCCAATCTTATCAGTCGGCCTAGCCGACGGCGTCGCCGCCGAACTCATTCGCGAACGCCGCTTCGGCTTCGCCAGTGACAACCCCGAAGCCATCGCGAAGCAACTCACACACTGGCTGGAAGTGAAGCGCGCTCAGGGCCACATCGCCGCACCCAATGCTGATAACGTTCAGGAGTTCACGCGCGAAGCGCAGACCCGGCGCCTTGAGCAGGTGTTGCTGAAATCCGTCGCGAGTTCGACCACGCACCAAGCGGGAGCCTGAGTATGTGCGGCATAGCGGGAATTATTCTGCCGTCATCCGGGACGGTTGCGGCGGGTGAGCTGAGCGCGATCAGTCAGGCCATACAACATCGCGGACCAGACGACGTGGGTTTTCTGGGCTGGCGGCGCGGCTCGGCCGCAGTGCGTTCGCGCGATGCAGACGCGGCCGGCGGCGGACAGGTGGGCATGGTGCATCGCCGTCTCTCCATTCTCGATCTGTCGCCACTTGGCTGGCAGCCAATGACGAGCCGCGATGGGCGCTGGATGATCGTGTTCAACGGTGAGATTTACAACTTCATCGAGTTGCGCGAAGAGCTGGAGCGCGCCGGTGACGTGTTCGAATCCCACAGCGATACTGAAGTACTGCTGGCCGCACTCGTGCGGTGGGGCGAAGCCGCGCTTGGAAAGCTCGTGGGCATGTTTGCGTTCGCACTGCTTGATACGGTGCAAGGAAACGTGTTGCTCGCGCGCGATCCGTTCGGCATCAAGCCGCTGTTCTGGGCGCCGCGCCGCGGAGGCATTGTGTTTGCTTCCGAAATGAAGGGTTTGCTGGTACTCGACGGAATTTCACGCGACGCCGATTTGACGCAGCTGTATGACTATCTCGCGTTCAGCGAAACGGATTACGACCACCGTACTTTTTTACGCGACGTACATCAGCTGGAAGGCGGACACCTGCTGCGCATTCGCGTGGGCGAACAGGTGCACGTTGAGCAACCGGTTCCGTTCTGGCAACTGAAGGCCGACACCGAAGTCGACTTGTCGTTTCCCGAAGCAGTGGCGGCGGTTCGCACAGCATTCATACGGAATGTCGAGTTGCATTTGCGGAGCGACGTTCCAGTGGGCGCTGCGCTTTCGGGCGGAATTGATTCGTCATCGATTGTTGGTTGCATGCGGTATCTGGAACCGAAGCTCGACCTGCACGCGTTCAGTTATTACGCCGAAGACGAGCGCCTGAACGAGTCACGATGGATCGAACAGGTTTCGAAAGCGACTGGTGCGCGCGGGCACGTTGTACGGCTCGCGGGCGAGGGGCTTTCTGATACGCTGGAACGCGTGATGGCCGCGCAGGACGAGCCGTTCACGACCACGAGCATCGCCGCGCAGTATCTGGTATTTCAGAGCGCTGCGAGTGCAGGCGTGCGCGTCATGCTGGATGGTCAGGGCGCCGACGAAATGCTTGGCGGCTATTCGACGTTTTATGGCCCGGTCCTGACGCAACTCGTACACTCGGGCCGACTACTCACGGCCGCGTCAATGTGGCGGTCGCTACCCGGCGGCGGTCAGGTGAATCGCGTACAGGTTGGCCGCTACGTTGCCAATTCTTTCATTCCGCGCGCTGTAAAACGACAGCTCAGTGGTCGTGCCGATCGCTCGGCTGCGCCGTTTTGGCTGGACGCCGATTGGTTTGCTCAACGCGGCGTGACGGGCGCGCACCGTCCTCGCACCGGCGATCCCGCGCTGCGCGCTCAACTCGTGCGCGCGCTCACCGGTGGGATGCGCCAACTACTGCGTTACGAAGACCGAAACTCCATGGCGCACTCGGTCGAGAGCCGCGTGCCCTTTCTGACCCCCGACTTTGCGAATCTGGTGCTGTCGCTGCCGGCCGAGTATGTGATCGATGCTCGCGGCACGCGAAAGGCAGTGTTTCGCGAAGCCATGCGCGGCCTGGTGCCCGACGAGATCCTCGACCGTCGCGACAAGCTGGGGTTCCAGACTCCCGAGGCCGAGCTGCTGAAGTCGGTGGCGCCGTGGTCGGCCGAGCGGATGAAGCGCCCCGGCGTGGCCGCGTTCTCGCCCGTCCTGCGCCAGTACAGCACCGCCGCTGCGGAAGGGCTGGCGCAGGGTGGCGCGGCCCCCGCTTCGCTCCCGCTGTGGCGCTGGCTCAGCGCCTTCGAGTGGATGCGGGCAAGCGGTTCGCAATTAGGTTGATTCCACTGGTGTGACGGTATTGCCTAAATATCCATTCGTTCGTCTGTACGACGACTGGACCGTTTACGTAACACCTCCCTCCGCGGTGAGATGGACAGCGAGCACAGTATCAGCACATCGAAAGTCAGCCCTAGCGACAGGACAACGAGATCATGACCGCACCAACACAAGCCGATGCAACTGTACGCTGCTGCGAGCGCAACGCATGAGCGCGCCCAGCAGCATTGCTCCAAACGAACCGATTCGTATCGCCCTGGTAGGCTGCGGGCGCATCAGCAAGAATCACTTTGACGTGATTTCGCGCCTGAGCGATCTGAAACTGGTCTCCGTCTGCGACAACGTCGAAGAGCGCGCTCGGCAGACAGGTGAGGAGTATGAAGTCCCGTCGTTCACCAGTTTGGAGACGATGCTCGCCGAGGTGCCGTCCGACGTAGTGGTTGTGGCGACGCCCAGCGGAGTTCATCCCCAACATGGCATCATGGCGGCGCGCGCCGGGCGACACGTGATCTCCGAGAAACCGATGGCGATTTCGCTGGCGGCCGCTGATGCGCTGGTGGACGCGTGCGACGAGAACAATGTCAAGTTGTTTGTCGTCAAGCAGAATCGTCTGAATCCCACGATTCAGCTGCTCAAGCGAGCCATCGACAAGGGTCGTTTTGGTCGCATCTACATGGCGAATTGCACGGTGCGTTGGACGCGCCCGCAGGAGTATTACGACCAGGCGCCGTGGCGCGGTACCTGGGAATTTGACGGCGGCGCCTTCATGAATCAGGCCTCGCACTACGTCGATCTCATTCAGTGGATGATGGGTCCGGTCGAGAGCGTCATGGCGAAAACGGCAACGCTCGCTCGGAAAATCGAGGCCGAGGATAGTGGTGTCGCGGTGCTCAAGTTCCGCTCGGGCGCGTTAGGCACTATTGAAGTGACCATGCTCACGTTCCCCAAAAATCTCGAAGGGTCCATTACGATTCTTGGCGAAAAAGGCACCGTCAAGATCGGTGGCACTGCGGTCAACAAAGTCGAACACTGGCTGTTTGCCGACTATGACGATGATGACAAACTCATCGAGACGGCCAGCACGAATCCGACCTCCGTGTACGGCTTCGGTCACGAGCCATACTACCGCAACGTGGTCGCCGCACTGCGTGGGGATACTCGTCCCGACACTGACGGTCGCGCCGGTCGCAAGTCGCTCGAACTCATTCTCGGTATCTATCACTCCGCGAAAACTGGTCGCGAAATACCGCTACCACTGCCCAAAAACTTGTAGCGCGGCGTCAGCCGTACTGCTGTTCAATCCAGCGCCGGTAACTGCCGTCTTGCACGGCAGTCCACCATTGGCGTTCGGATAAATACCACTCAACTGTCCGGCAGAGACCCGTCGCGAGCGTCTCTGCCGGTTCAAATGACAATTCGGTTGCGATACGCGTTGGGTCGATCGCATATCGCCGGTCGTGTCCCGGGCGATCCTTCACATGCGTGATGAGCGTGGTTGTTGATACGCCCTTCGACGCCGGACATTCGGGATACCGAACTCCGAGCGTTGCGTCATTTGCAAATCGTTCATCCAGCAACGCGCAAATCATGTGCACGATGTCGATGTTCGCGTGTTCGGCGCGGCCACCGACATTGAAGGTTTGGCCCGCAACATCGGCCTGCAACAGGCGATCAATGGCAGCGCAATGGTCCTCCACAAACAGCCAGTCGCGCACTTGCTGTCCATCGCCATAAACAGGCAACGGCTTTCCGTGCAGCGCGTTCACAATCATGAGCGGAATCAACTTCTCCGGAAATTGAAACGGCCCGTAGTTGTTGGAGCAGTTGCTGATTGACGCTGGCAGCCCGTAGGTGTGTGCATACGCGCGCACGAGATGGTCGGACCCAGCCTTGCTGGCGGCATAGGGCGAATTTGGCGCGTACGGCGTGCGCTCGGTGAACGGCGCATCGGTTGGTGCGAGTGAACCGAAGACTTCATCCGTTGAGACATGGTGAAATCGAACATCGGTCTGCCACTTCCCATCGTTACGCCAAGCGAGTCGCGCGGCGTCAAGGAGGATTTGCGTACCAATTACATTAGTACGCACGAACGCGCCGGGGTCGACAATGGAGCGATCCACGTGCGACTCTGCCGCGAAATGTGCGATCGTGTTGATGCCGTGATCCGCAACGAGTTGTTGTACGAGCGTCGCATGGGTGATATCGCCGTGCACGAACGTCAAGCGTTTGTCGGCGATCAACGGCGCGATGGTTGAGAGGTTGCCGGCGTACGTCAAGGCGTCGAGCACCGTGATCTGGTCGGCCGGATAACGTTTCGCCCAATAGCGCACGAAATTGCTACCGATGAATCCCGCGCCTCCAGTAACCAGGAGATTACGCACGGACGAGCTCCCGAGTGGAAGCGATCACGCCGTCGCGCCAATGCAACGGGACGTACCCGCACCGATCCCAGCTTGAATGCTTGTCAAGCAATGACATTCGTGGGCGCACGGCTGGACGTGGAAATGCTGAACTGTCCACCGGCGTGACACCGACATCAGGCTCAATCATTTCGAGCGTTCGCAACGTTTCGGCGACGCACTGCGCGACGTCATACCAAGACGCAACGCCGGCATCGGTGAAGTGCTGCAGCCCGTGCATATCGGCGTTGGCGAGCAATTTGAGCATAAAGCCCGCGAGATGCGCCGCACGTGTTGGCGTGCTGACCTGGTCGTCGACAACGCGCATCGATTTGCCAGAAGTGAGAACACGGACCGCGGTCGCGACAAAATTGTCACCCCCTCCTGAGTGCAACCAGGCCGTCCGCACGACGCAGGCAGAAGTATTCGCCCGAATCACTGCGCGTTCACCGGCGAGTTTGGAAGCGCCATACACACTCAGTGGCGACGGCTCAGAATCCACGCCGTACGGCGCGCCACTTTGTCCGCTAAACACGTAGTCCGTCGAAACATGCACAAGGCGAGCGCCCGAGCGGGCCGATTCCTCGGCCAGGAGCTGCGGTGCATTCGCATTGATCGCAAACGCTGCGTCATGCTCTGATTCCGCGTCGTCAACGCGAGTGAATGCCGCGCAATTGATGATAGTGTCGGCGTTCGTTGCGCGAACGAATGCTCGAAGCTCGGGCGCGTTGCGCAGGTCGACGTCGCGCGACGAAGGCCGCATCAGGGAATAATGTGCCGGCGCCAACAACCGGATTGCCCGGCCAACTTGTCCCGATGCACCGAGCAGCAGAATACGGTTCACGGAAATGGTGCGAGAGCGGCGAATGCTTGCGCAGCTTGATCCCTTGACGACAACAAAGGCGATTCACTATTGGCGATTGGCCACTCGATACCAACAGTCGCATCGTTCCACAACAGCGAACTATCTGATGGACCGTGATAGGACGTGGTGCATTTGTACGACACGTGGGCACTTTCACTCAGTACGTAAAACCCGTGTGCCAATCCGGGGGGAATGTACACCTGCCGACCGTCGCCTTCCTCAAGCATGACACCAAACCATTTGCCAAATGTGCTCGACGATTGACGCAGATCGACGGCCACGTCAAAAATTTTCCCCTGAACGGGTCGCACCAGTTTGCCTTGAGGCTTCCTTCGTTGAAAGTGCAAACCACGCAACACACCCTTGGCAGAACGGCTATGGTTGTCCTGCACAAAGTCTGTTGGCAGACCCAGCGCCGCAAATTTCTCGGCATGAAAAACTTCAGCAAAGAAGCCGCGTTCATCTCTGAATGTTGGTGACTCGACGATCACCACGCCGTTCACCTCAGTCGGAAAGACCTTCAAAACGGTAGTTCCTCGCTGGCGATGCGACGTAAGTACGCTCCGTAGTCGCTTTTCCCCAACTCATCAGCGAGCATTTCCAATTGCTGGCGATCGATGTAGCCCATGCGATACGCCACTTCTTCGGGTGCGGATATTCTGAGTCCCTGGCGCTGCTCGACGGTTTCAACAAACTGACCTGCCTGCAACAGCGACGCGTGTGTGCCGGTGTCCAGCCATGCACTCCCACGGCCCAGGATCTCAACGTGCAATTGCCCTCGCTCAAGATACGCGCGATTTACATCGGTGATTTCAAGTTCGCCGCGCGGCGAAGGTGTGAGCGCGGCCGCGATGTCACACACTTGTTGGTCGTAGAAATACAAACCCGTGACCGCGTAGTTTGACTTCGGTGCGGTGGGTTTCTCCTGGATTGAAATCGCACGTTTGTTGCGATCAAATTCAACGACTCCGTATCGATCGGGATTGGCAACGCGATACGCGAATACTGTGGCACCATCTACCTGCTTCGCCGCGTTCTGCAAAACGGTCGCAAGATCGTGACCATAAAACAGATTGTCGCCTAGTATCAGGCAGCTCCGCTGGCCGGCAACAAAATCGCGACCAATGATAAAGGCCTCCGCCAGCCCGTTCGGATTCGGTTGTACCGCGTATTCAATGCGCATTCCCCACTGCGTGCCGTTCCCCAACAGGTCCTGAAATGCCCGCGTGTCTCGTGGTGTTGTAATAATCAGCACCTCTCGCACGCCCGCCAGCATGATTGTGCACAATGGGTAATAGATCATCGGCTTGTCGTAGACGGGCAGAAGCTGCTTGCTGACCGACCGCGTTACAGGATGAAGCCGCGTTCCTGCGCCACCGGCCAGGATGATACCGCGAGTAGTCACAAAGAGAGTGCTCAGCGTCGGAGAAAACGATTTCTGTGAGACGGCAGTACGAAGGAACCGCAACGCCTTCGCTGCAAAGATACCAGCGTCCGTCGGTACGCGCATCCGGCCGTCAAGGTGGCGAGCCTGTCTCTCCATTGGCCGTAGCGCACATCGACTTCACCGGACACCCATCACAAACCGACACATGCGCCCGACACACCAACGCCCCCAATTCCATCAGCGCCTGATTGTGCGTCCACGTGTCGCGCCCCGACCGAGGCAGCGAAGCCTTGGCCAGTGCCCAGGCGACCTTCTGGCCGAGCGGTGATTTGGGGGCGAACTGCGGCGCGAACACTCGCAGTAGCACTCGCGCGACATTGGTATCCACCAGCGACGCGCGCCGCTCATACGCAAACGACGCGACGGCGCCGGCCGTGTACGCGCCAATGCCGGGAAGTGCTTCGAGATGCACGGGGTCGGCCGGCAAAGTGCCGTTGTGCTGGCCTTGTATGGTGACCTGATGCGCGAGGCGATGCAGATTGCGCGCCCGGGCGTAATAGCCAAGCCCCTCCCACTGTTCCAGCACGCGATCGACGGGTGCGTCGGCCACGTGTCGGAGCGTCGGAAACCGCTCGAGGAAGGCGCCGTAAAAATCGACCACGCGCGACACCTGCGTTTGCTGCAGCATGAGTTCGGAGACGAGCACGTGGTACGGATCACGCGTGCGACGCCACGGCAGGTCGCGCGCATTCTTGCGGTACCAACGCCGCAAACGCACGCCGAACAAACGCAAATCCTGAACAGGGATCGTTGCTACAACGGCCGCCGCTTGCTCCGCCTGTGTGATGCGTTTTTTCAGCTGACCTTCCTCGTCTTCTTTTTGAGGAAATCCATGAGCACGAACTGACCCAGCGACATCGTGTTCGTGAAATACGCCTTGCCGCGACTGATCTGACTGACCTTCTTCACGAAATCCATGAGCGCTCGATCACGCGCGAGCATGAAGGTGTTGATCATGATGTTGCTTTTGCGGCAGGCCGCGACCTCGCGCAACGTCTCAGTGAGCACGTAATGATCGAGGCCCATGCTATTCTTGTAGATCTGACCATCGGGCATGGTGAGCGCGCTGGGTTTGCCGTCGGTAATCATGATGATTTGCCGCATGTCTTTCTTTTGCGACATCAGAATACGACGCGCGAGCTTCAACCCCTCGGCGGTGTTGGTGTGATACGGTCCAACCTGAGCCTTGGCCAGCGATCCCATGGGAATTTCTTCGGCGGAGTCGTGAAACAGCACGACCCGAATGGTGTCGCCGGGAAACTGCGTACGAATGAGATGCGTGAGTGCGAGCGCCACTTTCTTGGCAGGCGTGAATCGATCTTCGCCGTACAAGATCATGGAGTGCGACGTGTCGAGCATCAACACGGTTGCGCAGCTGCTGCGAAACTCCGACTGCCGCACCATGAGATCGCTGTAGTCGAGATCCATTGGCACATCGAGACTGCCCGTGCGCGCCAATGAATTGGCCAGCGTCGCGGGCACGTCGAGATTCAGGGTGTCGCCAAATTCGTAGGGCTTGCTCCACGCATCGGCTTCGACGCCGGTGGAAAGATTTGGCGTGTCGTGCGAACCGATACTCGACTTACCGAAGGAGCCGAGCAGGTGGCGGAGCGTCTTGAATCCGAGGAAGTCGATGCCGCGTTCGGTGAGGTTGAACTGCACATCGCGTGCGGCCGCCTGCGCCAGCGATCCCTTTCCGTACACAGGTTGGTGTCCGGCCGGCACTCGCGCGGGTTTATCCAACTTGAGAAATCCTTCCTCCACCAAACGCTGCACGAGACCATCCAGCAATTCTGCCAACTTTTCTTCGGATACTTCATCACCTTCGCCGCGCAACGCCTTCAACATTTCCGGCGTGATCTGCCCGCTTTCGATCAGCGCGCGCAGAATGGCGTCGCGCAGCGCATCCATCGAGCGATCGGCGCCTTCTTCGCCGCCCCAGGGCGAGTCATTCGGATCGCCCGCAAACCCGGATTGCAACAGGAAATCGGCGAGGCCATCGAGCAATGCTTGCAGGTCGACGGCATCGCCCATTTCGGGGCTGAATTTCTTGTACGTGTGAAAGCGCATGTGCTGCTCCGGTTCATCCCTTCGTCACAACGACAACGTAACAACGTATTCGTTTGACCGAATGTGTGTGATCGATTTCGAGTGAACGACTCCGTGACCTCGCTGCATCCGCCTGCCGATATTTGCAGCGCAGGGCCATCTTCCTTTTACGTATGAACAGCGCCCCGCGATCCCTCAATCCCTTCAGAGTACTCCAAACGCACCGGAATTTCCGGCTTTTTTTGGGCGGACAGACACTTTCGCTAATTGGGACGTGGATGCAAACCATGGCCCAAGGCTGGCTGGCCCTGCAATTGTCGAACAGCGCGCTGGTGGTGGGGATCGTGGCGTCCGTCGGAGCACTCCCAGTACTGCTGTTTTCACTGCACGCCGGCGCGGTGGTGGACCGCAGCAATCGGTTGCGGCTGGTCAAGATAACGCAGTCCATTTTCCTGTTGGAGGCTGCGACGCTTTGGCTGGTAACCTGGACGGGACACGCCACCATTCCGGTGCTGCTCGTGCTGGCCTTCATTGGGGGGACGTGCGCCGCCATCGAAATTCCGTCGCGTCAATCGCTCATTATCCAACTGGTGGGCCGCGACGATCTGGCGCCCGCCATTGCACTCAATTCCAGCGGATTCAACCTCGCGCGAATTATTGGACCCGCGCTGGGTGGATTGGTGATTCACGCGTGGGGCCTCGCGTGGTGTTTTGGGTTTAACGCGCTGAGTTATCTGGCGGTGCTGGCCGGGTTGTTCATGATCCATTTGCCGCACGTGTCTACGCCAACGATCCGAACGCCGCTCAGGCAGTTGATTCGCGACAGTACGGCCAGCGCGTCGGCGGGCGTTCGGTATCTGATGCAGCCTGGCATCGTTCGCGACCTGCTTGGACTCGTTACAGTTGGTGCCGTATTTGGCGGGCCGTTCATTACGTTGATGCCGGTGATGGCGCGCGACCAACTCGGGCTTTCGGCCGATGGCTACGGTGGACTGCTTGCGTCAGTCGGTGTGGGTGGACTCATCGCTGCACTGGTGCTGGCCGGACCAGCGACACATTGGCGCAAAGGCAAAGTGCTCGCGGTCTCGAGCCTCGCATTTCCGGTGCTGCTGTTGATGTTTTCAATGGTGACCAACGTGAACGCGGCCAACATCTTGCTGCTGTTTATTGGTTGCGCGCTGATTGTATTCAATGCGGTCACGAATCACGCGCTGCAACTGCTGGTGCCGGAGGAATATCGCGGGCGGCTGATGGCGTTGTACGCGCTGGTGGTCGTTGGGTTATCGCAGGTGGCGGGGTCGTTGGTTGCGGGAGCGGTGGCGCGAGTGGCGGGGGTGGGGTGGGCGATTGGTGGGGCGGCGGCAGTGGTGCTGGGGTATGTGGTGTGGACGCTGAGGCGAGCGCCGGAGTTGGTGGAGCTTTGAACTGAAGCCTAAAAGCTGAATAGCCGAATGGGTGATGCAGCCTGATAGCCGAAGAACTGACTGCAGCCGAACAGCCGGAGAACTGACTGCAGCCGAACAGCCGGAGAACTGACTGCAGCCGAACAGCCGGAGAACTGACTGCAGCCGAACAGCCGGAGAACT
>Ga0105047_10006320_pt1 | contig 20099 bp, 15 predicted proteins | sample MAT04_FD_78384 | JGI IMG/M metagenome (GOLD analysis project Ga0105047, IMG submission 78384) | Freshwater microbial communities from Lake Fryxell liftoff mats and glacier meltwater in Antarctica - MAT-04 (megahit assembly) | ecosystem: Environmental > Aquatic > Freshwater > Ice > Liftoff...
GGTGGCCGCCTCCCCGGAGGTGCAGGCGCTGCTCGAGCAGGAGATGACCGAGCAGGTCGTGCAGGCGATCGACGCACGGGTCGAGCCGCGGGTCTCGGGGGCCATCGACGAGCTGGCGGCCCCGGACCTCGTCAAGGGCCTGCTGCGTGACCTCGCGGGCAGCCTCGGGGGCGCGGTCGAGACGCGCACGGCATCCGTCGTGGCGAAGGTCGTGCAGGCACCCGAGTTCGCCGGCGCGTTCGCGGTGGCCACCCGCACGGCCCACACCGACCTCGTGGCGGCCCTCGACGGCGGCGCCACGACCGGGGCCCTGGTCACCGAGGGTGACACGGTGAGCATCGAGCTCACAACGGTCGGCGACGCCGTGCGCCAGGAGCTGGTCGGCGCCGGGTTCAGCTTCGTCGACCGGCTACCGACCCTCGAGGCGTCGGTGCCGATCACCACGGTCGAGCAGCTGCCGACCTGGCAGGGCTACTACCGGCTGCTCGGCGTGCTCGTGTGGCTGGGGCCGCTGCTCGTGCTGGTCCTCGCCGTCGCCGGCGGGTGGCTGGTCCGCGACGTCGCGGTGGCGGGGCTCTGGTTCACGGGCGCGGCCCTGCTCGCCCTCGTGGCGACGGTCGTCGCCGTGCGGGTGGCGGTGTCGAGCGCGACGGACCGGCTGACCGACCCGGTTGCGGCGGATGCCGCGCAGGCGGTGGTCTCGACGATCACGGACACGCTGGCGCGCAACGCGACGGTCGTCGGCATCGTGCTCGTCATCGGGCTGGCCGTCCCGGCGTACGTCGCCGGGCGGCGTCGCCTGGCGCCGCAGCCCGCCTGACGCCGCAGCCCGTCTGACCGGGGGCCTCGAGCTTCAGGTCGCCCCACACCGCGACCTCGACGCCCTCGTGCGGACGCCGGGCGCGCCCGGCGCGCGCTCGGTGGAGCGCGAGCGACACCGAGACCCTTCGCCGGCGGGACGCCTGCGGCCCGGGCCACGACACCGGCGGGTCGGCGACGCGACGGGGCGTTCCACGGGCAGGGACGGCAGCGACACGTTCATTACTCGCGAGTCACCTCGAGATGGTGACAGTCTCGTGGATCGGCGGTACCGAGCCCGCCCGAGAGACGACGCGCACACCGCACCCCGGGAGGACCACCGATGTTCCAGCGGATCGCCATCGTCAACCGCGGAGAGGCCGCGATGCGGCTCATCCACGCCGTGCGTGACCTCAACGCGCAGGCCGGTCCTGGCGGACGCCGCATCGAGACGGTGGCGCTGCACACCGAGGCCGAGCGCTCGGCCATGTTCGTCCGCGAGGCCGACGCCGCCCACGACCTGGGCCCCGCGTCGCTGCGCCCCTACCTCGACCACGCCGTGCTCGAGCGCGCCCTGCTCGAGACGGGTGCGGATGCCGCGTGGGTCGGCTGGGGCTTCGTGGCAGAGGACCCCACCTTCGCCGAGCTGTGCGAGCGCATCGGCGTCACCTTCATCGGCCCCAGCCCGGAGGCGATGCGCCGGCTCGGCGACAAGATCGGCTCGAAGCTCCTCGCCGAGGAGGTCGGCGTCCCCGTGGCCCCGTGGAGCCGAGGCGGGGTCGACACCCTCGACGACGCGATCGCAGCGGCGTCCCGGATCGGCTACCCCCTCATGCTCAAGGCCACCGCCGGCGGCGGCGGGCGCGGCATCCGCAAGGTCGCCTCCGACGCCGAGCTCACCGACGCCTACGAGCGCACGCGCGACGAGGCCCAGCGCGCGTTCGGCTCCGGTGTGGTGTTCCTCGAGAAGCTCGTGACCGGGGCGCGGCACGTCGAGGTCCAGGTCATCGCCGACGGCCAGGGCTCGGCCTGGGCGATCGGGGTGCGTGACTGCTCGGTGCAGCGCCGTAACCAGAAGGTGATCGAGGAGTCGTCCTCGCCGGTGCTCGACGTCGCACAGACCGGCGAGCTCAAGGCGTCCGCCGAGCGGCTCGCCATGGCGGTCGGGTATGCCGGCGCGGGCACCGTGGAGTTCCTCTACCACCCGCGCGACCGCTTCTTCGCCTTCCTCGAGGTCAACACCCGCCTGCAGGTGGAGCACCCGATCACCGAGTCGGTCACCGGCACCGACCTGGTACGGCTCCAGATCCACGTGGCGTCCGGCGGGCGGCTTCCCGGCCACCGTCCCGACGAGGTCGGCCACGCCGTCGAGGCGCGCCTCAACGCCGAGGACCCCGACCGCGACTTCGCGCCGGCACCGGGGCGCATCGCTCACCTCGAGCTGCCGTCCGGCCCCGGCATCCGGGTCGACACCGGTGTCGCAGAAGGCGACTCGATCCCCGCAGACTTCGACTCGATGATCGCCAAGATCATCGCCCACGGCCGCGACCGCGACGAGGCCCTGGCCCGACTGCGCCGTGCGATGCGCGAGACGACCGTGGTCATCGAGGGTGGCGCGACCAACAAGTCGTTCATCCTCGAGCTGCTCGACCAGCCGGAGGTGGTCGCCGGGTCGGCCGACACCGGGTGGATCGACCGGGTGCGCGGCGAGGGTCGTCTCGTCGCGCGCGAGCACTCCGGCGTGGCCCTCGTCGTCGCCGGCATCGAGGCCTACGAGGAGGCCGAGGCCATCGAGCGCACGCGACTGCTCGAGACGGCTCGTGGCGGTCGCCCGCAGGTGCAGCACGACGTGGGTCGGGCGGTCGACCTCAAGCTGCGCGGCACGGCCTACAAGGTCACCGTCTACCGCACCGGCCCGGCCCGCTTCCGGGTCTCCGTCGCCGAGCCTGCCGGTCGGGTCGTCACGGTCGAGGCCGACCTGGAGAGGATCGGGGCCTACGCGAGCCGGGTCACCGTCGGGGGTCGGTCGCATCGTCTGGTCACCGCCTCCCACGGCCCCGTGCAGCTCGTCGAGGTCGACGGTGTCACGCACCGGGTCAGCCGTGACGAGGGTGGCGTGCTGCGTTCCCCTGCACCGGCGCTCGTCGTCGCGACGCCCCTCGCGGTCGGTGACGAGGTGGCCGCTGGGGCCGCGGTGCTCGTGTTGGAGAGCATGAAGATGGAGACGGTGCTGCCGGCTCCCTTCGCCGCTCGGCTCAAGGAGCTGCACGTCGCCACCGGCAGCCAGGTCGAGACCGGTGCGGCCCTCGCCCGGCTCGAGCCGACCGGTGGCACCGAGGAGGCAGCCGCGGAGGGTGCCGTGGACGCTCCCGACCTCGAGCTCCCGGAGGACGTCCTCAACGGTGACGTCGCCGAGCGGGCCGTTCGCGCCCGGGCCGACCTGTCCGCGATGCTCCTCGGATACGACCTCGACCCCGGCCACGAGACCCGCACGCTCGCGGGTTACCTCGTCGCCCGCGACGAGCTCGCGGCGGGCGGCGGGCTCTCGCCGGTGCACGACGAGATGGACCTCCTGACCGTGTTCGCCGACTTCGCCGAGCTGAGCCGCAACCGGCCCGTCGGTGAGGAGGCCCACGTCGAGAACCGGGTGCACAGCCCGCGCGAGCACTTCCACACCTACCTGCAGACCCTCGACCCCGAGCGCGGCGCACTGCCTGCCGACTTCGTCGGTCGCCTCGAGCGGGTGCTGGGTCACTACGGCGTCGCCGGCGTCGAGCGCACCGACGCCCTCGAGGGCGCGGTCTTCCGGGTCTTCCTCGCCCAGCAGCGCTCGGCCCCCGAGGTGTCGATGGCCACCTCGATCCTGCAGCGCTGGCTCGTCGAGCCTGCCCCGATCGTGTCTTCCGACTCCGCGCACGAGCTGCTCGACCGGCTGGTGTCCGCCACCCAGCTGCGATTCCCCATCGTCGGCGACCTGGCCCGCAGCGTGCGCTTCCGCTGGTTCGACCAACCCCTCGTCGACCAGGACCGCGCCTCGGTGCTCGGGTCGGTGGGCGACGAGCTCGAGCAGATCGACGCGATGCCCGAGGGTGCCGAGCGCACCGCCCGGCTGGACGCGCTCGCGGCCATCCCGGAGCGCATCGTCCGCTTCCTCGGTGACCGGCTGCGCCACGAGGTGCCCGCGCGCGAGCCGATGCTCGCCGTCCTGATCAAGCGCCACTACCGCGAGTACGCGCTGCATGACCTGCGCGAGGTCACCGTCGACGGCAGGGCCGTCGCGACCGCCGACTACCGCCTCGACGGGCGCGACTCGCACCTGGTCAGCACGTCCGCGACGGTCGACGAGCTGGCCGACGGCACCGGGCTCTCCGCGCTGCTCGCCGACCTCGTCGCCGACCGGCCGGCCGGGCACGAGGCGGTCGTCGACCTCTACGTGCACTGGGGCGACCTGCCGCACGACCAGGAGCAAGCGTCAGCGTTCCTCGCCACCCGCCTGGCCGGGATGCCGTTCGCCACCCGGGTGCGGCGCGTCGCCGTGGGCGTCGTGCCCGACGACGACCGCGAGATCGGCTACTTCACCTTCCGCCCCCAGCCCGACGGGTCGATGGACGAGGACCGGCCGGTGCGCGACGTGCACCCGATGGTCGGCCGCCGGCTCAACCTGTGGCGGCTGCGTGACTTCGAGCTCACCCGGCTCGAGGCACCCGAGGACGTGCTGCTCCTGCACGCCGTCGCGGCAGGGAGCCCGCAGGACCAGCGGCTGGTCGCCCTGGCCCAGGTGCGCCAGCTCGTCGTGGTGCGCGACGAGAGCGGCAAGGTCACCGCCCTGCCACACATCGAGCGCGCCCTGGCCAACTGTCTCGAGGCGATCCGCCGCGCCCGGGCCACCCTCGGCGCCGGCGCCCGGCTCGACACCAACCACGTCTGGCTGCACATCTGGCCGCCCGTCGAGGCCGACCTCGACCAGCTGACCGCCCTGCAGGGCAAGGTGGCCCCGATGACGGCCGGCGCCGGCATCGAGGAGGTCCGCATCGAGGGGGCGATCGCGGGCGAGAACGGCCACACCGTGCCGATCTGTGCTCGCTTCTCGTACCAGCCCGGCTCCGGGGTCACCTTCACCGTCGACCAGCCCGCGACGACCCGGGTCGCCCCCCTCGACGGATATGCGGAGAAGGTGGTGCGGGCCCGGCGTCGCGGCGTGGTCTACCCCTACGAGCTGGTGGCGATGGTGGCCGGCACCGGTGGCTCGGTGCAAGAGCTCGACCTCGACGACGCAGGCCGGCTGGTGCCGGTTTCGCGCCCCTACGGCGAGAACACCGCCGGCCTGATCTGCGGCTTGGTCACCACGCCGACGCCCCTGCATCCCGGCGGCGTGAGCCGGGTGGTGCTCTGCGGCGACCCGCTGCGCGCGCTGGGTGCGGTGGCCGAGCCGGAGTGTGCCCGGGTCATCGCGGCCCTCGACCTCGCCGAGGAGCGCGGCCTACCGGTGGAGTGGTTCGCCCTGTCGGCCGGCGCCCGCATCTCCATGGACTCCGGCACCGAGAACATGGACTGGGTGGCCCGGGCACTGAAGAGGATCATCGAGTTCACCCAGGCCGGGCACGAGATCAACGTCGTCGTCGCCGGCATCAACGTCGGCGCCCAGCCGTACTGGAACGCCGAGGCGACGATGCTGATGCACACCAAGGGCATCCTGGTCATGACGCCGGACTCCGCGATGGTGCTCACCGGCAAGCAGTCGCTCGACTTCTCGGGCGGGGTCTCGGCCGAGGACAACTTCGGCATCGGCGGCTACGACCGGGTCATGGGGCCCAACGGCCAGGCCCAGTACTGGGCCAAGGACCTCGTCGACGCGTACGGCATCCTGCTCGCGCACTACGAGAACACCTGGGTGGCTCCCGGCGAGGCCGGGCCGCGGCGGGCGCCGACCGACGACCCGCACGACCGCGACGTCACCTCCTCCCCGCACGTGCTGGCCGGCAGCGACTTCACCACGGTCGGCGACATCTTCTCGCCGGCGACCAACCCCGACCGCAAGAAGGCGTTCGACATCCGCACGGTGATGCGGGCGGTCGCCGACCAGGACCACGGAATTCTCGAGCGCTGGGCCGGTATGGCCGACGCGGAGACCGCGGTGGTGCTCGACGCACGCCTCGGTGGAATCCCGGTGTGCCTGTTGGGGATCGAGTCGAAGTCAGTGCCGCGGCGGGGCGTTCCCCCGACCGACGGGCCAGACGTCTACACCGCGGGCACGCTCTTCCCGCGCTCGTCGAAGAAGGCTGCCCGGGCGATCAACGCAGCGAGCGGCAACCGGCCCCTCGTCGTGCTCGCCAACCTGTCCGGCTTCGACGGTTCACCCGACTCGATGCGCGCGCTGCAGCTCGAGTACGGCGCGGAGATCGGCCGGGCCGTGGTCAACTTCGACGGCCCGATCGTGTTCGTCGTCATCTCGCGCTACCACGGCGGTTCGTTCGTGGTGTTCTCCAAGGCGCTGAACCCGCGGATGACGGTGCTGGCGGTCGAGGGGTCGTTCGCCTCGGTCATCGGCGGGGCACCCGCGGCCGCGGTCGTGTTCGCCCGTGACGTCGACGCCCGCACGGCGGCCGACCCCCGGGTCGCCGACCTGCAGGCCCGGGCGCACGAGGCCAGCGGGGCGCAGCGCGCGGCCCTGGCGACCGAGCTGGCCACGGTGCGCACGGCGGTGCGGGCCGAGATGCTCGGCAAGGTGGCCTCCGAGTTCGACCGGGTGCACGACATCCACCGGGCGGTCGAGGTCGGCTCGGTCGACGCCGTCATCGCCCCGCACGAGCTGCGGCCGCGGATCATCGCCGCGATCGAGGCCACCGCGACCCCCTGACCACCCGGTCGAGAGTAGAGAACACGCCGTCTGGCTCCAGGACCACACGGCGTGTTCTCTACTCTCGACGAGGTGGGGGCGCCCGGTCAGCGCACGACCTTGAGGTTGAAGTGCGCGGTGCCGAGCGCTCCCATCAGGCGCAACCAGACCGGCAGCACCATCTCCGTGCCGCGGGCGGACTCGATGCCGCCGAGGTCGATCACGTCGTCGTGCCCGAACGAGGTGAGCAGCTCGGTCACCGTCGCCTTGGCACCGGCGTCGTCACCCGAGACGAACACCGTGCTGCTCGCCCCGAGGGTCTGCGGGTGCACCATCAGGTCGGCGTTGAGGGTGTTGAGGGTCTTGACGACCAACGCCTCCGGGAAGGCCCGCTGCAGCTGCTCGCCGAGCGAGTCGGTGTCCTTGACGAACAGGGTGGGCGGGAACCCGTTCGAGAAGTCGAGGGGGTTGGAGATGTCGACCAGCGGCTTGCCGGCCAGGTTCTCGGCGCCGGCGAGGCCGAGCACGGCCATGGCGGCGGAGCCGTTCGTGGCGTTGACGACGAGCTCGGCACCGGCGGCGGCCTCGGCATGGGTGGCCAGCCCCACGTCGGCGTGCTCGGCGTGCCAGGTCGAGAAGGGCGCGGTGCCCATGGCGTCGGGTTCGGAGCGGGCGAGCGTGGCCTGCGGGTCGCGGGTGCCGACGACGACGGCGTGGCCCAGCTCGTGGAGCCGGCCGGCGATCGCGCGACCGACCGAACCGGTGCCGAGGACTGCGATGTTCATGGGAGCTCCTGAGATCGGGAGACGAAAGTAGACAGGTCTGTCTACGTCGAGGTGGACGCTAGCAGACAGGTCTGTCTACTATCAACCCATGGCTCCCCCCACTGCCCGCGAGCGCATCCTCGACACCGCGTTCCGGCTCTTCTACGCCCGCGGCATCCGGACCGTCGGCGTCGACCTGATCATCGCCGAGTCGGGCGTGGCCAAGGCGACGTTCTACAAGTGGTTCCCGGCCAAGGACGACCTGGTTCTCGCCTACCTCGACCAGGTCGACGGCATCTGGAGCGGGCAGCTGCACCAGGCCGCGGAGGCCGCCGGCCCCCATCCGGCCGACGAGCTCGTGGGGCTCTTCGACGCGCTCGGCAGCGCGTGCCGGCGCGAGGGCTACCGTGGCTGCGCCTTCCTCAACACGGCCGCGGAAGCGGCGCCCGGCACCCCCGTCCACGACCGCACGGTCGCGCACAAGACCGCGGTCCTCGAGTGGGTCACGGACCTGGCCGCGGATGCCGGGGCGCCCGACCCGCGTGGGCTGGCTCGCTCGCTCACCCTCCTGCTCGACGGCGGGCTCGCCAGCGGTGCCCTCGACGCCGACCCGGATGCCGCCGCGCAGGCTGGGAAGTCGGCTCGCGTCCTCGTCGACGCGGCGGTTCACCCCAGGGGATAGCCCCGCACGAACCTCCAGCGGCCCCTCCCGGTCCTGGGTGGTGGGCCGCACCACAGCTCGACCGCGGTGACGACCTGGCGGGTGCTCGGGGAACTCCTCGGCCACCGCGTCGATCAGGGCCGTCACCGCGTGCACCTCGCCGAGCTCGACGAACAGCACGTCGTCACCGAACCACGCCGTGTGCTTCCCGGTCACCGTGAACGAGGGGAAGCGCGCGAAGAGCCGCTGGAGCCGGCCGTGTCGGTCGCCGTTAGCGCGGCCACCGGGCGGAAGGGGTAGGTCACCCTCACGTGGGCCGGCACCCCCACGCGTGCCGCTGCGTGCAGGCGGGCGCGAGCCGCTCCCACGGCCGGCTCCCGCCGGGCAGCGAAGCAACAGCGCGGACTCCTCGTCGGGGGGGCGTTCACCAGCCCACCCGACCCCGCCGGTAGCGATGGCGCCACCGAGATCCCGGGCGGGGTCGTGGCAGGCTGGTGGCGTGACCACCGTCGGGCTCGTGCTGGCCGCCGGCGCCGGCCGCCGGATGGGCGGGCCGAAGGCGCTCGTGCGGCTGACCGAGCGTGGGCCCTCGCTCGTGGAGACGGCCGTGGCCCGCGTGCTCGCGGGCGGCTGTGACCGTGTCGTGGTCGTCGTCGGGGCTGCGGGCGACGAGGTCGCAGCCCTCCTGCACGCCACCGGGGCGGAGGTCGTGCACGCCGACGACTGGGCCGAGGGGATGGGGGCGTCGCTGCGCGCCGGGCTCGCCCACCTCGGGCCGGGCGACGACGACCTCGCGCTCGTCACCCTCGTCGACCTGCCCGACGTCACCGCGGCGGTGGTCGAGCGGGTCCTCGCGACGGCGCGGGGTGACAAGCCCGCGGCACTGGCGCGGGCCGCCTACGCCGGGGTGCCGGGTCACCCGGTCGCCCTCGGGCGCGACCACTGGGCCGCGGTCACCATCGCCGCCCGCGGCGACCGAGGTGCCCGCGACCACTTCGCGGTGACTCCGCACCGGCTCGTCGAGTGCGGTGACCTCGCGACGGGGCGCGACCTCGACACGGCCGGTGACCTCGATGACCTCCAGCGGGGATGATGGCGACGTGACCGACCCCGAGCACCGCTGGCCGAGCAGCGTCTACGCCCATGGCCACGAGCCCGACCCACGCTTCTCGCTCGCGAACGAACGTACCTACCTCGCCTGGATCCGTACGGCCCTGGCCCTCGTCGCCGGAGCCGCCGCGGTCGACGCGCTGCCCCTGCCGCTGCCCGACATCCTGCAGAAGCTGCTCGCTGCGGGCCTCGGGCTCGCTGCCCTGCTCACGGCAGCAGCGGCCTGGCGTGGCTGGGCACGCACCGAGCGCGCGATGCGGGAGGGGCATGCGCTGCCGGCGAACCCGGCCATGGTCATCGTGCTGGTCGCGGTCGCCCTCGCCGCGGTGGTGCTCGGCGTCGCGAGCCTGACCGGTGGCTGACCCGACGGCGCGGCGGCCGGATGCCGGGATGCCGCGTCCCGGCTCGGACCGCACCGCGCCCCAGGAGCGCACCGCGCTGGCCTGGCGGCGCACCGGGCTCGCGCTGCTCGTCGGGTCCCTGACCATCGGCCGGATCACCGCAGGCACGCTGGGGCCGGCCGTCGTCGTGCCGACGGTGGTGGGGGCGGCGATCGCCGGCTGGGTGCTCATGGTGTCGGTGCACGCACGCCGCCCGGCTCGTTCCCACCCCGACGAGCCGGCCTTGTCGGTGCTCGCCGACGGGCGGCTACCGGCCGTCGTCGCGGCGTTGCTCGGTGGCCTCGCCCTGGGTGAGGTCCTCGCCGCCGTCGCTGCCTTGTTCTGAGGGTCGACCGGGCGTGGCACGAGATGGGAGAACGGTCTCCCACCGACACGGTCGAAGCCGTCCGGGCCGCCCTGACGAGCATCGACCGCTCACACCACCCGAACGTGACCAAGGGTCGGCGCGGCCCCAACCGGCCGCGCTGATCTGACCGACATCCGCAGTCGAGCGCCCGCCATGCCGCAGCCCCGACCGCGCCGCTCCAGGGGAACTGCGAAAGTGCCTCCCCGAACGGGCAAAGGCCCGGCTGAGCGCTCGGCTGAGCGTGGTGCGGCTCCTCGACTGGCCGATTGCCCGTCCGGCAGCGCACGTGTCCGGATCGGTACGTCGTCGGGGATGCCGGCGCCGGGACGGTCGGCTGGATGGCCAGAGCGGTGATCGGCGACGGTGTCGTCTCGTTGCCTCCCCTCTCGTCGGCCGACGCCGAAGCGCATCTGGCGGGTTGCGAGCGGGCGATCGTGGACAGCCTCGGTGGCGGCGAGCCAATCACCGAGGACCGCGTACGGCAGTGGCTCGCCGAGGCCGCGACGAGTGGGAGCGGGGCGGCCCGCTGGTCGACCTCGGCGAGGACGAGTCCACCGAAACCTGGTGGGGAACTGCCAACACAGCGCGGCCTCCACCACGTCGAGCCGGGCCAGGTCAACCCCACGGATGTCTTGTACCCGAACTGGCGCGCGCGTGGCCACGCGACACGGTCCGTCCGCCTGGTGGTGGACCTTGCCCGCCGGAACCCGGCCGAGGTGAACGTGCGCTTCCGGATCGGCACGTCGTCGGGGATGCTGGCGCCATGGACCCGCGGACGACGTTCGGCACGGCGCACGACCTGACCGACGCGCTCGGCGAGACCGGCTACCTCGCCGACGACGCCCTCGCCACGATCACCTGGCTCGCGCTGCGCCTGGGCCGACCACTGCTCATGGAGGGGGAGCCGGGCACCGGGAAGACCGCCCTGGCCGAGGCGCTCGCCGAGACGATGGAGCTGCCGCTGATCCGGCTGCAGTGCTACGAGGGCATCGACGCCACCCAGGCGCTCTACGACTGGGACTTCCCCCGTCAGATCCTCCACGTGCGGGCGCTCGAGGCGGTCGAGGGTGCCGCGCGCGACGTCCGCGAGGTGGAGCAGGGGCTCTTCGACGAGCGGTTCCTCCTCGCGCGACCGGTGCTGCGCGCCCTGCGCGACGCCCCGGCCGTGCTGCTGATCGACGAGGTCGACCGCGCCGACGACGAGTTCGAGGCCTTCCTCCTCGAGGTGCTCTCGACCTGGCAGGTGACCATCCCCGAGCTCGGCACCGTGACCGCAGCGGTGCCGCCCGTGGTCGTGCTCACCTCGAACCGCACCCGCGAGCTGCACGACGCCCTCAAGCGCCGCTGCCTCTACCACTGGCTCGAGCACCCCGGCATCGCGCGCGAGCTCGAGATCGTCGCCCGTCGCGCCCCGGAGGTGTCGGCGGCGCTCGCCGAGCAGGTCGTGCGCGCCGTGCACGGCATCCGGGCCGACCGCGAGATGCTCAAGCCGCCCGGGGTCGCGGAGACCCTAGACTGGGCGAGGGCGCTGCACGAGCTCGGCACCCGCGAGCTCGACACCGAGACGGCCGCCGCCACGCTCGGGGTGGCGGTGAAGTACCGCGAGGACGCGGAGCGGGTCAAGAAGGCGCTCGACGTGATGCTGACCCGATGACGGCGACTCCGAAAAGGCCCGAGGAGCTGCTCCTCGGTTTCGCCCGTGCCCTGCGAGCCGCCGGCGTCGCGGTCACAGCCGACCGCGAGCGCACCTACCTCGAGGCGGTCGCGGCCGTCGGGCTCGACGACCAGCCGGCGGTCTACCACGCGGGCCGGGCCACCCTGTGCGCGTCACCGGCCGACCTCGAGCGCTACGACCTCGTCTACGCCGCCTGGTTCAGCGGTCAACGCGCCGGCACCAAGGACCGCCCCCCACTGCCCGACGTGGTGCCCCAGGCCGGGCTCGGTGCCGCCGAGAGTGCGTCCGGCCAGGCTCCCGACGACCCGGACACCGTTCGTGCACAGGCGAGCTCGGCCGAGGTGCTGCGCCACCGCGACGTGGCGACCCTGAGCCGCCGCGAGCGCGAGGCCCTGATCGCGATGTTCGCGGCTCTGCACCCGCGGGCGCCGCGGCGACGTGCCCACCGCTACACGGCATCGCGGCGTGGTGCGGTCGACGCCCGCGCCACGTTGCGCTCGACGCTGCGGCGGATGGGGGAGCCGGGCGAGGTGCGCTGGCGCCGCCGGGGCAGCCGGCCGCGCAAGATCGTGCTCCTGGTCGACGTGTCGGGGTCGATGAGCGGCTACGCCGACGCCCTCATCCGGCTGGCTCACACCTACTGCGTCGCCGGGGTGCCGGTCGAGGTGTTCACCCTCGGCACCCGGCTGACGCACATCACCCGTGCGCTGCAGCAACGCGACCCCGACCGCGCCATCGTGGCCGCGGGCGACGCCATCCCGGACTGGTCCGGCGGGACCCGGCTGGCCGAGGGCGTGAAGGTCTTCCTCGACCGCTGGGGCCGCCGGGGGATGGCGCGCGGCGCGGTCGTCGTCGTCTTCAGCGACGGGTGGGAGCGCGACCAGCCGGAGGCGCTCGGCGAGCAGGTGCGGCGGCTGCGTGCCGTGGCCCACCGGGTCGTCTGGGTCAACCCGCACCGCGGAAGGGCGGGCTACGAGCCGGTGCAGGGAGGCATCATTGCGGTGCTGCCCCACGTCGACTCCTTCGTCGCGGGGCACTCCCTGGCGGCGTTCGAGGAGCTGACGGAGGTGGTCGCCCGTGCGTGACGTGCTGCCCGAGCTGATGCGATGGTGGCGGGCCGGCGAGCCGGTCGGGGTCGGCACCGTCGTGGCCACGTTCCGCTCCGCGCCCCGCCCCGCCGGCGCGTCGATGCTCGTGGGCCCCGGCGGTGAAGCCGTGGGGTCGGTGTCCGGCGGCTGTGTCGAGGGCGCGGTCTACGAGCTGGGCCAGGAGGTGGTGGCCTCCGGCTCCCCGGTGCTCCAGCGCTACGGCGTCTCCGATGACGACGCGCTCGCGGTGGGGCTCACCTGCGGCGGCATCCTCGACGTCTTCGTCGAGACGGTCTCCCCGCGGACGTTTCCCGAGCTCGGCGCGGTCAGCGACGACATCGACGCCGGGCGCCCGGTGGCCGTGGCCACCGTCATCGACCACCCCGACCCGGCGTGGGTGGGGCGACGCCTCGTCGTGCGCACCGAGGACGCCGAACGGATGCCGACCGGCTCGCTCGGCAGTGAGCGCGCCGATGCCGCCGTCACCGACGACGCCCGCGGCCTGCTCGCGGCCGGGCGCACCGAGACGCTCACCTACGGCCCCGACGGCGAGCGCCGGGGTGAGGGGCTGCGGGTCTTCGTCGCGGCCTACGCCCCCCGGCCCCGGATGCTCGTCTTCGGGGCGATCGACTTCGCGGCGGCGGTCGCGCACGTCGGCGCCTTCCTCGGCTACCGGGTGACGGTCTGCGACGCCCGCCCGGTGTTCGCCACGGCCTCGCGCTTCCCCGCCGCCGACGAGGTCGTCGTCGAGTGGCCGCACCGCTACCTCGCCGCCGAGGTGGAGGCCGACCGGGTCGACGGGCGCACCGTGGTGTGCGTGCTCACCCACGACCCGAAGTTCGACGTGCCCCTGCTGGAGGTGGCGCTGCGGATGCCGGAGGTCGCCTACGTCGGGGCGATGGGCTCGCGACGCACGCACGACGACCGACTCGAGCGGCTGCGCGACGCCGGCGTCAGCGACGACGAGCTGGCGCGGCTGTCGTCGCCGATCGGGCTCGACCTCGGAGCGCGCACCCCCGAGGAGACCGCGGTGTCCATCGCGGCCGAGATCGTCGCGCTGCAGTGGGGCGGCGGCGGGCGGCGGCTGCAGGAGACGGGCGGCTCCATCCACCACCACCCCACCGCGGACGTTTCCTGACGGGAAAGCCGGTCGGCCCGCCGTTACCCGTGGATCTCGTCGAACCTCTTGTGGCGCGCGTCACTTCGGGTGAGGATCACGACCACGTCACGGTCCACACCTGCTTGAAGGAGTCAAGGATGACTCGGGTCAACGTCACCGTCGACGGAGTGCTGTGCTCCGACGACGTCGAACCCCGCATGCTGCTCGTCCAGTACCTGCGCGACACCCTCGGGAAGGTGGGGACCGTCGTCGGCTGTGACACCAGCAACTGCGGGGCCTGCACCGTGCACCTCGACGGTCGCAGCGTGAAGTCGTGCAACGTCCTGGCCGTGCAGGCCGACGGGCACGAGGTCACCACGATCGAGGGCATCGCCACGAGCGGCGAGCTGCACCCGATGCAGCAGGCCTTCCACGACAACCACGCCCTCCAGTGCGGCTACTGCACGCCGGGCATGATCATGCAGGCCCTCGACGTGCTCAAGGAGAACCCGAACCCCTCCGAGCAGGAGATCCGGGTCGGCCTCGAGGGCAACCTGTGCCGGTGCACCGGCTACCACAACATCGTCAAGGCGGTGGCGGCCTGCGCGAGCACCATGACCGCCGGTGGCGGCGCCGTCGAGGACGACTCCCCGGTGACGGTGGTGGCGTCATGACCGCCGTCGACGACCGCCCGCTCCCCGAGATCGGCAGCCCGCGCAAGCGCAAGGAGGACCGGCGGCTCCTCACCGGCCGCACCCGCTGGACCGACAACATCCAGCTGCCGGGGATGCTGCACCTCGCCATGGTGCGCAGCCCGTTCGCCCACGCCCGGATCACCGCCATCGACACAAGCGACGCCACGTCCGCCGCCGGGGTCGTGGTCGTGTTCACCGGCAAGGACCTTCAGGACAGCCAGGGCGTGAACATCAACGCCTGGCCGATCACCGCCGACCAGGTCACGCCGACGCACCTGCCGGTCGTCGTCGACCACGTGGCCTGCGCCGGTGAGATCGTCGCGGTGGTCGTGGCACGCACTGCGAGCGCGGCGCGCGACGCCGCCGAGAAGGTCGACGTCGACTACGACGAGCTGCCGGCCGTGCTCGACCTCAAGGAGGCCGCAGCCGACACCGTGCTGGCCCACCCCGACCTCGGCACCAACAAGTCGGCCTTCTGGAAGCTCGACTCCGCCGAGGCCGGAACCGGTGGCGACGTCGACGAGGCCATCGCCAGGGCCCGCGTGGACGGCATCGTCATCGAGCGCGAGTACCGGCAGCAGCGGCTGGTGCCGTCCTTCATGGAGCCCCGGTCGACCGTCGTCGACCCCACCAGCGAGCAGATGACCGTGTGGTCGGCCACCCAGGTGCCGCACATCCTGCGCTTCGCGATCGCCGCGACGATGGGCATCCCGGAGTCCAAGGTGCGGGTCATCGCGCCCGACGTCGGTGGCGGTTTCGGCGGCAAGCTGCAGACCACGCCCGAGGAGTTCGCGACGATTGCCGTGGCCCGCATGCTCGGCAAGCCCTGCAAGTTCACCGAGACCCGCTCGGAGTCGATGATCTCGGCCCACCACGGCCGCGACCAGTGGCAGAAGCTCACGCTGGCGGCCGAGAAGGACGGCACGGTCACCGGCTTCAAGGTCGAGCTGCTCGCCGACCTGGGTGCCTACGTCGCGCTCGTCGGGGGCGGGGTCCCCGTGCTCGGCGCCTGGATGTTCAACTCGATCTACAAGTTCCCCGCCTACCAGTTCACCTGCCAGACGGTGCTGACCAACAAGACGTGGGTCGACGCCTACCGTGGTGCCGGTCGGCCCGAGGCGACGTTCGCCATCGAGCGGATCATGGACGAGCTCGCCGCCGAGGTCGGCGTCGACCCGCTCGCGATCCGCGAGAAGAACTGGATCAGGCACGACGAGTTCCCCTTCACCACGGTGGCGGGCATGACCTACGACTCGGGCAACTACGAGGCCGCCACTGCCAAGGCCGTCGAGCTCTTCGGCTACGACGAGCTGAGGGCCGAGCAGCAGCGGCGTCGTGAGAGCAACGACCCGGTGCAGCTCGGCATCGGCGTCTCGACGTTCACCGAGATGTGCGGCCTCGCCCCCTCGCGGGTGCTCGGCTCGCTCAGCTACGGCGCCGGCGGGTGGGAGAACGCGAGCATCCGGATGCTGGCCACGGGCACGGTCGAAGTCGTCACCGGCACCTCCCCGCACGGGCAGGGGCACGAGACGGCGTGGAGCCAGATCGTCGCCGACCGGCTCGGCGTGCCGTTCGAGAGCGTCGAGGTGCTGCACGGCGACACCCAGATCGCACCCAAGGGCCTGGACACCTACGGGTCACGCTCGCTCGTCGTCGGTGGCGAGGCGCTGGTCCTGGCGGCCGACAAGGTGATCGAGAAGGCCAAGGTCTTCGCGGCGCACCTGCTCGAGGCAAGTGCCGACGACCTCGAGTTCTCCGGTGGCCGGTTCGCCGTCAAGGGCACCGACAAGGGCATCGGGATCACCGACATCGCGCTCGCGACCTTCGCGGCGCACAACCTGCCCGACGGCGCCGAGCCCAGCATCGACGCCGACGCCACCTACGACCCGGTGAGCTTCTCCTTCCCGCACGGCACCCACCTGTGCGCCATGGAGGTCGACACCGAGACCGGCGCGACCACGATGCGCAAGTACGTCTGCGTCGACGACATCGGCACGATCATCAACCCGCTCATCGTCGAGGGCCAGGTGCACGGCGGCCTGGTGCAGGGCATCGCGCAGGCGCTGTGGGAGGGAGCCGAGTACGACGACCAGGGCACCCTGGTCACCGGTTCCTTCGTCGACTACACGCTTCCGACCGCGGCCGACACGATCAGCTTCGTCACCGGCCACACGACCTCGCTGTCGACGACGAACACGCTCGGCACCAAGGGTGTCGGCGAGGCCGGCACCATCGCCTCCACCCCGGCGGTCGTCAACGCGATCGTGGATGCCGTGCGCCACCTCGGCGTCGACGACGTGCAGATGCCGTGCACGCCCGAACGGGTGTGGAAGGCGATCCAGACCGCCGGCGCCCACTCCGGCGACGTGACCGGTGCGGCCCAGCCGCACTTCGCGGGCGGCACACCCAACCAGGACCCCTCAGCGGGCGCGACGGACGGAGCGGCACAGTGATCCCCGCAGCATTCGACTACCTCGCACCCACCACCGTCGACGAGGCCCTTGCCGCGCTCGCCGCGGGTGGCGACGACGTCAAGGTGCTGGGCGGGGGCCAGTCGCTCCTGCCCATCCTGCGGATGCGCCTGAACGCGCCCGACTCGCTCGTCGACCTCAGCCGCATCGAGGCGCTGCGCGGCATCCGTGACGAGGGCGACTCGCTCGTCATCGGCGCGATGACGCCCTACAGCGACCTCCTCGAGAGCGAGCTCGTGCACCAGCACGCGGCCCTGCTCGTGAAGGCGGTCGCCGAGGTCGCCGACCCGCAGATCCGGCACCGCGGCACGATCGGTGGCGCCCTGGTGCACGCCGACCCCGCTGGTGACGTCGGTGCGCCGGTGCTCGCACTGGATGCCGAGCTGGTCATCGTCGGCGCCGGAGGCGAGCGCACCGTGCCGGCGAGCGAGTTCTTCCACGACCTGTTCGAGACCTCGGTCGCCGAGGGCGAGCTGCTCACGCAGGTGCGCATCCGCAAGCACACCGGCTGGGCGTCGCACTACGAGAAGTTCGTGCGCGTCTCGCACCAGTGGTCGATCATCGGGGTCGCCGTGGCCCTGGACGTCGACGGCGGCACGATTCGTGAGGCCCGCATCGGGCTCACCAACATGGGCAACACCCCGCTGCGCGCCCGCGCGGTGGAGGCTGCCCTGGTCGGACGGTCCGCCGCCGACCTCGGTGACGCGTGCGCGTCGGTGGCCGACGGCACCTCCCCGCCGAGCGACCTCAACGGCGACGCCGACTACCGGCGCCACCTCGCCCGGGTGCTCACCCGCCGCGCCGTCCGCACCGCTCTCGGAGGCTGACCCCCGGCATGGAGCTGACGCACGACTTCACCGTCCCGGCGAGCGTCGACGCCGCCTGGGCCACGTTCATGGACCTCGAACGGGTGGGCAGCTGCTTTCCCGGCGCGACGGTCACCTCGGTGGACGAGTCCGGGTTCGCCGGCACGGTGAAGGTCAAGCTCGGCCCGATCGCCCTGCAGTACGCCGGCACCGGGGCGTTCCTCGAGCGAGACGACGCCGCGCACCGGGCCGTCATCGAGGCCAAGGGCAAGGACAAGCGCGGCAACGGCACCGCAGGGGCAACGGTCACGGTGCAGCTCGCCCCCTCCGGCGAGGGCACCCGTATCGACGTCACCACCGACCTGTCGGTCACCGGCAAGCCGGCGCAGTTCGGTCGCGGCGTCATGCAGGACGTGTCCGACAAGCTGCTCCAGCAGTTCGTGCAGTGCATCGAGGGCCAGTTCGCGGTGTCCGAGCCCGGACCGGCGGATGCCGGGGCTGCCGCTCCCGCGGAATCTGCCGGGTCCGCTGCCGCACCGGAAACCGGACCTGGGGCTCCCGCGCCCGCGCAGGCCGGGGCGCCCGCGGCGACCGGGGCGCCCGCGCAGGCCGGGGCGCCCGCGGCACTGCGTCCGCTGCGCTCGGCACCGCGGCCGGCCGCGGACGACTCGATCGACCTCGGCGCCACCGTGCTTCCGGTGCTGGTGAAGAGCTACGCCCCGTACGCCGTGGCGGCTCTGGCGGGGCTCGTGCTCGGCTGGCTGATCGGCCGCCGCGGCTCCTGAGCCGGCTCGGTCGCCACCTCCCCTTCCCCCCCGTCGGAACGTGAGTGAGAACCGTCGGCTGGGTGAGGGTCTTCACCCACGTTCCGCGGGGAGAGGGAGCCCGGTCAGCGGTGGGCTGCCCCGTCGAGGGCATGGATCTCGTTCGCGATCCGGCGGCTGTCGGCGTCGTACCTGGTCCAGGCCCAGGTGGTGCGAGCCCCGTGCTCGCGCCGATCGCGACGGTTGGTGCGCTCGATGAGGTAGGCCACGGGGGCCACGAGGCCGCCGATGGCGGCGAGGGTGAGGATCGTCTCGAGTGTGCTGTTCGTGTCCATGGCATGAGTTTGACGTTGCACCAATACCTGCCGCGAGTGGCAGAAATGACACTGTACGTCAAGTATCTGCCATACTGGCGCGCATGCCGTTGAGGTCCGTGGCCGTGCTGCTGCAGGAGCCTGTCGCCCTGTTCGAGTACGGCGTGCTCGCCGAGGTCTTCGGCATCGACCGCACCGAGGAGGGCGTGCCCGCCTTCGACTACCGGGTGTGCGCCGAGATGCCCGGTCCGCTCGACGCTCGCAACGGCACCAGTGTCACGGCCGCCTTCGGCCTCGAGGCCGCGGCGGACGCCGACCTCATCGCCGTCCCCGCGTCGTCCGCGGCGCGAACGCCCTCGCCTGCCGTGGTGCAGCTGCTGCGCGACGCCGTCGACCGCGGGGCCTGGGTTCTGTCGGTGTGCTCGGGTGCCTTCACCCTCGGGGCGGCCGGTCTCCTCGACGGTCGCGAGTGCACGACCCACTGGCAGTACACGGCCGAGCTCGCGGCTGCCCATCCGCTCGCCCGGGTCGACCCCGACGTGCTCTACGTGCGCGACGGCACCGTCATCACCAGCGCCGGCACGGCCGCCGGCATCGACGCCGCGCTCCACCTGGTGCGCACCGAGCTCGGCAGCTCCGTGGCCACGGCCATCGCCCGCCGGATGGTCGTGCCACCGCACCGCGACGGCGGCCAGCGCCAGTTCATCGACCGCCCAATTCCCCCGACCACGGCCGAGAGCCTCGGGCCGGTGCTCGCCTGGATGCTCGCGCACCTCGACGACGCGTTCACCGTCGACGACCTCGCCCGGCGGTCGGCCATGTCGTCGCGCACCTTCTCCCGGCGCTTCGTCGCCGAGACAGGCACGACGCCGCACCAGTGGGTCACCGACCAGCGGGTGCTGCGCGCCCGCCAGCTGCTCGAGGACACCGACCTGCCCATCGAGGCGGTCGCCCGCGATGCAGGTTTCGGGTCGGCGGCACTGCTGCGCCACCACTTCGCCCGCTGCACCGGCATCACGCCTACGGCGTTCCGAAGCCAGCGCCGCCTCCCGGCCTGAGCGACGGCGCCGTCGAGCGCCTGACCTGCGCACCTTCTGTCAGCCGAGAACGACTTCGAGACACGGGCCAGCTCGAACGGCCGACAAAGCGACGCCTTCAGCGCCGAATGCTGGGACGAGCCATCGGCGGGGAAGAACCTGCCCGCTCAGCGTCGACGGCACCCGCCCACCCAGCGCTACTGCGAGGTGCGCCGTTCCTCCCGGACATGCCGA
>Ga0105047_10006321_pt1 | contig 20097 bp, 15 predicted proteins | sample MAT04_FD_78384 | JGI IMG/M metagenome (GOLD analysis project Ga0105047, IMG submission 78384) | Freshwater microbial communities from Lake Fryxell liftoff mats and glacier meltwater in Antarctica - MAT-04 (megahit assembly) | ecosystem: Environmental > Aquatic > Freshwater > Ice > Liftoff...
GGCTATCATTGCGAGCGGATGACGACGTCTCGCGCCCACACCTCACCCATCACACGTATCGAGCGCCGCCCGGAGCGCCGCACGATGCTCTCCCGCGCGCTGATCATCACGCTCGTGGCGCTCATCACGCTCGCACCTACCTTCCTCGCCCTGGCTGTGACAGGCCCGGCGCAGCCCGCAGGCCTCATGACCCATCCCTGGCGCGGCTGGCAACTGCTCGCTACGGTTGTGCGAGACGCCCCCAGCTCTCCGACAGCTTCTCCCGGCAGCGCCCTTGCCGCCGCCCGCGCCGAGTTCGAAGGATCAGACCTTCGCCCCCGCCGCGCCGAGCTCGTGTATCTCGCGTCTACCGACCGCTTCACGGCGGAGCGCTTTGACACCAACACCACCGATGATCCCTCCCGCAGCGCAATCGATATCGACGCGCCACTCGTATGGGTCATCACCGGCACGCGTCGCAACTCGCGCGCGACCGGTGTGGTCGGTGTCATCAACTACGCATCGGGCGATGTGATGTACGACGCGCGAACCCCCCAGCGCCGCCAGGAGAACAACGAGCGATGAGCAAGACCATTCGACAACGCCGTGAGCGCCTTCGCCGCGCCTCCCGCCGACGCGCCCGGCTGTTCCTGCTCGCCGCGCTCGCCAGCACGTGCGCCCTTGCCGGCACGTTATACGGTGTGTACGACTACCTCAAAGGCGATGATGCGGAGTGGCCCTCGATCAAGAACCTGCAGCCGCAACGCATCGGGCAAAACTCGCTCGTGCTGAGCGCTGACGGCAAGCGCATGGGGTTCATCCAGTCTGATCAGAACCGCACCATCCTACCGTACCCGCGGATGGGCCAGTGGGTGCCGCGCGCCACCGTCGCAATCGAGGATCGACGCTTTTACCAGCACAATGGCGTGGACCCAGAAGGTATGGCGCGCGCGCTGAGTGTCAACCTCGAGGCGGGTGACAGCAAGGAGGGCGCGTCGACCATTACGCAACAGGTGGTCCGCAACCTCTACAAAGAGATCACCACCGAGAAGACCGTTCGACGCAAGGCGAAGGAAGCGACCCTCGCCGTTGAGCTCGAGAAGAAGTGGAACAAAGAGAAGATCCTCGAGACCTATCTCAACCTCGTCTTTTACGGCAACAATGCGTACGGCATCGAAGCCGCGTCGCAGACCTATTTCAACAAACCGTCCAAGAACCTGGCCATCGCGGAGGCCGCGCTGCTCTCCGGTCTCCCGCAGCAGCCGTCGGAGTTTGATCCGTTCAACCCGAAGAAGGCCGCGAAGGCGAAGGCGCGGCGCGCTGACGTGCTCCAGGCGATGCACGCGCAGAAGATGATCACCACAGCTGAGTACGACACCGCGCTGGCCAGCCCGATCAAGCTGAGCCCCGGAAAGGTGTACAAGGTCAAGAAGCAGCCGTACTTCTTCGACTACGTCGAGCAGGAGCTCATCAAGCAGTTCGGCGCGGCAACCGTGCGCCAGGGCGGCCTCAAGATCAAGACGACGATCGATCCCGAACTGCAACGCCTCGCGGAGCAGGCGATCAAGGACAAGCTGTACGCCGGACCGAGCGCAGCGATCGCGGTGCTCGACACCAAGACCGGTCAGATCAAGGCGATGGCGGGTTCCGCGAGCTACTCCAAATCGCGCTTCAACCTGAGCGCGCAGGCGGTGCGCCAGCCAGGCTCCACGGCGAAGATCTGGGTGTTGTCGGCGTTCGTGCTCGACGGGATCGACCCCGATGCCACCACGTACACAAGCCGTCCGTTTCGTGTTCGCTATCGCGGTTCCCCGGACTACTGGGAGCCTAAGACGTACTCCGGCTCATATGCTGGTTCGATGAGCGTTCGCCGCGCGACCGTGGCGTCGGACAACTCGGTGTACGCGCAGATGACGCTCGACATCACGCCAGAGAAGGTCGCCGCCGCCGCGCACCGCCTGGGGATCACGTCCAAGCTCGAGAACGTGTGGTCGATTGGATTGGGGAGCCAGGTTGTGACGCCGCTTGAGCAGACGAGCTTTTACTCGACGATCGCGCGCGGGGGCGCACGCATCGATCCGCGAGCGGTCAGCGAGGTCATCACCCCGGGCGGCACGGACCTGCCGCTCAAGTACCCGAAGGGTCGTCGAGTCATGAAGGACTGGCAGGCCGACAAAATCGTCAGCATCCTCCAAGACAACGTGCGCGGAGGCACCGGTACCCGGGCGAACATTCCCGGCAAGGACGTCAGCGGCAAGACCGGTACCACTGATGACGCGAAGGACGCGTGGTTCTGCGGCATGACCCCCGAGCTCACCGCGTGTGTGTGGATGGGGTACTACATCCCCACGCCGATGAACGAGGCTGGCGGACAGACGCCAGCATCGATCTGGCGCGCGTTCATGGAGCCTGCGCTCAATCGTGTGCCCGACCGCGACTGGTTCAAGGCAGTCGGCGAGCCGGTGTGGATGCCGTACTCGTCAGGCCACTGGAAAGATGACCCGGGTCTTGAGACCACCGTCGGCGCCGATCCGACGGCCAAGCCCACCGATGCGGAGGACAAGGAGGACAAAGCGGATAAGGCTGAGGTTACGGGCGTGACGCCTGCGCCCACCACGCCGCCGCCCACCACTCCCGTGACGCCCGAACCGGTCACGCCGGTCGCTCCGGTGACCCCGACACCCACCCAACCCGTCGTGGCGCCCCCACCGGTCTGAGCCGCGCGGTGCGGCCGCGAGGGGCCGGTTGCGCGCCCCGACGGCCGCGCGCGGCTCATCGCGCGCAGACGAGCCAGTTGCACGCCCGATGAACGGGGGATGCACGATCCCCGACATATGCGCATCCTTACCATCACCGAAGCGGCAATGGCGGTCGCGCTGAGCGTGCTGCTTGGCAACATCCGCCTGCTTGAGCTCCCTAACGGGGGCTCGATTGCGTTCGCCACGCTCCCCCTGCTCGCGTACTCGGCTCATCGCGGGCTGCGGGCAGGTCTCGTCGCTGGGTTCAGCGCGGGCGCAGCCCACGCGCTCATCGGTGGAACGATCATCCATCCAGCGCAGCTTGGACTGGACTATCTCCTCGCCTACGCCGCCTTGGCGCTCATCGCGATTCCCGGCGCCAGCACTCCCCTGCGCCGGATCTGCGGGATCCTGCTGGCGATGAGCGCGCACCTCGCCTGTGCGGCGCTCAGCGGCGTGATCTTCTTCTCTCCAACGGCTGGCAGCGCCGCGCTTGTCTACAGCCTCGCCTACAACGCAACCACAGTGGCGCCGGAGACGTTACTGGCCCTATGGCTGTTGCCGACGCTCCTTCGAGCGATCGCGCGCGCCAACCCGGCGCAAGGGTGGCGCTCGGGGCTCCTAGCGTTGCCGCCAGCGATCCGGCTCGTGCCGCGCTCAATCCACGCGTATGGGTCGATTGACAGGGGATGCTCAGGAGCGACACGCCCACCTGGTGTCACATCCTTGCCTGCGCCGACGCGACAGGCCGCAGGTGCTGACCGCACGCGACCTGCGCGTCGCATCCAGCCGGCCGTGCGCGCTTCAACGCTCAACCGTCCCGCGCCGTTCGCCGCCCGCACCCCCCTGACGGCCGCGCTGCGCTGCGACTGACACCCGCCCACAAAGCAGCCGTAGCCCCGGTGCCCGAAAGCTCCGAGGCTGCGATTGACATCACACGGTCGCGCGAAGCGACGGGGCGGTCTAGTTGAGGAACCAACCCTTTTGCGTCGCGAAGCTCGCCGCCTCGGCGCGGTTTCGCACGTCGAGCTTGCGGAAGATCTCCGTCGCGGCGCGTCGAACCGTTCGGCCCGACAGGTACAGCTGCTGACAGATCTCCTGGTTCGTGAAGCCCTGGCTGATGAGCCGCAGCACGTTCCATTCGCGATCGGTGAGGTTGTACGGCCGCCCCTGCGCCGCGGTCTCACGTAGCCGCGACCAGAGCATCGCCTCGAGGTCAGGCTTGAGCGGCGGGCGTCCACCGGCCGCGACAACCTTCACGGCCGTCGCGATCTCCTCGAGCGAGGAGTCCTTGAGCACGTACGCGGCCGCACCAGCTTGATTCGCCTCGAACAGGTCGTCGGGGTCCTCGGAGTAGGTCAGCACCACGCAGCGCGTGTTGGGATGGCCCTCCATGACGTTTCGGATCAGGTTCAGTCCCTGTTCTCGATCCGGCATCTTGAGATCCGTGAGCACGACGGCGGGCCGATGGCGTGCGACGTTGCGTAGCACGCTTCCTGGATCACTGCAGGCGGCGACAATCTCAAGGCCGGGCTGCTGTCCGAGCCCGCGTCGCAGGCCCTCCAGCACCACGGGGTGATCATCGACGACGATGACGCTGACTTCGTTGTCAGACATGGGCGGGCGTCCTTCCTGGTGTTGATGGTGATGGTTCGGCAAGGGTGTGGAGAATGTCGCGCAAGCGGCGCTTGAGTTCGGTGGAATCGCGCTGCAACTGGTCGGTAGCGGCGGAGAACACGCGCGGGTCCGCCTCGCCTCCCACCGCGAGTGCCCGTACGCGCTGCTCAAGCTCTTCGAGTCGTTCGGTGAGTTGGTCGCGCATCCTGCTTGACAGGCCGTGACGCAGGCGCGCAAGGGCTTGGTAGCGAACGCGAATCTGGAGGGTCTCGAGCCGATCCAGCAGCTTCGCGCCCTGGATCGCGGCGATGCCCACGAGCGCGATGTCTGTCACGTGCACCAGCACTGCTTCCAGCTCGGAATCGCCGAGCGTTCCCGCCAGTTCACACGCGCTGGCAACGAGCGCAACTGAAACCACGAACGCCCAGGTGCATCGCGTTGCGAGGCGCCGGCCGCGCGCAATGGCCGTTGCGAGCAGTATGAGGGGCGCGTACAATAAAAACGCGGGAGTGACATTCGCCATCAGGGCGAGGAGCGTGAGTGCTCCCATCGCCGCAATGTAGCCCTCCGCGAGATGCGAGGAGCCTTGCATTGCACGCCAGACGCGCTGCGACCAGACCGTGCCTGCGACGATATCGGCAACCACAGCCGTCAAGATGACGAGCTCGGCGACCTGCGGGCCATCACGCATCGCGCTCAGCGCGAGCTGGATAGCAGCGACGGAGCCCAGCATGAGCCGCAGTGCGGTGAGCAGCGTCCAGACGTTCTCGCGCAGCTTCGACGCGTCGCGTTCGAGGATGTCCTCGGTCGAGCCTTCGGGCACCGGTACCTGCAAGCGCACGCGGGTACCGAAGCCGGGCTGCGACGCAACGACGACCTCGCCACCGCAGATGCGGGCACGCTCGGCCATCTCACGCAAGCCGTAGTGCCCCTCCTTTTCGGTGATCGTGCCGGGAGGATTGTCGAACCCGCCGCCGTCGTCGGTGATCGACAAGACAATGAGATCTTCGGTGACATCGATGTCAATGTCGATGCCCGCTGCGTGCCCGTTCTTGACGGCGTTGTTGACGCTCTCGCCGGCGACCGCCACTACGTGTGGTCGCATCCAGGGCGGCACGCGCGACGCATCGCCTGTCGTCACCACGTCGATGCGCACGCCGGCCTGTTGGCCCATGCGCCGCGCTTCTTGCCTGATGACGCTCGCGACGTTGGTTCCGACCATCGGCTCATCTCCCACGCGGAACAGGTCGCGCAGCATGCGCAGTGCATCGCGGTACCCGTCAGCGAGTGAGCGTAAGCGTCCCGGAGCCTCGGCGTCGAGGCCCACGGCGTGCACGGCTTGCACCTCGAAATGCAGCCCCGACAGCGCCTGTCCGAGCCGGTCGTGCAGATCGCGCCGATAGCGCCCACGTTCGCGGCTAATCTCCGCGGCGATCTCGAGCGCACCGATGCGATGCGCGACGGTGAAGAACCCGCTCGTGGCAAGCGCGAAGAAAAAGAAGAGCGCCACGGTGCCCGTGAACCCGGCGGAGGTTGAGGTTGCGCCTCCCAGGTGGACGGCGCACCACCCAAATGTCAGCGCGCATGCGCCGCCGGCGAGGAATGCCGCTGCGGGCTGGCTCGCGGCCCAGCTCACGACGGTGGAGCAGCCGTACGCCGCGAGCAATGCCAGGGAGGACTGATCCGGCGCGGCGATCATCAGTCCCATGCACGCCGCCAGGTCGGCGGTGAGCAAGCTGCGCCGCGCCCACGCTGCGTGCGGAACGCGCGCGGCAGGGAGGGCGCTCCAGAGGGTGAGAGCCGTAGCAGTCGCAACGACGCGCCACGCACTCGACCCCGCGAGCCCCGCACCGACCGCGACGACGAGCTCGGCGGTGATGAGTGCGCGCCACACAAGCACCCACGTGAAGACGTTGGGGGCCCATGCGCTGCGCGCGGCACCATCGGCGTTCATCCCGCTCGGCACCTGCGCGGTGGGCGCCTGTGGAAGCGGCGCGAACTGGGGGGCGGAGGCGCTCATGTGCGCTTGGAAGCTCCGGCGGCTGGCTTGGCCGCCACGCCGGCAGCTGCCGAGGGCGCCTTACGTAGTTTCACGCCCGTGAGGCGGGAGAATACCGCGATGCGGTGCGACGCTGAGTACTTGGGGTGACACGCGGTGAGCACGAGGTGTTCGCACGTGGCGGTGCAGCGCCCAGCGGCGAGGACGTTCGCCCGCGCGTTCTTGGTGCGCTCGGCCGCTCCGAACTGGAGAATCGACCAGTCGTCGGGCGTGATGATCTCCGCGCGCGTGACCGTGTAGGTGAACTCACCGTAGGGCACGGTCAACACGATCTTGTCGCCCGGGCTGAGCTTGTCAATATTGAGGAATGGAGCGCCGTGCGTGGTGCGGTGTCCAGCTAGGGCGATCGGCCGCCCGCTCCCGGGAAACCCGACCTCCTTGTAGAGCCCAGGGCCCTTCGTGAGATCCTGGTCGCGCGCGCCGTGGATGAAGATCTTGTTGACCTTGATCTTGGGGATGCTGATGCGCCCCGCCTGCGTGCCGAGCGCAGAGGCCTTGAGCGCGCGCGCTGCACTGAGGCGGGTGAGCTCGGGATCGAGCTGTGCGACCTGCAGCTCACGAGCTGTCGGCGCCGAGGTACGAAACGCCTTTTCGAGTTGCTGCTGCTCGCCCTGCTCGGCGAGCCGGGTGAAGGGGTCGCCCCAGACGACGGTGATCATGACAAACAACAACAGGCCCAGACCCGTGGAGATGAGTCCAGTGCCGAGGATGCGCGCGATATCTGGGTAAGTGAGGCGACGGTCCATAGGTATGGCCTTGATCGGCCGCGGGCGTGGCCGCGTGAGGCCGGGTGGGTGGCCTCGTACCCGATCTATCGGGATTTGACGCGCGCGCGATCCGCACGGCGGGCCTCGCGCTCGCGCCGTGCACGCACGCGGTCGTCTTCGATGGGATCCGCATCGGTCATTCCCGCGAGGTCCTCGAACCCGCGCGGGCGGCGCGCTGCGGGCGGCGCGGCGACGATGTGCGCGCGGGTTCGCGTGCGTGAGAGCCTAGAGGCCAGGCCGCCGCGGGAACGGCGTGCGTGGCGTGCGCGTCCAGGGACGTCGTTTGCGCTGCTGGGAACACGAAGACGGCCGGCCTGGCGGCGCAGCGCCGCGACCACGCGCGCGAGATCGTCGATCGGGTGAGGGTGTCCAGTTGGCCGGACGAGCGCGCCGGCCGCAGCACGCGCGCGCGGCAGGGCCGGTTCGCCCACCCGGCCGAGCGCCGCGATGATGAGCAGCGTGCCCAGGCCACCAGCGGCGCCTATGAGCAGCGCGAGGAGCGGAGGAATCGTGCGGGTCTGCACAAGCTGGAGCGCGAACCAGGCGCTGCCCATGCCCGCGTCGCCGCGCGCGCCGATGGCGAGCACGGCGAACAGTGGTGCGGTGAGACCGACGCCCCACACGCTCCACACCGCGAGGCGACCGAACACGCGCCGCGACGCGAGCCACAGCCAGGCGTGGAGCGCCGGGACAGCAAAGAGCACCGTGTAGGGATTGATCGCCAGCGCCAGAACCGTCAACACGATGAGCGAGACGAGCACCAACACGAGCTCGGGCGTGTCCGCGCCACCCGCTGGAACGACCTGCCGGCGATGGCGACGCCAGTCCGGCCCTCGAGCTAGGAGCCAAGCGACACATGTCGCGGTCAGCCACAGCCCGAGTCCGATCCAGTGCACGTCGTCGAGCGCACCAGGGTTGGGAGGCCGGTCGCCTGTACGGGGCAGGAGCCCGACCGCGCCGATCGCCCAGAGGCTCACAACGCTGAACATGCCGGCGAGCATCGCGCGGGCGCAGGTGCCGAGGGCGGCGAGTAGGTTCCAGCCACGGCGGTGGCGCACGAGCAGGTCCACCGCGGCGATCCATGCGGGAACGAGCAGCGATGCGATGAGGATCTTGAGCGCCCAGCCGCGGTACACACGCCGATCGCTCGCGATCCAGGTCTTGCCGGCGGATTGGATCTGGTCGAGCTGGTCGAGCGTACCAACGAGACGCTGGACCGAGCGCAGGCCCTTACCGACAGCGACCGGGTCCGCGCGCTTGGGGTCGCCCGCCTCGCGGAGCTGGTCGTCGCCGGCGGTGAGGGTGAGTGCGGGCAGTCCCTCGCTCACGAGCTGGCCGTGTTCGCGCAGGGTAATCGGCGCCGCGAGTTGCACGAGCTGTGCGCCTGCGCTCGCCCCATCCGCTGCTCGCCCGCTCTCGGACGCAACAGCATCGCGAGCCGCGCGCACGAGACCAAGGGGAGGGGCGTACTCACCGCTCGGTGCCGCATCGACGCGCAGTGCGCCACCCGCGCCGATGCGGTCCAGCTCGATCACTGCGACGACGCCGCCCCGCTTGTCGAGTCGATGCGCGAGTGCACGCGCGCCGCCACCGTTGAGCGTGGCGCCATCGGTTGAGACGAACAGGTAACTGCGACGCAGGTCCCGAGTCGCCTTGAGCTCCTTCGCCAGCGCGAGCAGCGCGAGCTGCCCCGTCGCATCTCCGCCGCGCCCTGCGCCGTCAGCGGTGTCGCGGTGCGCGTGGATCACCACCAGCTCGCGGGTGCGACCACCCAGAACCGCCTCGACGTTGACCAGGCCCACGGATTTACCGGTGATCGGGCTCGTCGTGGTGGCTGGCACGGTGCGCGCCTTGAGCTTGAGGGCGGAGAGCTGATCGCGCATCCACTGCGCCGAGTCGATGGATCCGGGCGTGCCAGGGCGACGGTCGGGAAAGCGCGTGTTGAAGTCGTTGACGCGCGCCAACAGATCCGCGGCCTGCTCGTTGGCGAGCGTGGGCGGCAAGGTGCTCGCAATAGGCGTTTCGGGGCGGAAGCTCGTCACGACGAGGACTGCCAGCGCGACCGCTGGCAGCAGCCAGGCGCGCTTGTACAGGTTCCAACCCACGAAATCGACGGATCGACGGCGGCTCATGGGGGAATCCTACGCCGACCATCACCCCGTCCGCGCTACCTCACCGCGAGCTCGGGCACGAGCGGCCACCCGGCCGGCCGCTCGTTTCACACAATGCATCTCGGGAATCATTTGCCACAGGACCGGTGAGCAACGTCTGGTTTTGCGGTCTTTCCAGTTTGCCCAACTGGTGGTACGTTGATTGCGATCCTTATGATTCGAACCCGCTCCCTCCCCTCCCTCCCCGTCCTGCTGGTCCTTGGCTTCGTGCTGGCGCTCGCGACATTCGGCATCACCCGCGCGCTGCTCGCGACCGATGCCAGCGCGCTCCCGCCGCTCGACATCGGCGCGGATACGCAGGCGGCAGCTCCGGGGGCCCTCAACCCGACCGAGCTCTTCGCTCAGCGAGCCGCTACGACCGTGGCGATCGAATCGGATATCGCTGATTCGCCCATGATCGGCTCGGGCGTGGTGGTGGACGCCGCCAACGGCACCATCGTTACGGCGTCGCACGTGGTGCAGGTGTACGCCCCGTCGGTACGTCGCGCGTCGCATATCTACGTGAAGTTCCAGAACCACAGCCAGGTTGAAGCCGCGCTGGTTGCCATTGACGTGCATAACGACCTCGCGATCTTGCGCGTGGATCCCGCGCAAGTGCCCGGCATCGTTGCTGCCCCGCTCGCTGCGAACGCCGACAAGGTCGTGACCGGCTCGGAGGTGGCGCTCATCGGGTCGCCGTACGGCAATGAGTGGAGCGTCTCAGATGGCATCGTGAGCGCCACGCACCGCGTCATCAACTCGCGCATCAACGGCGCGTGGGAGATTCCCGACGCCATCCAGTACGACGCGCCCACCAACCAGGGCAATTCAGGCGGTCCGCTGTTCAACGCCCGGGGCGAGGTCATTGGCATCGTGCAGTCGATCAATAGTGACTCAAAGTCCGATGCCGGCGTGAACTTCGCGGTGTCGAGCACCATCGTGGCCCGCGCGCTGGAGCTCAGCAAGACAACGGATGAGATTCCCTACGCGTGGCTGGGGGTCGATGCGATCACGCTCTCACCGCAACTGGCGAGCGCGAACAACCTGGGCGTCGACGCAGGTGCGCTCGTGCAGACAGTTTCCGGCCCCGCGCAGCGCGCCGGAATCAGTCCGGGTACCCAGACCACCGTCTTGTCGGGCCGCTCGGTGCGACTGGGCGACGTCATCACCCGGGTCGAGGATCAGCCGATCACGAGCCGAGAGGACCTGCAGCGCATCACGGGGCGATTGAATCCGGATGCTTCTGTAGCCGTGGTCGTGCGACGCGCGGGTAAGAACGTCACGCTCAACGTCAACCCGGCGCGCGCTGCGTACACCGCGCTCGCCTGACCCGTGCGCTGCGCCGTCCCGGCCGAACGACCAGTTACATCGCGCGCTCGGGTCGCTCGCGCGCACCCACGCACGAGGAAGCGGCCATGGGTGGCACTTCTGGGTGACCGATGTGGACATCCGTGCGCCCAGGGGTGGGCAACGGGCGGCGGGGTCGGTAGCATTTCCGGACGCGCTCCCTCCGCAGCCTTCATGGAACATCATGAAGCCGGCCATCCTGGCGGCCACGTCGTTTCGACCGACGGGCCTCCGGGAAGGCAAAGCGCTGGGCGCGAGATCACGGGAACCCGTGTATTGGGCACCGCGATATGGATGTCATGCGAAAGGTGTGGTGCGAACAGTGATGACGACCGAGGCTTCATTGAGCGCCCGGGTCTGCCTGGAGATCCCACCGAAGCCGCAGTTCGTGTCGCTGTGCCGGCTGGCCCTCACGGCCATCTGCCGCGAGCACCGCTTCCACGACGACGAGATCGCGGACCTCAAGCTGGCCATCACCGAGGCGTGCTCCAACTCGATCCGTCACGCCTACGACGAGGCGGCTGACGAGACCTCCAAGGTGTACGTCACCTACGAGATGCTCGAGGATCGCCTTATCGTCGAGGTGCGCGACCACGGTCGCGGCTTCGAGTACGAGGGCGCCAACAACGACGAGCTCCCCGAAGGTGGGCTCGGTATCTCGATCATTCGCGCTGTCTGCGACGAGTTCGAGGTTCTCGTGCCCGACGGTGGCCCGGGCGCTGCACTGCGTCTGGTGAAGCTGCGCCGCGCCGCCGAGAGCGCCGCCTGACATTTCCGCGTGGACGGGTGCATGAGCCAACCACCAGTGGGTAGGAGCTCGGCATGACCGCGCCGAGCCCGACCGCTGACCAACTCCACCGCGTGGACGTCGGCACCAGCGCGCTCATCGACTACCGTACGACGCTCGTGCCTGGCCTGTACGAGCAGATCCTCGATACGGCTCGAACGCTCCAAGGTTTGCGCGTGATGCACCTGTCAGCGACAGCGGCCGGCGGCGGGGTCGCTGAGATCCTGCGTTCGCTCGTGCCACTGCTGCGAGACGTGGGGATCGACGCTGAGTGGCGCATCATCGCGGGTGCCGACGAGCTCTTTGACGTCACCAAGCTCATGCACAACTCGCTCCAGGGCGATGCTCGAGCGCTCAGCTCGAAGCAGTGGGCAACCTGGCGCCGCTACCAGCAGCACATCGCGGCGAGCCTTGACCCGAGCGACTACGACGTTGTCGTTGTGCACGATCCCCAGCCGGCGGGTGTCGCGGCTGTGCACCCAGGCTCCACGACGCGCTGGATCTGGCGCTGCCACATCGACCTGTCCGCACCCAATCCGGACACGCTCGCGCACCTGCTCCCGCACCTCGCACCGTACGATCTGGCCATGTTCCATTGCCAGGAGTACATCCCCAGCGAGCTGGCAGGCCCGGAGCCGTGGGTGGTCGCACCGGCGATCGATCCGCTCAATCGTAAGAACATGGCGCTCACGCCGGGGGAAGCCCGCCGTATCGTCGCGACGTTCGGAGTGGATCCCACGCGCCCGCTCATGTGCCAGATATCGCGCTTTGATCCGTGGAAGGATCCGCTGGGTGTGGTTGATGCGTGGCGCATTGCACGCGCGAAGGTTCCTGACCTGCAACTCGCGCTGATTGGCGCACTCGCCGCTGACGATCCCGAGGGCCGCGCATATCTGCAGCGCACGATCGAGCATCTGGGCGCGGATCTCGCCGCTGGCGCGATCGTGCTCACCGATCACGACGGCATCGGGGACGTCGAGGTCAACGCGTTTCAGGTCGCCGCCGACGTGCTGCTGCAAAAGTCCCTGCGGGAGGGGTTCGGTCTCACGGTGAGCGAGGCGCTGTGGAAGGCGCGACCGATGGTGGCCGGCGATGTGGGCGGCATCCGTGCACAGATCACCAATGGCGACACCGGCTACCTAGTCGCCACGGTTGAGGCCGCCGCCGCGCGCGTGCTGGACGTGCTGCGCGACCCGACCGCTGCTGCGGCACTGGGCCGCGCCGGCAAGGAGCGCGTGCGCGAACGGTTTCTCATGCCGCGCGCCGTGCACGACCATCTACGAAGCTACCACCACGTCCTCAGGACCCCATGACCGCTCACGCCTCGACCCCTCATCGCCACCAGTTGCTGGTAGCCTCAAACCGCGGCCCCGTCACGTTCAGGGTCGCCGACGGCGGCGAGTTCGTCGCGCGGCGCGGCGGCGGTGGGCTGGTCACCGCACTGGGCGGGCTCGCACGCCACCACGATGTGACGTGGGTCTCGCACGCGATGGGTGCGGGAGACGTCGCGATGGCGGCTACCTCTGGCGGTGGCGCGTTCCAAGAGCACGCGCGTGGTGGAGGTGATTACTGGTTGCGCGTGGTCGGTGAGCCTGATTCGACCTACGCGCGCTACTACCACGAGATTGCCAACCCGTTGCTGTGGTTTTTGCAGCACCGCCTCTTCGGATTCGGATGGGAACCCACAATCGGGCGCGGCACGCACGCCGCGTGGCGGTGCTATCGCCAGATCAACGAGCGCATCGCGGACTCGATCATCCATGAGCTCACCCATCGATCGGGCCTGGAACCTGACACCGTTCCGTTTGTCATGGTGCACGACTACCACCTGTTCCTGGTGCCGGGCATGGTGCGCGAGCGACTGCGCGGCACAGGGCTTTCGTCACCGTTCGTGCAGTTCTTTCTCCACATTCCGTGGCCTGATCCAGGGGCATGGCGGGCGCTCCCGCGGGTCTGGGCAAAGGAGGTGTGCGAGAGCCTGCTGTCGTGCGACGTGGTGGGCTTTCAGACGGCGCGCGACTCGGAGAACTTTCTCCGAACCGTACATCACTTCCTCGGCGCGAGCGTCGAGTTTCGCACCGGAATCGTGCGCTACATGGGCAGCCTCACGCGAGTACGTACCTACCCGATCAGCGTGGCGGTTGACGAGTTCGAAGAGCACGCCGCGAGCGCGACAGTGCGGCGGCTGCGTGATCGGATCTCCGGGATGCGTCCTTCGGGCGCGAACGGGGACGGCAAGCTCATCGTTCGTGTAGATCGTACGGATCCGTCTAAGAACATCGTGCGCGGATTCCAGGCGTACGCGCTGCTGCTGGAGGAGCATCCCGAGCTGCACGGGGAGGTGTCGATGTTCTGCCAACTCGACCCGTCGCGCCAGGACATCGCCGCGTACGTGGACTATCTTGCCCAGGTGAAGGCTGCGGCCAACGAGGTAAACCAACGGTTTGCCACAGCCACCTGGACGCCCCTGCACGTTAACCTCGACTCAAATTTCCAGGCGGGCGTTGCGGCGTACTGCGAGTACGACGTGCTGTTCGTCAATCCGGTAGCGGATGGCATGAACCTCGTCTCCAAGGAAGGCCCGCTCGTCAACGAGCGCGACGGCGTAGTGGTGCTGTCGGACCAGGCCGGCTCGTTTAACGAGCTGGGACCCCACGTGGTGCCCGTCAATCCCTTCGATGTCGCGCAACAGGCCGATGCGTTGCTCGACGCGCTACGCATGCCCGCGCCGGAGCGCGCCGAGCGGGCCACGGCGCTTCGCGCGCAGGTGGTGGGCCACGACGTGCGCGACTGGATGGATGCGCAACTCGACGATATTGCCGCGTTGCGTGCAGGACAGCAACTGGTGCATCGATGAGTGCTGGTGAACACGCGAACGCGCTCGAACACGATGCGTGGGGCGAGGACGAGCTTGGCGTGGCAGAGCCGCGATGGCAGCCCAGCCCCTGGTGGGCGTGGACCATGGGCGCTCTGCTCGTGGGTGTCGTCGCCCTGCTCGCGGCGGGTGTGTCACTCGCAAAGGCGGACCTCGGCACGAGCTTGCGCGCGCGGGCGTGTGACACCTCGTCGCTCACAGGTTTGGGTCTGCTGCTGGTGGGAGGCCTCTGTATCGCGCTGGGATCTCAGCTCGTACGGCTGCACGGGGAGGGAGCGATCCTGCTGTTTGCGGGGGAGACACTGCTCGTTACCGTGCCCATTCCAGCGTCGCTGCTTGGGCTCGCGCTCCCGGGCACGATGGGGTGTGCGGCGGCGCGCGGCATCGGCAACCTACCCATCATCGGGGAGGCGCTCATCGGCACGAGCGGCGTGACGCTCGCGGCTGCAGCTGCGTCGTTGACGGGCGCCGCGTTCGCGAGCGCAGCGCATGTGTCGTGGACCGCGCCCCGCGTGGCGGTGGCGCGTGCGGTGCCCGACCTGGTGGATCTCGCGATCGAAGAGGCGGAGGCGCTCAAGCACGACCCGACAGCCACGCGCTTTCACGGCGTCGATTGACGCGACCCGCGCGGTAAGCTGGCGGGGATGCTCTCGACCTCTCGCACCCTGGCCCGGCTCGTCAAGCTCGAGCACACTATCTTCGCGCTCCCGTTCGCGTATGCGGGGATGGTGCTCGGTGCGCGCGCGGCAGATGCGGACGTGACCGTCATGCTCGTGGTGTGGATCACGCTCGCGATGGTGGGTGCACGCACGCTCGCGATGGGTCTCAATCGCGTGATCGATGCGCGCATCGACGCGGCGAATCCACGCACGGCGGATCGCGAGATTCCGTCCGGGCTCGTGTCGCGCGCACAGGTGTGGGTGCTGTGCGCGGCATCGCTAGCGGTCTTGGTCGCGGCGACCACGCAACTCGACCCGATCACGCGGGTGCTGTGGCCCATACCGGTGGCGATGTTCCTGCTCTATCCCTACACGAAGCGGTTCACGTGGCTGTGCCACATCTTGCTGGGCCTGTCGATCGGGCTGGCACCGCTCGCGGCGTGGCTCGCGGCAGGCGGCGCGGGCACCGAGCTCACCCCGTACCTCGTGTGGATCGGTATCGCGACGTGGATCGGCGGTTTCGACGTGATCTACGCGACCGCAGATCTCGAATTCGATCGGGCACATGACATCAGCTCCATCCCCGCGCGCTTTGGGCTCGCGCCCGCGCTGCGCATCGTGCGCGCGCTGCACGTCGCGACGATCACCTGCTTCGCGGGCGCGATCCTCATGGCCGAGCTCGGTGCTGTCGCGTGGGCCGGGCTGACACTGGCCGCAGCCCTGCTCGCGTGGGAGAACTCGATGGTGCGCGCGGATGACCTGACACGGTTGGACAAGGCGTTCTTCATCGTCAACTCGTGGGTCGGCGTCGTGCTGGGGACGAGCCTCATCCTCGGCACGCTCTGATCAGGGGGCGGGCGGCGCGCCTTCGGCGGCGATCGTCCAGGTGCCGCGCCCTGCATTCGCTGCGGCGCGCGCCACGACACTCTCTACGACGCTTGCGATGCTCGGATCCGCGCTTTCCTCAAGTACGCGAACACGGGCCCAGAGCGCGGCGGCGGTGGTCGTCGGACCGATCGTCACGGCCGGAGGAAGCTGCGCGCCCTCAGGGAGCATCGACACGAGATTGCGTACCGTGGACTCGCTCGCCAGGGTGACCACGTCACACTCCAGGAGCGCTGCGATGGTCGCGTCAGACGGCCGCTCGATGATCGTGCGGTAGGCGCGCGCGAGGGTGGTGCGCACACCAAGGCGTTCGAGCCCGTCGACGAGACGATCGTCGCCGTGCTCGGCGCGGATGACGGCGGCGGTGGTGCCAAAGAGGGGATGCTCCGCGAGCGTGTTGAGGAGCCCGAGGCCGCTGCGGTGCCCGTGCGGCGGGATCACGTCCGGCGTGAGCCCGCTCGCGCGCAGGATCCGCGCGGTGGGAGTGCCGACCACAGCGATGCGCGTGCCGGAGAGAGCGCGTGCGTCACGCCCGCTTGTGCGGAGTCGCTCGAGGAAGATGCTCGCGCCGTTGGCGCTGGTGAAGGCGATGGTGTCGACCTCGTCGAGCGACGCGATGACGGCGTCGACCTCGGTCGGGTCGAGTGGTTCGATGCGGATCGCGGGTGCCTCAACGACCTGCGCGCCCAGCGCCTCCAGGCGCGCACGGAGATCACTTGCTTGGGCGCGCGCGCGCGTCACCGCGACGCGGGTGCCGAAGAGCGGGCGCTCCTCGAACCAGCTGAGCTGCTCGCGCAGCTCCACTACCGCACCAATGACGATGATCGCGGGCGAGGGCAGCGGATCGGCATCGAGCAGTGCGCCGATGGTACCGAGCGTGCCAACAAGCGTGCGCTGCTGCGCGGTGGTGCCGCGGGAGATGATCGCGGCGGGCGTCGAGGCGGGCCTGCCTTCCTCGATGAAGCGCTCGGCCACGTGCGCGACGCGGCGCAGGCCCATGAGCAGCACGACCGTACCGTCGCTGCGTGCGAGCCAGCCGTAGTTGGGGTCGCCTTGTCCGTCGCGGCCAGCGGAGGCGGTGACGACGGTGACGTGGCGCGCGATATCGCGATGCGTGACGGGGATACCTGCGTCGGCGCACGCCGCGAATGCGCTCGTTACAGCGGGGATGACCTCAAACGGCACGCCGGCTGCGCGGCAGTGGGCTGCCTCCTCGCCGCCGCGACCGAACAGGTAGGGGTCGCCGCCTTTGACGCGTACGACGATGTGACCCGCGAGCGCCTCGCTCACGAGCCGCTCGTTGATGTCACCCTGCGCCATGGCGTGATTGCCGGCGGTCTTGCCAACGTCGACGCGCACTGCATCTTCGCGCGCTTCATCGATGAGGTCGTGCGGGATCAGTCGGTCAACGAGCAGCACGTCGGCGGCGCGGACGAGCTCGAGCGCGCGTCGCGTGATCAGACCCGAATCGCCAGGCCCAGCGCCAACGAGGTAGACAGTTCCGGGTGTGGCGACGCTCACGCGCGCACCTGAATGTGAATCGATTCGGCGATACCAGGCGCGAGCCTCGCGGCGCACCACGAGGCTGCGTCGTCGATGTCTGCGGGTGTCGTGACCGAGAGCAGCGGCGCCAGCTCCAGGCCCACGAGATCGAGCACCACACGCGTGCCAGCAGCATCGGGATCCGGTGCGCCGAATGCATGCACGCGGGTGTGCGCGAGCTGCACGTGCACACCTACGGGACGCTCACAGCCGCCACCGAGCAGACGTGCGAGCTCGCGTTCGAGCTGCACAGTGCGGCGCGTCTCAAGATGATCGATCGCGGACCAATCAAAGCCTGTACTGTCGCACACGTGTGCGCGCGTCTGGACCACGACGGCACCCTGCCCTGCCTCGGGCACGACGTGCTCCACCGAGACGGGGAGTACGTCATCGCGCTCACCTGTGATGCCCAGGCGCAGCAACCCCGCAAGCGCAAGCATGCATGCGTCGTCACCGCGCGTGGCGGAGCGCTCGATCCGCGTCGCGACATTGCCGCGGATCGCGACAGGCTCGATGTCAGCGCGAAGCGTCCGCAGGGATGCGCCGCGGCGCGCGCTGCCGGTTGCGACACGTGCGCCGTCGGGCAGTTCCGTGATGTCGCGTCCGCCAAATCCCACGAGCGCGTCGCGTGGATCTTCGCGCGGCAACCAAGCGGCGAGCACGAGGCCAGTGCCGGAATCTGCGAGCTCGAGATCTTTGGAGGAGTGCACCGCGGCGTCGATGTCTCCGGCTACGAGCGCACGCTCGAGCACGTGGGCGAAGATCCCACGCTCACCGATCTCACGCAGCTCGCGGGGATCACGATCGCCGTCACTCACCAGCTCCACGATCTCCACGGACAGATCGGGATCTATCGCGTTGATCGCGGCGCGCGCGAGGTGCGCCTGGTGCAGCGCGAGCGGGCTGCGACGCGTTCCGAGCCGCACGGGCGGTCGGGGGGCGCTCATCGCACGCGCTCCGCCGCCTCGCGCAGGTGCACGGTGGGAGCGTGAAGCAGGCGGTTGACGATGCCGCGAGTGAGCAGGTCGATGCGCTGCTGGTCCTCAGGCGCGAGGTGTGACATCCGTGCGAGAAACCGTTCGAGCTCGGCGACGCGCAGCTCCTCCGCCCGCTCGCGCAGCTCGCGGATCGCCGGCGCGGCGCTTTGCGCGCGCAGCCAGCGAAGGAAACCATCGGAACCCTCGTACACGATGCGCTCAACGGCTTCGATCGCGCCGTCGCGTACGTGCAGCGTCTCCGCCACCACACGTTCGAGGTCGTCGAGGTCGAACACGTGCACGCCCGGGATCGCACCACAGGCGGGGTCGATATCGCGCGGCACCGCGAGATCCACGAGCACGAGCGGGCGCCCGTTGCGCTCGGCCATCGCCGCTGCGATGCGCTCACGCGTGAGCACCACGTGTGGGGCATTCGTCGAGCTCACGACCGCTTCGCAGCGCACGAGTTCGGCGTGCAGCTCGTCGAAGCTGATCCCGATGCCCTGCGCCCCAGAACGTGCAGCAACGGCTTCGGCCCGCTCACGGCTCCGGTTGACCACGTCGAGCCGGCGTGCGCCGCGCTGCGCGAGGCTGCGCGCAGCGAGGCCGCCCATTTTGCCGGCACCGACCACCACGACGAGCGCGTCTGCGAGCGAGCCAACCCGATCGGCGACGAGCTCCGCCGCGATGGAACCGATCGATGCGCGGCCCTCGCCGATCGATGTATCGGTGCGTGCGCGCTTGCCGGTCTCGATGGCGGTGCGAAACAGCTTGTCGAGCACGGGTCCGATGGTGCCCGCCTCGCGCGCCTCATCCTGCGCCACGCGCAGCTGGCCCTGGATCTGCGCCTCGCCGGTGACGACGCTCTCGATGCCGCTCGCCACGCGCAGCAGGTGCTCGACCGCTGCGTCCTGGGCGCGCACTGCGAGCATCGTCGCGAGCTCTTCCGGATCGGCGTCCGCGAGCTGCGCGAACGCAGCGACGGCCACGCGCGTGACGGCCTCCACGTCCTGCGCTACGAGGTAGACCTCGCTGCGGTTACAGGTCGCGAGCGTGACGACCTCAAGCACGTCGGGGTGCGCTGCGAGCTGCTCGCTCAGTAGGCTGCCGCGTGGGCCGACGAGCGCGAACCGCTCGCGCCCGGCGAGACTCGCCGTGCGATGCGACGCGCCGACGCAGACGATGCCACGACCGGAATCAGCCATCGACTTGATCCCGTTCGCGGCGCTGTCGACGCAGCTTCGCACCGATCATCGAAAACCACAGACCGAGAACCACGACGATGAGGCTGTAGGTCGCAGCAACGTATTCCCAGCCGTCACGCACCGGTCGCCGCCTTCGAACGTGCGGGGGGTGCAGAACGTGTCGCACCGGCGGGCGTGAGCTCGTCGTCGAGCGCGTCGCCCGGGCGCTCCTCATCGGCGCAGTACCCGCGACTTGCGCGCAGCTTACCGGCCACCTCGAGCTGGATCATCCACACCGCGAGCGCCGCGAATCCAACGACGCCCACCGCGAAGGTTCCCCACATCGGGCCGGTCAGGCGATTGCCGTCGCTCGTGAGGACGATCGGGTGGATGAGCGTGTCCGCGATGCGGATCGCCATGAACGACAGCGGCACGAGCGCCACGCCGAGGATCGCGTAGATGGCGCTCGCTCGGGCACGCGCGCGGCCCGGCTCGATCGAAAAGCGCAGCACGAAGTAGGCGGCATAGAAC
>Ga0105047_10006322_pt1 | contig 20096 bp, 16 predicted proteins | sample MAT04_FD_78384 | JGI IMG/M metagenome (GOLD analysis project Ga0105047, IMG submission 78384) | Freshwater microbial communities from Lake Fryxell liftoff mats and glacier meltwater in Antarctica - MAT-04 (megahit assembly) | ecosystem: Environmental > Aquatic > Freshwater > Ice > Liftoff...
CGTCGTGCATTGACTTTGATTTTATGAGCATATAACCACCTCCGTGAATATACACGTACTGCAGCCTTACGCGAGAAACCATGGCGTCTTGCAGTTTTATATGACCACAGGTATTCCCACTCTAATACATAAGGAATAATGTCATAGATAACCAATCCTCTCTTCATACCTCGCTTACGTCGAGGCAGACGTTCAGACTGATCAGTTTGTAGGAATAGCTCAACCCCACTTAAATCCTTTATCCTAGAGTCACCGAGGTGCAAGTCCCTAAGCTCAAAAAGTTGGTTCATAGCACTAATCAATAAATTGAGTCGCCCAGGAAGTTTTTTATTAATCCGCTGCCTAGTACGCATTAACCTATGTTCATATTTCATACCATTTAGCTCTAGAAGCTCTAAAGGGTTATCGTGATCGCCAAAGGGGTATGTGTAAAAAATAAAATCATGTTTTTTACGATCATCATCAGATATATTGTTAATAAAATTTAGTAAAGTATATCCTATGCCTCGCATACGGTGTGCGCCTTGGAGTGCAGAAAGATCAATACCGATTGTCATTATTTTTTCTCCATCGCTACATCTAGAAACACTTGAGCGCTTGCTTTCCAGGAGAAGGTACGTGACTTTTCGGGACCCTTTATTTTAGTATCGTCTGTAACGGCTTGAAGATTCTTTAGATGGTTTACGATGGCCTCATACAACTTGTCGGGATCTTCACTCGGGACCATAACGCCCGTATCTCCAACTACTTCAGGCAAAGAAGAGTTATCTGCACTTATAACGGGAACACCACACGCTAGGGCTTCCAGAGGGGGCATTCCGAACCCCTCGTAATGACTCGGGTATACGAGCATCTTCGCGCCACTTATTATAGCCGGTTTATCCTCATCTAGCACGTACTCATAGGGTCGAATAATGTTGTGCCCTTCATTAACCCGTTGCATAATCTTTTTAAATAGCTCTTCGGTCTTCCAGCCACTAACCCCTACTAGGAGAAGGGGGGTATCCCCAACAAGTTCCTTAGGCAGCCTACAATATGCATCAACTAACATTTCAAGATTTTTACGAGGCTCTAAATTTGACAAGGCAAGTATGTAGCTACCGGATATGCCGTACTTTGCTTTAATTTTTGATATCTCGTGCTCGCTACGTCTATAAAATAGTCTTGGATCAGTTGCTGGCGTGGCCACCACGACGTCTTTTGAACTTAGATTATAAAAGTCCTCTATTTCTTGTTTGGCATTCTTCGATATAGTAATGACCTTATTCGTATTTTTTATAGATCTATGAACTCCTTGCGACAAGAATTTTGCGTTCCCCTCGTCTGAATACTGACGATAAAGTTCATACGACAAGTCAAAGATTACAACCCCCGCAGACGTACTGAATGCCAGGGGCATATCAACAAACCTCGGGAAAATATAAACACCTTGTCCGCACCACAAGTCGATAGGGGGCAGTTTACCACGATGCCATAGAGCACTCATTGTACGGAAAGATAACGGGAAAGATTTACAACCGATGTTTCTAAATGCGAATTCCCGAAACTTCGGCACAGAGTCACGCGGGACAATAACCTTAACGGGAGGCATTTGCTTACCTTGATACTTCGCATCCTCAAGGATTTCATCGATACCTCGTAATATACCTAAGATATACTGGCCAACGCCACTGAAATGACCTTCGACCAGACCTAACCCGTCAATAAATATTGTTTTTTGCTTCATAGCGATAAACCCATTCTACCAGATATGAGATAAAGATAATCTACTAGTTGGCGCCAGATGTTGAAGTGTGCCAAAAAGCCTGATTTGTATTATTGTACAGAACCAGGTTGCCATCTTGCTGAATGGAAAGCCTCATAGCACCCACGCTATGTGTGCCGGAAAACCAGACAGGCCTACTGCTTCGATCATAAAGAACGAGGTTTCCGTCCGATTGCATGGCTAGGAACGATACAGATTTACCGTCAGTACCAGAAGCCCAGAGCGCTCTAGTTGGAGAATAGAGAACGAGGTTTCCGTCTGGCTGGAGTATAAGGCGGAAGCGTCTATCGGCGGTTTCTATTGTTTGGCCAGGATACATGCGACCAGAATTATTCAGGATTGTATTTACGACCGAGAGATGGTCGGGGTTGCTGTTTGTGTACGAAGCCCACAACGCTGCGCCGCCGCTACTATAAACGACCATATTACCATCCGTCTGAATCACCAATCTAGCCCCAGTATTGCCTGATGTTTGTGAGCTCCAAAGAGCCACATTGTTTTGGGTATAATAAACTAAATTGCCATCACTTTGCATAACCAGGCGATTCGATCCATTTCCTACTACACCAGTATTCCAAACATTCTTAAAGTTCGAATACAGTATCAAATTACCATCATTTTCAATGCTTAAGACGGACTGAGAATCGGGAGATAACATATTGTTACTTCTGGTTATCGATTCACCAGAATTTAGAGTTGCTTTATTGCCAGGGTTGGCAGGGGTAGGATTGTTTACATTAACAGTGAAGAATAAGCCAAGGTCGTTTAACCAAGAAAGACCTTCTGCAACGACATTAAAGTACTCATTGTATGTCCCTAACGCATTTGGTGATTGCATAGTGAATTCAAACGTTCCAATTTCTCCCGGAGCCACTGAAGCTTCAATCATTTTAGCTGGTCGGGTATTTGAAAGCCAAGTTGGGTCAGCAAAAGTATCCGGGCTATCTATGGGTCTTGAGCTGCCAAGATTCATGAACGATCGATCCCATATTTGATAACCTGCGTTTTTAGCCTTTACCCTAACGTATATTTTGCCACCAGGTGTTGTTGTGGGTGTAGCAGTGAAAGGCTGAGTTCTAGCAGCATCTGAATATGCCCACTGGCCTTCATATGACCATGCATAAGGTGGTGTGTTGGTTTGGGTGGAGCCGAACCATTGTTCGAATGATGTGACGAAATTATAGCTTCCAGAGTAGTACTGACCAGTTGAACCAAATGCCGGCCTTCCATATAGCCCTTGAGGGTTGTTGTAGGCGTGCGGAGTGTAGCAGTAGAAGGATGATGTTGCTGCATTCTCTATATAGTGCGTACGGTACAGCACATTGTTGCCATCATAGAATCTAACGTTTTGCCTAGGGTAGAGGTTAGGCTTGTAAAAGTTCTTTTCGGTGCCGCAAACCCAGCTACTACTTGGAGACCACCAGTTGTTGTTGCCATTGGCTCGCTCATAATGATAGCGCATAACCCAAGCGCCGCTGTCGATCTGGTACGAGAAGGTACTATTGCCAGAACAGTTACCAGTGGTAGGGCAACCGTAACCCATTGCTTGGTTTAGCTGCCAGCTAGTAGGGTTACCAGTAGTTATGAGGCTTTGCTCTTTCTGTAGAGTAGCCATTATAACCTGTGGGTTAATGCCGTAGATTCTCGATGCATAAAAAATAATATGAGCAGCTGACATATTTTGATCGCAGGCTGCACCTACAGAAGTGTATAGCTGACGTTCCTGACTACCCGCTCCGTAACACTGCAACACAAAGCTCCTAGAGGCCAGACCGCTGCCTTTGCTAGCAAGGAAGCTTTGTATCTGAGCTACATTCATGGAGTTTGCGTTTAGGAACACGTTATTATCGATGATGCGCCCGCCATTATAAGCAGCACTTGCATGGCTAGAACCAGCAAAAGACAGCCCACCAACAAATAGCGCTAGTGATAGTGAGAAGAGTAGAGTTGTTTTGCGTATATTCATAGCATTTACCTGAACCTAACAGGGATCTCTATTATACTCTTTTCTACGCCACCGGCACCAGTTTGGAATACATCAAGTCGGCCTTGTGTGGCCTTAGTGGCGAAGCTGAACTTACCAGAGAAGTTACCGTTAACTACACCGAGCTCGCCGGTTGCTGTCACTCCTGTCACATCATCAATTAAGCGGTACGATACTTTTGCAACACTGGCCTTACCGGATAATGACGAGCCGTTGGTAAATACAGCGTTACTGGTAGGCGAATAAACAGTTATGGCTCCATCCTTAGATACGAGCGGAGAGGCAGTAGGTTGTGCTTGTGCTGTACCGCTGGTATCATTTACGGCTGTCTCGGGCGCAGGTGTTGCCGGGGCAGGCTTTCGGTCGCTGTCAGATTTAAAATCTGATTGTGCGGAAGGAGCGTTGCTAGTTGTTTTGCTTGTGCTATCAACAACCTTCTTATCTATAAATACACTCGTAATGCCTCTAAGCTCTAAAACTGCAAAAATACCAATACAAACAGCCAAAACCGCTAGCGTTATGAGGGTAGTTTTTTTAGAAGGTTTTTTGAACAAGCTCATCTATATTATTGTATTTTTGTTTTTAGTAATTAACAGTACGAATTATAACACCATTACGAGTACACTGCAACGATTTTTATTAAAAAATGCATCAATGTTAACAAGCTGCAATTAATTATTCACCAGCCAGTATCTTAATATACAATTATTGGTATCCACCATATCTAACCAGTTACTCGGGATGTTTCAGGTCTTTGAAGTTATTAAATCTGTTTCTAGAGCCCTCAACCAACACGAATAAACACATACTAGGGTAGAATAAATTAACATGCCCGAGTTAAAACAAGTAAAACTATTCCTCAGTGTCTTTTTGTCAAAAGGCTGGGTTCAGTGGTTGTTCGCTACTTTGTTCTTCTTTCTTCTTTCTTGGATATTTATGGGCTCTGCGATTACAAGTTGTTCAACAAATACTGCATCTTTAGGATCCGACAGTACTGGAGGTCTCGCTTGGATGCAATGGGCCGGGGGCAATGACTTAACGTGGGACCAGACTAACAAATCCAATTACCCTAATGGAGAAACAATAGAAAAACCACAATTTATAACTTCAAGCATACTGATTGGCATATATAAGGTTTTCGCCACACTATCAACTCCTATTTGCGGCATTAATCTATTGGTGTTGTTGGGTTATATGTCAACAGCGCTATTAATGTTTGGTTTGGTGAGATGGCTGCTTAAAAGAATAGACATAGCGTTGTTTGCTGGTTTTGCCGCAGCTTTTGTGCCGTTTCACTTATTAAAGTCACAAAGCCATATAAATTATATATACGGAAGTATTTTTATTGCATTGATGTGGGCATATTTATGGTATATGAGCAAACCTAGCTATAAGAGGGCTGCGCTTCTTGGACTAGTTAGCTCACTTGGGTTTTATTTTGACGGTTACTTTATATTGTTTAGCGCACTCGTCATCGGAGCACTATATTCATCCTCATTTATTGTTGATTTTCTGAATATTGCTTATAAGAAAGAAGATAGATCAAGAATATTTAAAGATGGATTAACAAGGCTTAAACACTTATCATTTGCCGTAATTGTTCTGGTCTTGTTGTTGGTTCCCATATTAGCTGTGTACAGAAGTAGTAGTGATGCCATAGAACAGTCACTTGCCAATAGCAGGAGTAATATTTTCACCGAAACTCAGACTTACGGGGCGAGGCCTATAGAATTCATTCTACCTAGTTATCAGAGCGCATTCACACCAGACTCATATCAGAATTGGCGCGCCACTAAACTGCATGGCTCTAACTATTCCGAGTCAACTCTCTATATAGGCTTTACTTTAATATTGCTGGCAATCACTAGCATTGCTAGCCTTATTTATCGAAAGTACAGGCGAGAAAAATTAAGAGGAATGCCTTATATCTATTTGGTATTTACGTTCGCTTTTGTGTTCTTGGGTTGCTTCTTTATGTCTTTGCCCGCAACCGTTTATCTGTTCGGGCACGACATTAAGACCCCAGTATATTTATTAGCAACACTAACAGAAAATTGGAGAGTTCTGTCGCGCCTATTCCTTGCTATGCATCCCGCAGTAGTTATATTGGCAAGCCTGGGCTTATATATATTGACTAAGAACCAAAAACGAACCGTACAACTGGGCATTGTAGCAGTCTGTAGTGCGTTGCTATTTTTGGAGTATCTACCTTCGCCGATCAACTCTAGCAGTAACTTGAATATAAACGCACCAGCGATATACAAACAATTGCGGGCTGACCCCTCCGTAAAACTGGTTGCCGAGTATCCGTTAGCCGATTTTACGTATACCCCAGAGATTTTTACCTTCCAACCTATACACAACAAAGTACTTTTAAATGCGAATGATAGTAGCATCTCAAAGGGTCCTTTCCGTGCAAGTATTGCCGGCCTGAATGACATTCAAACCCCAGGCGCGTTACAGGCTCTGAATATCGACCTTGTGATAACTCGTGGCTTCAGCTCAAGCAACCCAGGCCTAACTAGCAAATATAATTTGCAGCCCGTACGTAACAAAGAGGGCGAGATAAATCTTCCAGCATCAATTTTTGCTTACAAGATCAACGATTCTGTATTGCCACGCAAATCCCTATTAATGATCACAAAAGGCTACGAATCTTTGTCTGTCGATACAGAACAAATAAGCCATAGGTACATTACCAGCGAAGGTACATTTAAGGTTTTTAATATGCCGTCAACTCGACATCCAAAGGAGTACAGTGTTAGTTTTGATATAGGTTCCGCTTGCCCTACAGATGCCAGGATATACGTGAGTCAATCTGACAATCTGCTTTGGTCGGGTAATGTAGCTGAGTCACCCACAAGAATCAGTCTAGCAGTGGGCAACAAACCATTTACTGTAAAAACAACCCGCTGCTCGGTTGACATTACAAACATGAGCGCAAACCCCCTCAAGTAGTCAATTTTTCAATACTACCGGCTTTTATGAAGTCAGAATACGAATTCTCAAAAGTATATTGCTTACTATTAGACCATGCGGTATTACGCAGGCTATCGTACCTAGATTGATTCGATAAAATTTCAGTTATCGAACGGCTAAGAGCTTTGTAATCACCCGAATTCACAAGCAGACCTGTTTGGCAATCGACTACGCTATCCCTTATCCCGTCACAGTCATAGGCTATTGCGGGGGTGCCCTGACTATTTGCTTCAGTGACAATTAATCCCCAGCCCTCCTTGATAGATGTAACAAGTATCAAGGCTGCTTCGCGCATTAGACCGATCCTTACTTCGTCACTTACTTTACCGACTACATGGATTGCGTCTTTATGTCTGGAACCTGCGATGTAGTCAAGAACTGTCTGGGCGTATTTACCACTGTTATCACCCGCGATGGTTAAGTATAGACTAGGGCTAGCATCTCGAGCTTGCTCAAATGCCATAACGGCGTCTAGTGTCTGCTTCATAGCTCTCATTGCACCAAGAATAAGTAGATGTTTCATATTTCTTTTTGGCTCTAGTTGTTTAGCTGGTCGCAGGCCTGTGCCGATTCTAAATACATGAGTGTTTGTTTGAGCGAAGCCGAACCGTGCTAGGTCGCTTCGAGTACTTTGTGACTCGGTCAGGACCGTCTTATATCGAAGGGAGAGCAAGAGTAAATACAAAGGTTCAACAGCATAACCAATCCATGACAAAGGGGGGCGCATTTGATACAACCAAACTTGTCGGGCTAATTGGTAGGTAAGTAGAATTCGTTTCTTCCTGCTGTAATATCCCACGAAAAATGGGATGGTATTCATTTCATCAATGTTTAGATCGGACCACTTTGCCAAGCGTCTTCTGAAGAGCAAGAACACCTTAAAGTAGACCGTAAATCCATTACCGGTTCGTAATATTTCTACCCCCTCAACTAAAGAACTTGTATCTGAGCCTTTATATCTAGCGGTAACAAGCTTAACGTTGTGTCCATCTCGGACAAGGCGCCGCATTACTTGCCAGGATACTGTTTCAGCACCTCCGGCCTTAGGGTGACCTATGTCCTTCCAGGAAAACCAAGTAATGTTCATTCTGATTTTTTAGCAATGATATATAGCGGTCTATTCTGGGTTTCGCTATGTATGCTTTCAATGTATAAAGCCAAAAGCCACTGGCAAATGAGTACCAGACCGACCAAAAAACTGAGAAATAAAGCCAGCATGGCAGTACCCGATATTGCTAGATTTAGCGGGTCACTCAATACAAAAGCTTCGACTAAAAGGAAAATACCTAGTAAGGCACTCGTGATAGTTACAAGAAATCCAAGTAAACCAGTAAACTGTAGTGGCTTGGTAGATTGTGAGGTGAAAGAATGAAGTGCTAAACGAACTAACTTTCGAAAACTATAAGTTGCTTTGCCACTATGTCGCTCTGGAGACGTAAAATCAACAAATGTTCGTTTGAAGCCAAGCCAGTCTATCAGACCCCTGGTTATTCGGTTGTGCTCAGTAAGCTTATTGAACTCATCAACTACACGGCGATCAATTAATCGGAAGTCTGTAGATCCACTAGGTGTTTGTGTCCCAGTAAGAGAGTTTAAAACCTTATTATGTATGCGTGATCCGTAGCGCTTAACGAAACCTTCGTTTTTGTTACCTGTACGAACGCCAATTACGACATCGAAGCCTTTTTGCCACTGTTTTAATAACTCTTCGACGTACTCGATTGGGTGTTGGCCGTCGGCATCAATCAGTAGCACAGCGTCGCCCTTAGATTGTTTCATTCCGGCGCTGGTAGCGGCCTCTTTGCCAAAGTTTCTTGATAGACTTATGTATGATGTATTTTTCTCTTTTTTTGCAAGATTTTGGATTATTTCAAGAGAGTCATCTGTACTGCCATCATCAACGTAGATGATTTCAGCACGAATGCCGTTGCTGGTTAAATATTCGGTAATTTTTTTTGCGTGCCAATTGAGATTACCATATTCGTTGTGTACAGGAATAATTATGCTCAATAGGGGGTTTTTGGTGCGCATTTTTTGCTCTCTTCTTATATACATACTATAACTGCAGTAAGTCATTTAGTAAAATTATGAAGCTAAGGCTATAATATCGAAATGCCGTCTATGAAATTACCAATTGAAGTTTCCGTAATTATTCCGGCATACAACGCCGCTCTTTGGTTGCCTCGATCCGTTCCAAAAGTGGCTGAAGCGATTGAACGTGCAAATATTGGAAAATCTGAAATTATTATTGTAGACGATGGCTCGTCAGACAATACGGCCGCTGTTGCAAAATCGTTAAAACTCACAGTTCCTGTAAGAGTTATTTCTCAATCAAATGCTGGCCGTTTTGCTGCTCGGCAGACAGGTGTCCAGCAGGCAAAATACCAGTACACGCTGTTTATCGATACTAGAATATTTATCGGAGAAGGCGGTCTGAATTATATTGTTGAACATCTGAGTAAGGCTAAGGATAAACTTGTTTGGACTAGTCACGTAGTGATAGATAAGAACAGTAATGTGTATGCGAGGTTCTGGGAAGCAATAACATTTATTTCTTGGAGAAAGTATTTCGCTCGTCCTAGGGATTGTTCATACGGAATCAAAGATTTTGACTATTATCCCAAGGGTACGACCTGTTTCTTTGTGCCTACATCAGTGGTAGCTGAAGCAAATAAATGGTTCGAGGATCACACTAAGAATGTTAAGGCATCCAATGACGATACTCTATTAATTCGCAGAATTGCCGCAACACACAACATCAACATAAGCCCTAGCTTTTACTGCACATATCATGCAAGGACCAACCTCAGACAGTACGCAAAACACGTCTACCACAGAGGTAAAGTTTTTGTTGATGGATTCCTGCGTCGTGACGGAAATAGATTCTTTTGGCCGCTCATAGGATTCTTGATATTTAGTATAGCCGCCCCAATATTTTTGATAGTTTTCCCGGAATATATTTTCTATGCTGCCATAGCTGGAGCTGTTGCGTGGCTAGCCGAGCTTGTCATAGCCTTATTATTAAGTGTCCCTCCTAAGGATGCACTGAGCCTGTTTGTTCTAAGCCCACTATTTGCAGTTTTGTATGGGGCTGGTATTTGGAAAGCAGTAATAGATATTTACGTAATTCGTGACCGTGCAGAACGTTGAAGGTAGATCTTAAGGATTGTCCAGTAAAGGGCAAAACTAATGACCAAGGCCAGCCACAACATCCGAATCATTTCTAGGGGACCTTCCGGCGACAGTGTCGATACTACTGCACAGCCAGCCAACACAAGACCTGCGAGCAATATACTGCGACGCTGACGCATAACCAGAAGATAGAAAGCATATAGAGTAATTCCGACCAGAGTTAATTGATACATAGTTGCAAAAATCAAAACATCGCCTTGAGACGTAAAGCTTGGACCAAGCAAAATCTTTGCAATGTAGTCACGAAGTATATATGCGGCCGAGACCGACACGACCGTTAAAAGTCCAAGTAACTTGTAGGCAGTACTAAGAACTCTTTTATTGATCGCTGAATCATGCAGACTAATTTCTGGCAAAATAATCCAAATTAACAAGAAGCTTAAGTAGTACAGGGCATTACTAATGATGCTAATACCGCTGTAGATGCCTGCAGCGGTCGGGTCAAACAAAGCCTTAGCAAGAGTGATGTCATAATTTTGCAGAAGGCTTAAGGTACCGACGACGATGACGCACTGCAGAATATATTTACGGAGGCTAATTAGGAATTTTTTCTCTTCTGAATTGCCTTTCTTGAATAAAGAAGATAGGCTCGGTAACTTAACGCCAGGGATTGCTCTCATAATTGCCAAGCCAACTATTGAGCCCACTAGGATACCCAAGACGCCTCCAGCTGCGCCCAAAGCAACTGCCAGGAAGCTGGCGCTGATTAGTTTGACTAAACTAGAGCTAGCATTATAAATACCAATTCGAGCCATCTCCTTATTACCAAGCAGGTAGCCGGTCCAGATTATTCCGGGCACAGCAATTATTAAGATGGCGCCGAGGATTACAAATGAGCCAAAGTTTTGAATTTTTAGAAGCGAATGAAGGTACGGTGATACAAGGGCGAACAGTAAAACCAAGACCAAAAAGAACCATATCAGGCTTTTTTGAATGATTTGGGAATGTTCTCTGGCTTTTTCTTCGGTCTGAGACTTAACAAGATAGATGGATATGATATTAAACGCAAGTAGTACTCCGAGTAGCTGGTTAGATATTGCGACAATTGTTGCGAAGTCACCGAATTCTTCGGGGCTAAGAATCCTGACGAGTATCGGGTATAGCGCATAACTAAACAAAGCGCCTACTAAAGACAGTAGAGTAAACAGCCCAGACTGTACGTAAAAGTTTTTTAACTTGATGGTCTTCACTAGGTATCAATAATAGTTTAAATTTGTCTAGGCAACAAACAGTGAATAAGGTAGGAAAGTAGATTCAAGGAATGAAAATCACCGAATCAACATTTACAATCGTCGCGAATGGCTTTGTCGACAGGCCGATCAGCCGCTGAGAGAATATTTGCTAGATCAACAAAATCACCGAATATTATGAATATATCACTCGAGCTTATATAATTATAGCAATGATAAAATTGATAAAATCAACCTTCTACCATGAGCAGGAGACAAAAGCAAAACTAATCGATTTTATTCAGAACGCAGAAATACTTAGCTTTGGCCCAGAGTGCAATGAGTTTGAGGCAAAGTTTGCAAAGTGGCAGGGCCGTAAGTACTGCGTATTTGTAAATAGTGGTAGCTCAGCTAATCTTGCAGTCATCCAAGCTCTATTGAACCAAGGAACAATAAAGATTGGGGATAAAGTCGGTATATCGACTCTTACTTGGTCAACGAATGTCATGCCACTCTTACAACTTGGTTTAAAGGTGGTACCGATTGACGTTGAACTAGACACTTTGAATGTATCGAGTGATTTGCTTAAACAAGCTATCAAAAAGCATAAAATAAAAATGCTTTTCCTGACTAACTTACTTGGCTTCTGCGATGACATAGATGTAATCCGTCAAGTTTGCCAAGACGAAAAAATAGTACTCATAGAAGACAACTGTGAGTCGTTAGGCACGGTCTATCAAGGCGAGAAACTTGGTAATTTTGGTGCTGCAAGCACCTTCTCATTCTATGTTGGCCACCATATGTCTACTATTGAAGGGGGTGCGGTTTGCACGGATGACGAGGAGCTGGCCAATATGTTACGTCTTGTCCGGGCTCATGGATGGGATCGTAATCTGGCCGTAAACCATCAACAGAAAATCAGAGATAAGCATAACGTTAACAGCACCTTCTATTCTCGATATACGTTTTATGATTTAGGCTATAATTTACGCCCAACCGAAATAAATGGTTTTATTGGTAACACGCAAGTACCATACATAGATGAGATTGTGCAAAAGCGCAGAGACACGTTCATGATGTTTGCAGAGAAGATCTACTCACAGACTAATAGATATTATCCAATACGATACGATCATATTGATCTTGTATCGAACTTTGCATTTCCTGTGGTCTGTAAGTCAAGAAAGATTAGGGACGAACTTGTTGAGCGTTGTGACGGCAAGATTGAGCTACGCCCGATTGTTGGCGGGGATATGACCAAGCAACCATTCTTTACTAAATACGAGAAAGATTCTATTCTTAAGAATTCAAATGCAGGCTTGATACATGAACAGGGTTTTTACTTCGGAAATAACCCTGAACTTACAGAAACCGAAAAAAAAGAAATCATTTCAATCATAACGAAATAATCTATATACCTTAATGAGAGCTACCGCATGAAAATAGGTGTACTTATCGACAGATTAAATGTCGGCGGTGTTGAAAAAATAGCTATTGAGCAGGTCACTGCCTTAAGGAAATTAGGAGAGGATGCCAGTTTAGTAGTTTTACGAGAGAAGGCAGTCGTAGTTGATGCATTTCCTGAGCTGATGAAGGGTATTCCGGTTGTATATTTAGATAGACGACTACCAAGAATAATGCGCTTATCATTTCCGTTTCCGGTTTTTAGTTTTTTCTCTTCATTTCATATTACGTATCCTCTTTTTTTGCCATTTGTGATCAGAAAGAACGAGTTTGATTACTTCATTGTTCACGGAACATATACTAGCTTATCTGCAGTGTCATTTGCTAAAACCAAGCATATTAGATTCTCTGCTTTTATTTGGGATCCAGCTTCGTATATATTGACCCGCGTTTATAAAAATAAGTTTTTTGCACCTGTTTTGTGGCTACTAAAAAAAATAGCCTATGTTTTCGACAAGTTTTTGATCAAAAATATGGATAATGTATTAGTCGGTGGTTCTGCACACAATGACTTTATACGTAGCCTTAACAGAGAAAAACCCATTAGGTTAATATATCCATCTGTTCATCCTGCAAAGAAGCTATTTAAAAAAGACGACTATGTCCTGATGGTAACTGCTTGGAAGGACGGTAAGAACCCAGAATATGTCTTAGAAATCATTAATAAACTACCGGACATACAAATTAAGATGGTTGGAAAATGGATCGACCCATCGTACAAGCAGCAGTTTGAGGGGCTTGTTAGAGAGAAGGGGTACACAAATAATCTTGAGATTGTCGGTTCAGTTAGTGAAGTTAAATTAACTAACTATTATGCACATGCGCGCGTTCTCCTACAAACAAATGATGATAGAGGCTTCGGGATGCCGGCTATGGAGGCTGCGGCCAACGGTACTACATTTATTATTCCGCAAGATCAAGGCGTGTGCAGTTTATTTGTGGATTCTGAAGACGGTTTCTATACTCAAGAAAAGGACACAGGGCGAATTACAGCCCTACTAAGTAAGTTGATGAATAATGAAGATTTTGCCACGGACCTAGGTGCCCATGCATGGAAAAAGGTCAAGAGTAACTATTCCTGGGAGAATCATGCAAAGAAACTCAGGCAATTAGTATCAGATAGCTTGAAAGGATATAAAAGTTAAATGAAAATACTTGTTACAGGAGTAAACGGATTCGCAGGCAAACATCTGGTACGCAGGTTAAATCAAGACGGACATCAAGTTATAGGGCTAGGTCATAGCAAGGTCCATGGCGAAATAGAAAAACTACTCACAGGCTATATAAACTGCGATTTAACAAGCAAACAACAGGTAAAAGGCCTCGATCTACGGAGCCTCGATGCCGTCATTAGTCTTGCTGGATTGATTAAGAAAAAAGATTCAAACCAAACTGACGATGACTTTAACTCAATAAACGTTTCAGTGTTTTCAAATCTGGGAGAGCACCTGCTTGAGCTTAACAGCAAGGCCCGGGTGATCGCCGTCAGTACAAGTCTGGTCTATGACCAGAGCCAGCCATTGCCGTTTGACGAAGAATCAACGACCATCACAAACGCATTACCATATGCCAAAAGTAAGTTGCTAATGGAGGATTCAGCAAACGAACTCAGAGAAGCCGGGCTTGACTGCATAGTAGTACGGCCTTTTAATCATACCGGGCCAGGGCAGGCCACGGGCTATTTAATTCCTGACATCTACTACAAGCTACAACAATACAAAATGACGGGAGCTTCTGTTATGGTCGGGCCAAAAGATACCAGGCGTGATTACACAGACGTGCGGGATGTAGTAAAGGCTTACGCTGATCTTGCTACCGCCAAAACACTCGATTACAAAACCTATAACATTTGTAGCGGTACCAGTCGTTCATTCAGCGATATATTGACCACGATAGAGGCTGCTATGGGAATCGAGGGTGCACCACTTGAAATCAACAGGGATTACGCTAGGCCCAATGACGCTTTAGAATTGTACGGGAGCAGCCTTAGGATTTATACCGAATTTGGATGGAAACCAACGATAGCCTTTGAACAAACAATTAAAGACTTTGTTGATCATATGACTTGATAGAATACATATAATTGCGTAGTTTACTGCGGTAATGTATTTAGCTCAATCTGACAACCTGGTAGTATTATATGATTAGTGTAGAGGAGTTTTGTTTTGAAAATTGCTGTTGTAGGTACTGGATACGTTGGTTTAGTTACCGGAACTTGCTTCGCGGAGTCGGGCAATACCGTAACTTGTGTAGATATTGACAGTACCAAGGTTGAACATATGCGCCGTGGCCACGTGCCCATCTATGAGCCTGGACTAGAAGAAATATTCCAACGCAACAGCAAAGAGGGCCGTCTATCCTTCACGACAGACTTAGCAGAGGCTGTGAAGACAGCTGAAATCATCTTCTTGGCGTTGCCTACTCCTCCTAACGAAGACGGATCCGCAGATCTGTCGTACATACTTGGTGTAGCCAAAGAGCTTGGTGTGTTACTCAAGCACTACACGATAATTATCAATAAAAGCACAGTTCCTGTAGGCACAGCCGAGAAGGTAAGTGTAGCTATCGCTAAAACTGCGACAGAAGACTACGACGTAGTGTCTAACCCTGAGTTCTTGCGCGAAGGCCTAGCCGTAGAAGATTTTATGAAGCCAGATCGCGTGGTTATTGGTACCAAGTCTGATAAAGCTCGCAAGATCCTAGCCAGATTATATGCACCGTTTGTACGCCAAGGTAACCCAGTATATTTTATGGACGAGCGCTCCTCCGAGATGACTAAGTATGCTGCAAATGCATTTTTGGCTACCAAGATCAGCTTTATGAATGAAATGGCTAATTTATCGGAGCTTGTTGGCGCAGATATTGATAGCGTTAGACTAGGCATGGGCTCCGATCCACGCATTGGCAACAAGTTTTTGTATGCCGGCATTGGTTATGGAGGCAGCTGTTTCCCTAAAGATGTTCGAGCACTTGAGCAGATAGCTCAAAATAGCGACTATGACTTTAAGATTCTTAAATCAGTCAATGAAGTTAATGATCGCCAGAAACATGTTCTCTCCAAGCGAGTCAAAGTGCAATATGGGGATAACCTAAAAGGTAAAAAATTTGCTTTGTGGGGTTTAGCTTTCAAGCCCGACACTGATGATATTAGAGAAGCCCCTTCGATATACATAATTGAGGATTTACTTGCCGCTGGTGCAACAATTGCCGCCTATGATCCCGAGGCCTCAGATCACGTAAGCAAAAAATACCAGAATCAGCCAAATGTAGAGATTGTAAGCGATAAATATGAAGCCCTAGAGGACGCCGATGCATTAATAATTGCGACTGAATGGTCGGTATTCCGTTCACCAGACTTTGACCGCATCAAGAAGACGCTTAAAGAACCGATCATCTTTGATGGTCGAAATTTGTACGATGTTGAAGATATGAAACAGAGAGGTTTTGTATACAAAAGCATTGGCCGTAAGACGGGGAGGCAAAAATGACCAAGTCCGTTTTAATAACTGGCGCAGCTGGCTTTTTAGGCTCTCATCTCTGTGACGATTACCTGGACAATGGATATAAAGTAGTCGGGCTAGACAACCTTTCGACTGGAGCCATGAAGAATATTAAACATCTTGAGTCTAATAGTAATTTTAAGTTTTACGAGTGTGATATTGTCCAAAAGATTCCAGAAGAAGTTGCATCCGTTAATTATGACATTATTTTGAATTTGGCTTCACCGGCTAGTCCGCCACATTACCAACGATTAAGCATAGAGACACTCAGGGTGAACTCTGAGGGTACGCTGCAGATGCTCGATTTAGCCAAACGCCACAAGGCACGCTTATTTCATGCCTCAACCAGCGAAGTATACGGCGACCCAGAAGTGCACCCACAAACAGAGAGCTACAAAGGTAGCGTTAATTGTTACGGACCTCGAAGCATGTATGACGAAGGTAAGCGATACGCAGAAGCACTAATATATTCTCATCGGAAAAAACACGAGACTAATACGTGTGTCGGTAGATTCTTTAACACTTATGGCCCACGGATGGACCCTCAGGACGGCAGGGTAGTGTCTAATTTCATAGTTCAGGCGCTTTCAGGTCAGCATATGACTGTGTATGGCGACGGAGGACAGACCAGAAGCTTCTGTTACGTAGACGACCTAGTAAAAGCAATTGTATTGCTTGTGGACTCTAACGAGAGCGATCCAATGAATCTTGGTAACCCGGATGAGTTTACAATTAAAGAGCTAGCTGATATCGTGTTGAGCAAAACGAACAGCGAATCAGAACTGACCTATTTACCATTGCCAGGCGACGACCCCTTGCAGAGAAGGCCAGATATAGCGAGTGCACTAGAAAAGTTAGGCTGGAAACCTGAAGTAAAATTGGTAGACGGTCTGGACCCAACGATTGAATACTTTAGAGGCGTTCTAGGCTAGTCTAGCGGCCGAAAAATCTATGCTTCAGTGCTGTACACTGTTAAATCGGGCGTTTAAAGATCATCTTTCCTAAATTATGCCCGAGCATTATATACTGTAAGTAGATTATAAATTATTGGAGGTGTTTTTGTGATTGTAGTTATTATTGCTGGTGGTTCAGGTACTCGACTTTGGCCACTCTCTACCCCCGACTACCCTAAGCATTTGCTTAAGATCAACGGCGACACTAAATCGTTGATGCAGCAAACCTATGACCGTGCCGCTAAATTAGCAGACAAAGTATACGTTGTAACTGAGGCTGGGCATGTTGACCACGTCAAAACACAGCTATCTAATTTACCAGATGATGCATTTATTGTTGAGCCGGCTCGAAGAGGAACATCAAGCTGCATACTTGCTGCACTCGCTCACATTGCCAAAGATAACGACAGCGACGAACCGATAGTATTCCTTTCGGCCGACCATTATGTCCGTGATATCGCCGGCTTTAAGCATAGCTTTAAAATTGCAGCCAAGATTTCGCAGGAATCTAAGCGAATAGTGCTGGTAGGCGTCGAGCCTGATTATCCAGCCACAGGCTTTGGCTATATTCAAAAGGGTGAATTATTTGATGAAGCAACATATACCTTCGAAGTACATTCATTCAAAGAAAAGCCAGATCACGACACAGCCCAAGGTTATTTAAAGAGTGGTCAGTACTTATGGAACTCAGGATATTTTGTAGGCTCGATCAATACTTTCAAATCAGCCATGCAGGATTATAACTCTGGTCTTCTTAGTAACTACAATCGATTATGCGAAGCCACAGAAGCTGAATATAAAGATGTATATTTAAGTTTCGAAAACATTTCGATTGACTATGCCCTGATCGAAAAGGTAAAGAATCTTTTGGTAGTTCCGTCGTCCTTTGATTGGCTAGATCTAGGATCTTTTAGTGATCTGCACAAAGCCATCGGTAGCGACCAAAAAGGTAATAGCATCAATGGTTTGGTGGAGCCAGAGGCAGTAAATAACTCGTACATAGAGAACCAAGACGAAAAGCCAATGGTTGTGATTGGCCTAGACAATGTAGTCATAATCAATTCTAAAAATGGGATACTTGTGGCCCGCAAAGACATGTCGCAAAAAATCGGCGAAGTCAGCAAAAGACTAAAAGCTAAAGGAGAATAATGAAACAACTTATAGCATTCGACCTCGACGGAACACTCGCCGAAAGCAAATCAGCACTAACCGACCAAATGTCCGAGCTGCTAAATCAGCTACTCGACAAATATCAGGTATGCGTTATATCTGGAGGCAAATTTGGCCAGTTCGAAAAGCAACTTTTGAGCAACCTCAAAACATCACCTCGCAAACTAGAGAACTTACACCTAATGCCAACTTGTGGCACAAGATATTACGTCTACGATGTTATTAAAGAAGACTGGAAGAAGGTTTACTCGGAGGATTTTACCAAACAAGAGACCGAGTCAATCCTTAAAGCACTAAAAACGGGTGTAGAGCAGGCCGGTTTTGACAAAGAGCAAACTTGGGGCGAGCAGATAGAAGACAGAGGCAGCCAAATCACCTTTTCTGCGCTCGGGCAGGAGGCTCCAGTAAAGGCCAAAGAAGATTGGGATCCAGACAACAGTAAAAAATTGATTGTCCGCGATATTGTGGCCGATATGATACCGGAGTTTGAAGTCAGGACAGGCGGCAGCACCTCTATAGACATAACAAAGCTCGGCATAGACAAGGCCTATGGCATGAATAAATTGATGGACATCTTGCAGATTGGCAAGCAAGACATTCTGTTTATGGGTGACCGCCTGAACGAAGGCGGAAACGATTATCCAGTTAAAGCAATGGGAATTGATTCGATAGAAGTAACTAATTGGCGCGACACTTCTATGTGCGTCAGAGCAATTTTGCACGTAGTTTAGAAATATGACGATGAATAACGACGAAACTAACGAACTTGCTACAAAACTTGCCGAACTAGAGCCGGGCTTTTTGCCCTATCCAGTATTTGATCAGATAGCCAGACTTGTAGCCCTACCGATAATCGAATTTGTGCCCCTTAGAACCTACAATGGCAAGACACAGGTGCTATTGATAGATCGGGGTGAGGACGACAAGCATTGGGCTGGAGAGCTTCACACTCCAGGCACAGTAATTCGCGCCACTGACCTCGAAAATGATAGTGGCGGTAATTGGACTACATTTAACCGTATACTTCATGATGAACTGCAGGATGCTCCAGTAGGACAACCACACTATGCCGGCAGCATATTCCACAAGAGCAAACGAGGAGCCGAACAAGCTCAAATATATTGGATTGAAATTACAGGTGAGTCGCCCGTAGGGGCTTTTTATGATACGGATAATCTGCCAGATAGTCTTATTGAGTCACAGATTAAATTTATTAATGTGGCGGCAACACACTACGAAGCCCGGATGTAAGCGAACCAGCAACTACCCGTTAGCTGTCGGCAATTAGCCACCAACCACCAACTAAAACGTCATCCTGAACTTGTTTCAGGACCCCGCCCACCGCTGTCATCTCGACCCCTGATCTTCATCAGGGCAGGCTTTGTGGAGAGATCTATTCATAGGCGAACGGGATCCTGAAACAAGTTCAGGATGACGACGGGGAAGTTCAGGATGACGATTGATAGTTTACGATGACGTGGTGGTGGTTCAGCATTCCAACCCAAAGTCATCCCAATCTTGAATTGGGACCCAGTAATTAAGTATTCCATGGCGGCTCCCCGAGCATCTCTTTATCCCTGGTAGGAATATGTCAAACCAACAATATTTGTTTTTGAACTCTGCTGAGCTACTTTCCTTATAAATTATTAGGTAGTGAAGCCTCCCTTTTAAGGGAGATGTTCAAAACATTGTTGGTCTTGACTGATATTACTCCAAGGTTAAAGAGCGCTCGAGAGTTTTGCCCCACTTTTGTACTAAAAGTGGGATAGATAAAAAGACAATTAGTAATAGATATAGTTTAGGTGATATCTAGGCCACTGTTGCCGTATGGGTCCTGAAACAAGTTCAGGATGACGAGTGATTAGGTCTCGACTTCGTAGGGAAGAGGGGCGAGTGCTAAACTAGTTGTATGATTGCAAC
>Ga0105047_10006323_pt1 | contig 20094 bp, 16 predicted proteins | sample MAT04_FD_78384 | JGI IMG/M metagenome (GOLD analysis project Ga0105047, IMG submission 78384) | Freshwater microbial communities from Lake Fryxell liftoff mats and glacier meltwater in Antarctica - MAT-04 (megahit assembly) | ecosystem: Environmental > Aquatic > Freshwater > Ice > Liftoff...
CACGTCGCGCACTTCGAAACCGGCGCGCTCGCGGGTCAGACCGCCGGGCCCGAGGGCCGAGAGACGACGCTTGTGCGTGACCTCGGACAGCGGGTTCGTCTGGTCCATGAACTGCGAGAGCTGCGAGCTGCCGAAGAACTCCTTCACCACCGCGGAGACAGGCTTCGCGTTGATGAGGTCATGCGGCATGAGCGTCTCGGTCTCCTGGACCGTCATCCGCTCCTTGATCGCGCGCTCCATGCGCACCAGACCGATGCGGTACTGGTTCTCGAGGAGCTCACCCACCGCGCGAACGCGGCGGTTGCCGAGGTGATCGATGTCGTCGATCGTGCCGCGGCCGTTCTTGAGCTCGATGAGGTACCGGACCACCTCGAGGATGTCGCGCTTGGTGAGGACCTGGTTCTCGATGGGCTCGTCGAGGCTGAACTTGTAGTTCAGCTTCAGGCGACCGACGCGCGACAGATCGTAGCGCTCGGGGTTGAAGAACAGGTTGTGGAACAGGGTCCGCGCCGTGTCCTCGGCCGGGGGCTCGCCCGGACGGAGACGGCGATAGATCTCCATGATCGCCTCGTCGGGCGAGTCGACCGCGCCGTCCTCGGCGCCCGTACGACCACGGCGACGATCCGCCATCTCGAGGTTGATCGTGTTCCGGAGGAACGGACCAACGTTGAGGTTGTCGATGAAGAGGATCTTGAACTGCTCGATGCCCGCCTCGCGCAGGCGCTGGATGAGCTCCGCGTCCACGTCGGCGTTGCTCTCGGCCAGGACCTCACCGGTCTTGTCGTCGACGATGTCCTCGGCGACCACCGATCCGATCATCTCCTCGTCCTCGACGGGGATGGCCTTGAGCTTGAGCTTCTCGATCTTCTTGATCACCAGAGTGGTGTACTTCTGGTTCTTCTTGACGATGATCTCGCCGGTCTTGCCGTCCTTCACGTCCCGCGCGGCGCGCTGGCCGGTGAGCAGGTCGGTGTTGACGCCCTTCGCGAGCTGACCGCCCTTCTCGATGAAGACGTCTTCCTTCTGGTAGAAGTAGTCGAGCAGCTCCTGCGTCGAGTAGCCGAGCGCGCGGAGCAGCACCGTGGCCGGCAGCTTCCGGCGGCGATCGATGCGGACGTACAGGATGTCCTTGGGGTCGAACTCGAAGTCGAGCCACGATCCGCGGTACGGGATGATGCGCGCCGAGTAGAGGAACTTTCCGCTCGAGTGCGTCTTGCCGCGATCGTGATCGAAGAAGGCGCCGGGCGAACGGTGGAGCTGCGACACGATGACGCGCTCGGTGCCGTTCACGATGAACGTGCCGTTCTCGGTCATCAGCGGGATCTCGCCGAAGTAGACCTCCTGCTCCTTGACCGCCTTCACCGACTGCACGCCGGTGGTCTCGTCCTTCTCCCAGGACACGAGGCGCACCACGACCTTGATCGGGGCCGCGTAGGTCATGCCACGCTGGTGGCACTCGTCGACGTCGTATTTCGGCTTCTCGAGGTGGTAGCTCACGAACTCGAGGGCAGCGGTGCCCTGGAAGTCCTTGATCGGGAAGACCGACTTGAAGACGCCCTGCAGACCGAAGTCTTCGCGCTTGTCGGGATCGACGTGCGCTTGCAGGAACTTTTCATAGCTCTGCTTCTGGATGTCGATGAGGTTCGGGATATCGACCAGTTGATCGATTTTTCCGTAATTCTTGCGGGCTCGAAAGTTCGTCTGGACGACCGACGGCATGGACTAAGCCTTCTCCTTCGCGCCTTTGAGTTCTCCCACATTGTGGGATGACGCCAAAGCCGAAACGCCAGCGTTGAACGAAGCCTCCCGCCGGTTTGCGGGGGGCCTCGATCTGGCTGACGTTCCGGAAAACTGCCCGCACATCTCCCCGTCTAGTCTTCGAGTCAAGCAAAAATCGCTTCGACCCTGGAACCCGCTGGGAAACGGGCGGGTACTGCCCCTGGGAACCTGATCGGATCCCAGGAGCATCCCGGAAACAAAGCGGGGGGCCCGAAACCGGGACCCCCGCCCGCGAGGGTCCCGAAGGGACCCGCACCCTGAGTCTACTTGAGCTCGACCTTGGCTCCGGCCTTCTCGAGCTGCTCCTTCATCTTGTTCGCCTCGTCCTTGGAGACGTCTTCCTTGACGTTCTTCGGAGCGCCGTCGACCAGGTCCTTGGCCTCCTTGAGGCCGAGACCCGTGATGGCACGGACTTCCTTGATGACGGCGATCTTGTTGCCGCCGGCCTCCATGAGGACGACCGTGAACTCGGTCTTCTCGGCCACCGGGGCCGCCACGGCCGCAACCGCGCCGCCTCCGCCGCCGCCGCCGCCGCCCGTCGCCGCCTTCACGCCCCACTTCTCCTCGAGCTTCTTCACGAGGTCCGCGGCCTCGACCACGGTGAGAGCCGAGAGGTTGTCGATGATCTGCTGCAAGTCTGCCATGACTGAATCCTTTTCACGCCGGGCGCAAAACGCGGCCGGCTAAACCAAAAATAGAAAGAAGCCTGGTATTAGGCGCCCTTCGAGTCCTTCTCGCTCTTGGCGAGGATGATCCCGGCGATCTGCTGGCCCGGGGCGTTGAGCGTCGCGAGCAGCATGGAAGCTGGCGCGTTGATCACTCCCAGGAGCTGCGAACGCGCTTCTTCGAGCGTCGGCAGCGCCGCCATCGTCTCGAGAGCCGTGGCCGGAGCGAGGACGTCGTTCTCGACGAACCCGCCACGAACCTTCAGCTTGTCGAACTTTCCGGTCATCTCCTTGGCCGTTTTGCCAAGCTTCCCGAACTCGTAGTCGTACTTGAACATCACCGCGGTGGTCCGGGTGAATGCCTTGCCTACGGCCTCTCGCTTCGTGCCCTTGAGCGCGATCTTGGCGAGCGTGTTCTTGACGACGCGATACTCGACACCCGCCGCGCGGAACGCACGACGAATCTCGCTTACTGCCGCGACATTGAGCCCAGAGTAGTCCGCCACCAGCACCGCCTTCGCTCGGGTGAGCTTGTCGGTGATCTCGGTGAGGGCCTTCTCTTTGTTCTGTCTGGACATCGGCATGTCTGGTCACCTCCTCTCTTCCATCTGACGTGCCCTCGCGTTCGAGGGCTCCTAGCGACCGTCCTTGTTCGCGGCCGCCAGGCTCGTCCGACGGAAGTCGAAGGAGCCGTTCGCGCCGTCTCGGCGGGCAGAGGCAAAAGCCTCGATTGAGGCCCTTCGGAAGGGCCACCCACTGTCTTGGACCGGTCTGAGGGAACTCGCGTCCCCACATAAAATTTCAGGTCTTCGCGAAAGCCCCGCTCGTGGGATCGATCTGGATCCCAGGGCCCATCGTCGAGCTGATGGTCACGGACATCATGTACGTGCCCTTCGCCGTCGAGGGCTTGGCGCGGTTCAGCGCGTCGATGATCGTGATGAGGTTCCCCGCCAGCTTGTCGGCGGTGAACGACGCCTTGCCGATCGGAGCCTGCACGATGCCGGCCTTCTCGGTGCGGTACTCGACCTTGCCACCCTTCGAGTCGCTGACGGCCTTGGCGACGTCCGGCGTCACCGTGCCCGTCTTCGGGTTGGGCATGAGGCCGCGAGGACCGAGCACGCGGCCGAGGCGACCGACGAGGGCCATCATGTCGGGCGAGGCGATGACGACGTCGAAGTCGACGAAGCCGGCCTGCACCTTCTCGACGAGATCCTCGGCGCCGACGATGTCCGCGCCAGCGTCACGCGCTTGCTGCTGCTTCTCGCCGCGGGTGAACACCGCGACGCGCTGGGTCTTGCCGGTGCCGTGCGGGAGCACGATGGCGCCGCGGATCATCTGGTCCGCGTGGCGCGGATCGACGCTCAAGCGGACCGCGATCTCGACGGACTCGTCGAACTTCGCCTTGGCGGTCTTCTTGAGGATCTCGCAGGCTTCCTGCGGATCGTAAGACTTCGAGCGATCGTACAGCGCGACGGACGCGCGATAATTCTTGCCGTGCTTAGGCATATTTCTATCCTCCAGTAGTGCATGCGACGAGCGGGTGAGGCTCGTCTCCTACGGTTTGGTTGTTTAGTTGCGGGCGGGCGGATCGACCAGATCCACGCCCATCGAGCGCGCAGTGCCGGCGATGATCCACGCGCCGGCCTCCGCGTCGTAGCAGTTCAGGTCGGCGAGCTTGGTCTCGGCGATCTTCTTGCACTGGTCCCACGTGATCTTGCCGACCTTGCTCTTGCCGGGCTCCTTCGAGCCCGAAGCCGGCTTCTTGCCGAGCGGCAGGCCGATCGCCTTCTTGATCAGCACCGACGCCGGGGGCGTCTTGGTGATGAACGTGAAGCTGCGATCGGAGAACACGGTGATGATCACCGGGATGGTGAGCCCTTCGGCCGCCTGGGCCTGGGTACGCGCGTTGAACTCCTTGCAAAACTGCATGATGTTCACGCCGTGCTGGCCGAGCGAGGGGCCGACCGGGGGCGCCGGGTTGGCCTTGCCCGCGGGGCACTGGAGCTTAACGTAAGCGGTAATCTTCTTTGCCATGGCTCAAATACTCACTTGCTCTGGGAGCCGCTTTTTTCAGCGACTTCGTCGTCCTCTTCGAACTCGAGTTGCTCGAGGATGTCGAGGATCTTCTTCACGTGCTTCTTCTTGGCCGAGTTGTCGGCCAGCTCTTCGACGCGCCGGTGCAGCTTGTCGAGGCTCTTGGTGATGCCTTCGAAAGACTCCGCCAGACCGTCCTCGAGCTCGCCGACGCGCTCGGACAGACGCACGAGGGCGTCCGCCAGCGCATCGAACGACTCGGGTGCGCCGACGCGTGCGTCGGTCTCGGGCGTGGATTGCTGATCGTTCATCCGACCGACTTCTCCACCTGCGTGTAGTCGAGCTCGACCGGGGTCGCGCGGCCGAAGATGGAGACCAGGACGCGCAGCTTCTGCTTGTCCGCCTTCACCTCTTCGATCGTGGCGACGAAGCTGGCGAACGGGCCGTCGATGACGCGGACCTTCTCGCCTTCCTCGAACTCGATCTCGACCTTCGCGCTGAGCGCGCCGGACGCGAGCTGTTGCGTGAGCCGCTCGACCTCGACCTGGCGGATCGCGACCGGGTGCTGCTGGTTGCCGACGAACCCGGTCACCTTCGGGGTGTTCTTCACCAGGTGCCACGTCTTGTCGGTCAGCTCCATCTGCACGAGCATGTAGCCGGGGAAGAACTTGCGCTTCGACTTGCGGGTCGATCCTCCCACGCGCTCCACGACGTCCTCGGTCGGCACCAAGATCTCACCGAAGTGCGCATCCAGGCCTTCCAGCTTGGCGCGCTCTTCGAGGCTCTTTTTGGCCTTCTGTTCGAAGCCTGAGTACGTGTGAACCACGTACCACTTCAGCTTCTTGCTGCCGCTCTCCTCGAGAGCTGCGGCAGCGGTCGGTGCCTCGTTCGGTTCCATCATCTCCCCACTTACTTGTAGATCACGCCCGTCAGCGCGCCCCAGATGTTATCCATGAAGAAGACCAGCACGGACATCACGAGCGTGGTCACGATGACGACGCTCGTGGCGGTCTGGGTCTCCTTCTTCGTGGGCCAGGTGACTTTCTTGAGCTCCGCCGCGACCTCGTTGGTGAAAGCGATGGACTTGGGATTCTTGTAGAGCACCGCGATCAGCGCCACACCGATCACCACGCTGATCAGCGTGGTGAGCGTGAAGCCCGCTCCAATGAGGTGCATGTCGTTGACGCCGATCGCGAAGAACAGGCCGCTGAACACGCGGCTGAGCGTCATGATCGCAAGGAGGCCCGCGATCCCGAAGGCCATGATGACGTACCGTTGCGTGCCTTGCACCGCTGCTCCTCTTCTCTTTCGACGGTCAGGGCAAGAGGGACTCGAACCCCCGGCCTGCGGTTTTGGAAACCGCTGCTCTAACCAACTGAGCTATTGCCCTAGAAACCGAAAACCACTGAAGCTTACAACCGGAATCGAACCGGTGACCTCTTCCTTACCAAGGAAGTGCTCTGCCGACTGAGCTATGTAAGCAAAACTATCAACTCATATTCAAAAAGCGGGAGACGAGATTCGAACTCGCGACATTCAGCTTGGAAGGCTGACGCTCTACCAACTGAGCTACTCCCGCAACAAAAACCTTCAAAACTACGTCATGGAGAGAGAAGGATTCGAACCTTCGAAGCGAAACCGCGGCAGGTTTACAGCCTGCTCCCTTTGGCCACTCGGGCATCTCTCCGTAAATTCTCGACAAAAAACCTAACAAATAGAGAAAAACTAACTCCCTTTTCGGATTCGCGACCGCGCTGGCAGCTGACGATCGGACTCGAACCAACAACCGGCTGCTTACAAAACAGCTGCTCTACCAGTTGAGCTACGCCAGCACTGAGCTCCCTTTGCTTCGGGGGACCTGCGGAATAGGTGAGCACGTCTGCCTTGTCAAGGCCTTTTGCCCCCCGTACGGGCCCGCCTCTGACGGGTCGCTTCGTACAGAAGAATCCCGCCTGCAACCGAGGCATTGAGGCTGTCGAAGTCGTGCGCGAGGGGGATCGCCACCCGCATGTCGCAAGCCTCGACGACGCTCGGCTTCACGCCCTTGTCCTCGGAGCCGATGACGATCGCCAGCGGGCCGTCGAGGCGGCTCTTCTCGAGCGGATCGCCTCCGAGCACCGCCGCAGCCGACCAGACGCCAGCCTCGCGCAGCTCGTTCAGCGCGTGCTTCACGTTCACGACGCGGGCGATCGGGAGGTGGATCGTGGCGCCGGCCGAGGCCTTGACCGTCACGGCGGTGACCGGCGCGGCGCGCTGCTCGGGGATCACCACCCCGTGGGCGCCGAGCGCGTGAGCCGAGCGGACGAGCGCGCCGAGGTTCCGCGGATCCTGGATCCCGTCCAGGACCAGCACCAAGGGCTCCTCACCGAGCTCCGCAGCGCGCGCGAGGATGTCGGCCACCTCGACGTAGTCGGCCTCCTCGGAGAGCACTGCGACGGCCCCCTGGTGGCGCTGGCCGCCGGCGCGGGTGTCGAGATCCTCGCTCGTGGTCTCCTGGACCTTGATCCCGGCGGCGCGGGCCTCCGCGATGAGCTGGCGGGTGGCGCCGCCCGAGGCGCGGGCGAGGAAGATCGTCGCGATTCCCTTCTGGCCACGGATCGCCTCGCGGATCGGGTTGATGCCGTAAATCGTAATGGCGCTCATCGGGCGCTCGCGATGTCTTCGAGGATGCGCTCGGCGGCATCTTTCGGGGAAGCGGCGTCGCGGATCGGTCGGCCGACCACCAGGTGCGTGGCGCCGGCCTCGATCGCCTCGCGGGCGCCCATGACCCGCGACTGATCGCCCACCGGATCGTTCGGACCGCGGATCCCCGGGCAGACGTAGACCGTGTCGTCGGGCAGCGCGAGCCGGAGCGCGGCGAGCTCGTGGGCCGACGTGACCAGCCCGGTCGCGCCGGCGTCGAGCGCGAGCTTCGCCAGGCGCACCGTGTTGGCGGCGAGCAGCCCGGAGAGGCCGATCGTGGGGAGCGTGTCCTGGTCGTGGCTGGTGAGGATGGTGACCGCCAGGCACAGGGGGCGGGGGCGCCCGGGGACCAGCGTGAGGCGCGAGAGCTCGGCAGCGGCGCGGCCGATCATGGCCTTTCCGCCCAGGGCGTGGACCGTGAACATGCGGACGCCGAGCCGCATCGCCTCGCGGCTGGCGCCGGCGACGGTCTCCGGGATGTCGTGGAACTTGAGGTCGAGGAAGACCGAGGCTCCGACGTCGTGGATGGCGTCGACGATGGCGCTGCCGTGCCTGAGGTGGAGGACCGGGCCGACCTTGAACGTCCCGACGGAGGGGGCGAGGTCCTTCACGAGCCGGCGGGCCACGTCGAGGTCGTCGACGTCGAGGGCGAAGACGAGGCGGTCCCGAGGTTTCACGATCCGGGGTCATAGGGCCCCCGAAGGGACAAGTCGACCGATTTGGCCGCCGATGCATCTCGCCCTCCAGCGCGGGCGAATCCAATGATAATGACGGGGTCCGATGCAGCCGCTGATCGACAACTTCTCCATCATCATGATCGTCGGCGTGATCGCCGTGGTGGCGGTCGCGCAGATGAACCGGCTGCTCGGGTCGATCATGGGGGTCATCTTCTGGCTCGCGATCGCCGGTCTCGGGACGATGGTGTACGACCAGGGCGGCGGGATCGGTCTGGCCGGGATGCGCTTCCCGCAGCCGGTGTTCTACATCCTGTGCCTGATCCTCGCCGGCGCGAACGCGGCGACCGCGATCAAGGCGCAAAAGACGCGCACCGAGCGCTGATCAGCGGCGGCGTACCGACGCCGAGTGCGGCGTCTGGACCTTGCTCGGTCCGATCCGAGCCTGCCCGATCTCGCAGCAGCAACCGGTCAGGATCTGCTGGAACTGCTCGAGCTCGGGAGCCTTCTCGATCGCGAGGTTGGCCTCGATGCACGCCTCGGACTTCTCGGACTCGCAGGCCACCGTGAAGCCTTGCGCGCGCGATCCGCGGCCGCGGTGGCTCTGATCGAGCCACGTGTACATGAAACGCGCGGTCTGGCCGTCGCACGCGATCGAGGTCGGGGGCGTCACCGTCACGCTGAGCTTCGCCGAGACGCCATCGACCGTCGCCGTGAGGTCGGTCGTCCCGGGCACCCCCGGGACCAGCACGCCGCCGCTCACCGTCGCCACCCCGGGCCGCGACGAGGTCCACGCGAGGGCTGGCGCGGTCACCGGCACGCTCTTCCCCGAAGCGATGACGGGGATCTTGACCGAGGCGCCGCCGCCCACGACGCACGCCTCGTTGTCCACGCGGGCGGTCGGGCAGTCGATGCGGAGCCGATCGACGGTCGGGTTGACGCGGATCTGCACCTCGCCATCGCCGCAGCGCAGCGTCTCCACGCCCACCGCGATCGCGCGCAGCTTGCCCGGCTCGATCACCTCGAAGGCGCGGCCGCTCACCTCGAGCGCGCACGACAGCGGGAAGCGCTCGGTGTCGCCGATCGCGATCGCCTGGGCGCTCAGCGTTCCGCCGACGGGGACCGAGCAGGCGGGCACGCAGTCGATCTGGACGCGCTTCACCGATCGCACCTTGACCCAGGTCTCGACCTCGAGCGGCGGATCGGCCAGGTGCGCCGTGAGCTGGGCCTGACCGTTGCCGAGCGCGACGAGCTGCCCATTCTCGATCTTCATCACGTCGTTTGGCTCCGAGCGGAACGTGATCGGGGGGTGCTCCGTGAGCACGGTGCCCGCCGCATCTTTCACCCGCACGGTCGGGAGCGGCATCGGCCGCCCGGTCAGGAGGAGCTCGGGGACGGGCGCGACGAGCTCCAGGCTCGCGGCCTTGGGCCCACATCCGGCGACGAGCAAGAGGAAGAAGGGGAAGCGCATTCCAGCGCATCCATACGTCGCGAAGGGCTGACCGTCAGCTTCTCCGTCAGAATCGCTTCAAAACCAGCGTCCGGGGGCGAGCGTGCCTGGCACGCCGCTTGGAAAGGTCTCCGGCATGCTCCTTCTCGCGCCCCTCCCGTCCTCGTGCCCCGTCCGCCATCTCGTCCCTGTTCCAGGGCGCCCACGAGCCGGCGACCGCGGCCGTGCTGAAGGCCGAGCTCGCCTCGCTCTCCGCGCCCCGGCCGAGCGACGTCCTCGAGCGCGGAGAGCAGCTCGCCGCGCTGGTCGAGTCGGCGGTCGAGCAGGCCGTGCGGGCCGGAGACCTCCACCTCGCGCTCGAGATCATCCGGTCGCTGGCCACGCTTCGCGCGAGCGCGGCGCTCCAGGATCGCCCTCGCCTGCTCGCCTCGGTGCGCCTCGGCGCGGAAGGCGCGGCGCGCTCGGTGCTGGCCGCGCACGCTCAGGTCTCGGACGAGCTCGCCGGCGCGATGGCCCACGCCGCGACCCAGAACACGCCGCGGTCCCGCAACTTCGGAGCGCAGTCGGCGGGCTTCCAGCGCGCCCTCGCGGACGATGCGGCGAAGCTCGAGCTCGCTCTGGCCGACGAGGCGGCTTCCCTCCGCGACGTCGTCGCCCTCATCAAGCAGGCCATGATCGGGATCATGGCGGTCCAGCTCGCGCTCTGACGCGCACCCGAGCCGGCCGCCCTTGCGCACGCCTGTGCACGACGCGGCCCGAAGCCGCCGCGCCTTCGCTGGCACGGTGGATGAAGGAGATCTCGACATGTGCATCCACTCCGCCAGCGACCGCCCCATCCGCTACGCCAGCCCGACCCCCGAGCTGATGACGTCGCTCGGCGAGAGCGGGATCCCCATCGGTGTCCGCAGCGCCGGCGGCCTGTTCTCGGAGGCGGAGCTGTCCGACGCCGCGATCGTGTTCGACATGATGAACGACGAGGGCCTCGTCGCTCAGCTGGTGTTCGATCCGGCGCTCGGCAAGCTGCTGAAAGCGCAGGGAATGGGCCTCACCCCGGCCATCGAGGCCGAGCAGCGGGCGATCATGACGCGGCTCCTCGCGGCGACTTGAAGGCCCACGGGTATCCGAAATACCTTGGATCGCAGTGTGGAACTTCGGTCGTGGGCGGGTGGCCCTCCTCGTACTTCCTTTCGCCGCGGCGTGCGCGCGCGAGCCTTGCGGTCCCAGCGAAGCCGCGCTGAAGGGCCCGCAGGTGCGGCTCGATGTCGCGCTCGAGACCTGCAACTTCACGCCCGAAGCGCGCGTCGGCCCCATCCGCCGGGTGCACAAGAAGCGGCCCGTCATGCTCGATGGATCGACCAGCCTCGATCGAAACGGTGATCCGCTGACCTATCAGTGGGCGATCATCACGCAGCCCGCACAAAGCACCGCCAAGATCGACGGTCCCAGGGCTCGCATCACCGGCTTCACGCCCGACAGCGGCGGCTTCTACAAGCTGAGCCTGACGGTCAGCGACGGCGAGCTCTCCAGCACGACCGAGGAGTTCGTGTTCGAGGCGGACAACTTCGCGCCGATCGCGAACGCGGGCGCCGACGTGACCGCAGCGATCAACGCACTGGCCACGCTCGATGGCTCGATGAGCACCGACGAGGAGAAGGACGTGCTCACGTACAAGTGGGTGATGAAGGATCGGCCGATGGGCAGCGCCGCGGCGCTCGACGATCCGACCAAGGAAAAGCCGCGCTTCTCACCCGACGTCGTCGGCGTGTATCGGCTCGGCTTGACCGTGAACGATGGCGACGTCGACAGCGCCGAAGACATCGTGCGCGTCGGCGGTGGCATCACCGGCAGCCCGCCGTTCGCGGACGCAGGGCGCGACGTGCAGGCGGTCAACGGCGTGCGGGTGATGCTGAACGGAACGGGGAGCCGCGATCCCGAGGGCGCGCCGCTGACGTACGATTGGCGCGTCGGCGAGCAGCCACCGCGCGCGGTCGCGCCGGGGACCTTCGAGGACTCGACCCTGGTGCGCCCGCTGTTCACGCCCGCGAAGGAGGGCGTCTACACGATCGATCTCGTGGTGAACGACGGCTTCTACGACAGCCAGATCAGCTCGGTGCGCGTCACGACCGTGCTCGGCACCGGCAACATCGGTGATCCGTGCGAGCCCGCCGGCTGTCCGCTGCACTCGATCTGCCTCGCCGAGATCTGCGTCCCGCGCGGCGGCTGCGGCATGAAGACCGAAGCCGGATCGGACACGCCCGAGACGCACACCATCGATCTGGGCCAGCCCTCGGGGACGTTCGACTTCACCTTCGACACGTACGTCCAGCAAGACTCCATCGTGGTGAGCTACGAGGGCGTGGTCTTGTTCAGCACCGGCTGCGTGGGCGCGGCGGGGACGAAGCAGCTCACGTACTCGGGGATGTCGACCGAGGTCACCGTGACCGTCACGCCCAACTGCGCGGGCGGCTCCGGCACGCAGTGGGACTTCCAGGTCGACTGCCCGATCTGATCAGGAAGAATCAGAAGTCGAGCGACGGCGAGTCTTCCGGGCGGATGCGCATGCGATCCCGCTTCTGGTGCATGGGGCGCGTGACGCTCGCGAGATCGACGCCGAACATGATCGCGGATCCCGCGACGAAGTTGAACGTGACGAACACCGCGGGATCGAACACGTCGGCGATGTGGAAACGCGCGCCGGGCGTGAACATCAGCGGCGGATGGACGTCGCCGACGCCGCCGAGCGCGGTCGAGCCGCCCACCTCGATGTAAGGCTCGAAGAACGCCGACTCCGCCATGTTGGCGCGGATGGCGCCGGCGAAGAGCGTGGTGACGCCTTGCTCTCGACGGGCCAGCGAGATCGCCGGGACCAGGCCCGCTTCGGCCGAAAACGTGAACCGGTCCTGGGACGCCTCCACGAACGCGCGGAAGCGGAACGAGAGCGTCTGCGGGATGAAGAGCTGGGTCTCGTAGCTGCGCAGCGACGCGACGAGCCCGAGCTCGGCCGCCGCTTCGGGATCGCCGGACGAGGTCGGCGCGTAGGTGTCGAAGCCGCCGCCGATGCGCAGGCGGAAGTCGCCGGCGTCGGCGATCTTCCCGCCCACGGTGACGCCCGCGGCGACGTTGCCGAAGAGCAGCCGGTTGTCGCCGTGGCCGAGCACCAGGCCCACCGGGACCACGGCCGAGAGCGCCACCCCCTGCAGCAGGCGCACGTGGACGCGCGCTTCGTACGCCCACGCCGACGCGCCCGAGAACGGGCTCTCGCCATCGCTGAACGTGGCGCGCGTGACGAAGTGGAAGCGAGACAGCCCGTCGCGATCGATGAGGTCCGTCGACCAGACGCCGAGCTCGGCGAGCGGGGGCGGCCTGGCCCAGTCATCAGCGGGAACGGTGAGGATGAGCGCTGCGAGCGAAAGCAACATGGCGGTCCGCCCGCAGCGTGTATCAGTAGCGGCAACCGAGCAAGAGGAGCGACGGATCGAGGCCGAAGCTCAGCGGTCCCATCGAGCGCACCGAGTCGAAGCCGGGGCCGCCGAAGCACGCGTTGCCGGGGCCGTACGCCGCGATGCGATCCCACCCGAAGCCGCCCTGCACCATGTTGCCCCCGCCGAGGACGCCGATGTTGTCCCAGCCGAACCCGCCGCCGACGTTGTTGCCGTAGCCGATGACGCCGATCTTGTCGTTGCCGAAGCCGCCCTGGACGTTGTTGAACGCGCCGTTGCTGGTGATGAAGTCGTTGCCGAAGCCGCCCTGGATGTTGTTGCCCGAGCCGAAGCTCGAGATCTGATCGCGGCCCGTGCCACCGCTGATGTTCGAGCCGTTCGACGCGTTGAAGATGCGGTCGTTGCCCGAGCCGCCGTTGATCTTGGCGCCGCTGCTCATGTTGCCGATCGTGTCGCTGCCCGAGCCGCCTTGCACGTTGAGCGGGACGTCGACGCCGGGACCGACGTTGATCTGGTCAGCGCCCGAGCCGCCCTTGATCGTCAGCTTGCTCATCTCCTGCTTGGTGAACGCGAAGTCCTGGCCGTTCACGTTGACGTGATAGAGGCCGTCGGCGCCCTTGTTCACGTTGATCTGATCGCGGCCGCTGCCGGCGTCGAGCGTGATGCCGCCGCTCTTGGGATCGCGGCTGACGTTGGCCTGGCCGTAGCCGGGGGTCATAAAGCCGAGCTGGGGGAGGACAGGCTTGTAGTTTCCGTTCACGTACATGATGAGACTCCTTCTTTCGTTTGGGCGGCTCACGGCCGCAGCGAGAGGAGCTAATCCATGGTTCGTGCCAGCAGCGGCGCCACGAAAGCGCGCTGTCATGGACGTCGGCCAACTGTCAGCGACTGTCAGCCGCCTGACACGAAGCCGAACGTCGCCCACGCCGCCGGGTGCGGATCGAGCGCCCGCACCGCGCGCTGGGCCTCCTGGAGCGCTTCGGGGACCGGCAGCGTCTTCGCCGCGCGATAGAAGCGCTTCATCAGCATCGCGGCCGAGACGTCGTCGACGCGGATGGTGGTGGCGAGGACCGTGTGGCTGCCGCCCAGCAGGAACGCGTCAGCGAACGAGACCGGCTCGCGTCGCGCGACGGCGGCGGCCGAGAGCGCGGCGTCGGGCGGGGTGAGCGTCTCGCACGCGGAGAGCACCGTCAGCGTGTCGGCGAACTTGCCGGCGAGCACCTGGTGCAGCGCGAAGGCCTCGCCAGCGGTGCGTAGCGTGCTCGCCAACGGATCGCCCTGGACGGCGCGGCTGTGGCCTGCGAAGTGCGCGACGGATCCGGCGCGCGAGAGGCCCTCGACGAAACGCGCGCGGGTGGCGGCGGGTCCTGCGACCAGCTCGGCGGCCGGATGGGCCTCGCGGATCACTGCGGTCTCGTGCTCGGCGAAGGCGAGCGGCGCGTCGGTCCCGTCGTCGGCCTGCGCTGCCGCCAGCGCGAGGATCGGGCGCCCGGCGAGCGAGAGCGGCCCCGCGCCGAGCGACGCCACCGCGGACGCGGGATCGGGCGCGTAGATCACCGCGAGGCGATCGACCACCATCCCGTCACCGAGCGGGAGCGCCGGGAACGCCACCGCGCGCACCCCGCCGTGCGCGACGATCGCCAGGCGGCGCTTGTTCGCGATGCGCGCCGCGATCGGATCGATCAGCCAATGGCCCAGATCGGCCTGGACCGTGGTCACGTCGGCGCGGCGATCGAGCCGGCGGCGGTAGTCGCGCAAAGAGGCTCCGAGCGTGGCGGCGCTGACGTCGACGACGGTCGCGGTCAGCGTGTGATCGACGAGCGTGAACACCACCAGGCCCTCGTCGGTGGGCCGATAGACCACGATCGCCGCATCGTCGGGCACGCGTGCGGTGATCGCGGCGGGCTGCGCGATCGCCAGTCGCGACGCGACGGCGGGGGCCTCGGCGGCGATGCGCGCGGCGATCTCGGCGGTCTTCGTCGCGGTGGTGGCGGCGCGAATGGCCCCCAGATCTCGGGCGAGCGCCGGGCGTGCGCGAGAGACCCGCTCGTCATCGAGGACCGAGAGCTGGGCCTGGGTGCGGGCCTCTTCGGCCACGCGGAAGGCGCGATCGAGGTCGCCGCCCATGATCTCCAGGCGGATCAGGTCGTCGAACGCGGCATAGCGGTGCGGGCCGAACTCGGTCGCGCCGGCGCGTCCGGGGAGCCGGCGGGCGCTGGCGATCGCCGCCTCGAGCTCGCGCCGCGCGGTCACCAGATCACCGCGCACCTCGTGGATGAGGCCCATCGCGCGGTGGATCTGCGATCCGAGATCGAGGTTGTCGGTGCGCTCGGCGATCTCCAGCGCGGTCCGGTAGCGCTTCATCGCCTCCTCGTGCTGCGACGCACTGCGCGCGAGATCGCCCAGCACCAGCAGCGCGCGCAGCTGGTTGTTGTCGTCCTGCGCCTCGATCGCCAGCGCCAGCGCGCGCTCCAGCGTCGTCGCCGCTTCCTTCACCCGCCCCTGCGCGGCCTGAGCGGTCCCCAGGTTTCGCAGATCGTACGCCAGGCCGAAGCGATCGTTGCGGCGCTCGTCGATCTCGGCGGCGATCTTGAACGCTTCGACCGCCTGGTCGAGGTGCCCGTACTCGAGGTACACGCGGCCGAGGTTGTTGTACTGCGCCGCGACCTCGGGCTCCTGCGGCTCTCCACCGGCGCGCGCGAGGCGGACCGCCGACAGGAGCGTGCGCTCGGCGCCGGCGAAGTCGCCGCTCGACATGTCGACCAGGCCGCACGCCGACAGCACGTAGATCATGCGGTTCTGCGCGGCGCGGCTGTTGCCGAGGCGGTTCACGCGCGCGGCGCGCAGCTGCGCGTCGGCCTGCGAAAGGCCTTCGTTGCAGAGCGCTCGGCCGCGCGCGAGATCGCCGCGGTACCACGCGATGTTGGTGGCCTCGGTCAGCGCATCCAGACCGAGATCGGTGTTCTTCATCAAGCGCGCGGCCTCGCGGGCCGCTTCGGCGCGCTGAGCCGCCTCCTCGAACTCACCCCGGCGGCGAGCCACGCGAGCAAGATCGATCAGCCGAGCGGTGCGGACGTCGGGCTTGTTCGCGTACTCGAGCGCGCGGAGGAACACCACGCGGGCGCGCGCGCTGTCCGAGAGCTGGTTCAGGTACAGGATCCCCAGGCGCTTCAGCAGATCTTGCGCCTCGGGCGACACCTCCTTCTCCTTGAACGCCCCGATGCTCTCGTACACGGCCACCGCCCGCTCGAACGCGCGCGCGGCGTTGGCGAAATCGAGGCGAAGCCGAGCCGCTTCGCCCGACTGGATGTGGACGATCGCCTGGGACTTCTTGTCCCCGCTCTCGTCGAGGCTGTGCAGCAGGTCATCGATGACCGCGTTCGACGCCGCCACGTCTCTCGCGCGCGACAGGTACAGCGCGAGATCGAGCCGGGCCGCCACGAGGCTCTTCTTCTGGATCTCCGGGCTGGCCTTGTTTTGCAGGTACGCGACGAGCTCGCGCTGCGCGTCGACGGCGCGCAGCCACTGTTGCGAGCGCTGAAAGCCGACCAGGAGGAGCGCGTAACCGCCGACCATCGCGGCGCCCGGATCGCCCTTGATGGCCAGCGCGCGCACGTATTCGGTGCCGATGCTGACGAGATCGGCGACGCGGCCGCTGTTGGCCGACGCGAGCGTGCGCTGCTTCAGGAGGGACGCCTTTTTCAGCGCGAGCGCGGCGGTCGCGGGATCATCGAGCCCCGGCGCGCCGATCAGGCGAATGCGACGCGCCGCGGGGATCTCGGCGGCGATCGCCCGCTCGAGCGCCGTGGCGAGGCCGAGCGACTTGCGATCCTTCTCCAGCGCGAGGAGCACGCGCGCGACGACGGGCCGCGGGACATCCGCCGGGACCACCACCGTGGATGCGACCCCGCGCACCGCGAGCGCGAGGTCGAGCCCCGCCGGCACATCGCCCCCGGCCGCGGTCAGGATCACCACGTTGGCCGGCCGCACGCCCGTGGCGAGCGAAAGCACGTTCTTCACCGGATCGATCGGCTCGACCGTCGGAGCCAGCTGGATGGTCGAGCGCTCGGGCGCGCGCGGATCGAGCGCGACTTGCTGATCGAGCACGTAGATGTCGAGCGCCCGACCGCGCAGGCGCTCCTCGACGGGCGACGCCTCCACCGCGCGCGGCTCGGCGCGAACGACGAGCGGCTCGGGCGGGCGACCCAGCGCGCGGAGATCGTCGACAGTGAGCCCGCTCGCGCCGGGGATCAGGGCGCTGGATCCGAGGACCCAGGCGTCCTTCACGCCGAAGCGGAGCTGATCGTTCGACGCCGCGAGCGCGGTTGGTGACGAGACGTGCGCGACGGCAGATCCGGCCAGCACCAGCGGCTCGCTCGAGAGATCGTCGCAGACCACCCACTCGCGCACGCCCGGAAGCACCGGAACAGGCGCGCTGCGATCCTGCGTCACGAGCGAAAACGGGGTCTCGGTGGTGGTCGAGCCGCTCACGAGCACGAACGCGCGCCGATCGCCGGCCACGTCGATCGCCACCATCAGGCCCTGATACGTCGCGAGCGTCGCCTGCACGTCGTCCGCCAGCGCGGGCTCGCCGAACAGGCGGGCCTTCACAGCGTACGAGCCGTTCGAGCCGTTCACCCGCTTCATCGCCGCGCGCGCGGCCCGCATGCGGTCCCTCGCGGCGGCGAGCCGCTCGACGAAGTCGGGCTCGGTCTCGATGCCGGGGGGCGAGAACGAACGCCGCGCGACGTCGAGCTCGGCCTTCGCCGCGCGATAGCCGGCGATGAGCTGGGCATCGGCGGGATCGAATGCGCCATCCACCGCCGCGTCGGTGCCCGCCACCGCGCGCGCCAGGAGCCAGCGATCGGCCAGACCGAACGCGAGCGCCGGATCTTCGCGCGCGATCGCGATCTCCAGGCCGCGGCCGAACGCCCGATCGAGCAGGCCGCGATCCGCCGGCAAGGGCCACGACGCCGATAGCCCCTCGAGCGCCTTCACGAGCGCGTCGTCGTCCCCGCCGCCGATCGCGCGCGCCAGCTCGAGCTTCACTGCGAGCTCGTCGGCCCCCAGCGCCCGGGCCGCGGAGATGGCGCTCGAGGCGGTGTCGACGCTGGCGACCGTCGCAGTGCGCGCGCCGAAGAGACGGGACGAGGCGATCCCGTGCAGCGCCAGCGCCTCGACGCGCGCGCCGAGCGGCGTGCGCACCGCTCGCGCGAGGTCTCTCGCGCTGGAAAATGAGGCAAAAGCAGCGTCGATCGTCGGGAGCGCCGCGTCGAGCGCGGACAGCGCGGTGGCCAGATCGGTGATCCGCGCGGCCGGCGCGTCGAGCCCCGCCAGCGCGCGCAAGCCCTCGGCATGGAGCAGGCGCGCGTGGACGGCGGCCGTGTCGAGGGCCGCCGGACCGGCGAGGATCAGCGCGGTCGAGCTGGTGCCGGCCGGCTTGGTCTCCTCCAGCGCCTGGAGGAGCAGCGTGTTGTGATCGGGCACCAGCGCGTCACCGCGCGCAGCGTCGATCGACGGCACGCGCGGGCGGCTCGACTCGAGCTCCGCGGCGAGCGCGATCAGCCGCGCGCGATCGGTCATCATCGCCGGTATATCGCGCGCGAGACGCCCGTCCTCGACCAGCGCATCGACCCGCTCGCGCAGCGCATCGAACGCCGCACGGCAGGCGTCGTCGATCACCGCGCACGGCCCGTTCTTCAGGTCGGCCACCGCCAGCCCGAGCCACTCGCGCACCACGCTCAGCGCGAGCGGGCTCGAGTCGCGGACCAGCTGATCGACGACCGCGAGGCGAGCCCGATCGAGCCGCCGCGCGCGCGCCACCGCGCCGTTCTGGTGCAAGAGCCTGCTGGCCAAACCGAGGTTGAGATCGAGCTCGAACGGCGCCGTGAACCCGAACGGCGCGCGCGTCGCATCGGCCACCGTGATCTGCAGTAGATCGCCGGGAAACAGCGGCTCGAACGTCGCACGGGGGATGCGCTCGCGAGACCGCTCGAGATCGGCCAGCGCGCTTTCGGTGTCGCCCTCCCCGGTCCGCGTCAGGCGATCGAGCTTGCTCAGGGCCAGGTTGCGCTCGGCGACGATCAGCCGCGCCTCGCGCGCGCCCGCGTCGGTCGAGGCTGCGGCGAAGCGCTCGAAGGCGGTCTCGGCGTAGAGCGGCTCGCCCGCGTTGGTGTAGGCCAGCGCGAGGTTCGCCCAGAGCTGCGGGAGGCGGCTCTTCCGGCCCAGCCGCTCGACCAGCGCGATCGCCTCGCGTCCGGCGAGCGCGGCCGTGGCCCACTCTTCCGACCAGACCGCGGCGCGCGAGAGGCGCTCCCAGAACACCAGCGCGGTCTCCGGCCGCTGGAACTTCCCGTCGAGCGAGAGGAACGTCGTATACGTGCGAAACGCAGCGTAGAAGTTGCCGGCGTCGTTGGTGCGATCGGCGACCCGCCACGACGTGTTGCCCTGGTTCAGCAGCGCCTCCGCCTCCAGCGCGTGCTCCTGCGCGTCGCGCGCGATCTTCGCCCCGCGACCGTAGTCGACGAACGCGAGCTCGAGCGCGTCGGTCCCGTCGCCGTCGTCGAGCATCTCGTGCACCCAGCCGCGCGCGAGGTACGCGGGGATGAGGAGCGGGTTCTGGCGGATCACTTCGTCGAGCTCGGTGAGCGCGTCATCCAGCTCGGGCGGGTCGAGGTACGTCAGCGAGAGCCCGTAGGCGTAGCGCAGCACCGGATCGCTCGGCCGTGCGTCGTGGGCCGCTTTGCGCTCCACCCGCATCGCCTCCGCGTCACCCGCCGCTGCGGCGAGCGCCAGCGATCGGCGGTGCGCCGTGACCTGGCGCGGGTCGTTGTCGAGCACCGCGCGATAGAGCCGGCGGGCGACGTCGGCCTGTCCCTTCGACTCGGCGTCCGCGGCGTTCACCAGCGCCACGCGGATGATCGCCGCGCGCGCGGACGCGGCGAGCCCCGGCAGATCGTCGTACTGATCACGCAGACGAGTCCACGCGGCGAGGGCCTCTGGCAGCGCGCCGCGGTTCTCCTCGTTGACCGCGAGATCGCCGAGGGCCGCGGCCGCAGCGCCGCGATCGTGGGCTCGTTCGGCCTCGTCGGCCAGCGCCGCGAGCTCCACGGCGACCAGATCGGGCGCGCCGCTCACGCGCAAGCGATCGACGATGCGCCGCCGCGCCAGGATGCGCACCGGGGGGAGATCGATGCGCCCCAGCGCCCGTCGCAGCGCCTCGAGCTCGATCTGTGGGCCGCGGTCGCGCGCGCTGGCCGTCCACGCATCGACGATGCGCCGAGACGCCTCCGCGCCGAGGCCGCGCTCCGCTGGATAGCGGCGCAGCACCTCGCCGTACGCCTCGGTGACCGCGACCGGATCGAAGTCGA
>Ga0105047_10006324_pt1 | contig 20093 bp, 19 predicted proteins | sample MAT04_FD_78384 | JGI IMG/M metagenome (GOLD analysis project Ga0105047, IMG submission 78384) | Freshwater microbial communities from Lake Fryxell liftoff mats and glacier meltwater in Antarctica - MAT-04 (megahit assembly) | ecosystem: Environmental > Aquatic > Freshwater > Ice > Liftoff...
ATCTGAGCGAAATCCTATCCTACGACTTAAATCAGATGCTAAAATACCAAACAAGTTTACGAAATGGAATAATTAGAGTGCACGGCTGCTGTGGAGTCTATGCGGTGGCGGGAACTGCTGGTAACGCTGCAATCTGCAGAACCAACCTGGATAGCAGATTCATTTGATCAAGTGGTTTCCTATATCTATGAAGGCTGTAAAAAGGGAAATTTACCTGCCTTTTATGATGAAACAAATAACGGTATAATCAAAATTAACACACATTTAACAGAAGAAATAGAGTAAAAATGCCACGAATAACCGATTTTTTTCTAGCTGTTTTGGGTGGAGTTTTACTCGCATTCATGATTCACTACAATAGTTTGCTGGCAAAGAGCAGCTCTGCATTAATGGCTTCTTGGGTCGCTCATGCTGTCGGTGCCTGTGTCACGCTTGCTTTTGTACTATTTTTTTCCTTCGTTATGCCGCGGAATAAACCAGCTAAACAGGTAGAAAGAAAACGCATCTGGACCTACTTCGGTGGCATCCCAGGTGCCATGACCGTTGTTTTAGCAGCAATCACTGTAAACAGTGTTCTTGGTTTCTCCGGGTCATTAGCATTTATGTTAGTTGGTCAGGTGCTTTTTGGAGTGTTGACCGATATTTTTGGTTTATTGGGCGCTCAGAAAAGAGCACTCGTCAGCAAAGATTTCTGGGTCGTATTATTGGTGTTAACCGGTAGTTGGATTATTATTTTTTTTCGGTCATAAAATATGTCATTTTACATTATGTTAGCCATACTCAATGGCATGATTATTGGTATCAGTCGAACAATTAACAGCCAACTCGCTATTAATATAGGTCCATTCGGGGCTTCTTTCTATAATCATTTCGTAGGATTTATTTTCATCAGTATTCTTCTTATATTAACGACAGAAACCGGATCGAATACGCTGAATCAAGTTCCCTGGATTACCCTTCTTGGCGGTGTTTTTGGCGCATTTTTTGTAGCGGTTAACAGCTACGTGTTTCCTCGCCTTGGCGCTATCAAAACAGTTTTGTTAGTGATTAGTGGACAAATGATTACTGGACTTATTCTTGATTACAAGGAAAATAATATTCTTTCCCTTTTGCCTCAGCTGATTGGTCTGGCCTTTATTCTTACCGGTGTTTATTTAGCGAAAACACCCTCTCTACCGCGCACCAAAGTAATGGAGAATGCAGAACATGCCTAGCATTAAAGTAACAGAGGACAATCGGCAAACCATAATTGAGTCCTTACTTAATGATGATGCTTATCATATCGAATTTAACGGCCACTTAACGAATCATGTCAAGCATGCGGTAGTAGCCCTTAGTGGTCTTGGAGCTTCTGCCAGCGTTATTAAAGCTTATTATGAAAATTATGCTCGACTTACGCCTTACGGTTATGGTCTGGAACCAGCCAGAGGCTCAAAATATACAATTACTAAGACAAACTGGACAACTTATCTTGGTCAACGTACCAGCTACTCTTCTTATTATGAGTTTTTTGATCAAGAAGAAAAAGAGTTAGGCAAAGATGAGTTGTTAAAGCGCTATCTTCCCCTATTACTGCCAGGCTGGACTGGTTCTTTAACACATGCCGCGATTCATTTAGGCTGGGCTCTTGATATAAATAATCGGTGTATGATGATTGAAGGTTTGGCATATATGGCTTTTTCGTATGTATCTTGCCATCCTGAACGTGGGCAAAAAACAATAATCCACTCTGATAGTTCAGTATTGGATTCATTGGTACGCATAGCAAAAGAATGGGAAAATCAACAAGAAACATTGCCCCAAAAAATAGAACATTTAATCGATAAACCACTTGAAGAAAATGAGACTATTCATCCTGAACTTTATCGCTCAGGCTTACAGTTTCGTATTGCCAAAATGCTCCTGGCTGGACATCCTCTGATGTATGAAACACCTGCCTGGATAGAAAACGAAAAAATATCAGTTATATGGCAGCAATTGCATTATGTAATAACGTTGATGTATATGGCAGAACCTGGTGATTTTTTAGTGCTTCACTTTATAACTTCATTACATGCCATGGAGCAATTTAAGCACTGGTTACCGGAAGAGCAGCAACGAGATATTATTAAATGCTTTTGGACAGGAACGCTTGGCATTCTGTTTTCGCGGGCAACATTTTTTAGCAGCGCCAAACTGCAAGCCTTAGATGCACAGTATAAGAACAAAATAGATGGTGTTGATCAGCTAATCGAATCGGATTGGGAAAACATTATTAACAATTCGTTTAAGGAAGAAGAGGAACATAATCCGAAAATGGTTTATGTGCTGCGTTTGATGTGGAACCGGTCAGGTTACTATTCTATTTTTCGTCTGGCTGCACGGTATTTTACTACAACACCGATGCTGCCAAAATCGTTTGAAATTCCGCCGGTGATTTCATAGTTTTAAATTTTTTTTTATTATTAAACAGGATCAAAGATGTACGATATAATTTTATTTGATTTGGATGATACATTACTTGATTTTTCGGCCTCCGAAAATAAAAGTCTTGTTACTTTGCATAAAGAATACTACAGCTCTATGCCTTATGAGCAATTTGATTTGACTTTCAAAGAAATCAATACTGCTTTGTGGAAACGAGTAGGGGCTAAAGAAAACGGGCTTAAACCAGGGGAAGTAAGACTCCTTCGTTTTGAACAATTAAATCAGCGCGTTAATTGTTTTATACCAGCAACTACTATCGCGGCTTTTTATGAAAAGTGTTTAGGTGAAAATGCTGACTGGTATCCAAAAGTTAAGCATGCTGTTGAATTTTTGCATGGAAAAGGCCATATCCTTGGTGTTGTAACCAATGGTTTGATGAGTGTTCAGGATAAAAAATATGAACAACATAGCCTTGGTGATTGGTTTGATTGTTATATTGTTTCTGACCGTGTAGGTGTTGCCAAGCCACATCGAGAAATTTTTGATCATGCGTTTGAAGCCATTGCTCAAAAACGTGGTGTGGATATTTCTGTGTTAAAAGAAAAAAGAATGCTCATGGTTGGAGATACTCTTGCCAGTGATGGTAAAAGTGCTGAAAATTTAGGCATCGATTTTTGCTTCATCAATCAAAAAAACACTAACTCTGCCGAATCGGGTTTAGTAATAAAACATGAGATGCAATCGGTAGCAAAATTACCTGCTGCTCTGGGTTATGACATGGAGTATGTAAGTTTTTTGGCAGCACGTGGGAACTTGGTGTCCTTTAGAGAAAACGCCATATGGAGCCAGGAGCCAGGGACAACGCAAACCAGCTCATCAGGTTTAGTCGCGCGAATGTAAAAGCTGCGAATTTTACATTCTCCGCAGGGTAGGTTTTTGGGAAAAAAAGATAAATAGTATTATTCAATTATGAGCCGTGAAATTGGCAAGCACGGCTCGGACTCGTAGGCTCTCAGAATCTTACCCGGGTGATAATCTACTTGTGGGCCGATAATGATTACTAATAGTGGTATATAGATTGTCTTCTGCATTAAAAACATCTCTCATATGCCAATCTAAGCCTTCATATTTTTCATTATAGTTTTGACGCTCAAAACTTTTAAATTCAAATAATTCTGCATTTGGATGTTCAATGAGGTTTTGTGTTCGTATTATGCCTTCCTCGACAAGAGTTACAATTTCCTCATGCGAAAAACCATCAAAAATATTAGGGTCTGCGAGCATAGTCGGTAACATGTCATTTTCCCAGAGTAATTTTTGCAAACACACGAGGCAGGTTCTGATATTTGCATCTACATACGGATGAATTTGATTAATTGCCTGCACGGCTTTGACAATAATTGAAATTTTTTCCCTGCTAGTGAGAGGAGATTTAGTGATTTCCTTATTATAATTTTTGCAAATAGTTTTTATCTCTTTTTTTATAGTGGATGCATCTGCAGCAAAGAAAAATATTTTATACCCTTCTTTAGTTTTTTTTCTCAAAAACTCCCATGCTTCGTTTACATCAATAGGTAAATTTATTAAAGGATACGATTCTATTTCTTTCACATTATTAATATATCCTTCACTTTCATAGAACTTAATTGCTTGCGGTTTTTTTTTAAAAAGCTCCATAAATCCTTGTTTTGATAAATTGTCATCCATTATAAAATGATAGCCACCTGCATCACTTCTCAGAGTATTACTGCATAACGGATTATATTTAGGCACAGAAATTACATTAAAATGTATCGACTTAATTTGATCAGGTGTTATACCACCTTCAGCTTCAAAAGCCTTGCTTAGGCTGGTAAGTAATGAAGTAACAGACCCTGCTTCTCTTTTTGAATAGCCCATCCACCCATCTTCATCTTTGTGAAGATTTCCATCAACAACAAACCGATAATACTCTTTTAAATTCAGATTAATTAATTGAGAAACATTTTCATCGATTTTTTTCTCTACAATTACCCTGGTAGCCTTTTTCCTCTTGTTCTTGGTGTCTTCTTCTGAAGAATAATTTCTTTTCACTATTTGCTGATTGTCATCCTGAAGTTTTCCTAAATAATCCTGTTCGTTAAAATTTAAAATATCTTCATTATCTTCGTCATTTTCTAATGATAGGGGCTTGTCTTTTCCAAAAAAAATGAATTTATTTGTCATGAAAGTAAACGCTAAATATAACCATACAAAAATTATAGTATAAATTATTTGGCGCGTAGCGCCGAATGAAAGCGTTCATGTTGATAAAGAATAGCAGCGCCACAGCATCTTTATTTATTAGTCAATTTCAACGCAGCATCAGCCAGACGTTTGCCTAATTTTTTAGCGAGAGTCATCTCATCAGCACTTAATGAAACTTCATTCGCTATGCCAGCGACGTGACTGACACCATAAGGTGTTCCGCCTGTCTGAGTAGTGTTTAGCGCAGGTTCTGTATAGGGCAAACCTAAAATAACCATGCCATGATGCAATAACGGCAGCATCATGCTCGTCAGCGTTGTTTCCTGGCCGCCATGCATTGATGCAGAAGAAGTAAAAACACACGCTGGTTTATCCACTAAATCACCGGCTAGCCAAAGCGCACTTGTAGTATCAAGAAAATATTTAAGCGGTGCTGCGACATTTCCAAAACGAGTCGGGCTGCCTAAAGCCAAGCCTTGGCAATTACGTAAATCGTCCAGTGAAACATACGGAGCGCCCTGATCTGGAACCTGATTTTCTACTGCTTCACACGTTGTAGAAACTGGCGGTACAGTTCGTATTTTTGCTTCAACACCATCCACACTTTCTATACCACGCGCGATATATTGGGCTAATTGAGCAGTTGAACCTGTACGTGAATAATACAACACTAAAATATAAGGCTTGGCCATATGTTAATTCCTTAATCTGTTTAGCGCATGCTAGCAAATTAAAATTCCTATTACCAATGACTTTAATGAACATTTTGTGTACAATAACAAGTTCTGTTTCAAGGAGAGGTGCGCATCATGTCTAAACCTTTGATTAATATTTCACGCAGACAAGCATTCCTCTTTGCAGCATTTCTGGTTCTCTATCAATTTTTAACTTATATTGCTAACGATATGATCATGCCTGGCATGATTCACGTAGTACAATCATTTAATGGCCCTGAATCAGCTATTGCGACTTCTTTAACAGCTTATGTTTTGGGTGGTGCAAGCCTGCAACTATTTTTAGGCCCCATTTCAGATGCCATTGGCAGGCGGCCAGTCATGCTGGTTGGCGCTTTGTTATTTTTTGTATTTACCTGTCTGATTGCCTGTTCAAATTCTATTGGTCAATTTTTATTGGCGCGTTATTTTGAAGGCATGGGCTTATGCTTTATTGGCGTAATTGGCTATGCAACCTTACAGGAAATTTTTTCTGAAATGGATGCCATTCGTTTAACCGCCGTTTTGAGTAATGTTGCTTCATTAGCTCCATTATTGGGTCCATTAGCAGGTGCCCTATTTATCATTTACTTTGACTGGCGCGGCATTTTTATTACCATTGGTGTATTTGCACTAGTCGCCTTATGGGGACTATGGCGTTACATGCCAGAACCAGTCGGTGCGCAAAAAACCAATGGGCAGCTAATTGCAAAAACTCCTTTGACTCCCAAATCAATTCTGCGCAATTATAAGTTATTATTAACTAATCCTTCTTTTATGATGGGCACCATCGCCTCTGGTTTATTAGGCGCTCCCTGCATTGCATGGATTGCCATATCCCCTGTTATTATTGTTACTGACGCAAAATTAAGCGTCATTACTTACGCATTATGGCAATTACCGATTTTTGGAGCCGGAATTGTAGGCAACTGGTATTTACGTTATTTAACGCACATGAAAACTGTCAAACAGATTATAATGATAGGAACAATTATTGCGACTATGGGTTTGGGGGGTTCCTTTATTTTGCCTTTATTATTAAATCATCATTTTCAATGGCTTATGCCTGGATTAATTATTTATGGCTTGGGCATCGGAATAACTATCGCCCCACTGAATCGATACATCCTTTTTTCAACACCTGTTTCCAAAGGAACAGCTTATGCCATGATCAGTATGGTGAGCATGGTTATGCAAGGTCTTGGTGTTGAAGGAGCTAATTACGCTTATATGAACCATAATAATAGCTATTTTGGTTTCTATTGCGCTATGATCGGAATAGTTTATGTGCTCTGCATGGCAGCAACATTTATGCTTCCCCGGTATCGAGAAAGTGATCTTTGGGATGCATCAACCGGTTAATTTACATAAGGTCGCTCATGGATTTGAGAAATACACTTATAACAAAATTTAACACGTTTAAACGATTTGTGACTTTTGTTATTGCTCATTTTATTCAGGATGGCTGTACTTATCGTGCCTCTGCGCTGACCTTTACTACCTTATTGGCAATTGTTCCATTAATGACCGTTGGCTTTGCAATTTTTTCTTCTTTTCCTGCTTTTCAAAAATTCAGTGTGCCTGTGCAAAACTTTATTTTTGAGAATTTTGTTCCAGCGACAGGGCAAGTAGTACAAAACTATCTTCAGCAATTTGTTACTCAAGTGTCTAATTTATCCATTATTGGCGTAGGTTTTCTATTCGTAACCGCCTTATTAGTCATGCTTACTATTGAGCGAGCAATGAATAAAATCTGGCGTGTGCATAATGACCGGGAAGGTGTTGCCGCTTTTTTGCTTTATTGGGCTATTTTATCACTGGCTCCTGTTTTTTTAGGATTAAGCCTTGCCGCCAGTTCTTATATTATTTCAGTACCGCTGATTAAAGATCACCAGACACCATCCATTTTATTAAAAGCCCTGCCCTTTCTTTTATCATTAACAGGATTTACTTTTTTATATGTAGTTGTACCTAATCGACCCGTAAAATTTATTCACGGATTAGCAGGTGGTTTTTTTGCAACAGTATTAATTGAATCAGCCAAAGCAGGATTTGTATTTTATTTATCCCGTTATAATACGTATGAATTACTGTATGGTGCATTCGCAACCTTGCCCATTTTTTTCATCTGGATTTACTGGGTATGGTTCATTGCCCTGTTAGGTGCGGAGGTGAGTTACGCTTTATCGGTACATCATGAGCGCAGACAAGGTAAACCAGTGGATGGTTTTTCCCATGCTTTATCATGGCTTTATCAATTATGGCTACAGCAACGTGCAGGTAAAGGTTTATCATTGACGGAGCTTATTGAGCGTGTAAATCATCCGTTTATGATAGACCCGGATAATATGATTGATAAATTGCAACATTTAAATCTTATTCATTGTGATAACGAAGGAAATTATCTTTTAAGTCGTGACTTACATGAAATATCACTTTATTGGCTGAGCCAGAATCTTCCTTATCCTTTGCCAACTGTTAAGGAGCCTGTTTTGGATAATGAACATCTTATTAATGAAAAAATTTTTATAGATAGTCATCATCTACTACAGCAAATGCTTTCAATTAGCCTGGCTGAGTTATTTGCGAGCAGGAAAGAAGCATGAGTGTATGTTAACACGTGCTTATCTGGTGCAATGCAGGGACGTAGCGACGTAGCCTTGATGCAGCGCAGCGTAATCAAGGTTTTCCTAACGGCAGGCTCAAACATTAACTCTTCTCATCAGTTGATTTTTGAGATGAATAAATAAACCTTGATTACGCTGCGCTGCATCAAGGCTACGTTACCTGCAAATTAAAGAATATAGCGAGCCAAATCCTCATCTTCTACCAACTTACCAAGATGCGTCTCTACATATTCCTTATTCACCAGAATCTCTTCACCCGCTCTGTCTGTTGCTTCAAACGATACAACTTCTAACAGGCGCTCCATCACAGTATATAATCTACGAGCACCAATATTTTCGGTGCGTTCATTCACTTTCCAGGCAACTTCAGCAATGCGGCGAATTCCTGACTCATCAAAATTCAGATTCAAGCCTTCTGTAGCCATCAACGCAATATATTGCTCTGTTAAGGACGCATCGGGTTCTGTTAAAATTCTTACAAAATCCTCGACTCCCAATGCAGTCAATTCGACACGAATGGGTAAACGACCTTGCAATTCAGCAATTAAATCTGATGGTTTGGCTACATGAAACGCACCCGATGCAATAAACAATACGTGATCAGATTTAACCATGCCATATTTAGTCGAAACAGTAGTGCCTTCAATTAAAGGCAGTAAATCACGTTGTACGCCTTCTCGTGATATTTGAGCGCCTGCTCCTTCAGCTCTGCTGGCGACTTTATCGAGTTCGTCAATGAAAACAATGCCATTTTGTTCAACGTTTTCAATTGCTTTTGCTTTGATATCTTCTTCATTGATCAATTTTTCAGCTTCTTCTTCACGCAAAATTTTCATTGCTTTGCCAACCGCAATTCTGCGCGTTTTAGTACGACCGCTGCCCACCTGTTGAAACATCGATTGCAATTGACTGGTCATTTCTTCCATACCCGGAGGAGCCATAATTTCAACGCCTACAGGTGACACCGAAAGATCAATTTCAATTTCGCTATTGTCCAGACTGCCTTCTCGTAACTGCTTACGAAAAACCTGTCGTGTTGAACTGTCTTTTTCCGCAGCAGTCATTGTTGCTCGAGCAGGCGGTAACAGAGCATCCAGAACGCGTTCTTCGGCTGCGTTTTCAGCCAGATCCCTGACTTTATCCATCGCCAGTTCACGTTCCTGTTTAATAGCTATATCAGCCAAATCACGAATGATTGAATCAACATCCCGACCCACGTAACCCACTTCAGTAAATTTTGTTGCTTCTACTTTAATAAAAGGAGCCTGAGCCAATTTGGCAAGGCGTCGAGCAATTTCGGTTTTACCCACACCAGTGGGGCCAATCATTAAAATATTTTTAGGCATGATTTCATTACGCAGATCTTCATCTTGAATCTGCATACGGCGCCATCGATTGCGCAATGCAATAGCAACAGCACGTTTGGCATCGTACTGACCGATAATATGCTTATCCAGCTCTTGGACAATTTCGCGGGGTGTCATAGTCATGTAATTACTCACATTCACCTTCCAATTCTTCTATGGTTAAATTATGGTTGGTATAAATACAAATTTCACCAGCAATGGTCAGGCTTTTTTCAACGATCTCACGAGCTGATAAATCAGTATTTTGCATAAGTGCGCGGGCTGCCGATTGGGCAAATGGTCCACCAGAACCAATTGCTATCAAACCTTCTTCTGGTTCGATGACATCACCATTTCCGGTGATAATTAACGATGCTTTACTATCTGCAACCGCCAATAATGCTTCAAGACGGCGTAATATTCTGTCTGTACGCCAATCTTTAGCCAGTTCAACAGCGGCACGGACAAGATTTCCCTGATGCATATCAAGTTTTCGTTCAAATCGTTCAAACAACGTAAATGCATCAGCGGTACCGCCCGCAAATCCTGCGATAATTTTGTCTTTGTAAAGGCGTCTTACCTTTTTTGCATTACCTTTCATCACGGTATTACCGAGGGTAACCTGACCATCACCACCGATAACGACTTGATTTCCCCGTCTCACTGACAGGATGGTTGTACCACGATATTGTTCCAATATAATTCCTCGGTTACCCGCTAAAACTTTCAAGTGGGGATGAATAATTAAAATTCAATAGCTGGTTGATAAGTATTTTCACGAAGTGCGAGTGTTCTGAACTTCAATTTACTGTATTTAACTGCAATTGACATGCGAACAATTATTATTGTGACATTTATCACAAAAGCCTTTCAACTCGATAGCGTCCTGACCCAAATAAAATTTCTTGTCCTTGGAAAGCAAGCTGATTAAGGTATGAATTTCTTTATTATATATTTCCATGACCTGATGACAATTGTTACAGACCATGAGAATTTCAGTAGATAACTGTTTGTCTGGCTCCTGACATAAAGCGTAGGACTGAATTGATTCAATTTTATGCACAACTCCACAGTCAACCAGAAAATCAAGAACCCGATAAACTGTGGGAGGCATGGAATTTTGTTTAGTTAATAATAGTCGATTTAATATCTCATAGGCTTTTAAGGGTTTAGCTGAATCCCAAAGTATAAACAGGATCTTTTTACGTAATGAAGTAAGTCGATAATCGATAGTTGCGCAAAAATCAATAAACGATTGTGGATAAGCCATAGGATTTAAATAGTATTAATGAATGATATTCCATGTAGCAAGGGCTCTATTTTCAGGTACTCTGCCAACGTTTGCCCGACATCAGCAAATGTATCTCGCCTTCCAATAAATTGACTGGGTGTTTTTTTACCAAAAACTAATACAGGGATATGTTCACGAGTATGATCAGAACCTGGGAAAGTGGGATCGCAACCATGATCCGCAGCAATGACAACCAAATCGTCGGGTTGCAATGCTTGCATCAAAACAGGCATCATTTTATCAAAAACTTCCAGAGCATGTGCATAACCAATAATGTCACGACGGTGGCCATAAGAAGAATCAAAATCCACGAAATTTGTAAAAATCAGGCTGCCAATGGGTGCCGTTTTTAATGCATCAAGTGTTGCATCAAACAAAGCTACATTGCCATCAGCTTTAATAGTTTGTGTAATGCCCTGATGTGCAAAAATATCCGCTGTTTTACCAATAGCAATGACTTCTCGCCCCGCTTGTTTTAATTTATCAAGTAATGTGGCTGAGGGCGGCAAAGTTGCATAATCACGACGATTTCCTGTTCGCTTAAACGAACCTGATTCACCAATAAATGGCCTGGCGATTACACGGCCTATTTGGTGCTCATCTACCAGTTCACGTGCTATCTCGCAAATTTCATAGAGTCGATCTAAACCAAAATGTTGCTCATGTGCGGCTATTTGGAAAACACTATCGGCTGAAGTATAAACAATTGGCTTGCCGGAATTTATGTGTTCCTGACCATATTCTTCAATAATTTCTGTACCTGATGCATGTTTTAAACCCAATACGCCAGGTAAACCGGCTTTGACAATGAAATCATTTATGAGTTTTTCTGGAAAACAGTGTTTATTATCAGGAAAATAACCCCATTCAAATGTAACTGGCACGCCAGCAAGTTCCCAATGACCACTAGGTGTATCTTTACCCAGACTTTGCTCAACTGCATAACCATAGTAACCAACAGGTTCAGAAAGAGTGGCCAGGTCAATAAAATTAATTCCAGAACTGGCTACAGCAGCATGATATAAACCAGCTTTAGCAAGATTGGGGATGTTAAGACTGCCGCTTCGTAAACCTTCTTTATCAGCATTTCCCCGCTCGCATGCTTCATAGATATGGACAAACGTATTTGCACCAGCATCACCATAGCGAGCTGCGTCAAGACTTGCACCAATGCCAAGTGAATCCATTAATAATATACAAACCCGACCGCTCATAACTATCCTTCTATCACAATGTGACGGCCATAAGTTTCTTTAAGACCTGATAATGCAAGAAACGCTAATATAAGCCCTATAGGTAAAATCATAGCAGCAAACTGGTAATCTCCCAATGAATAAACAGGAACACCATTGAGCATTTGTACGCCACCGTGATTGATGAGCAGCAAACTAAATAAATTCTGATAAATTATATAGCCGCCCTGGGTCAAGATGGAAATGACACTTACTGCTGTAGCCGTAATCAAAGGGGAACTGCTTTCCGCTACCAACGCATAACTGATTACTTGAGCAGCGGTAAAAAAGCCAAGCAGAAAAAACAAAATTTTCATGACCATAACAGAAACAGGCAGAAATAAAATAGCTAACAAGGTTATCAATGAAGCAATAACGCCTATTTTCATAGGCAATACACGCAAAGCAAACTTGTCAGAAATCCAGCCAATAACTGGTCCACCAATAATTGCCCCTAAAAATAGCATTGTATTGACCAGCGCAGCCTCTTCTTTACTTACGCCGAGACGTTGCATGAGATAGAGCGAGCCCATCATCGCACCAAATACAGCAATAGCCATATTCATCAGACTGGTATAAAGAGCTGCCCTTAAATTCTGACGGTTTTTATATGCTTTTTTAGCATTGACAAAAAGCCCTTCATTTTTAGCAAATTTGGTAACAGTGCCATGCGGTTTGTCAATAATCCCCCAAAACATGAAAATAAGCATGCCGAAGCCTAACCAGCCTACCTGCATTAAAGCATCACGCCATCCTACCTGGGTAACAAGCAGGGTTAAAGGGTATTGTGCTAACATACCGCCCGTCATAGCCATAGTGACAATTGCACCAGCAACCAAAGCCATTCGCCGCGGAGGAAACCAGCGTGATGCCAATCGAATAGGACCCAGAAAACAGAATGCACTACCTATACCTGTCACAAAACGACAAAATAAGGCGAGGTAAAATGATTGGGCATGCGCCAGAATAAACGTACTTAAAACGCATAAGGACATGGCAATAATAATTGTTTTTTTCGTCGAGTATTTATCGAGAACAACCCCGGCTATCAATAAAAATATAACATTGGACATATAATAGATGCTTGATAAAAGTGCCATTTTGTCAGCTTGCACCTTAAAATCATACATGATGCTATCAGCAATAGATGCAAACATATTCCCTTGAATAAATTCATAAAAGAAAAACAGGGACGCACTAAAACATACTACCCACGGCAAGATTTTTTCCGCAAACTTGCCTGTTGCCCTATATTCTTCTGCCATCTGCATAATTACTCCTCAATCTAAACGTTTGCAGTATGTTTCACGAGTTAGCAAAACAGCAATCAATGCTAACATTGCGGCCAAAGGAAATATCCACATGGCATATTGGAAATCTGTTACAGAATATTGAATTGCTATTCCGGCGTGCTGTTGCATAAGTAAGCCAAATAAAACCTGACCAACTCCGCCCCCTCCCATAATGAGCACAGAAGCAATACCAGTTGCAGCACCAGTGCTTTCTGCAGGATTGCTTTCTGCAATGAGAGGATAGCTTATTACCTGAGTACTGGTAAAAAATCCGAGGGTGAAAAATATAATGCCAAGCTGAAATTGGGAAAGATTAATATCGAGAAAAAGCGGCACAACTGTAAGTAAGGTTGCCAAGGCACCCAGAATCATCAGCGGTTTGCGCTTTCCCTGACTATCAGACAGCCACCCAACCAATGGACATCCAATAATGCTGCCGATAAAAATAAGACTGATAATATTACTGGCAGCCATTTCTGGCACATGGTGAACAACCTGTAAATAACTCGCGCCCCATAATGCGCAAAGAACCATAATCGGTAAATTTAAAAACGATGTATAAAAACCGGCAAGCCATGTCTGACGATTTTTTAATGCTCGCAAGAATCCTGGAATAACCGCTTCTTGCCTGGCAGTGCGCTGAAAAGAACTGGTATCTGGTTTATCACGCACTATCAAGGAAATCCAGGCTAATAATAAAGCCCCGATGAATCCATCAATTAATAACGAGTTTCTCCACCCATAGTACTCATTTAAATGAGCAAAAGGAGTATGCGCCATCATTCCGCCTAAAAAAGCCATGGTAACAAGCGAACCAATGAGTAATGCCTGTCGGCGAGGAGGAAACCAGTGAGAAACAAGAACAATACAGGACAAGAAACAAAATGCATTGCCGATGCCCGATAAAAAATGGAATACGCATGCGAGAATAAATGAATTTGTTAGCGCAAAACCTACCGTGCCAATAACACAAACCAGCATGGCAGTTATAATAACATTACGGGTAGAGCACCGATCCAGAATTATACCGGCGGGTAATAGAAAAAGAATATCAGCCCATAAATAGGTGCTGGACATCCAACTTAATTGCGCAGCGTCAAGGCCAAAATCATTGCGTAATGGTTGATTAATAACATCAAAAATATTAAGCTGAAAAAATTCGTAGAAGAAAAACAAGCCAGCAGACAGGCAAACAAGCCAAGCCATCAAGCCACCGCGAGGTATAGTATCCCTCGAATCAAGTGCTATTGAATCTGACAACATTACTCCTTGAACTCGGCCGCGAAAGTTGGAGCGTATTATACCAAATTTCATCCTGCATTGGTACCTTTACATCAACAAAACTTCTCATTGCAAACTAAAGCTATACAACCTAAAATTTCTTATCACCCAAAATAAGGACATTTCATGATTCCAGTTAAAGGCTATGCAGCCCCCTCAGCCAAGGCAAAGTTGGTTCCCTATAATTTTGAGCGCAGGGATATCGGTGAAAATGATGTACTGATTGATATTCAATATTGTGGAATTTGTCATTCGGATATTCATCAGGCACGGGCAGAATGGGGTGGCGGTTTATTTCCAATGGTGCCGGGTCATGAAATAGTAGGTATTATCAAACAAACTGGTAAACAGGTTTCTGAATATAAAGTGGGCGACAAAGTTGGCGTTGGTTGCATGGTCGATTCATGCCGTCATTGCAGCAGCTGTGATGAAAACATGGAGCAATATTGCGAAGAAGGCATGACTGGAACCTATAACAGCATGGAACGAGATGGCAGCCGTATAAGCCAGGGCGGTTATTCTTCAGCCATTGTTGTTGATAAAAATTACGTTCTGCGTTTACCCGATAATTTACCACTCGAAAGCACAGCGCCTCTATTGTGTGCGGGCATTACTCTTTATTCGCCTTTAAATCACTGGGGCGCAGGTCCTGGTAAAAAAGTTGCGATTATCGGCTTAGGTGGTTTGGGACATGTTGGTGTAAAAATAGCACATGCAATGGGTGCTGAAGTTACCGTACTTAGTCAATCTCTGAAAAAAGAAGCGGATGCCAAAGAGTTGGGTGCTGATCATTTTTATGCGACATCAAATCCGGATACATTTAAAAAGTTGGCTAATCATTTTGATTTAATTATTAATACTGTCTCGGCTAATATTGACTGGAATGAATATCTAAAATTATTGCATCGGGATGGAACAATGGTTGTTCTCGGTATTCCTGATGAGAATATTCCGGTCGGTGCTTTTTCATTAATCGGTGGACGTCGCAGTATTGCTGGTTCACTTATTGGCGGCATCAAGGAAACACAAGAGATGCTTGATTTCTGTGGCAAACATAACATTACTGCTGATATTGAATTAATTCCGATTCAACAAGTAAATGAAGCCTATGAGCGCGTTATCAAAAGTGATGTCCGGTATCGCTTTGTTATTGATATTGCTTCTTTGAAAGAATAGATATCTTGAGAAGAAAGAGTGGGCATGCCTTGTTTTGCCCACTCTACGCTTTGTTACCAGCACTCCCTTAGTTATCTTAAATTCAGAGACAAAACACCTTTTACCAAGGTAAAAAACTATTGAATACGAATAACTGATAGCCATCTGCATGATGACTTGTTATGATAGCTTCGATAAAAAATCAATCCGCTCAAATAATTAGCGAAAAAATAATTCAAATATTGCTTTTATTATAAGGAATTATATGTCTATTCAACTTTTTAAAAAATTAAAACTGCCATTTTTCCTTCTTGCTGTTCTTTTATTACCAATGTTTTTTGGCAGCTATGTGCCTGTGGAAGTTAAATCCATCAGTTATGCGCTTAGCTTGAGCATGAAAAGTGTTTTGGAATTCGTTCTCCCCTTTGTTATTTTCAGCTTTGTTTTTTCCTGCCTGGCTAATTTGGAAAAAGGAGCTGTGCTTTTTGTTCTATTATTAATAGTTTGTGTATTCGCGTCGAACTTTACGGCGATCATGGTTGGATTCAGCTCGGGCTATGTTGGCCTTAGTTTTTATCATTTTATGCCTGCAACGGTAGAAGCATCACCCCAGTTATTACCTGCCTGGCAATTCCATTTAACCAAACTGATTTCCAATGACCGAGCACTGCTTATCGGCTTTTTTATTGGCATATTTTTTTCTATACACCCAAGCGCAACTGCCAAAAAAGCAGGTGTGCGTTTAAATAAGCTTGCTAACGGTTTTTTAAGAAAAGTGTTTATTCCATTTTTACCTTTGTTTATCCTGGGTTTTGTATTTAAGCTCGAATATGAACATATTCTGCAGAAATCGTTAAATCTTTACGGTCCTATTTTAGTATTAATTATTTTCAGTCAATGGGTTTATCTTGGCTTTTGGTATCTGGTAGCGGCTCAATTTTCATTTAAAAAATTCATGGGTTACATGAAAAATGTATTACCTGCCACCCTTACTGGTTTTAGTACAATTTCAAGTGCAGCAGCAATGCCCGTGTTATTGATATCAACCGAAAAAAATCTTAATGATGCTGAACAGGCGAAAATGCTGGTTCCTGCAATCATTAATATACATACCATCGGAAGTGCAATTGCCATGCCTATATTAGCTCTGGCAACAATCCTTACTTTTGGTTTGCCCATGCCCTCTTTATCAATGATTCTTACCTTTGCATTTTATACTGCGTTGGCCAAATACGCTGTGGCTGCTGTACCAGGCGGCGTGATTATTGTGGTTGCCCCCTTGTTAGAAGCTCATCTTGGCTTTTCGAGCGATATGATTGGTTTGATAACAGCAGTTTATTTAATTTGTGATCCATTCGGTACTGCTGCAAATGTAACCGGTAATGGCGTATTTCCAATTATGTTTACGCGATTACTTGCCAAAGCTCAACAGGCTCGCTTACCTCGTCTCTTTAATTCAAAAAAAACGAATGTTGTAATCGAACCTTAACAAACGTTTAACATTTCTAACCAACCAGCCCGTAGCCTTGATGCAGCGCAGCGTAATCAAGGTTTTACTTTCGTTAGTATATGAAGTATCGAAGTAATTTCCAAATATAAAAAACCTTGATTACGCTGCGCTGCATCAAGGATACACTAACACTCAAATAGTATAAAAAACAAACATCGCTAACTTCTGCTATTATAAAAAGGACTTCTTTATTTGTGATAGGGATGCGAAACGGAATGCAAAACACACAAAAAACAGGGATATTAACTCAATCAGGCACGATTCTTATCGATTTAGCCTTACAAGGTGGCGGTGCTCATGGCGCGTTCACGTGGGGTGTACTCGATCGATTACTTGAAGAACCCAAAATACGCATTGAAGGTATATCTGGCACTTCTGCAGGCTCTATGAATGCAGCCGTTCTGGCCAGTGGCTTTGTACATGGCGGTGCTAAAGGTGCTCGCGCTGCTCTGGAAAAATTCTGGAAACATGTATCTCAGGCAGCAGTTTTCAGCCCTTTTCAGCGCGGGCCATGGGATATTATGATTGGCAGATGGACACTGGATCATTCACCTTTATTTCTCGCCTTTGATTTGGCTTCCAGACTTTTTTCTCCTTATGATTTTAACCCCGGTGCCTTTAATCCCTTGCAAGCGGTATTAGAGAAATGCACAGATTTTGAAGTATTGAGCAAAGCGCCTATAAAATTATTCATTACCGCCACAAATGTTCGCACTGGACAAGGACGTGTATTTCGAAACGCTGAAATTACACCTGATGTTTTACTGGCTTCTTCCTGTTTGCCAACTTTATTTCAAGCGGTACAAATAGATGGTGAAGCTTATTGGGATGGCGGATATTCCGGTAACCCCACTATCACTCCACTCGTTCGAGAATGCCAATCAAGTGATACCCTTTTGATACAGATTAATCCTGTTGAACGTCAGGGTACACCACGATCAGCCAATGAGATTCTCAACCGTTTAAACGAAGTCGCATTTAATGCAACCTTGATGAAAGAATTACGCATGATTGCCCTGCTCAGGCAACTGGCCGATGCGTCAAATCCTGATAAAAAAACCCCTGAAAGCACACGATGGGCAAACATGCGCATCCACCGCATTGCCAGTGACTCGATGGCTCATCTTACCTACTCATCGAAATTAAACGCTGAATGGTCTTTTCTGCGTATGCTTTGTGAACAAGGCAGACATTGTGCAGAAGATTTTTTAATTAAACACGGTGAGGATCTTAATCAACGCTCAAGTTTTGATCTGGATGCTTTGCTGGATATGGGCGCTTGATGTCTAAAGTTTATGATTAATATCATCCAAATTTATAATCTTATCTGCCATTTGGATGGTTTCTTTACGGTGCGCAATTATTACCTGGGTAATAGCCAATGTGCGAAGTGATTCATTAATTTTTTTTTCATTTTCAACGTCTAAATGACTAGTTGCTTCATCTAAAAATAATATTTTAGGCTGCTTGTATAAAGCACGTGCTAATAATAACCGCTGTTTTTGTCCGCCTGATAATCGGGAGCCCATTTCGCCAATCAAGGTTTCATAACGCATGGGTAATTTCTCAATAGTGTCGTGGATGCAGGCTAGTTTAGCGGATGAGTACAGGCGTTCATAATCAATATGTTCATCATAAAAAGAGATATTATCACTAATCGATCCACTTAATAATGCATCATCCTGCATCACTGAAGCTGTGATTTCACGATAATTTTTTAACCCAAACTGATCGATAGGAATATTATCTATATAAATATCACCGCCTGTTTTATTTAAAAGCCCTGCCATTACTTTTAAAAGAGTCGATTTTCCACACCCTGACTGTCCGATAATAGCGATTTTTTCGCCCGGAAAAATTTGTAAATTAATGTTATTTAAAATTAATTTCTCATTCTCATTATACTGAAAATTTATCTTATTTAAGGTCAATGCCCCTTTAACCTGATCTTTTAAACCATAACCACTATTTATAACTTCAGGCTGTTGAAATAAAATATCACTTAAGCGCTCTAACTGGATGGAGATTAATCGATAATCGAATATGCTTTGAATAAATGAAGACGCTTTATTAACCAATAAAAGACGATAAGAGAGAAAGGCAATTAACATGCCGGCAGAAAATTCATGGCTTAAAACAAGTAACGCGCCTATACACACTACAACAATATGCTCAAAGTAAAATAATAATTGATTGGCAACCGTATAAGCCACATTAATTCTGGCAATTTTTACATCTGCATTTAAAGCATCAACATAGCTATTTTTCCACAAGTTAAATCGGATGTGCTCTTTTAAAAATGATTTGATTGGCATCATAGCCTGAATTGTTTCTAAAAAAAGCGAATTAGCACGTGCATGTTCATGAACAGATAACTCTGTTTGTTTTTTTAAAAAAGAATACGAAATGTAGCGTATTAATAGAAATAATATTAAGGTGAAGAAAACGATGCCCGTCAACTTTAAACTGTAAATCGCCATTACCATTATATTAATGATAATCATCAAACCATTTAAAACGGTATTGATAAAATCAGCACCAATTTTTTTTTGAAGATGTTCAACTGCCTGAAATTTTGATTGAATATCACCTTTGTGTCTTTTTTCAAAAAAAGACAAGGGTAATTTTAAGAGATGTTTAATAACATTTGCTGAAATTTGCTCGGTTAGATTATTGGCGATATATACCAGCATCGTGCCACGAATATATTCTGTAAATCCTTGCATAAGTGTTAAAATAAAAAATGCAATCGCAATAATATATAAATTACTGAAATCGCTTGAGCTGATAACTTTATCAGTGACATATTGTACAAATAATGGATTTATTAATGCTAACACTTCAATAGCTAGCGAAATTATCAAGAGTAGACTAATAAATTTATTAACACCGCTATACCCAACCAGAATCAAATCACTGGTTTCAGAGATTGAAAATTATCATTAATTCTTGTTCTGGAATCATCGGCAATTGTGTCCCAAGTGTCAGAAAAAAATGTACGAATTTTTTCTTTA